>Ga0182747_1000391_pt1 | contig 42784 bp, 75 predicted proteins | sample eDN3rd30CBELigBY_FD_128526 | JGI IMG/M metagenome (GOLD analysis project Ga0182747, IMG submission 128526) | Enriched backyard soil microbial communities from Emeryville, California, USA - eDNA 3rd pass 30_C BE-Lig BY (version 2) (version 2) | ecosystem: Environmental > Terrestrial > Soil >... | reverse complement strand
TTCACACGGGAGTTATCCGGCAGAGCTAACGTACTGTTAAGGCTTGTGAATTAGAAAGAACTTCTGGTTCATTTGTACCAATAGGTCGCTTAGCTCAGCGGGAGAGCGTCCCCTTCACACGGGGAAGGTCATAGGTTCAATCCCTATAGCGACCACCATTTATTGCAACAAAATCAAGCTCTAATGCCTCCGCTGCATCCATCATGTGGTGTGGGGAATAGCGGGCATAGACCCTTTCTGTAATCCGGCTGTCTGAATGCCCTAGATACTGGGCGATCTTTGCCATTGGTATTCCTTCGCTTGCCATCCACACGGCAGCGCTGTGCCGAAATACGTGTGCTGTCACGCCGTCGATTTTCGCCTTCTCTCCTGTCTTAGCCAGCGACCTCTTGACGGACTTTATCGGCTTCCCATCCCATTCGATAACATATTCGCATGTTGCTGCACGGCGGGCATCCTGAAGTGCGGCCCTGATTGTTTTATTCATTGGTACGCTGGCGCGTCCCTTGCGCCTGACGTTAGATTTATCGGCAAGGTGGATGATGCCGTTCTCAAAATCCACACGATCCCACGTTAATTGAAGCAATGCGTCTCTACGACCGCCTGTCGCGATAGCCAAAATGATGAACAGGCGAATATGCTCTGTCGTCGCATTGTCCTTAAGCGAGTTCACTTCCTGCCTCGTCAACCATCTGTCGCGAGGCTCTGGCTTGGCAACCTGCTCGATGTGAGGCGCTTTGCTGATCCTGCCCTTCTTTTCTGCCCACGACAAAACAATGCGCAGATGATTTAGCTCGGTCCATATGGTCCCATCTGATCGGCCATTTGGAAATTTCTCATCAGGCTTGCGTCTGATCGCGATGTAATCACGAACAGTTTCATCACCGATGCTTTCCGCTTCCCTCCCTTCAAACGTACCTTTCAAGGCCTTCCATGTGTCGATCATGCGTTCAGCAATGACGCGGCCTTCCTTATCCTTTCGGTACGCTTCCCACAAAACATCAACAGTTTGACCGGGGGCTGTTTCAGCCTCCCGGTTCAGTCGGTCTATTTCTGACTGCGCTACCGCCTTGTCTGTCGTCTTAAGCGTATAACGTCGGCGGGTGCCGTCCTCCCAACTGACGGCGCAGTATTTTCCTCGGAATTGACCGAGACGGTATTTCGGCATTGATAGGCCTCCACGGCTGAAGGTGAAATTCGGAGAAGCTTCCCGACCCGGAATGCTTCAAGTTGGCCGGAATTGATCATGTTCCGTATCTGGCGGGATGAACATCCCCAGAGTTTCGCCACGTCTTCAGGACGATAAGCGTATTGATGTGTCATCGTATTTACCTCTCAAAGCCTCCGGTGCCCGCCCTTGGTTGACGTTGAAAAGTAGAACTCCCTGATGCTGGTATCACTTTCCCGCCTCCTTCCTTTCGGCTTCTCCCGCCGCTTTCAGCCATTTCTCACGCGAGACGATAACGTCTGCGAATACAAGGTCTTCACGACCGAATACATGCTTCAAGGCCCATCTGATGCGCGACCAGAAAGATGACTGCCGGGAGGATAGGATTTCGACGTTCAAACTGCCGTCTACATCCTCATCCGGGCATACTCGAACCAAATGATCGGCGCTGAAGCATCGGCACGGAATATAATGGTAATCGGGTTCGTACATCCTCACTCCCTTTCCCGCAGTGCGCGCTCAAGAGCTTCTGTCGCTTCATCTGACAGTTTCCAATGCTGTTTGGCGAACATCAGTACGTCCATAATCGCGCTGCGCAATCTCAGTATTTCTGCTTCCAGAAAACCGATGTACTCCGCATCGGCATGACGTTCTGTCTGAAGGATTTTCAGTTCCGTTTCAGCATCAGTCATTCTTGGCCCCTTTCCCGCAGAGCGGCGCGGCTCCACTGAATATCTTGGCAAATGACGTTCCAGACAAACAAAGGTGCGCCGCCTGCCGACCAGCCAAGTTCACGGGCCTTTGCGAAGACTTCGGCGCGTCCTGTGTCGTCAATCAGCTTTTCGATGTATTCCTTGGTGAGGCTCATTCGGAACCGCCTTTCAGGGCTTGGCGACCGATAGGGGCGATGCGAACCGTTGTCGGGTCTGTTTTGTAGAACCAAGGGCCGCACCCACCGCACCATATATTTCCGAGCGCGCAGTTGATGGCGTCTTTGAATTTTTCGTTGGTGGATTTTCCGTCGATGACGAAAGGTGTCGCCCAGCCAATCGGTCCCCATTGCCACCAACCCCCGCCTTCTGGAGACCAATAGATGGCGACGGTTTCGCCCGCGTGCTTCCCATCCGCGACATCGCCAACAATTATATATTCATTCGCGGCCATCTACTCACCGCCTTTCAGGGCTTGGCGACCGGCTTCCGAAATGACATCGGGTGGTCCATAACGGACATATTCATGCTCGCCGGGTTGGGCTTCGATCAAGCCTAACTTTCGCAATCCGCATGTCTGTTCGTCACTCAGAAATCCTGTCGGATGTTTCGGGGAAAGCCATGCCATTTCGCCGTCTTGGCTAAAGACCATGACGTGGCCAGCATTCAGAGCTTCCAAAACTTCACGTTGCGGCGCTGTCAGCTTCATTCGCTCTGCTCCCCAAGTGCGGATGCGGCGAGCATCGGCTTCCAAAGAACGCCGCCGTAGTACCAATTCTCCCCACATGCATCCAGCATCCCCTCTGTCGGCTCCTGTAGAGCGGCGAGGATGGTCCCGGCAGCAGCTTCGGCCAATTGCGGATAAATGCGCGACAGCGGCTGCGCGATAAGCTCTTTGCGCCGTTCTTCCATTGCGGTCGCAGCTAGAGCGATGAGTTCCTTACTCGGCATGGTTGGCCTCGTTCGTATTGTCAGCGGGTTTTGGAACGCCGCGTAGTTTGAAGAAGTCATCTGCTGCGACAATTGCGCGACCAAGTGCCGTTCCAAGAGCCGTAGCCTGATCTTTCATCGGTGACGCCGCATATGTGTTCATCATGTGAACGGCGGCGGTCAGGAGCATCATCGTTCCTTCAGCCGGATCGCGCCCGGTGTTCCGGCAAATCTCGCGGGTCACAGCCTCAATAGCGAGAATGCAGGACTTCGGTTCATCTGACATTTTCACGTTCATCTTAAGTTTCATCGTGCATCCTCACTTGGATAGAAATAGGCTGGGTGGCCGACAGTCTGGGCCTCACGGAATGCCTGCAAGGCTTCATCCCAAGCCTTTTGCGCATTGGCGGATAGACCTTTCAGCGTGTCTGAAAATTTCTTCTGCGCGGGCTGGCTCACTTGCTGGCCTCCTTTGCGCGCAAGAGGGCGATGCAGACTTGGATTGGCAACTCTTTCGCCTGTTCCGGCTTTTTGAGGCAAATGTGCCAGTCATATTTCTTGCCTAGTTCGCTGATTGCTTCACGTAAAAGATCGATACCTTTACCCGGCAACACCCTCTCAGCCAGCGCTATAGCGGCGTCTACAGAGGCGGTGTAGGCAGGTGGAAGCGGCAAATCAGGCCCATCGGTGAAATAAACCCACGGATCGCCATCGTCGTTATAAACGATGTTTTGGATGCGATCTTTCGGCCAGAAGTCCGTTGCCAACGCGATGGCTACATCCATCGTGTACCGAGGCCCAGTTAGTTTGGATAGGCGGCCGATGAGTGCGCTCATGCTAATGCCTCCTTGGCAGACAGAAGCTTCATGCCTGGCACTGGAAGGACACGAATTGGCCCTTCCGAAAGTGCTTCGATCATCGGTAAAAGCATCTGCATATAATCTTGGTTGAGCACTACGACGCCGAAAGAACCATCTGACAGTTCAACAGCGATCTGGGCGATTTTTAGGTTGGCTTTCACGGCTTCCCTCCCAGCACGGCGCGGGCTTTGCGAATGTCACTGGCGGTGAACAGAACATTCCCATCTAGATCAACCATATAAGGGTGTTTATCTGGAACGTGTCCGAGGCGACCTTCTGGAACTGTTGACACTGGTATCTTAGCAAACGGCTCCAGCGCCTTTTCAGCAGCAGCGAACTTCTCCTCCAAGGAGTCTATTGTCTTCTCGTAACCTTCCTTACGATTTTCATACTCTTCGTGGTATGTTTCGAGCTTGGCCTCGAGGGCTTCGATCTGGCGCATCTTAGCGGAATAGATTTTTCCAGACGATTTTACTACATGCTCCAACTCCTTAATCCGCGCATCCTTCGCCGCGTTGTCGGCTTCGGCTGATTTTGCAAGGTCAATAAATTGACTGTGCATTTCGGTGTATTGTTCCTGCCAATGCCGAACCTTGGCCCGTTCCGCTGCCAATACCTCCTCAGCCTGCGAGCGGGTGACGAGTTCTTCGTTATGAATGTCGGGCCTTGGGTGTTTGCTTTCGCTATATGTCCAGTTGACGTAATCGACATGACGGTAACGATAGCCCACCGTCTCCAGTCCCGTATCTGTAGCGGCAGGCGCGGGGCGGGTGTTCATGGCGTCAACAATTTGCTTGGCTTTGTGGGTTTTCATCGTTGCAACCATGGCTCCATGATCGTCATAGACCCACGAATAGGCATCTTCGCCTTCTGGGCCATACTTAATCTCGTATCTCCACGGCTTCACTTCACTCGCCATGACGGTCGCCTCCTGATGGGTGGGTGATCGCTACAGGCTGAGACGAGAGGGCGCGGATGGCGGCGGCTGCATCTGCGAACAAGTCTTGTGCAGCTTCAATATCGACAATATCGAAGGTGCCGCCTTCTTCGGTGTCCATTGAACCTTCATATTGAAGGCCAGCATCAAGGCGTTCCAGTAGCTCTTTCAGGTCGCCTTCCTCCAGCACAGCCGCTCTGCCAGCGGATGGCTCTAGGGTGGACAGGATGTGATTTTCCGTTGCTTTCATCACCCACCAATCTAGGCAGTCATGGACCGTAATTGTCTGTCCACGGACCCCAGAAGTAGCTTTTCGCATAGCTTTAGCTGCCGCATCTATGATTACTTCATAGTCATCTTCACCCAACGTCTTCACCTTCACCCCTTGCACGGGGAGGAAGGGGATAGCATCAGTGACAACCAAGTCTCCAAGCTGAAAGGCTGAACTTAAAGCCTGAAAGTAAGCTTCGCGGTCGTCAGCATCGTTCGATTTGAAAGCCTTCTTACGCAAATCGTTGATCTTGGTGGCAAGCTCCGTCTTTTCACTCGCCATCCAAACTTTCAAACGGTCTTTCCCGCGCAATTGGCGCTGTACGGCTTCTTCCGGTAGGGTGGTCATGGCTTGTGCGTCCACCATCACCGCAACTCCTTCATCGCAGCGACGAAATCAATGATCGGGTCAAGATCGATGCGCGCTTCCGATCCATCATCGAGGATCATAAACAGCGTATTGCCTTCGCAGCGGTGCAGTGATGCATCTTCATCGAAATAATCGGACACGTTATCAAGCTGGCACTTTGCTCGAAAAATCAGGTCTTCGTAGTCAATCATCTGGGTCAGTTTCATGATGAAATACCTTCGCTAACAGGGCGACCGAATATGTCGCGCTTACGGGGAGGGAGGGGTTTTGTGAGGCGTTTTGGCTGCTTGTCCTTGGTGGCAAGCTTTGAAGACGGCGATTTGATACCCAGGTGTTTATCCTGCTGCCGGTTCACCTTGGCACGCACAGTGGCTTCAGCCTTGGTCTTGGCCGTGTGCTCTTCCTTGCAAATCGCATGGAGATTGCTTTCGCGATGCTCTCCGCCTAGCCAGAGCGCGACCTTGTGATCGAATTCCGGTTTGTTGCCGGGGCCGAATGGCTTACTCGACAATGCACAACAGCCACCCTGACGGTTTACGATCCGACGCTTTACTGCATCAGGGATAGCAGCATCGTCGTTCTTGCCGATCCATTCCTTAACGGTGCGGGCCATTAGTTCGCCTCCGGCAGATCATTGATCTGTTCCGCGCTGAGCTTCGACAGGTTGGCAACGCGCCATTTGTCAAATTCCTCATCGTTCTGCATGACTTGAGACAAGAAGATTGACACAGCATCGACACGACCGAGGGTAGGTTTATCAACCCATGACGGTGCGTTCTGTTTGATGCCACGATACTGGTCACGCATAACGTCCAGATCGCCGCCGATCATTGCCGAGGCGATAAGCATGTTGACCGAGTTCAGTACCCATGCATCGGCGTCAGTATCGGTAAAGGAAGGTTCAGACGCACCCTGTTCGCCCGCATCCGGCTCGCTGGCTGGCGTTTCAGGTTCCGGCGGCACATTGTTCGTCTGGGCCGTTGCCGGTTCTGCTGAGAACGGGTTTTCAATCTTGGCGTGATCCGAAATAGCCTTGACGGTTCCGATGAACATTTCTTCAACGGTCGCTTCACCATTCTTCAAAGCCGAATACATGCCGCGCAGTGTCGCGATATGATCGACAGTGATGTCTTCCTCGCCCTGAACGCCAAGCGATGCAAAAATCTGATCGGGCTTCACACCGAATGCTGCCAGAGCTTTGAAAGCCTTTTCACGGTTTTCGGATAGCGTGGTGATGTCGCCAGTGATGGTTGCCTGAACCATGTCATAGGCTTTGCGCCACAGAGGTTTAGGAACGCCAGCAAGGATCGCGTTGCGCATGGCTATAGAGCAGGCCGCATTGCCGGTGACGATAATCATGTCATCCTTGAACACGCGGCCGGCTCTGTCAGTGATGCGGCGACGAACACGCGCAGTTGATGCGGCGTTTGTTTCCAGATCGTGGAATACGCCTTCTGCTTCGATGTATCCTTCCGTCTTATCAACGTGGACAACGCGAGCGGCAGCGCGGCAATTGCCGTATGATTGCTTCAGTATCTCAGCAAATCGGATCGATGGGCCACGGATAGGCTTGCCGCCGCGAGGAAGGGCATAGATGCATTCTTCCGCACTTTCCTCATCCAGTGTTGCCATACCAAGAATGTTCGACTGTACGCGCTTCAATGAGCGCGGGAACGCATGGGCTGTCGATACCAGTTGGTCGATTTCGGCTTTCTGTAACTGCACAGCCATACTCGTTGAAGCTAGAGCTGTTGTTTCTTCAAAAACTTCGCCGTCCTGGGTGATAATTTCTTGGTTCATTTCAGGCTCCGATAAGCTTCTGCTGGTACCAAACCGGAAAATCCGTTTCCGTGGCTTCTTCAAGTGGTGTGGATGGCACCCATGCCGTGTCGGTACCGAACTCGCCCATGAAAAGGCGGTAGTTCTCGACGGCTTGGGCGATACGTTCGGCGGCTCTGTCGAACAGTGGGTTGCCCGGTGACAGCATTATACCGTGCGATATCGGCGCGCCCTTCTTCTGCCAGAACACGAATACGAAGGCGAAAACCGGGTTGCTGACTACCTTGGAAAGCCATTCCTCTTGACATGCCGGCAGACCGAAAACCTTCCCGGCCCGGAATAGTCCCTTCATCTGGCGGCGACCGTCCGAATAATGGCCGGCGGAAACGATATAGTCGTAGCTGGCCATCGCATCCCGGCAGGCTTGCTTGAACTCTTTATCGCTCCGGTTCTCGATAGACTTCAGATCGACAATCGAATTGATCTGGAGATAATCGAAGCGAGCTTTGTAGCGGATGCCGTTCACGGTCCAGAACACCGAGACTTCCGGCTGTCCACCTTCGAATGCCCGCGCCAGCGTCTTGTTGGCCTTGATGAAGGCCGATGCCGCAAGGATTTTCGAATAGTCCTTGAACTTCACCGGCACCTTACCGGCGGCTACAATCGCTGCGATTTCATCCTTCCCGGCCTTGACGTTACCTGGGTTCACATATGCCGCGTGGTTCTCCTTGAACTTCTCCACGCCTTCGAGAACGCACATGTGAAGCTGGCGACCGAATATCTTAGCCGGGGTGTCGTCGTCATCGTCACGGGCCGGGTTCATCGGGCTATCCCACCAGAAATCCGGTGCGTTGCCGATGAGCTTTTTCAGACCCGTTGAACCAAGGGCAGGATCAGCGTGATATTCCTCGTCAGACATACCGAAGTAGATGCCGTCCTCATGCAAGGTGTCAGTCACGATCACCTCCACGCTTCAAAACCCGCATAAACCGCTTGAGCAAAGACTGCTGTGCATTCCCGTGCGCGGTCTGGATTTTGCGAAGCTGCTTGTTCACGATCTTTTCGCAGTCGGAGCAGATGTCGCGGATATCGTCGGTCCGATAGATTTCTCGGACTTCGTTAACGTAAGCCGAATGCTCATTGCAGATGTCGCACCTAGGCATAATTGCCTCCGCGTGCTCGTATCATTGCATCGGCCATCGCGTAGCATTTGTGAGCTAGAGCATCTGCGTCTGAGCCGTGGTCTGTAACTGGCCATCCAGCTAGTGCTTGACCTGCGAAGTAATCGCGGAGGTCCATGCCATCCTGTTCATAATTCCCACCGAGGGACGTTTCAGCCATAGGGCGAGGAAACGCCGGTCCACCTGTCTCTATCTTCGACATCACGCGGCCTCCGGCTTGCGGAACGTGTAGGCTTCAAAGTCGTCTGACTTAGGAAGTCGGTTGAATACATCGGTGTCACCGTAAGCCGTAATCTCAAGCGACCCGGCGTCAGTAGTGATGCGGATTTCGTGCATGTTGCCGTTTTCGATGAATGTCCGGCAGAGTTCGATCTTCTGGACACCGTGCAAGGTGATTTCTGCTGTCTTGCTCACATCACTCTCCCGAAAAATCTGCCAGCCCGGCTTCCAGAGCGCGGACGTATTCAGCGTTCTCGGCTGCTAGTTCGCTCTGCATCTGGATTGCTGTCTGGATTACCTGTTGCGTGAACCGATCCGGCTTCTGTCTGTCGTGGCCGGATACGTGGATTGTCTGGGCGCGGGGCTTGCCGCTTACTTGGATGATGGTAGTCATGCGGCCCTCGCTCGTATCTCGAAGCCTTTGAAGCGTTCGTCGTACTCACCTTCTAAAACCCGGAAGATGGTTTCATGATCGCCAGAGCGCAGCATGGGCTCAATCATCGGCCAGAGCGTTTCACTGGCGTAAAGGCTCGTCCCATCGTGCCAGCATGGCTGACCAATTACTGGGCAGTTGATGTGGTCCGGGGCTTCATCGCAACGGTAACCAGAGGATGCCGCATGGTGAAATTCCATACCGGCAGAAGGGCCATATCCTTCGGTAATCGATACATGGAAGTGAACGCCGCCCATCGGGCCTACGAGTTCCCAACAATGGCGAGCCGAACCGAATGGCTTGGTCCATGTGTATTTGTGGTGACGGAAACGGGACATAACGAGCCTCACACTTTCTCGGCCAGACACACGGCCCATACTGCAAACGTTGCGATGAAGGTTGAAACGGCTACAAAGGATGCGATGTCGGTGATCAGGTCACGCATGGTCACTCTCCCTGCGCATCTCGCGCATATGGTCGGCATGATCGTCGGCTGCTTGCTGGGCTTGTTCTTTGGCCTCTGACATCAGCCATTCGTTGAACCCACGAGCATCCATGAAGCGGTCACCAATCGACCAAGGCAGCTTCAATTCATCCTCGCCATCGAGGAAGCGAACGCTGTCTATTTCAACAGTTGGGTTCTCTGCTGGATCAGTCGCCGTTGCTGGCAGGAACCTGGTAACAGTGAACTTGACTTCCATCGTCAGTTCGAACTCAGTGCCACATTCCCAGCCGCTGATATGGACATCCTGACGTGCGATAAAGCTATTCACGGCCTCGTCCTCTTGCTCTGGCACAGCGCGATAAAAGCGACGATCAGTGCCATGGTGATTAGGTGATCGAATGGGGAGAGGGTCACTTCACCCTCCGCTGGCAAACAACTTCCGTGGTCATCAGACGAAGCGCCTCGTAAGGCCCGGTCTGATATGGGCGGTGAATAAGATCGTTCGCGTGGTTCACGATGCCCTTGCCAACAAACTCGCAATCCTCACGGTCCCAGAATGGCCCGATCTGCTGCGTTACCCGGTTCTCGATCAGGACAAACCCAACATGCGGATCATGTGGACGGGTGGCCGGTACGACGGACAGAGCCGTGGAAATCATCAGTGCAGAGAACATCAGGCTACTCCCCGATAGATCGATGGTGATTTGAAAGACCGCTCATGGCGGACCTGATTGCGCCGGTCCTCTTCTTCCTCGAAAGCCATCTGCTTGAAGAAAGGCGTGTCCTTCACCCACAGAGGCGGGTTGTCGAAATCGCCAGAAAAGTACGGTGCGGCCTGTTCGTTGATGTTCGTCCCGGTCAGGGTCGCGCAATCAAACAGGATGATGTCTGTTGCATTCCGGTATGTTGCCTCGTTAGCCACATCGAAGAACGTGGCACCGGAAACCAACATCGGATCGAACCATTCCCAGCCCGAAGACGTGGGCACCTTCAGCAAGATGCGATCATCAGTATTCAAGGCTAGGTCTGACATCGCTCGATCCCTTGGTGAAATCTCGCGGTCCAGATCGGCGAAGGCTTCTTCGTGAACCGCTTTGATGACCCTATGTAAGCCATGCCTACCTACATTGTCAAACGAAAAAAGTAGGCATAACCTACAAAAAAATTGACACGCGATGTAGGTAGGGACTATTGGTGAGGAAATCGAAGCAGCGACGAGGGTGCAATTCCCTTGCTGATGAAGCTGCAAGCGCGGGGGTCGTAAGTCCTACGGTGCTGTCAGAAACAGAGGACGAGTGGCCGAGAGGCGCTCTAGCGTGTGTCCCATTCCCGGCTCCGGCCTTCAGGACATGCTAAACGATCCCCCACCTCTGGGAAGGCTTTTGTCTTTCTGGGGGTAGGGGGGTCTTTAGCTGGAACCCTTCCCCCACCAACCTTCAGAACAAGAAATCAGAGATAAACACTGAAACGTAAGACAGTAAGCGTTGAGAAAAAACGCGCAAACAAAAACCCCGCCGAAGCGGGGCTCAATTAGGCTGGTTGATCTTCTGGAGCATCAGCTACCCTGTGGATCAAATCGAGAGTTCTCAGTCGATACTCCATAGCCATTCGGGATACGTCAAACAGCGTTGCGAGTTCGCGAATGGTATTAACTCCCTTGTCCAGTTCGTTCTCAATTGTCTTCCTGGGCATAAGAAGACTAGCTGCGAACCTATTGGCCTGAACCTCGTGCTGGTAATCCAAAGGCTGAGCGGGGTTTCTGTTCGCGTACTCGTCGTACAGGCGATCAAGGTGCCTGTGCTTTTTCAAGAGATCGCGATGCTTGAGGAAATGTCCAAGCTCATGTGCTGCTGTAAACCGCTTTCTCTGTGGGCCGTCATCGCTGTTAACGGCAATCGTGCACGTCCATCCATCATACTCAATGAAGCCAGATTGTCCTTTAGGCATCGGACGTTCAACATACGTGATCCCGATTTCACTGATGATTTTTTTGACATCAACGGGCGGCGTCAGCGCATACTTCATGATGATTTCATTCTCATCTTCGTATCTGATCATGGCTTATCTCCGTCCAAACTATCTATGATGTCTTGCGGCTTTCCTTTTGAGGTCTGCACTTCATCGAGTGTTTTTTCCACGCTGCGCTGCTCATCGAGCTCACGACGAAGCAGTGCGAGTAATTCTGACTTTACCATATTCTCTGCAACTTGCTTAGCAGTATCGTGCGCTTTCCGCTCTGCAATGATCGCGATGTAGCCGAAGCCAACGAGCGCAAAAATTGCCAGAACAGTTTGCAGGACGGTGATCGACATGGAAAGCGTATCCATATCGACTTTCACAGTTCCGCTCGTGTTCCATAGGTAAAGAAAGAAGGCGAGCCATACGGCGTGAAGGCCGATAGATACACACCACTTAACCATCCCGCCCCCTGTCAGCCTAAGCCACCCCGGCCAATGCAATGAAGTGCACAGACACAACCTGGTCGTGATCGAACGTTAGTTCCTTCGGCGGGTTGAACTGCGACAGTACAAGCTCTTCAGCATTGTGACGAACGAACCGTTTCACGTAGGCGTGTGGTGGCTCATGCTCATCGAACTGAATTTGAGCGACGACATAATCACCCTTCTTGACCCGACGGCGCGGATCGACGAAGGCAACTTCCCCATCCTCATAGCGCGGGAACATGCTGTCACCGGATATCTGGACGCCATATGCACCTGCGATTTCCGCGATTTGCGGCGGTGCCATCACCTCATACAGAATAGTACCATTCATCAGAAACTGCCCGTCGATCCCGCCAACTGCCTGACCATAGACAGGGACCATTACACCGGAACCAGTTACTTTTTCGCCAATGGTGGCGTTGGGACTATCCGTCATTTCCCGCTTTGGACGGCCACTTTGCTTGATGGCGATTTTCACACCGTCTGAAAGCGGCGGCATTCCGTGTCCGGTAATATACCATTCGGCATCACCGCCAAGAAGCTCGGTAAGGCCAATCAGCTTATCGCTTCCGGGCTGCGTTGTATTATTTTCCCACTGGGTCACAGAAACGCGAGCTATGCCGAAATGGTCGGCAAGCTGTTGTTGCGTAAGCCCTTTCTGGGTCCGTGCTCGACGTATTCTATCGCCAATTGTTTCCATAGCGCCGTTGTAAATCCCGCCTACGTAAAAATCACCTACATATGACGCTTGACAAGGTAGGTAGGTATAGCCTACAACTTCCTACCATGATCGAGATTGTCGCAAAAGCAGCAGAGAATGTGGGAGGCGTCGTTGCGCTAGCCCGCGCTCTTAACATCAAGCACACCGCCATGTACTCTTGGAAACGTGTTCCTGCGGAGCGCGTTCTCGAAATCGAAAGAGTGTCTGGCATTTCCCGCCATGAGCTTCGTCCCGATCTATATGGGGAGAAAGCAGCGTGAACATGATCCAGTACCAGACGCCAGCAACTATCAATCCTGCCAGCGCGCAACTCCCGGCCACATACCAGAACGCAAAGAACGCGCTTTCCGAATGTGTTCAAATCGATGAATGCGTGACTTGGGCAGATAAGGCCGCAGCCCTCGCTTCTTATGCAAAGCAGGCCAACGACGATGAAATGATGAAGATGGCAACCCGTATTCGGGACCGAGCCATTCGTCGGGCCGGTGAGTTGCTCAAGCAGATTGAACCGGCAAAGGGCGGTGATCGTAAGTCGGAAGAATATCAAAGTACCGCCGCCGACACTTTGATCACCAGAAAAGAAGCCGCTGAACAGGCCGGAATGTCGAAGCGTCAGGCCGTCACGGCGATCCGTGTCGCGAACATCCCCGCCTCTGACTTCGAGCGTCAGGTTGAAAGCCCCAATCCACCCACTGTCACGAAACTGGCAGAGCAGGGCAAGAAAGCCGCTCCTAGGCCAGTGATCGATCTCAAAGGGCGCGATCCGAAAGAGTTCAACCGCTCCATGCATTTTGTTCAGGCGCTGGAAGGATATCAGCGCGAAGTCGAAGCCATGGCTCTCGACACCATTCTCCCTGTCTTGATCGACAGTGAGCGAGAACGCGTCCGCAAGGCTATTGCCGCGATTGACGCCACGCATGACCGCATCATCACAAGGATATGAGACATGGACGAATTTAAAATACGTTCTGAAATGCATCAGATCGTGGCCGAAAACCTCGCAAATGGCATCGTTGTGGATGTCGATATGCTGTGTCTCGGACTGATGGAAAAGCGAGGAACTATAGAAGGTGAAGGCGCTGAATTTTATCGCGTCCATACCTTCAAAGATGTGAAGCGTATCGCAAAGAGTGTCATCGGAAAATATGACGCCAAGGACACAACTGACGCGGAACTTCTCCTCCCGGGCTTCAAGCATCTCTGCAAAGCGTATCCCATGAAACGACAGGGCAAGAGCGTTCTCGTTCCTGTCGATCAGTGCAGCGATTTTGAACTTATCAATCGCGCCACGCAGCTTGAGGACATGGCGTCTGGTTGTCGGTCCCATGCAGGTGAAATCCGCGAATACGTTTTGGCCAGAATGGCTTCGGCTGCTTAACCCATTGCCTGCCGGGGACACCTCGCCCCCGCCTGTTACTCGGTAGGTAATAAGCCCGGAGATTTGATCTCCCTGACGGGTCTCCGGGCAACCCATTTCACAAAGGACATGACCAATGAACATCACCGGAAAGGATCGAAAGGATTATGCGCCGCCAAGCCACTTCCCTTCGGCTTTCGTGGTGAGTTCTCAGGCCAAGTCCACAAGACTAACTGGACGCCCGTATCAGTTTTCCAGGCTTTCCGGGCTGTCCGTTTCATCTTCATCACTAACCGTCCCTTTTAAACACCGGCACGTTTCGTCGCCCGGCTATGGATCAACACATAGCTGGAAGGACGAACAAGGTGTTGTCATTCAAGGACAAGAATATGTTGCAGTGTGACACAGTAGAAGCCCAACGAATGATGCGCGATGCGTTCCCTACGCGCCGGACTGGCAGCGTTAAGGCGTCGATCTATCAAGCTTATCGTGCACTCAAGCCACTGCTTATCAAGGATTTTACCCCGCGTCGGGCGCGCTCGATCTGGGAAGGTGCTGCTCGTCGTATCGACGGGGAGGAAATGGACGCCCTTCGGCAACTGAAAATTATGGAGGCTCGACGTGAGCGAGAAGAAGTCAGTGAAAGACTTGCCCAGCTGGATGCTGCGCTTGCCCTTCTGGATCAGGCGACGGCTAGCGGATCGCTGGCGGCGTAAGTCCAGAAAGTACGTGTTGTGGTCAGAGAAGATCATCCCTGAACACCTTCAGTTTGTAAGCCGGAGGAAAGACCATGAAACCGAGTGAGGAAGCACTGGCAGCCAAGATTAAGCAGCGGCTTGCTGCTGGATTTTCCAAGAGGAGCATAGCCACGGAACTCGGTATCAGCGTCAACGTGGTTTTCCGCCTTGGTAATCCTGAGCGGTACGCGGCTCAACTGGCTCGATCCAGTGAGAAGCGGAAAGAAAAACGCGCTGCTGTGAAGGAAGGTTTGGCCCGCCCGGTCAGCGATGCTGCGCTGAAGCGTAAAGCAGAAGCCGAGGCAAGAATGGCCGAGCGCCCGCGGTTTGATGACCGCAACAAGACTGGCGTTCTAATGGGCGATCCAATTTATCAGCGCAGCGCGCTTTACCAGAAACAACAGCAAGAGGCTCCGGCCCGGAGGTTCGCATGAACGACCGTTTAGGCATCCTGATAAATGCAGGTTGGTTTATGATCGCCGTTGCACTCATCTTCGGGCCAGTCTCATGCGTCGTGGCGAGGTACTGAGATGAGCAGGAACCAGCCAGAATTACAGGTCCACAAGGCCATCATGGCGTATCTGGACCGAGTACTGCCAAAGACAGTTAGAGCGTTTCACCCGGCGAATGGCGGGCGTAGAGACGCCAAGACCGGCGCGATGCTCAAGGCTCTCGGTGTGAAGGCAGGCGTTGCGGACATCGTTCTAGTTCGGCAGGGCGGCGTCATGGCCTTTCTCGAAGTCAAAGCTGGGAAGGGATCGCCATCGCCAGCACAACGAGACTGGCAAGACTGGTGCGCGGAGAACGCAGTGCCTTACGCCATCGTCAGATCGATAGGCGACGTTCAGACGGTTCTCTTGGACTGGAACATTCAGACGAGGGCGGCAGCATGAATGAGATTTCACTAGGACGACGCCTCTCTGATGTTGTTGCGGAATATGAGCACAAGAAAGCCGCAATTCCGGAAGCACTGGAAGCCTTTAATAAGGCTGGCAATGCCTTGAGGATGGCTTGCTCGATTGCAGGCACCTACGGTCGAGAGAACCTTGACACGGGTCGCATTCACGACAGCGCGATGGAGCGCAATCTCCTGAAATCAGCCTGGTTCTTTGTTTATGACAAGTTGCAGATTTCTTATCTTGCAACAGCAGAAGACAAGCGGAAGTTCGAGCAGGAAATGGCGTCACCGCCGCCGTTTACGATGGACAATCTACGGGCCACCTTTGGACGGTATATCGAAGACCCTCGCGGCAACATCCTGCGCGGCTTGGCAGAAGTGTTTTGCCAACTGGACCCGGCATACAAAAGCCACGACAAGGTGAAGATCGGCGTCAAGGGACTGCCCAAGCGCGTCATTCTTTCGAATGTCGGCGGATATGGTTCATATGGCCGGGATCGTCTGATCAATCTTCTTAATGCACTGGCTGCGTATCAGGGGAAACCGCTTGTCGAATACGAAGAACTCAAGGCCGTTGATGACTATCACAGCTACGTAAAGGGGCACAGTGCTGGTCAGGTAGACATTAAGGGGCGAGGCGTAGGTATTCGAAAGTTCATGAACGGCAATGCGCATGTGATATTTGACGAGCAGGCGCTCCGCAACATCAACATGGCTCTGGCTGAGTATTACGGCGACGTGCTGCCGGATGCGACCGAAACCAAGCCAGAAAAGCGCAAGGAGAGCACAGCAGTCTCCAAAGACCTGCAATACTATCCGACACCAGAAAAGGTCGTGGAGCGCGTACTTGCGGAGCTTTACGACATAAAGGGTAAGCGCGTTCTTGAGCCTTCCTGCGGCTGCGGTCGCTTCATGGACGCGATACGCGCCAGCGGGGCCGAAGTTATCGGCTGCGAGGTCGATCCTGTCCGCGCGGCCATGTGCGAGGCCAAAGGCCATCGCGTCATGCGCATGAACTTCCTCGAAACGGTGCCTACGCCTTCGTTTGATCATGTCGTGATGAACCCGCCGTTCTACGGCAGGCATTACGCCAAGCATGTCAACCATGCTCTGAAATTCCTCAAGCCAGGTGGACGCCTAACCGCAATTCTTCCTGCAACGGCCCGTTATGACCACGGCCTGCTTGATGGCCGGTGGAATGATCTGCCTGTCGGTTCATTCAGTGAGAGCGGCACCAATATTAACACGACCGTTTTGACAATGTTTGCTGACAAGGCAGCGGACAGGAGGGCAGCATGAGCGTTGTAGCAGCAATTCGTCGGATGCTTTCCGACGGCCTTACAATCGAGCAGGCGCTTATCGCAGCCGAAGCAATCGAAAGCGAAGTAGCACCGAGACGAAAAGCCAAGCCGGTACAGGACGAGATCGAAGCCGAGTTCGAGCAACACTTCTGGCCGATCTATCCGCGCCGCGTCGGTAAAGGTCAGGCGCTCAAGGCGTACCGATCAGCCCGCAAGACTGCCGACTTGGAGACAATTGTCGTCGGCGTTCGCCGTTACGCGGCTGCCAGAAGCGGCGAGAACCCGGAATATACCAAGCACCCGGCGACATGGCTTAACGGACAGTGCTGGACCGATGAACCGGCAATGAAGGCGATACCGCACAGCCGACCAGCAAACCCGCGTCAACAGATGTGGATTGACGAGTTCAACAAGCAGAACGGACCTCTCCATGAACCAGATAGCGACAACGGATCATTACTGGACCTTGGCGACTGCGAAGGACAAAGCCGCAGCAATGGCGGGCCTGTCCGTCTTGCCTACGCGCGCTCTCGCTAACCCGGAGGCTGAGAAGATGGCTTATCAAATGGCACTGGATGGCGTCACAAAGCACGGGCTTGATACCGCTGTCAAAAACATAATGGCCGGTGCGCTTGGTCACGGATGGATGCCATCACCTCCAGAGCTTCGCATTCAGATTGATGAAGTGATGCGCCCGATCAAGGAAGCTCGCGCCCGCGACCAGAAAGAACGCCGTATCCTCGAAGATCAAGCCAAGGATCGAAAGCGGCGCGGCATGACGCCGGAACAGCGCCAGCGCGCGAACGAGAAGTGGCAATCAGCACGAGCCGCAATGAAAATGCAGACCGAGGAAGAAAACGCCTATGAGGCGGCGATCTCACGCCTTCAGGCCGCGTCAGAAACCAACGGCAACGATTTCAATCTCGACAGAATAACGAACGCGAAAACAGGACCGTTCAAGCAGGTAGGGAGGGTACAGTAATGGTTGTCGCAGCCTATTCATCCAGAACCGAACGCGCAGCCCGCGCTTATATCGCCAAGAAGGCGGCAGAGCAGAAGGCTATCGAGGACGCGAATAAGCCTGTCCAGATCGAGACACAGTCAGAGCCAGAGCGTGAACCAAGCGCTGTTGAGCTGCTCGCAATGGAAGCCGTTCGTCAGTTTGAAGAAACTGGAGAGATCAGCGCGGAGATACGGACGCATAACATTCCAGTGAGGGAGATCATCAAGGCTGTCTGTCGAGGCACAGACTTCACGCCAAAGGACATTATAGGTCGTGGCCGGAGCTATCCTGTCAGAGATGCACGACAAAAGGCTATGTGCATTGCTGCACTGGCCAAGCGGCAGTCTCTCATCCTGCTAGGTCGAGAGTTCAAGCGCGATCACACGACGATCCTTTCCGCGCTCGAAAAGCACGGTATCAAGCGTGAACCGATCCGGAAGAAACGCATTCTCACCGACGATGACTTCCTCGAAATTCTCCAAATGCGAAAGCAGGGAATGGGCAGACACAGGATTGCCAGTCTGATGCAAATGGGTACGGCGCGAGTAGACGCAATTCTGAGTGGGAGAGAGGGCGTAGTTATCCAGTCACATGTTGTCGAGCTATTCGATCAAGGACACGACACTTACGACATCGCCCAGATCATGGGTCTGACCGAGGCACAAGTTTGTCAACGACTTCACCAAGCACGGGAGCGCGCCCGCTATAATCGTACCAAGAGGGCGGCATGAACGAGTTCGCAGCCTATACGCGTGAAGTTTCCGGTGGTTGGTGGGCAATGCTCCGCTTCGCCCGCGACGGCAGGCCGAAGCCAGTTATGGGAGAGGGAGACAAGCCTATTGTGTACCGATCCAAGCTAGAAGCCACAGAACGGGCGCTACAAGACCTTCTCGCCTATATGAACACCGAATACCTACGCTGCGGTGAAACAGCGTCAGCGGCCCGTACAGAGGCGGAGAAGCTATTCCCGTCACTCCAGCCGATACGGAGGAACGGGAAGGTGATCGAAGTGACAAGGAAGAGGGCGGCAGCATGAGCGACAACGTGAACCGTCCGCGTCATTACACAGCGTCAGAAACTGGGCTGGAATGCATCGACGCGATTGAAGCCGCCCTCACGCCAGACGAGTTTCGCGGGTTCTGCAAGGGAAACGCTCTAAAATACATCTGGCGCGAGCGTCACAAGGGCAAATCAACCGAGGACTTGGAAAAGGCTGCTTGGTATTCAAACCGTCTGGTTGAGACCATGAGGAAGAAGGCGAGGCTTGATCGATGACAATTGACCCTCGTGTTTATTCGATATGCGCAGAGTACGGCATCAGGATCGTGGATGCTCACCGATACCCGGATATTGGCGAAACACGGGCGGTCGCCACACTGGACCGGATACTGCGCAACCATGGGGAAGGTCATTTCCGCTTGGTCATGACCACATTGGCGGAAACGGCCAACAACAAAGCCTGTCTCGATGAATTTGGCCTCTGGATGGCTTCAGACATGGTGATCGCAAACCGGGGCCTGATTGAGCGCGATACGTCGGCATGGCTGGAATTATGGGATGCAATACCGCTAGGGCGTCTTCAATTCATCGCCAACGACCTGTCAGGCATCACCCCGCAACGACATGCAATCAGCGGCATGGTATATGAAAGGGTGTTCCGCCGATTTGGACCGAACGCCGAACAACTCGACCTTTTGGACGATAGGAGGACAGCATGACGCCGTTGGAAATAGCTGAACTGTTCATCCGAGGCGCAGAGGTTGACCGGCGGCTGCCACAGACAGCGAAGCCGAAGCAGTTGAAGGCGCAGAGCCTGCCATATGTGCACGACCAAGCCGATCAGAACGGGTGGGGAGCAGAGCGATACCAGGAGGAGCGTGAAGCCTTCTTCCATAGCCGTCTGTCACATGAGCAGGTAGGTGAGTGGGAACGGTGCATGGAACTCATCAAGTACTGCCCAGATGAAGGTCGCCGCCGCTGTCTCTGGAATTGGGCAATGGCGCAGGTGGGAGGTAAGCCATTCGGTCGATGGTGCCGCGAACAAGGCTTTCATGTTGAAACGGGGAGAAGGCGGAAAAACCGCGCAGTATTGGAGATTTTTGCCGGTTTCCATCGCAATAACGCCCAAAATATCCAAATGGGCAGTTTCGACGTGTTGCATGTTGCACCGGAAAACGGGCATATTCAGGTCACAATCGGAGACCATGCGGACAGCGAAAAGGTGCTGACATGGCGGGATGATTTCTCGCTAACGCACGGTGAAGCCGAACCGGATTTCAGCTGGGCAGAAGCCCGAAACGAAAGACGCCGCCAGAAGTACGCTGAAAGGCGAAAGGCGGCATAAGCGGGTGCAAGTAGCAGGCGACCGAATGTCAAACCGGTTGCCGGGAGGTGCAAATCCTCCCACAGCGCCAAATTCCGCGAGAGCGGTAACATGCGTGGGTTCCCCACGATGCCTGACATGGGAACATCTAGCCCGGCACATGCGCCTGATGAAGTGCTGAAATGCACAGAAACGAGAAATCGTCGCGTGGAGCCTCCCAAGCCGGGGAATAACTGGAGGCCTAGGGCATCACCAATTCGAGGCAACGCCTCAACTGAATGCGAGAGCCTATTGGGGTTCGCAACGAAAGGGCGGTCGCTTCAAGCGTGTAGGGGTGAAAATCCCCGCCACCCTCGCCAATAGGGTAGCCACTTCGGTGGAGCAAGTAACACGAGGCGTCGATACACGCCTACTCGCAGACTTTACCAGCCCCGCCATTGTGCGGGGTTTTTCATTTTGGGAGCGGCACTCCTTTCACTCATCCCACCGGGCGATGAGGCAATAGCTACACTCGTGGGTGAAGAGCCCAACGCTGGCTGCTCCGGGGTGCGAACCCTGCATATCAACGGCGTGAAGTGGGCAGGCCCGGAAGATACCAACAGAGGAACGGATATGACACCTGATGCCATACCGCAGGATATCTGGGAACTTGCTGATAAAGCCCACAATGCGATGTTGCAGGCAGATACTCACGACGACCAAATAGACATCATCGCATTTGCAGTCCTCGCAGAGCGCATACGGTGCGGCGCACTAGCCAACAAATATCGACACGAAACATCGTCTCTTATGTCCATGCCGCCGCAGAGCGCCGCAGCCGCAGCGATAGAGCGCGCAATTCTTTCCGGGGAACCCATATGAACCGCAGACGCTTCCTTTCATTCCTCGGCATCGCTCCTGTAGCTGCTGCCGTTCCTGCAATGGCGCTGCCAAGGGCGGAGAAGCCGACCGATATTGTGCCGCTGGACGAAATACACACCAACATGAAGATGGCTTATGGCGACGGCACTGAGTTCATATTCCCGGTGAGTATGCCGAAACATCAGTTCGACCTGATCATGGCGAACGCCCGCAGCCAGCCACTTGCAGGGTGATCTGACCATGCCCAAGCCCATCCAGTTCATGCAAGCCACATGGCAGGACATCGTAGGATCAAGGCATCTCCATCTCGCAGCAGTCATGCGCGGCAACATGGATATAGCCGATGAAATCCGAGACCAGATGCATGCCAGCCTAGACGCATACCTGGATCACCAGACCGAGGCAGCAGTAGCAGCAGAGCTTAAGGCGAAGGGGTAGAGGATGGCCGATAGGCGAAGAGCGCACAGGCCAGACCGAGATACAGCACAGCCCTATAGGCAATGGTACAAGACCAGCAGATGGCAGAAGCTTAGATGGTCCATCCTCGTCCGCGACCTGTTCACTTGCCAGATGTGCGGTGTGATCCTGAGAGAAGGTAGATCGGAGAAGGGCGCGACCGGGTTAAGACCCGCAGTATGCGACCATCTGATACCACACAAAGGCGATGAGGCTCTGTTCTTCGCAGACAGTAACCTATGGGCAGTATGCGATAGCTGCCACGATGGAGCATGCCAGTCTATTGAGCGCCTTCACCATCGAAGCCCTGACCTGATCCGACGCAAGAAGATAGAGCATCGCATTGTCGGGCTGGATGGATATCCAACCGCTCCCAAAGATCGATGGGTTGATAGAAACCTTCATATTTGACCGCTGACAAGCATTTGGCGCGTTTGGCTGTAATGTATGCCGAATGTCGCTAATCGCTCTATGTGGCCAGATATGAGGCAAACAGCATGGGGCGGGGGAGGTGAAAAGTCTGAGACCTGCTCGGCTGTAGACCCGCGTGCCAGGCATTTACATGCATCTGCAATTCAGAAAAAGGCAAAGGGCTGAAATGGCACGACCGCGAACGCCGACTGCAAAAGCGGCGCTTACCGGCGCTGACAAGGTAAACCCTGGCCGGTTCAAGCCCCGCAGTGAACCAATCACGTCAGGTCGAGGGCTGGGGAAAGCCCCGGATTACCTGCCAAAGACGGCAAAGAAAGCGTGGGCCACATTTGCAGACGAATTGCCTTGGCTGACCTTCGAGGATCGGGGCGCGGTGGAAATCGTCTCCCTTATGAGAGCGCATATTATGGACGGGAATACCGCTGAACTGCCTGCCAGCTTCTTCGGTAACTACCGCATGGCGCTTTCATCGCTTGGTGCAACGCCAGTGGATAGAACGAAGGTCTACCAGCCTCACCAGGGCGAGGAAGACGATCCATTCGCAGAATTTGACGGTAGGGCGCATTGAACTATTCGCAGAAGGCGCATCAGTACGCTCGCGGCGTGGTTTCGGGCGCAATACCGGCTTGCAAGTATGTCTATCAGGCATGTGCAAGACAGTTGAACGATCTGGATAATCCGCCAGCCGGGTATCATTTCGATGCTGTTCGGGCTGATCGGGTGTGCCGGTTTGTCGAGCTTTGCCCTCATATAAAAGGGCCTGCCGCCTCGCGTGGCGATTTAATGATCCTTGAGCCGTGGCAAGTATTCGTCCTGAGCACGGCATTCGGCTGGGTTGATGCAGAGGGAAACAGGCGGTTTCGCCGGGTTTATGTCGAGGTTCCCAGAGGTAACGGCAAGTCGTCGTTCTCGTCTCCGGTTGGTCTTTACATGCTGGCGCTGGATGGCGAAGCCGGTGCAGAAGTCTATTCGGCGGCAACAACCCGCGATCAGGCCCGTATCGTATTCCGCGATGCGCAAGCCATGGCTCGCAAGATGCCAGGATACCGCAATCGTTTCGGTGTTGACGTAACGGCGCAAGCAATTGTGCAGTTGAAATCCTCAAGTGCATTCAAGGCGCTTTCGGCGGAGGGTCACACTCTGGATGGTCTGAATATCCATCTGGCGATAGTGGACGAGCTTCACGCTCACAAGAACCGCGATGTTTATGACGTGCTGGAAACTGGCCTCGGCAAGCGTCCGCAGTCGATGCTTTGGATGATCACCACGGCGGGCAGCAACAAGCACGGTATCTGCTACGAGGTGCGGAAGTTCGTTCTGGATGTTCTGGCCGGTCACGTAAGCGGAGAGGCCGCCGAAGCCGTATTCGGGATCATATACACCATTGATGAGGGCGATGACCCCTTTTCAGAGGAGACTTTGCGCAAGGCCAACCCGAATTGGGGTGTCTCGGTCGATCCGAAGATTGTCATGCAGACGGCGGCAAAGGCACGCCAGGTGGCAACGGCGAGGGCGAATTACCTCACCAAGCACCTGAATGTCTGGGTCGATGCCAATTCGGCGCTGTTCGACACCGAATGGTGGCGGAAATGCGAGGATCGGACGCTGGATGAGGCAGATTTTACCGAAGATGAATGCGTCATCGGCCTTGATCTCGCCAGCAAGATCGATATCGCAGCTCGCGTGAATACATACCGCAGGTTGATTGACGGGAAGGCACATTACTATGTTTTCCCGCGTTTTTACCTACCACGGGTTGCAATTGATGAAGATCGTCATCCGATGTATCGCGGATGGGAGTTGCAGGGTGATATTACCGCGACGGTCGGTGAAACAATCGATTTCAGCATCATTGAGGATGACATTCGGGCAGAAGCGCCCAGCTTGAACTTGCAGGCTGTTGCTACCGATCCATGGCAGGCACAACAGATGATCCAGAACCTCAAGCGGGATGGAATGCCAGCGGAGGAATACCGGCAGACTGTGGCAACCATGAGCGAGGCGACGAAGACGCTTGATGCTCTTATGCGCGAAGGCCGCATTCATCATGCCGGCAATGCAGTAATGAACTGGATGATTGGCAACGTGGTCGGGCATTACGACGCGAAAGAGAACGTCTATCCGCGCAAGGAAATGCCACAGAACAAGATCGACGGAGCGGTAGCGCTCATAATGTCCCTCGGTTGGTTCATCCAGCAAGAGGCCGAATATGACGGCATAGACGATTACTTCAAGAGCTTGGCAGGTGCAGCGTGAACCTATTGCGAAAGATGCTGAATGGTTTCGTTGGCGATACGCCTGTAAAGCGGAACCTGACCGTTCGTGAACCTGACGCTTGGTATCCAGCGGACAGCATCGGCGGTGCGGGTGAGGTCATCACCGAACGCAATGTTCTGGCGCTTTCGGCTGTCTGGGCGTGTGTTAACCTGATTTCCGGCACGATTTCGTCACTGCCTTTGATGGTTTATCGGACCAACACTGACGGATCGCGTGAGCCTGCAAGCGATCACCCGCTCTACAACGTTCTGCACGACAGCCCGAACTACGACCAGACAGCAGTTGATTTCTGGGATTTCATGGCGGCTTCCGTGGAGCTTTGGGGCAACGCTTACGCACGGGTCACTCGGTCTGACAAGAAGGTGAAGGTTATCACTCCTATTCTTCCGGCGCTCATGAGCGTTCAGAAGAAGACGGATGGCAGTCTGGTCTATCGATGGACCGAGGACGGTAAAGCAAACGAAGCGACGGACCGCGAAATCCTGCATATCCGGGGATTTGGTGGCAATCCGCTGGGTGGTGCATCAACACTTTACTTTGGACGCCGGACGTTCGGTCTCGCTCAAGCTGCTGACCGCACAGCAGGGTCGATGTTCCAGAACGGTCTTCGCCCATCAGGCGTGCTCAAGTTCGAGAAGTGGCTGACAGAGGAACAGCGCGAGCTGGCAGAGCAGAGGCTTGCATCAAAGATCGGCAGCGGAAACGCTGGGAAGCCCGTCGTGCTTGAAGGCGGAACCGAGTGGGAGCAGCTTACTATTTCGCCAGAAGATGCCCAGATGCTGGAAACGCGGGCTTTCTCGGTTGAGGAAATCTGTCGGTTCTTCGGCGTCCCGCCTCACATGGTCGGCCACACTTCGAAATCGACCAGTTGGGGATCGGGTATCGAGCAGCAGACCCTTGCATTCCAGAAGTTCACCCTTCGCCGTCGTCTGAAGCGTATCGAACAGGCGCTCGAAAAGCAGTTGCTGACGCCAGCGGACAAAGCCGCCGGGATCATCATCGAATTTAACCAGGAAGGGCTTCTGCGCGGCGACAGCGGCGGTAGGGCGAAGTTCTACCAGCAGATGACCGCTATCGGTGCCATGACCATCAATGAGGTCAGGTCTTTGGAAAACTACCCGCCGGTTGAAGGCGGTGATGTCCCGCGTATGCAGATGCAGAATGTTCCGATCACCGATGCTGGTGAAGACCGAGAACTGACGCCACGTCAGACCGACAACGAGGAATAAATCTCGATGAAAACCAAAGACTTTGCCCTACAGGTTAAAGACCTGTCGGAAGACGGCACCTTTACGGGTTACGGCTCGGTCAATGGCAACGTGGACAGCTACGGCGAGCGCGTCATGCCGGGTGCCTTCGCCGGTAGCCTTGCGAAACACAAGCGTGAGGGAACCAGTGTTCTCATGCTGTGGCAGCACAACCCGAATGAGCCGATTGGTATCTGGGAAGACCTTGCGGAAGATGCAAAGGGCCTCTGGGGCAAAGGTCGCCTTATCATGGAAGTGCAGAAGGCCCGTGAGGTCCATGCACTCATGAAGGCGAACGCAATCGGCGGGCTGTCTATCGGCTACCGCGAGATCAAGGCAACGCCCGACGGCAATGTGCGCAACCTGGAGGAACTGGACCTGCGCGAAATCTCGCCAGTGTCTTTCCCAGCCAACCGCCGAGCCCGTATCGAAGCAGTGAAATCCGAACGCATGGAAGAGTTCGCCCGCCGTCTGCGCGATGGCGATCCCATGCCTATCAAAGAGTTTGAGGACATCTTGCGTGAGGCAGGGGTTCCAAAAAGCATGGCCACTCAGATTGCCTCTGTTGGCTATGCGAAGGCCGCTCTGGGTGAGCCAGAGGGCGAAAAGGCAGATGACGCAACCGCCTTCCTGACTGCGTTGCGCGGTTAAATCCAAACCTCTTTGTCCAGAAAGGACATTCCCATGAGTGAAGTTAAAACAGCAGAGCAGCTTGCTCTGGAGGTCAAGGCTGACTTCGAGAAGAAGTTCGATACCGTGAAGGAAATCGCTGAAAAGGCCGTGGCGGAAGCCAAGAAGAACGGCGACCTCAGCGAAGGCCTGAAGGAGAAGGCCGACGAAAATCTGCTCGCCATGAACGAACTCAAGGCTCGCCTTGACGAGTTCGAGCAGAAGGCGGCCCGTTCCGGCGGCGAAGGCGACCGTGAAAAGTCCATTGGCGAACAGTTCGTTGAGAACGACAAGGTCAAGGAATTTCTCGGTCAGGCGAACCCTCGCGGTCGCATCGACATTCAGACCAAGGCCACGCTTACCACGGCAACCACGAACGCCGCTGGTTCCGTTGGCGCCGCGATCCAGACCACTCGCCTTCCGGGCATCCTTGAACTGCCCCAGCGTCGTCTTACGATCCGTGACCTGCTTTCGCAGGGCCAGATGGACGGCGGTTCGCTGGAATACGTCAAGGAAAAGGGCTTCAACAACAATGCCGCTCCGGTGGCTGAAGGTGCTGCAAAGCCTGGTTCTGACATTCAGTTCGAACTTGTGACGACCTCTGCCAAGGTCATCGCGCACTGGATGAAGGCATCCCGTCAGGTGCTGTCCGACATTTCTCAGCTTCGCTCGATCATTGATCAGCGCCTGCTGTATGGTCTGGCCTATGTCGAAGAGAACCAGCTTCTCAACGGCGATGGCACCGGTCAGAACCTGCTCGGCATCATCCCGCAGGCAACGGCTTTTGCAGTACCGGCTGGCACGACCATGCCCACTACCGTGACCGGCATTGACCGCCTCCGTGTGGCGATGCTTCAGGCTGCTCTGGCTGAATACCCGGCGACGGGCCATGTTCTCAGCCCGATTGACTGGACGTCTATCGAACTCCTGAAGGACACCCAGGGCCGTTACATCATCGGAAACCCGCAGGGTACGATTGCTCCAACCCTCTGGGGTCTGCCGGTTGTCACGACCCAGGCCATGGCCGCAGGCAAGTTCCTCACAGGTGCATTCAAGCTGGGTGCGCAGATTTTCGACCGCTGGCAGGCTCGCGTCGAAGTCGCAACCGAGAACGAAGACGACTTCATCAAGAACCTCGTTACCATCCTCGCAGAAGAACGTCTTGCTCTGGCCGTCTACCGTCCAGAAGCGTTCATCTACGGCGATGTGAACGCGCCTGAGACCCCGTAATCCGGTCGGCTCAAATCGACGGGCGGTTATCGCCGCCCGTTTCTTGAACCGAAGGAGAGAGCAATGGAATACGATGTCAAACGACAGCATCAGGGCGACAAGTTTTACCGGCCCGGTGAAGTGCGCACTGCATCGCCAAATGATGTCGGGCACCTCGTGAAAAACGGCGTCCTTCAAGAGAAAGCCGAGCCGAAGCACAAGAACAAGGCCGAAGGCGCATCTGACAAGAACAAGGGCGAATAATCGATGCTGCTTCCAGTCCGCACACAAGCGCCAGCAGAGACGCCGGTGTCACTGGATGAAGCGCGCCAGCATCTGATCGTTTCCGGGTTCACCGATGACGATGATCAGATCACGCGCTTTGTTCAGGCTGCTACCGACCATCTGGAGCGAACGCTGAACATGTCGCTTGTCACCCAGACATGGAAGCAGTCCTTTTGCTCGTTCGATAGCTTCCTGCGGCTCCGTAATGGCCCCGTGGCGAGCGTTGTATCAGTGAAGTACTTCGACACCGACAATGTGGAGAAAACCGTTCCAGCGGCCTCCTACAAGACGCTGGATTACACGTGCGGGACGAGTGTCACGCTCACTTACGGCAACTCGTGGCCCGCTACGGTATCTCGTCCTGATGCGGTCACTATCGAATATACGGCTGGCGTTCCGGCGGAGGAAGTTCCCGCCTCTCTCAAGGCGGCCATCCTTATGCATGTTGGCTTGATGTACTCGTACCGTGGCGATCCAGAAGGACCACGTATCGACAGCAACCCAGCCTATGAGGCGCTTATCTGGCCGTTCCGGCGTCCAAAGGTGTGACCATGGCAAAAGCAGGATCGGGCCAGCTTCATTATCAGGTGGCGCTGGATAAGCGCGAACAAGTTGACGATGGCCAAGGGAATACCGAAGGAAAGTTTGTCGAGCAGTTCCAGACCCGCGCCGAGTTCATCCACCTCAGAGGCGGTGAAAGCGTCCTTGCTGGCCGCCTTCAAGGGAAGCACACCCAGGTTATCCGGGTCCGCAACTCGTCCAACACGCGCCTTATATCCACGGACTGGATGCTTCGCGATGTTCGAACCGGAAAATCGTTCAATATCAGAGATATAGAGCACGAAGTTAACCGCCAATTCATCGCGCTCACGTGCGAAAGTGGCGTGGCTACGGGGTGATGTCATGCCTTGGGTAGAGTTTACCAACGATTTCGACTGGAAGCCGAAGCCGCAGATCACCATTGCTTATCGGGCTGGGTTCAAAGGGAACGTAACAACGCCATGCGCTCAAGCTGCTATTGTAAGAGGAGCAGCCACGAAAACCAAGACACCGAGGAAAGACAATGGCAACGGGAGCGCGAATAATCGGTCTGGAAAAGCTTCAAAAGAAGCTGAACGCCATGCCGAAGTCGGTGAAGCAGGAAATACGTAAGGCTCTCGAACAGTCAGCAGAAGAGATCGTCACATTGGCGAAGAGCCTGGTGCCTGTCGATAAGGGCGACCTTCGCGACAGTATCGGGTGGACTTATGGCGATGTACCGAAGGGGTCGATAGCCCTTGGCAGCGTTCGAGCATCTGAACTGACTGGCGATCTTACTATTACGGTCTATGCCGGTAACAGTAAGGCTTTCTACGCTCGCTGGCAGGAATTTGGCACCCAGAAGATGCATGCCCAGCCGTTTTTTTATCCAGCTTACCGCGCACTGCGCCGTCGAGCAAAAGGCCGCGTTACCCGTGCAACCAACAAGGCGGCAAAGAAAGTTGCTGCAAGTCGTTAAGAGGGCAGCATGACTTCACCAACCTACGAGCTTCAAGGGCAGATTGTTACCCTGCTGAAAGCGTCACCTGAGATAACTGCGTTGATCGGTGGTCGCGTTTACGACCGCGTACCGGAAAACCCGACATTTCCATATGTGAGCTTTGGCCCATCCGATGAGATAAGCGACGATGCTGACTGTATCGACGGATTTGAAGTCACAATGCAGCTTGATGTCTGGTCGAGAGCCGTCGGATTTCCGGAGTGCCGGAGGATCGTTGACGCTGTCCGTAGGGCGTTGCTGGAAGAGGGGATAACGATGGCAGACAACGCTTTGGTGACGTTTTACCATCGCATAAGCCGCGTCTTTCGAGATCAAGACGGCTTAACCTCACACGGCGCTATGACATTCGAAGCGTTCGTAGAGCAGCCGTAAAATACCGAAAATTAAGTTCTGCAACCACCCGCCCTTTGTGGCGGGTTTTTCTTTGTCAAATGGAGAAACCCCATGGCACAAGCCACAACCATCAAGGGCGGTAAATTCCGAGTACTTATCGGGGATGACGCCACTCCTATTGTCTACACCGCACCTTGCGGGTTCACTCAGCGTTCGATCACCCTGAACAAAGGGCTGGAAGAAATTAATGTCCCAGATTGTGCGGACCCGGATAAGGTGGATTGGACCGGGCGCGATGCAACCAGCCTCTCCATGACCGTCAGTGGTGAAGGCGTCCTTGCATCTGAAAGCGTCGATACATGGCTTGAAGCTTTCGAAAGTATCGACAGCGTTCAGGTAAAGGTCGAATGGGAATTTCCTGCGAAGACGATTACTTGGACTGGCCTTATGCATATCGAAAGCCTTGAGGCCGGTGCGCAGAATGGGCAGCGCGCCACGCTCAATGTGACGATGCAGTCCGACGGTGAGATGGTCCGCGTAACTACGCCGGTAACGCCATAATGAGCCGAAATGCATCAGTTGAACTAGACTTCGGGCCGGGGCTTCAGCGCTTCCGGCTTGCTTGGGGGCAACTTTCCAGCCTGCAAGAAGCCTGTGACGCCGGTCCTTACGTCATTCTTGAGCGCATCATGAATGGCACTTGGAAGATGAACGATATCCGCGAAACAATCCGGTACGGGCTTATCGGTGGCGGCATGACGCCTTCAGAAGCCTTGAAACTTGTTCGTGAGTACGTCGAGGCTCGACCGCCTGTCGAAAGTCTCATGGTCGCGCAAGCTGTGCTGTCTGCTGGCCTAGTCGGGGCACCGGAGGAAGCCGTGGGGGAGCAGGACGCGGCAAATCAGATGAACCAATCGACTGTCTCCCCAACGGGAAAATCCGATTTGCCGCCATTTACGGAACTGGAGCCGCAATAGGCTACACACCACAACAGATCGATGAAATGTCTGTCTGGCAATATATGTCCGCCGTTGATGGGTATATCAAAGCAAACTCACCAGATGACGGCGGATTGAGCGCCAAGGAAAAGGACGATCTGGCTGATTGGCTTGGCATCTAATGGAGCGCGCCGTAAGGCGGCGCGTCCTCATTTGTAAGGGTCGAGCGATTTTCCGCCGAACGTGTCTTTATCGATTGTGATTGTGTAGACGCCTGCTGGGAAGCGGTACGGATAGCAACGTGCAATCGCTCGTTTCAGGCTCTCAACGATGACTTTGCCCAAGCCGCCCTCCGGCTTCGGCGTTGAAGCCGTGATGTCAATCGGTAAGCCACTTCCATCAATTTCCACCTTCCAAACGATCTTCTGCACTTCGCCATCCACATTTGGACGGTTCCAGCATTTCAACGCGGCTTTTTGAAAGTCAGCATCAACACCAGCCAATGCCGGTGAAACGAGCGTGGCCAATATGGCAGCGGTCGCAACAATCTTTTTCATAAGGCCCCTCCATGGCAACTGATCTTGAACGACTGGTAGTGCAGCTTTCGGCTGACATCAAGAAGTATGAGAATGCCATGAACCGCGCAACGGGCGTGGCGAATAGGCAAATGAGGCGCATCGAGCAGACGACATCTGCCAGCGTCAAGAGGATCAATGATGCACTCTCTAATGTCGGAAAGGGAGCTTTCAGCAATCTCACTGCCCCGTTGACCGGAATTGGCGCAGCCCTTGGCACACGGGAACTAATTCAGTACGCGGACGCTTGGACACAGGCCGGGAACCTTATTCGCGCATCTGCTACAGCGGCAGGCGTCGGAGCACGTTCGCTGAATGAGTTGAAGGAAGGTGCCAACGAGGCTCGGACTAGCTTAGAAACGTACACAGAGCTATATGCCCGCTTGATCCGCTCAGCGTCCGGCGTAGCCAAATCCGAAGAAGAAATTGCACTCGCCACCAATCTTGTCGCGAAAGCCATGAAAGCCGGTGGCGCTTCTGCTCAAGAGCAGCAGGCGTCCCTCATTCAGCTTGGTCAGGCGCTTGGTTCTGGCGTTTTGCAGGGCGACGAACTCAGGTCCCTGCGTGAAAACGCGCCCGTAATCGCGAAGGCAATCGCTGACGAGTTCAAGGTTTCTATCGCTGGGCTTAAGAAGCTTGGCGAAGAGGGGAAACTGACCTCAGAGCGAGTGTTCAAGGCTATCCTGAACGCTCAGAAGCCAATTGAAGCGCAGTTCAAAGCAACGAACGCGACGATTGCCGACGCCTTTACGCAACTGAACAATGAGTTCACTGCCTACATCGGGAATGCTGACAAATCGGCTGGAGCAAGTGCGCAACTCGTCAAGGCTCTCCAATTCGTTGCCGACAATTTTAAGGAAGTGGCTGACGTAGTTGCCGCATTCGCAACCGTGCTTATTACGGCGTTCACCGGCAGGGCAATTGCGGGTGTGGTCGTCGGTCTTGGCAACGCTGTGGTTGCCCTTGGTGCATTCTTAACCGCATTGCGCACCGGGACCGGTGTTGCGATGGCATTTTCCGCCTCGCTTGGCCCGATTGGCCTTTTGGCGGGAGCCGCAGCCGGTGCTGTTTACCTTCTCTATAATAGCATGTCGTCGGGGGATCGGGCAGCGTCGTCTTTCGGGTCGGCAATCGATGCAAATAAAACAGCACTTGAAGGTGCTACATCTGCTTCGCGCCAATACCAGACGGAGCTTGTGAAACAGATTGGCTTGCAGTTAGAGGCCGCGAAATCAGCGTATGCACAAGCTGACGCTGAAGCCACCGCAACCAATGCACGGGCGCAGGGCTTTCTAAAGCTTACGGGTCTCAAGTTCGAGCCATTGGAGTATGCGGCAAACTCTGCCCTAGCCAATGCAGATGCGCTCGGTGAAGCCGTCCTTTCACTTGAACAGCAAAAGAAAAAGGCTGAAGCCATTCTTGCTTCATCGCCTACCGGTTTCGGTAATGGCACGGGCTACACGCCGGAAGACAAGAAGAAAGGCCGCAAGAAGAAAACTCCTGCGGAGCGGTTTGATGACAGCTTGCAGCGCGTTTCTGACCGAACATCGGCGCTTGTGGCTGAAACCGAAGCGATGCGGCAATTAAATCCGCTTATCAATGACTACGGTTATGCCGCTGAAAAAGCTCGCACCGAACAGGAACTGCTCAACGCCGCTCAAAAGGCTGGTGTTGCAATCACACCGGAACTGAAAGCGCAGATCAAGCAGACCGCCGACCAGTGGGCCTATGCCACTGCTGAAGCCAATAAGCTTGCTGAGGCACAGGACAAGATAAGGCAGCGGTCGGAAGAGTGGCAGGACGCGCAGAAGGATGCCCTTCGCGGGATCGTTGATGATCTCATTCAAGGGAAGTCAGCGGCAGAAGCCTTTGCCGGCGCTCTCCAGAAGATCGCGAATAAGCTGCTGGATATGGCCTTCGATGACTTGTTCACGGGGCTTTTCAAGGGATCGGGCGGCGGTGGCGGCTTCCTCAGTGGGCTGATCCCAGGCTTTGCGAAAGGCACGAACTCCGCACCGCGTGGCTTGGCTGTCGTGGGCGAGAATGGTCCTGAATTAGTGCGCTTTAGCGGCGGCGAGCAGGTCATCCCGAACCATAAGCTGAACGCCCCGACTTTGCCTAACCTTCGCGGCGCAGCAAAGAGCGGCGGCGGAAGCTTCACCTATGCGCCTCAGATTGACGCACGTGGGGCAGATCAAGCGGGGCTTGCCCAACTTACCGCAGAGCTTCAACGGCAAAAGGCTGAACTGCCAGCCACTGTGCTTGCAACCATGCGCAAAGCCAAATCAACCCGGAATTGGAGAGGCTAAGTGGCGATCACGTATCCCTACGACATCCTTGCCGATTTTCCGGGTTGGAGCGTCGAATTTGATCTTGCTTACCGGCAGGAAACGAGCAGAACGGCCATTGGCCAGACGTTCGTGAAGGACTTCGGTTCACCACTCTGGACGGCTTCATATCAATCCCGATCAATGCGCCCGAATGAATTGGACGCATGGCGGGCAAGGTTGAAGGCTCTGGAAGGCGGGCTGAAGCAGTTCCGGGGCAGGCCAACCAGCCGGTGTTATCCCATCGCCTATCCTAACGGTACGGGCATGGGCGATGTGTCGGCGGTCACTGTCGGAAGCATCGGAGCGAACCGTAACACAATCGGGCTTTCTGGCCTGCCGGGTGGATATATCGCCAGCGTGGGTGACTATCTCCAGATCAGAACGAACGACCTCCACCAGATCGTCAACGTGTCCGGTTCGGAGATGGAAGTCAGACCGCACCTATGGCCAACTACAGCAGTTGGTGACGCTGTGACGCTCGTTAAGCCGTCCTGCCTGATGACGATTGTGCCGGGCTCGATCAACACCACAGCCGACCTTTCAACAGGCCGGGGAGTTATCACGTTCCAAGGATTTGAGAGCCGATGAGAAATCTTTCAGCTGAAAACTACGCGGCTCTGCAAGCTCGCCAGCTGGTAGCGAGGGACTTTCTCTGGCTTGTAGCGCGTGATCGTTCCACCGGCGCATCGTTTTCATACGGCTTCTGGTCGGATGTTGGCGATGTGCAAGCTATGATGCTCAACCCGAATACAGGGCTTGCCGAGCCGCGAAACTTCGAAGGCTCCGGCACACTGATTTCGATCAGCGACATTCCAGGTGTCGCTAATCTAACGGTTCAGACGATTTCGGTTGTGATGAACCAGATCGACGCTGCGGTGGAAAACATTGTTCGCGGGTATGATCTGAAGCAAGGACAGGTTGAGGTTTACCGTGGCTTGTTCTCGCCACTCACCCGGCAACTGGTTGCGCCTGCGGTCAACCGCTTCATCGGCTTTGTTGATGAGATCGAAATCAAGACACCGAAGGAAGGCGAGGAGGGCAGTGTAACGCTCACCTGTGCCAGCCACAGCCACGAGTTTACGCGGTACAATCCGAGCACCCGTTCACATGAAGACCAAAAGAAGCGCGACCCAGACGACGATTTCTTCGTAGATGCATCGACTGTTGGTGAGTGGGAATTTTTTTGGGGCCAAAAATCAGGCAAGGTATCGACAGCGGCAGCACAGCGTATTGGTGCCAATGTCAGGGCGGCCAATCAATGATCCGGCTGGCTGTGACGGCTGATATCCCGGCTATCGTTAGCCTGGGACGGCAGTTTTATAATTCTGCTGATTTCGAGATCGAGGCGAGCGCGCCATGGTTCAGTATGGCCGTATCCACCTATATTCAGGACGCCGAGCGCCTTTGCATCGTCTATGACAATGGATGCGTCAAAGGCTTCCTGATGGCCTGCTACGGGCAGAGCGATTTATTCCCAATCAAGGTAGCAGATGAGCAGCTTTTGTATGTCGCGACAGACGCTCGCGGCAATGCATGGAACGAACTGCGACAGACGTTCGAACAATGGGCAAAAGAAAAGGGATGCAAGCGCGTCCAGTTGACCGCCCAGAATGTCGTCAAGCCTGAGCTAATGACCCGCCTGTACAGGCGCAGCGGCTACGCATTGGCCGACTTGGTGTTTTTCAAGAACATTTAAAGGGGTAAGCGAATGCCCGCTTTTACTGCGGTCGCCGGTCTAGCCGGTGGCCTGCTTTCGTCTACCTTTTTGTCTGGTGCACTCGGCAGCGCGCTGCTGCGTATTGCTGTGGGCGTCGGCCTTTCACTGGCTGCCCGTGCTTTGTCTGGCGAGAAGACACCGGAAGCAGGCGGCGTAAATGGCAAGCTACAGGCGGGCGGTGATGTCTCGCGTTCTGTCGTATTTGGGCGAACCTGCACGGCTGGCTCACTGGTCTATGCGAACACGTGGGGTAAGTCTGGCAAGACGCCGAACGCCTATTTCACTCAGGTAATCGCGCTTGCCGACCATCCCATTCGTGAACTGACCGGATTGTGGGTGAACGGCGAACCCGTCACCATCGACACGAGCGATACGTCATATGGCGATTGGGGTTTCCCGGTCAAAGAATACGAGACCGACGGAGACGACAACCACCTGTGGATCAAGTGGTACGACGGCACCCAGACCGTGGCCGATCCGTTCCTTGTCAATACGGTTTCGAGCGCTCAGCGCTCATACAGCAACAAGCGCATCGGCAAAGGCGTGGCCTATGCCATCGTCACGGCCCAGATCGATGAGGAACTGTTCACCGGCTTCCCGCAGTTCAAATTCGAGATACAGGGCCGCAAGCTCTATGACATCTCGAAAGACAGCACGGCAGGCGGTTCCGGTCCGCAGCGCTGGAGCACCCCGTCAACATGGGGCGGCGATGGCGACGATCTGTTGGCCGTTCAGGTCTATAATGTCCTTCGCGGGATCATTGAGCAAGGAACATGGCTGTACGGCCTTCAGACGGTCACCAGTCCGCGTTTGCCTGCTGCTGACTGGATTACCCAGATCAACAAGTGCCGCTTGCCAGTGCAAGGCCCTGACGGTCTGGAGCCGCAGTTTGTAACCGGCGGTGAAATAACGGTCGATAGCGCGATTGGCGACATCGTTGACAAGCTACTGACCGGCGGTAATGCGCGCCTGATCGAGACGGCTGGCACTTACAAAATTCGTGTGGGCGAGCCTGACCCACCGGTCGGGACAATCAATGATGAAGTGATCCTTGATACCGAAGAGCAGACCTTCACGCCGTTCTTCGGCCTGTCGGAGACTGTCAACGGGATCACAGCGACCTATCCAGAGCCGAACGAAGGCTGGAACACCAAGGCAGCGCCGCCACTCTATAACGCCACATATGAGGTCGAGGACGGCAACAGACGCCTGCTGACCGATGTGCCGATGGATTATGTCTATCGGTCTGGTCAGGTGCAACGTCTGATGAAAGCCGCCTTGAACGAGGCTCGCCGCGCCCGTCGTCACACCTTCGTGCTTCCTCCGTCATACTGGACGCTGGAACCGGGCGATGTGATTTCGTGGACATCGGAGCGTAACGGCTACGTCAACAAGCTCATGCGCGTTGATGGCGTGACGGACAAGGCCAATCTTGATGTTGTGGTGGACCTGACGGAAGTCGATCCTTCCGATTACGATTGGGACCCGGATACCGATTACACGCCGCCGGTCTTTGCACCGATTGGCACGATCCGCCCGACGCCACAGCCCATTGTCGATTTCGAGGCAGTTGCAGCGGTAGCGGTGGACAGCAACGGCAATAACCGCCGTTGCGCTATTCTGCTGTCGTGGGATGGCGACCAGCCTGATGTTGATCAGGTCATGTTCGAAGTCCGCACGGCTTTCGACCTTGGCGTGATCTACGTCGGCAGAACGGAACGGGTCGATGTCGGCTCAATGCTTATCGCTCCCGGTACGCTGTTGCCGAACACCGGTTATCAGATCAGGGCGCGGTACAACACCTATTCCGGCAATAGACCGTTCGAATGGTCCGACTGGATACCCGTCACCACGCTGGATATCCGGCTTGGCCCGCTCGACATCTATCCAATCGACATTGACCAGTTGAACGACGACATCAAGAACTATATGGAGTGGGCATCTGATGCCCGCCGTTATGTTCTCGAAGAACTCGACCGCATCGGCAATCTGGCATCCATTCAGGAAGCGGCCAATTTCACTGACAAGCAGCAGCTTCGCCGGGAATTGACGCTGACCGCGCAGAACATCACGGCCAGCTACAAGGAAGAGATAACCGTCGCGACGGGTCCGGGGTCGGCCTTGGTCAGCCGTATTGAGACGCTGGAAGTCAAGGTCAACACCGACATTGCCTCGGCGGTAAGCCTTCTTTCGTCGGATATCGCCACGGTGAATGACCGTGTCACCGTCAATGCCAACTCCATCACAGCGCTTCAGGCGACTGTGGCAGGAAAGGCTGATGCGTCTGCGCTTAGTGCACTGACAGCGACGGTCACGAGCCAAGGCAATTCGATCACGGCGAACACGAACGCCATTACCGATCTGCAATCGACGGTCAATGGTGTGACGGCAAGTGCAACATTCCGCATGGGCACTGTTGCCGCTCCGTCTGGCTGGACTTCGCGCATAGCGATGCAGGTTCGGGTTGGAACGTCTGACAGTTACAAGAATGCTGGCATCTATCTGGATGCGACGACAAGCAATAGCCGTGTCGTCATCAACGCCGATCAGTTCATTGTCACGAACGGGACGAACAGTCAGGCTCCGATGACCTTCATCAGCGGTGCATTGGCGCTTCAAGTCGCAAACATCGGCGATGTGACGGCTGGCATCCTGCGGTCGCCGGATAACAAGGTCGTGTTCAACCTTGCAGCAAAGACGCTGATCTTCAGCGATAATACGTGAGGTCAGATGGCAACGCGTCTATTCCTTTCAGGAAATCCACCCCGGCTGATTACATCAAAGCCGGGGTACAATGCAGGCACAGGTCTGGCAGATATCTATAAGTCCTTTGACAGCAACTGGTTTCAAGGTGCCGGTATCCGGTGGATTTTCCGCGTGACCATCCCGGCGGGTAACCCGGCCTCGAAAACCGTCACGTTCCCATACGCCTTGAACCATGTGCCAAGATACTCATGGATGTGGGGCGGATACAGAACGAGCGGCGCTGCGTACCCGCCAAACCAAGGCGTGACATGGCCGTTTCCGCTCGATCCGAATGCGCCTTGGTTCAGCACGATGTGGCAGGCCACACCAGGAGGCGGCAATGCCCTAACCCCGAACAATCACGTTCGGATGTACAGCAACCGGTTCGAAATTGTCGATACGCTTGGCTTTTCCGGCGGAGAGTTCGGCACATTGATAGTGTACCAGTCATGAGCAGAAGAATTCACATCGGCCCGCTGGGTAACGACTTCTTGTTTCGGATATCAACACCCGGATACGACGCTTCGGACCGGGCTAGCCCTTCTGTGTTCTCATCGGATGGCGACTATCTGAAGGTTCACGCGGTCATTGATGTGACGCTGAACCGGACGAATGATTACCACTGGGGCGCTTATACGTTCCCGACACTTGGTTACTGCCCTCTCGCGTTTCCAAGCATAAGTCTGCTGGATCGTGTTTTTTACCCGAACGATCGAAACCCCGCGACGGGCGAGATGAACAATTTCTGGGAATGGGGCGTCCAAGACGGCAAGGTCTGGGCGGGAACCAACACGCCGAGTAGCTACGGCGGCAATTATCGCTTTCGTTGCATCATATTCAAAAACCGAGCAGATAGGTATACAGCAGCATGAGCAGGCGAGCAGTATTCGCAACTGACGGTGTCCGTGTCGCAAGGGCTGGATACGATGCATTAACTGCGTCGCCTGACAATCTCGGCATGTACCCCGGCATGTCAACGATGACGGTTGCCGTACAGGATACTGTCACAATAGCCGGTGGTTCTCGCCAGACCTACACGTTCAGCAACCCAACGGGCCGATTGCCATATGTCATCCTCAGCAGCACGGCTGGCGATCCACCTGACAGAGATACGTTCTGCGCTGAAACATTCCCTCCGTTTACCACGGTATACATCCGCAATGATGTCCAAGCTGGCGCTCCAGCCCGAACAATCCGCTTCGCCGTACTGATCGATAACAGTTTCATTTAATCCAAGGGAAACCTAACATGACCGAAACGACGGTGAATGAACCGGCGCGCCATGACGCGAAGCTTACGCACGTGCAAATCGATCCGATGGCGGCGGCTGGCGAATATGCGGCTCTCAATGATTGGTACAAAAACCGCTGCCTACTTCTCGCGAATGAAGTCGCCATGTTGCGCGGCCAACTGGAAGCAGCCAACGCCGCAACGGTTGAGGCTGAAAACGCCAAGGAAATGACCGCTCGCGAACTCGATGGCCTGCGCGCTGAACGTGAAGTGATTTTTACCGACCTGTCTGCTGCTAATCAGAAAGTGTTCGAGCTTTCGGAAGAGAACCTCCGTCTGCGTCCAATGCTTCTGGACGATGATACCGAAGAGGAGAACGAATAATGGCAGTGCGCCCTGATTATACTTCGGGAAGTCTGACGCTCACTTCCGGCAGCGTGAACTTTACCACTTCTGGCAGTGCCTTGCAGGTTGCCTCTGTTCAGGCCGGTGACGAAATTATTACGCCTTCCGGTGACGTTCTCATCATCGCTTCGATCACGGGCCAGAACAGCGGTACGCTTTTCCTTCCTTGCCCCGCATCTGCTGCTGGCGCAGGGCTTGCACTGCGCATTCGCTTCCAGCCAGATGGCAGCCGGTACCAAGGCGCAGCTCGTGATCTGATTGAGAAGCTGGCAAGCGGCAATCTCGAAGCTCTCGCTGGTCTTGTGAGTGCCGCCAACAAGGGTATCATGTTCACCGGCGCAGGAACGGCTGACACTTTTGATTTGACTGCCAACTCCAGAGAATTGCTCGGTGCTGCAAACGATGCCGCATTTTATGCTGCCTTGGGTGAAATCCCGAATTTGCAACTGCCTGCGCGATTACGGGTAAATCCCCCGAATTTCGTGACTGATTGCAACGCGATCACTGAAAGCGGTTGGTACAGGTATGACAACAACACATTAAATACGCCTTTCCCTAACACTGGCATTATTTTCCACTTGGCTTTTAGTAATAATCAAGCACGTCAGTGGGCGGGCTCTCATAGTGCCCCGGCAAATTGGTCTTCCAGAATTAACGTACAAGGAGCGTGGGTGACTTGGTTCCGGGACTACACAGCAGCTAATATTATTGGGACGGTATCCCAATCATCCGGTGTCCCTACGGGTGGCATTTTCCAGCGAGGTAGCAATACGAATGGTGAATTCGTAAGGTCAGCTGATGGAACAATGGAGTGTAACGTATCTGATCTTAGTCTAAGCTATTTGAATGGATCGACCTTACAAGCTAGTTGGACATATCCATCTGGGTTTAGTTCACCCCCTGCGGTTCTTTGCACCGGGAATTATTTTGCTGGTCAGTCGAGCGATTTAGGTTCGTTTCGGTCAAAAGGGCCGATTGTGTTAACCAAGAACGCCACAGCCGCGAGTATTCGTCTGTACAAAGAAGAATCGGCCACTGATTCATTTGCATCTGGCGACGTAGCCACGGTTAACGTGACGGCTAAGGGAAGGTGGTTCTAATGCGTATTTCTTTTTCGCCACAATACAGCGATGATGAATTAACACTTGTTAAGTCTGGTGAAACTCTAACAATCAACGGTGACGCATTAGATTTTTCAGATTTGCCGGAAGGTGGCGAATACCCCGCTGAAGCTATTGATCATGAGTTTGTAATTGGCGGCGTACAGCGCATTGATGGAGTGATCCATATCACAGTCCGAATGCCGTACACCAATCCTGAGCCGCCACAGTCAGTCGCATTTCCAGTACCGATGATCGTCTCTCAGGATGGCCCGATCACACTGCCAGAAAGTCGCCATGTTGCCGAAGAGGAAACCGACCATGCCGCTGAATAAAGCCCTCATGATCACGCCTGAGATGAAGCAAGCAGCCGCCTTGGCCGCAGCGGTAGAGACCTACCGCAAAGCCATTCAGTCACTGATCGATGGTAAAGCTCAGGAGAAGCAGTACGACGACGGCAACTCACTCGCCAGTTACGTCAATTCGACAGTGCCGGAATGGGCAGCAGAGGCTCAAACCTTTGTCGGATGGCGTGATCAGGTCTGGACCTATGCGATGGCTGAACTGGATAAGGTGCAGAGCGGCGAGCGCGAGCAGCCAGACGTAGGTGCGTTTCTGGCAGAATTGCCGACATTTGAATGGCCGGTTGAATAGCCCTCCCCACAATCTGACTGACCACACCGCCCTTTGAGGCGGTTTTTTCTTTGCCGAAAGGAAATCACCAATGGCCAAGGGAACCTTTGCCAAAGCGATGCCGCATGTCTTCTCGGAAGAGGGCGGTTATGTCGATCTAAAGGCCGATCCGGGCGGTGCAACCAATCTTGGTATCACGCTCGCCACACTGTCGGCATGGGAGGGGCGGAAGGTATCGAAAGCCGAAGTGAAGGCGCTGACCAAAGCCAAGGCGACGGATATCTATCGGGAGAACTACTGGAACAAGGTTTCCGGGGATGATCTGCCTGCCGGTATCGATTATGCCGTGTTCGACTTCGCTATCAATTCCGGCCCGGCTCGTGCGGTGAAGATGCTGCAAAAGGTCGTCGGTGTCGATCAGGATGGTATTATCGGTGCGAAGACGCTCGCAGCCGTTCGCAAGATGGCGGCTGACAAGATCATCAACGGTCTATGTGACGCTCGTCTGGCATGGCTGAAAACGCTTGGCACGTTCAAGACGTTCGGCAAGGGCTGGACTTCGCGTGTTTCGCGGGTTCGGTCTCGCGCTCTGGCGTTCTCTCGCGATAGTGCTCCCGTACCTTCACCGGTGCCGCAGGTTCCGACAGGCAAGGCCGTGCAGTCCGATACTTCCTTAAAAGAGGTGCTGAAGAAGCCCGAAGCATGGGGGCCGCTCGGCGGGCTTATTACCGGCGTTGGCGCTATGGCCGATGGCTCCGGCCCGATGCAGTGGGCGCTTGCCGTGGCAATGGTCGCGCTTGTGGGTATCGGTCTGTACTTCTTTATCCAGAGGGTGAGGAAAGAGGCATGATGGCGCTCTGGGCTTTCGCCCCCAATTGGCTGAAATCGGTCTTGGCCCTCCTTATCGTCGCTGTCGTCATATTCGGCGGGGGTTATCTGGTCGGACACCGGGACGGCTCATCCGGCGTCAAAACCGAAGTGGAAAGACAGAACAATGAAGCCACAGGCAAAGCTCTGGACGCTGCTCGCTCTTATGATGAGTGCATTGACGCTGGCGGGGTGTGGACATTCGGGACCGGCAAATGTGAACGGCGTCCGTAATGTTCTCGGAACTGATCTGCTGGGCGCTCGCGGGGCAACCGAGGCGGATCAACGAAAGATCGACCGCACCATAGTGCGCGGTTGTGCAGGCGGCGTCTGGTCGAAAGACGAGTGCGCTATTCACGACAAGAAGTAATAGGGGCGGCTGGTGATGGAGGACAATCCCATGGGCGACCGTCAGGTGATGGGGATGAACATCGATATGAAAATGACTATCGGCAACGTCATCACAATAGGGGTTGTCGTGGTCGGCATTACCGGCAGCTATTACGCGGTGAAGGGCGGCGTTGATCAGAGCAAGATCGATATCACCAAGCTTGAAACCCGCATTGAACGGCTGGAAACCCAGAATGGTGATGTGCGGGATCGCATGACCCGCATGGAAGTCACCTTGCAGAATATGGCTATCAATCTGGATCGTGTGGCCCGGTTCGTTGACAGCACCGAGCAGAGGAATATTCAGCCATCAGAGCGATAAAAGGAGTTCCCAGTGGTTCGCATGAACCAGCAACCGTGAACCAAAAAGGAACATCGTGCCATTCCTTCCCGAAATGACACGCCTCGCTTCTAATGATTACAATGGGTTCACTACTGGGAACAGTTTTCACACGGGAG
>Ga0182747_1000389_pt1 | contig 42879 bp, 43 predicted proteins | sample eDN3rd30CBELigBY_FD_128526 | JGI IMG/M metagenome (GOLD analysis project Ga0182747, IMG submission 128526) | Enriched backyard soil microbial communities from Emeryville, California, USA - eDNA 3rd pass 30_C BE-Lig BY (version 2) (version 2) | ecosystem: Environmental > Terrestrial > Soil >... | reverse complement strand
GCCGAGCGACGTGATCATCGATGCGTCGATGCCGGCGATGATCCGCGAGTCCGGCAAGATGTGGGGCGCCGACGGCAAGCTGCATGACTGCATCGCCGCGATTCCCGACCGCTGCTACTCGACCCTCTTCCAGGCCGTCATCGACGACTGCAAGGCCAATGGCGCCTTCGATCCGAAGACCATGGGCTCGGTGCCGAATGTCGGCCTGATGGCGCAGGCGGCCGAAGAATACGGCTCGCACGACAAGACCTTCCGCATCCCGGCGAACGGCACCGTCAACGTGGTCGCGGAAGACGGCAAGGTCCTGATGAGCCAGAAGGTCGAAGCGGGCGACATCTTCCGCATGTGCCAGGTCAAGGACGCGCCGATTCAGGATTGGGTCAAGCTCGCGGTGCGCCGCGCGCGCCTCTCCAACACCCCGGCGGTGTTCTGGCTCGACAAGAACCGCGCACACGACGCGCAGCTCATCGCCAAGGTCGAGAAGTACCTCAAGAACGAGGACACCTCTGGCCTCGACATCCGTATTCTGGCGCCGGTCGAAGCGACCAAGTTCTCGCTCGAGCGCATCCGCAAGGGCCAGGACACGATCTCGGTCACCGGCAACGTGCTGCGCGACTACCTCACCGACCTGTTCCCGATCATGGAGCTCGGCACCTCCGCCAAGATGCTGTCGATCGTTCCGCTGCTGCAGGGCGGCGGACTGTTCGAGACCGGCGCCGGCGGCTCGGCGCCCAAGCATGTCGAACAGTTCAAGGGCGAAGGCTATCTGCGCTGGGATTCGCTCGGCGAGTTCCTCGCGCTCGGCGCCTCGCTCGAACACCTCGCACAAGTCACCGGCAACGAGGACGTCAAGGTCCTCGCCGAGACGCTCGACGAGGCCAACAGCGAGATTCTCGAGCACAACCGCTCGCCGGCGCGCAAGGTCGGCGAACTCGACAATCGCGGCAGCCATTTCTATCTGGCGCTGTATTGGGCGAAGGCGCTGGCCCGCCGCGACAACAGCACGCCGCTGGCCGCGCGGTTCAAGCCGCTGGCGGAGACGCTGAGCGCGAACGAAGCCAAGATCGACGCCGAGTTGATCGCCGCTCAGGGCAAGCCGGTCGATACCGGCGGCTACTACCTGCCCGACACCGCCAAGACCTCGGCGGCGATGCGGCCGAGCAAGACGCTCAACGACGCGCTCGACAAGCTGTAACTGGGCCTCCGGTCATCCCCGCGAAAGCGGGGATCCAGTTCTTTGCTTCAAGACTGGATGCCCGCCTACGCGGGCATGAGCGGAGGATGGATCATAACCCGCCCGATGAGGACCTCATCGGGCGGGTTTCTTGTTGCGGGCCCACACATCGAGAATCACCTTCCCGGTCGCAATGACCACCAGCGCACATAGCGCCGCCTTCGAGATGGTCTCCATCGCGCCTTCGATCAGCACGGCATGCACCACGGTGCAGACGACAATGACCACCGCGAGGGACAGGTGAACGACGCGCCACTTTCGCAGCCCCAGCCGGCGGCGGAAGAAGGCCAGCGCCGCGACGGCGAACACAGCCCACATCGCCACGACGCCGAAGGGCGAGAAAGGCGTCGGCGAGCGGAACAGCAGCGCATCCGCCATATCCGGCGGGCTGGTGATCCAGAGACCGGCGACGTGAGCAATCAACGCCGCGACCAGCACGCCGCCGATCCAGCGATGCAACAGCCGCGAACGATAGGGCGAGAGTCCCGGCAGAAATCCAGCGATCAGCAAGGGCTGGATCAGCAAGAGCCCAAGCGCGGCGATGCCGGCGAAGCCGCCCGCGATGTAGATCCAGTCGCGCCATTCAAGGAACGGGCTGGCCGCCGCCAGGACGATCGGTATTCCGAGCGCCGCGATCAATGCGGCCCAGACCAGGCTCGCCCGGGCCGGTCTCATTCCCCTGTTCCCGATGTCACGCCGGCTGCAGGACGAAATGCGCCTCGAGGCTGGTGTCCTTGGCGCTGCGCATGATGGGACGCAGGAACACGGTTTTGAACTCGCCGCTGTCATACGCGAGGTGGCCATGCGGCTGGCCGAAGATGGGAATGATCTGCGGCATCTCGAGACGGAACGCGCCGTTCTTGTCGGTGAGCGTTGCGCCGTGGCTGCGCGCGTCCTCTTCGCGGCCTTCGACCGTGTGCGCCCAGATCTGGATGCGCTGGCCGGCCAGCGGCGCGCCATCGCCGGCGCGGCGCACGGTGCCGGACATGACGAAGCCGCCCTTGCCGATTCGTTGAACGACCGGCGCGCCCTTCTGGTAGTTGTTGGCGCCGCCCGACATCGACTGCGTCGGCGCCACGCCTTGCGCGCTCGCCGGCAACAGCAGGCCGGAGGCGCTGGCGGCCAGAACGGACCCGCCGGCGGCGAGGAGGTTGCGACGGTTGAGCATGACATTGGTCATGGCGATCCCTCATTGCGATTTATCGCTGCGCACTGAATGCTTTGAATGTATCGCGATTGCGGCCGATTTCCAGTTGCGGCAGGCCTTGGTGCGATATGCCGCGCTGACAGTTTCGTGAACAGGTATCGCCCTCGCATGCGACTTAAGTCCATGAGCCGCCGCGGCTTTCGTGGCGCAGAAGGCGATGTTATAGAGCCGCCACGACTGCGCTGCCGGTTCTCGAGAGATGGATGTCCGCTATGGCCAAAATCAAGGTGAAGAATCCCGTCGTCGAAATGGACGGCGACGAGATGACCCGGATCATCTGGCAGTTCATCAAGGACAAGCTGATCCATCCTTATCTCGACATCGACCTGCTCTATTACGATCTCAGCGTGCAGAAGCGCGACGAGACGAACGACCAGATCACCATCGATGCCGCCAACAAGACCAGGGAAGTCGGCGTTGCCGTCAAATGCGCCACCATCACGCCGGATGAGGCGCGCGTGAAGGAGTTCAACCTCAAGGAAATGTGGAAGAGCCCGAACGGCACCATCCGCAACATCCTCGGCGGCACCATCTTCCGCGAGCCCATCATCTGCCGGAACGTGCCGCGCCTCGTGCCGGGCTGGACGCAGCCGATCATCATCGGCCGCCATGCCTATGGCGATCAGTACCGCGCCACAGACTTCAAGTTTCCGTCGGCGGGAACGCTGTCGATCAAGTTCGTCGGCAGCGACGGCAAGGTCATCGAGAAGGAAGTGTTCAAGGCGCCCGACGCCGGCGTCGCCATGGCGATGTACAATCTCGACGAGTCGATCCGCGATTTCGCCCGCGCCTCGATGAACTATGCGCTCGGCCGTGGCTATCCGCTGTATCTCTCGACCAAGAACACCATCCTCAAGCAGTATGACGGCCAGTTCAAGGATATCTTCCAGGCCGTGTTCGATGCCGAGTTCAAGACCGCATTCGCCGACAAGAAAATCTGGTACGAGCACCGCCTGATCGACGACATGGTCGCCTCGGCGCTGAAATGGTCGGGCGGTTATGTGTGGGCCTGCAAGAACTACGACGGCGATGTGCAGTCCGACACCGTGGCGCAGGGCTTTGGCTCGCTCGGCCTGATGACCTCGGTACTGCTGACCCCGGACGGCAAGGTGGTGGAAGCGGAAGCCGCGCACGGCACCGTGACGCGGCACTATCGCCAGCATCAGCAGGGCCAGGAAACTTCGACCAACTCCATCGCCTCGATCTTCGCCTGGACGCGCGGCCTCGCGCACCGCGCCAAGCTCGACGGCAACGATGCGCTGGCAAAGTTCTCGGCGACTTTGGAGAAGGTCTGCATCGACACGGTCGAAGCCGGCTTCATGACCAAGGACCTCGCCCTCCTCGTCGGCCCCGATCAGAAATGGCTATCGACCACCGGCTTTCTCGACAAGATCGACGAGAACCTTAAGAAGGCCATGGCGTCGTAAGATGGCGGCTTAAGCCGACTCTTTTTTCAAAAGCAAAAGGCGCGGATCGCTCTGCGCCTTTTGCTTTGTCATTCACAGCAGCGTCACAGCGGCACGTTTAGCCGCGCATTGCCGGTCCATGTCTTGTAACTGGCGCCAAGGCCACCCAGCTCGCCGCCGAGCGCCAGGGTGCTCCTGGTGAAGACCAGGACAGACACCCCAGCCGTCGTGCGCGCCGACCAGCCGGCGGAAAGCCCCGTCGAAGACACATTCACCGGCACCGCATTATTCGACATGAAGGCCCAATCGCCATAGAGGCCGACATAGGGCGTGAACCCGGCAAACAGCCCCGGCGCGGCGCTTACTTTGCCGCCGAGCGACACGCGCCCGTTCGAGAACGTACGTGATGCATGGACCACCGCCAGCGTGTCGGTGTAGCCGGTCTGCCGTTCGGTCAGCGCGAAGATCGACGCCGACGGCTCGACGATGACGGACGACACACGATAGCTGCCGGTCAAGCCGGTCGAAGCGATCCAACGCGAGCCGGAGAAGCTGCCGGAGGCCGTACCCGCCGAGCCGTCGTAGGACACGCCGGTCCAGCCCACCATGCCGTTCCAGCGCAAGGTCGGCGTGATCTGCCAGCCGGCATAGGTGCCGATCGAGCCACCATTGCCCTTCAGGCTGCCGTTTAGCGCGGCGAAGTCATACTTGAAGGTTTCGAAACCGGCATAAACACCGGCCACGAAAGTGGGGCTGAACTTGTAGGTGAGGCCGCCGGTCGCGTTGACCTGCGTGCCCTTGAGCGCGCTGGCATCCGATTGCTCATAGCCGGTACCCCGCACATCGAGCCACGGAGTCCACAGTGGCGCGAACACCCTGCCCGCCGGCGCCTTGTTGACGGCGGCATAGCCCAACGCGGCGAAGGCTTCGTCGGCACGCTCCGACACATTGGAGCTGGCTTCAGAAGCGAACTGCAAGGTTTGACCTGTCGACGTGCGCCACTCGATGCCGCCGCTCGAGGTCCGATATGCGGTGTACTCACGTGCAACCTGGGTAGTGTAGTACGACAGGGCCTGAGAAAAGAATCTGTCGTAAGCCGAGGTGATGCTGGCGGGAACGCCCGGCCCGGGTCGCGCCCCGTGCAACTGCTTGGCAGCAGTCTCATCGGCGAATTCGCGCGCGCTTACGGTAACCTCCGAGGCGCCGCCCCCCGATCCCGACGATCCGCCAAGCGCCCCAGCGGTTGCTCCGCCGACCGAACCGGCGATGTTCGCCGCCGATGTCGTGGCCGCGACGGTCGAGCCTGTCGTCTGTACACTGGCCAGCTTCTCACTGGGCGTGCTGCCCGTCGAACCGCCGCCCGCCACGCAACTCCATGTGAAGTTCGAGCCGGCATTGGCCCGCGTGCCGCTGACGAGGAAGCTGTCGTTCGTGTCCGCCGGGACCGAGTAAGTCCGCGCGCCGGCCGCGTTCGTGCTGGCAAGAATGGGTGTGTGCGTCGTGTCGTTATAGAGCCCCAGCGCGTCGCCGCCGCCCGCCGCCGTCACTGTGATCGTGATGATATCGCCGGCGGAAAATCCCGCGCCGGTTATGTTGCCGGTAACAACGCCACCGCTGAAGCTACCGTTGAACGCAGTACACCCGGGGGACGCGAGCGCCGCGCTTTGGCCACCAAGCATCAATCCAAACGCACCCGCGGCAACGACTAAAGCACGCCAATACGCACGCCCAAGGGCACCTCCCTCGCGGGATTTGCCCTGCATTCCCATTGCCACCAATGTAAATTCCCCCAAGCGCGAAAGCGCAATCGTTTATCAAATGTTAATGAGGAACCTTTGCCGGCACAACCGCCGCGCACGAGAAATACAAGAAAAGCTGTCCACAAGGGTCGCAGCAGCGGATGCGGTCAGCTTGAACGCTTCACCTTATCTCGCGCTCGTGATTGCGCCATCTTGCCTCACCACGGCCCAGGGCTTCGCCTCGATCCTTGTTACCAAGACAATTCAATCTGCCGATCTTTGCCTGCACGCGGTCTCGCGCACCGCGCCAAGCTCGACGGCAACGAGCCGCTGGCGAAGTTCTCGGCGACTTTGGAGAAGGTCTGCATCGACACGGTCGAGGCGGCTTCAATGCCGGCGCAAGCGGCCCACGCAAAACGCCGGCGCAAGCACGCACATCCGCGTCATCATCCGAAAGACTCACGGGGGCGTGATGGACCATTTGACGCATATCAATCGCGCAAACGATACCGGCCTTAGCGTGCGTCGAACAATTTGGAAGGAGAGGCAACCATGTTCATCACCTTTGACGACTTTAAAATCAAAGCGAGCAATTTCGATCTCACCAACGAATGGAATGTCCTGCGCATCATTTGCGGGGCCTTCATGTTTCCCCATATCGCCGGAAAATTCGCCGGTGCGGCCCTGAATGCGGGCACGGTCGGGTTCTTCGCCAAAGCAGGATTTCACCCGGCCGAGCTGTGGGTTTACCTCGCAGCGGCCGCTGAATTCGCTTCGGGCGTCGCCCTCGTCCTCGGCATCTGCACGCGCTTTGCCGGCCTTGGCGCCGCCGCCGTCCTGCTGATCGCCGTCTATGCCCTCCAGGTCGTGAAGGGCTTCGGCTGGACGTGGAATACGGGCGGTTATGAGTATCCGGTGTTCTGGGCCATCGTCTGCCTGATGGTCGCGGCCAACGCCTGGAAGACTTATCTCGCCGCGCCGAAGCAGCTCGCGCCTCACGTTGCCGCCGCACGGGCCTGAGTTCGCAGTCAGGTACATTGCCCGCGGCTGATCGCGGAACGAAACGGTGGAAAGGCAGGCGCTGCAAGGCACCTGCCTTTCCGGTTTGTTGCGGGCCACGCAAGCCGCCGTCTTTCCGCCGGATTTGCTTTGAGAAATGGCGCAAACGGGAATGCCGATGCGCCGCTTCTTTCGTTATTTTCTGATCGCGCTGCTGCTGTTCGCGGCGTTCTGCTTCGTCAACAACACCAGCCTGTTCTCGGCCGCGCCGGACGGCCCGCCGCTGCTGCTCGCCCATCGGGGCCTCGCGCAAACCTATGACGCGACCGGGCTCGACAACGAAACCTGCACGGCGACGCGCATCCACCCGCCGGAGCACGCCTATCTCGAAAACACGCTGGCCTCGATGCGCGCCGCCTTCGATGCCGGTGCCGATATCGTCGAGTTCGACATCCACCCCACCACCGACGGCCACTTCGTCGTCTTCCACGACTGGACCGTCGATTGCCGCACCGAGGGCAAGGGCGTGACGCGCGAGCACAGCCTCGCCGAACTCAGAAAACTCGACATCGGCTATGGCTACACCGCCGACGGCGGCAGGACCTATCCGTTCCGCGGCAAGAACTACGGCCCGATGCCGACGCTCGACGAGGTGCTCACGGCGCTGCCGCAACAGCGCCTGCTTATCAACGTAAAGAGCAACGACCCGGCCGAGGGCGAGATGCTGGCCAAGCGCCTTGCCACGCTGCCGCCGGAGCGCCTGGCGCAACTGATGGCCTATGGCGGCGACCGACCAATGGCGGCGCTGCGCGAGCGGCTGCCGGCCCTGCGCGTCATGTCGCGCCGCACGCTCGTATCTTGTGGGCTCGGATATATCGCGCTGGGCTGGAGCGGCTACGTGCCCGCCGCCTGCCGCAACAGCCTGATGCTGGTGCCGGTCAATCTGGCGCCGTGGCTGTGGGGCTGGCCGCATATTTTCATCGAGCGCATGCAGCGCAACGATGTCGCCGTGTTTATCAGCGGCCCTTACGGCAAAGGCGATCCGGGCACGCGCGGCATCGACGACGCCGCGGCCTTCGCCCGGCTGCCCTCGCCTTTCACCGGCGGCATCTGGACCAACCGGATCGACCGCATCGCGCCGCTGGCACGGCCCGGACCGACGTCGCCCTAGCCGACTTCACCCTCGGCGATATCGCCCTTCGGCGTCACCGGTTCGCCCATCCGTTTCTTGACGACGTCCTGAACGCGCTCGGCAATGCGCGGCTCGCGGCTCATCAGCGCGTGCAGGTCCTGAGCATCGAGCACCAGCAGGCTGGTGCGCATCAACGCCGTTGCCGTCGCCGAGCGCCGCGCCCGGCGCAGCACCGCGACCTCGCCAAAGAATTGCCCCGGGCCGAGCACGATCGGCTCGCGGCCCTTCAGGGCCACCTCGACACGGCCGGCAGCGATGAAATACATCGAATGCGCGGTGTCACCCGCGCGCACGATCACCTGCCCCGGTTCCGCGACCCGGGCGCGCAGCAATTCCATGATGCCGGCGATCTCGACGGCATCGAGCTCGGAAAACAGCGGCACGCGGGCGATCATGCTCCAGGTGACCACGAATTCGCGGCGATGGATCTGTTCGGAAAACGCCGTGGCGATGATGCCGACCGGCAGCGCCAGCATCATGACGCCGAGAAAAATGGTGCCGGCGGCGATGAACTTGCCGAGCACCGTCACCGGCACGACGTCGCCATAGCCGATGGTGCCGATGGTCACGATCGCCCACCACATCGCATCCGGTATGGTGCCGAGCTTGTCAGGCTGGATGCGGCCTTCGACCAGATGCATCAGCGACGCCGCCACCAATGTCACGCCGGCGGTGATGACGAGACAGCCGAACAGCGCGCGGCGCTCGCGGTAAATGACGTCGAGCAGCGAGCGCATGGCCGGCGAGTAGCGCGCGATCTTGAAGAAGCGCACCATGCGAAACACCAGCAGGAAGCGCAGATCGGCGGTGGTGAACAGCTCCAGCCAGAACGGCATCACCGCCAGCAGATCGACGAGACCGGTCGGGCTCAGCACGTATTTAAGCCGCGCACGCATCGGACGGAGGCCGCGGTGCGGGCCATGCTCGACCGCAGTCCACAGGCGCAGCGCATATTCAACGGTGAAAACGATGAGCGAGAAATCCTCGATCAGCGCGAACAACGTGCCATAGCGCGCTTCGAGCGACGGCACCGTCTCCAGCGCGACGTTGACGAGATTGACGAGGATCAGCGCGATCAGAAAGCGATCGACCGTCAGGCCGATGGTGCTGCCGACCGGACCCTGCTCGAGGATCGTGTAGACACGCCGGCGGAGTTCGGACGATTTCCTGGGCGTCATGGCGGTCATGGCCGTCGACTCGGACGGCAGAGCTTATACCAACCAGGGCCGGCCGCCGCCGGTTTTTGTCCTTAAGGGCTGACCGCAACCGGCGTGACCACATGAACGAAAGAGAGGGCCGCCAATGCCTGCCACACCGCCACCGCTCTTCGTCCTCACCGGCGGCCCCGGCGCCGGCAAGACAACCCTGATCGGCGCGCTGGCGTCGGCCGGCTTTGCGGTCGCGACGGAGGCCGGCCGGCGCATCATCCAGGAGCAGCAGGCGCAAGGCGGCCGCGCTTTGCCCTGGATCGACCCGCACGCCTTCGCGCAGGCGATGCTGGACCAAGACGCTGCGGCCTTTGCGCGCCTCGGCGACGCCGCCGGGCCGGTGTTCTGCGACCGGGGCATTCCCGATGCGATCGGCTATCTCAAGCTCGTCGGCCTTGCCGTGCCGGCGGCGATGTGGCGCGCCGCCGAAACGCATCGCTATCAGGAGCGCGTCTTCGTCTGCCCGCCCTGGCGCGCCATCTATGGGACCGACAGCGAACGGCGGCAGACCTGGGAGGTCGCCGAGCGGACCCATGCCGAGATGGTCGCCGTCTATACGGAGCTCGGCTATACGCTGGTCGACGTGCCCCGCGCGCCGCTTGACGAGCGCGTGCGCTTCGTGACGGCGGCGGTCGGCCGGCGCTAGAGCTTCGCGGTCAGTATCTTGATGCCGGCATAGCCGAAGGCCAGCGCGAAAACGCCCTCGAACCAGCGACGCAGCTTGAGATAGCCGCGCACGATCACGGGGTTCGAGAACAGCAACACATAGCCAAAGAAAATGACCGCGCTTTGCAGCCCCACCACCGCCACCACAATGGCGAGATCGACCGGCGTGGCGTCGGCGGGCAGGCCGAACGCATAGAGCGAGCCAAAGAACAGGATAGCCTTCGGGTTGGTGAGATGCAGCGCCAGCCCGCGCATATAGGTGCCGCGCAGCGACGCCGCGGCAATACCCACGGGCACCGCCTCACCCGGCGTCAACGCCGAGCGCGCCGACTTGAAGGCGAGAAACAGAAGATAGCCGACGCCGAAATAGCGGATGATCTCGATGAGCCAGGCATTAGCGAGCATGAGGGCGGAGAGCCCCGCCGCCGCGCTGATCGACCAGGTGAACGACCCGGTCAGCACGCCGGCAGCCAGCGCAAAGCCGGTGCGCCGGCCGCTGCGCATCGACGTGCCGGCGATGGACAGCGTTGCCGGCCCCGGGCTCGCGACCGCGATCAGCGCCGCCAGCATGATGAGGGAGAGATGGATATGGCCGATCATGAGTCGCCTCAAACTCCGTTCGCTCCCGCGCAAGCGGGAACCCAAGAGTCGCATATATAGGTGGCTCGATGCCCTAACTGGATCCCCGCTTTCGCAGGGATGACCGGCGTTTGTGTCATGCCACCGCGAGCGGCAACTACCCCGCCAGCGCCGCCTCGACCGCCTTCAAGGCCGCGTCGGCCTTGGCGCCATCGGGGCCGCCGGCCTGCGCCATGTCGGGCCGCCCGCCGCCACCCTTGCCGCCGAGCGCCTCGGAGGCCTTCTTGACGAGATCGACGGCGTTGAAGCGCGACGTCAGGTCGGCAGTGACGCCGACCACGATGCCGGCCTTGCCGTCCTCGCTGGTGGCGACCAGCGCCACGACGCCGGAGCCGATCTGCTTCTTGCCTTCGTCGGCGAGCGACTTGAGATCCTTGATGTCGATGCCGGACACGGTGCGCGCCATCAGCTTGATGTCGCCGACGGTGCGGATGTCGCTCGGCGCGCCGTTCGCCGCGCCAGCGCCGCCGCCCATGGCCAGCTTCTTGCGCGCATCGGTGAGTTCGCGCTCCAGCTTCTTGCGCTCGTCGATGAGCGCGGCGAGGCGCGCCGGCAGTTCATCAAGCGGCGCTTTGAGCTCGGCCGCCGCGGCGCGCGCGGTATTGAGTTCCTTGTTGACGTAATGGCGCGCGACATTGCCGGTCATCGCCTCGAGACGGCGCACGCCGGCGGCGACGCCTGAATCGGCGAGCCCGGTGATGAAGCCGATATCGCCGGTGCGCTTCACATGGGTGCCGCCGCACAGTTCGACCGACCAGCCGAGCGTATTGCCCGACCCCTCGCCCATCGCCACGACGCGCACTTCGTCGCCGTACTTTTCGCCGAACAAAGCGCGGGCGCCGGAGGCGCGTGCATCGTCGAGCGCCATCAGCCGCGTCGTCACCGGCGCATTCTGCAGCACGATGTCGTTGGCGATGTCCTCGACACGCGCCAGTTCTTCGGCCGTCACCGGCTTGGGATGCGAGAAGTCGAAGCGCAAACGATCGGGCGCGACCATCGAGCCCTTCTGTGCGACATGATCGCCGAGCACGAGGCGCAAAGCCTCGTGCAGCAGATGCGTCGCCGAATGGTTCTGGCGAATGGCGGCGCGGCGCGCGTGATCGACTTCCAGGAGCAGCGGGTCGCCGATCTTCACGGTGCCCTCGAGCACCTTGACCGCGTGGGCGAACAGATCGCCCTGCTTCTTCTGCGTATCGGTAACGGCGACCTTGACGCCGGTTGAACGCATCTCGCCGGTGTCGCCGACCTGGCCGCCGGACTCGCCATAGAACGGCGTCTGGTTGAGCACGATCTGGCCGGCATCGCCGGCTTTGAGTTCAGCGACTTCCTTGCCGTCCTTGATCAGCGCCGAGACGACGCCTTCGGCGCTTTCGGTTTCGTAGCCGAGGAATTCGGTGGAGCCGAGCTTTTCGCGCAGCGCGAACCAGATCGCCTCGGTCGCGGTCTCGCCCGAGGAGAAGCGCGACTCGCGCGCCTTGGCGCGCTGGCGCTCCATCGCGTCGGTGAACGAGGCAAGATCGACCGAGATGCCGCGCGACTTGAGCGCGTCCTGCGTGAGGTCCAGCGGGAAGCCGTAGGTGTCGTACAAGGTGAACGCGGTCTCGCCGTCGAACATGTCGCCTTTCTTCAGCGACTTCGAGGCGTCATCGAGAATGGTCAGGCCCTTGGCCAGCGTGTTGCGGAAGCGCGTTTCCTCGAGCTTGAGCGTCTCGGTGATCAGCGTCTCGGCGCGCGTCAGTTCCGGATAGGCCTGGCCCATTTCGCGCGTGAGCGCCGGCACCAGTTTCCACATCAGCGGCTCGCGCGCGCCCAGCAGTTCGGCGTGGCGCATGGCGCGGCGCATGATGCGGCGAAGCACATAGCCGCGGCCTTCGTTCGACGGCAGCACGCCGTCGGCGACGAGGAACGACGCGGCGCGCAGGTGATCGGCGATGACGCGGTACGACGCGCGGGTCTCGTCGGTCGGGCCGCGCGACAGGCTATGCGCCACGGCGTCGATCAGCGCGCGGAACAGGTCGGTGTCGTAGTTCGAGTGCACGCCCTGCATGATGGCGGCGATGCGCTCGAGGCCCATGCCGGTGTCGATCGAGGGCCGCGGCAGCGGCACGCGCTTGCCCGGCTCGATCTGCTCGAACTGCATGAAGACGAGATTCCAGAATTCGAGGAAGCGGTCGCCGTCCTCGTCGGGCGAACCCGGCGGGCCGCCCTGCAGTTTGTCGCCCTGGTCGATAAAGATTTCCGAGCACGGGCCGCATGGGCCGGTGTCGCCCATCTGCCAGAAATTGTCCGAGGTGCCGATGCGGATGATCTTGCTGTCTTCGAAACCGGCGATCTTCTTCCACAGGCCATGCGCCTCGTCGTCGTCGGCATAGACGGTGACCAGCAGCTTGTCCTTGGGCAGCCCGAACTCCTTGGTGATCAGGTTCCAGGCGAGCTCGATGGCGTTTTCCTTGAAGTAATCGCCGAACGAGAAGTTGCCGAGCATCTCGAAGAAGGTGTGGTGGCGGGCGGTGTAGCCGACATTGTCGAGGTCGTTGTGCTTGCCGCCGGCGCGCACGCATTTCTGCGCCGTGGTGGCGCGCACGTAATCGCGCTTCTCGACGCCGGTGAAGACGTTCTTGAACTGCACCATGCCGGCATTGGTGAACATCAAGGTCGGGTCGTTGCGCGGCACCAGCGCCGAAGACGGCACCACGCGGTGCTCGTGCCTGGCGAAGTAGTCGAGGAAGGTCTTTCTGATGTCGTTGACGCCACTCATGTCCGAACGCCGCTATCCCGGTTGCTGAACGGGCATGCGAAAGGCCCCCCGGCCACGCTGCCCGGCCGGGGGCGTAAAGGCCCGTCCGGCTTTGATTTTTCTCGGGTTCTATTTAGCGACGGGGGGCGGCGGAGTCGAGGGAGGCTCTTCCTTGACCTTCTCCCCGTTCTTACGGGGATAAGGTGGCGAGGGCCCATGGGCCCGAGCCGGATGAGGGGCGGCGCACGTCGCTAAGCGGCCCCTCACCCGGTCCGCCATAAGCGCGTTGACGCGCATCTTCGACCTTGGGGCAGACCGACCTCTCCCCGCCATGCGGGGAGAGGTGAAGCAGCCTTACCCCCACGGGCCGCGGTTGCCGCCACCGCCCCAAGGGCCTTGCGACGGTCCGCCCGGCGCGGCCGAGCCGCCGCCCCAGACGCCATGGCGCGGGCCGGAGGCCGGCGCCGCCGCCGGACGCTGGCCATAGGCCGCCGCCATCTGACGCAGCGCGGCGATGCGGTTTTCCGTCGCCGGATGGGTCGAGAACAGGTTGTCCATGCGCTGGCCCGACAGCGGGTTGATGATGAACATGTGCGCGGTCGCGGGCGAGCGCTCGGCGGGCTCGTTCGGCACCATGTGGGCGATGTCGGCGATCTTGCCGAGCGCCGAGGCGAGCGACAAGGGATCGCCGGCGATCTGCGCGCCGAGATTGTCGGCGGCGTATTCGCGCGTGCGGCTGATGGCCATCTGCACCAGCATGGCGGCGAGCGGCGCCAGGATGACCATGGCCATGGTGCCGATCAGGCCGAGACCGTTGTTGTTGTCGCGGTTGCCGGACAGGCCGGAGAACATCGCGAAATTGCCGAGCATGGAGATGGCGCCGGCGATGGTCGCGGTGATGGTCATGATCAGCGTGTCGCGGTTGGCAATATGCGCCAGCTCATGCGCGACGACGCCGGCGACCTCGTCCCGGTTCAGCGAGCGCAACAGGCCCGTGGTCACCGCAACCGCTGCGTTCTGCGGATTGCGGCCGGTGGCGAACGCATTGGGCTGCGGATTGTCCATGATGTAGACGCGCGGCATCGGCAGGTTGGCACGGTGCGCCAGCTCCGCGACCATGCGGTAGAGATCGGGCGCCGAGCGCGGATCGACCTCCTGCGCGCCGTGCATCGACAGGACCATCTTGTCGGAGTTCCAGTAGGCGAACAGGTTCATGCCGCCGGCCACGAGCAGCGCGATCATGGCGCCGCCGGAGCCGCCGAGCAGGAAGCCTATGCCCATGAACAGCGCGGTGAGCCCCGCCAGCAGCAGCGCAGTGCGGAAGTAGTTCATCGTTCCCTCGTTGCGGGCGCGTCACGCCGCGCGGCAGCGCGGTTTCTGCGCCCTGATATCCGGGAAAAATGTCGTGATGACGGGGCTTTGCCGCAAGTGCGCGCGCCGTCGCAGCGCCATGACAGGATGCCGCAGGAGGCGGAGGAACAGTCCGGCAAGGCCGCGATCTCCCGGCGACCATGCAGCCCAGCGGCAACCCGAGCGCGCCGGCACCTTCCGCCGGCTTTTTTCGACTCACGCCGACGCCCCCGTCCTCGGTGGCGGCCGCTTTACGCAGCCGGGTGCCGACGGGGGCGACAAACGTTTACGCACAACCTGACTTCCACGGGCCGCAAGGCCCGTAACTTAGTCCGCGTTAGCGGGCCTCCTTCGCCTTCGACCCGCCAGCCTTGGCTTTGGCCGAGGTTTTAGCCGAAGTCTTAGTCGAGGTTTTGGCCTTGGCCTTCTCCGCCGCCTTGCGCTCCTTGCGCGCGGCATTGGCGGCCAGCACCTCGGCCGATTTAGCACCCGCGTCGGACTTCGCCGTTGCCGTCGTATCCGGCGTGGTCCCGTCCTCGGCGGGCTTGGTCTTCAGTTTCGCACGGCCCTTCGTTCGCTTCTCCGGCTTGGCCAAAGGCGTCACCTGCTCCTCGGCTTTCGCCGGGGTGACGGGCTTGTGCTGCGCCAGCACGATGATCTCGCCGGTGGACGGTTCGATCATCTCGATCGCGGCCGCAGCCTCGATCGCCGGCTTCTCTTCATTGGCAGAAGTATTGGTCGGCAGATTGGTCGGCTTGTTATTGGCAGACTTGGGCGCTGCAAGCGAAGACAGGGTCTTGGCCTGTGCCGGATTCGCGACGGTTGCCGTCTCTCCCGCTACGGAGAGACTTTCACCGCCGGTGCCGGCGCCGGAGCGTGGCGCGATGCCACGATCATCCGGCGTGCCCGGAGCTTTTCAAGCCTCGGCCGCGTCGTCGTCCTTGTCGCCGTCCGGACCGGCGTCGATCACTTCGGCAATGACGCCGGAATTGGCGCGCACGGCGGCTTCGATCTTGTTGGCGACATCCGGGTTCTCGCGCAGGAACACCTTGGCGTTCTCGCGGCCCTGGCCGATGCGCTGGCTGTCGAACGAATACCAGGCGCCGGACTTCTCAACGACATTGGCCTTGACGCCGAGATCGATGAGCTCGCCGGTCTTGGACACGCCCTCGCCGTACATGATGTCGAACTCGACCTGCTTGAACGGCGGCGCCAGCTTGTTCTTGACCACCTTGACGCGTGTCTGGTTGCCGATGACCTCGTCGCGGTCCTTGATGGCGCCGATACGGCGGATGTCGAGGCGCACCGAGGCGTAGAACTTGAGCGCGTTGCCGCCCGAGGTGGTCTCCGGCGAGCCGTACATGACGCCGATCTTCATGCGAATCTGGTTGATAAAGATCACCATGGTCTTCGACTTGTTGATCGAAGCGGTGAGCTTGCGCAGCGCCTGGCTCATCAGGCGCGCCTGCGAGCCCGGCTGCACGTCGCCCATTTCGCCTTCGAGCTCGGAGCGCGGCACCAATGCTGCGACCGAGTCGACCACCAGCACGTCGATGGCGCCGGAGCGCACCAGCGTATCGGCGATTTCGAGCGCCTGCTCGCCGGCGTCCGGCTGCGAGATCAGAAGATCGTCGGTGGAGACGCCGAGCTTGCGGGCATAGACCACGTCGAGCGCGTGTTCGGCGTCGACGAAGGCGCAGATGCCGCCCTTCTTCTGGGCTTCGGCAATGGTGTGCAGCGCCAGGGTGGTCTTGCCGGACGATTCCGGCCCGTAGATTTCGACGATTCGGCCGCGCGGCAGGCCGCCAATGCCCAGCGCCACGTCGAGGCCCAGCGACCCGGTCGAGATCGACTCGATGTCCATGGTCTTGTCGTTCTTGCCGAGCTTCATGATCGAGCCCTTGCCGAACTGGCGCTCGATCTGGCTCAGCGCCGCGGAGAGGGCTTTCGACTTGTCCATGGACGATCCTTCGACGACACGCAGGGCAGGCTGGCTCATGATGGCGCTCCTATATGGCCTCAGATTCGGACCCCGACAACGCGAGGGACAGGCCCTCCCCGGCGGTCTTGAACGATTGTCGGGCCACCGTACACTATTTGTTCTCCGTTCGCAATATGTTCTTGTGCTGAACCTGGGTACTGGCCTGTTTCGACCCTTATTGGCCTACTTTGCCAACATAGGTGGCCTAATTTAAATATGAGAACAAATCCGGATTGAGCCGGATCAAGCTACTACCGGAACAAAGAACATTTATAGGACGCATAAGCGACGCAGGCAGTAATCCACATCGCCTGATTGTGTTGTCTTAAACGGCGATCAAGTTTACCGTTCGAGCATAGCGTAAAACGCGTAGGCGCAATGTATCTCGTAACAGCAAAGCCTGGGAACTACGGCGCGCACGACATCCTTGCGTGCAAGGTTTGTCACGGCGAGATGATGCTGACGCGGCGCTCGCCCCATCAAACGTTGGGGCCGCAATTCGAGGAACAGCGGTTTACGTGCCGCCAATGCGGGCACGAGGCAACGCGGTCTGTTGACGCCGAAGGGAAGCCTTCCCCCGAAGCGGCGTAAGTGAGGCCGCCCCAATTGGCGGCCTCTTTTATTACAGACCTGTTCCCTCGTCGTCTCCAAAGTCGAACGATCCCTGTGTAGGCCCACTATATCGTCGATAGTTACGATCCAATTTTTCCTTGAAGTCGTGCCAATCGCGGCTCAGTCGCATCGTTGCAACAACGGCGCCTAGATGCTCACGAAGTTTCGGATAGCCGACATTGCGAGTCAGCATTTGAGAGAACTTGGCTTTTGGCCGTCCTTCCTCATTTCGAGGAACCTTCGTTTTTAGTTCTTTCAGAACCTCCGGCGCGAGACGGTCATAAACAATATCGTTTGTCAGGTGCCCAAAGTACGGGGGGCGCTTGACCGAAGCAGCATCGTACTTCAGCCCTCGCAGGCGAAACATTTCCTGATAATACTCACCGGGAAATGTTCGAACCCAAGGCTGCAATTCCTTGGCGATGAACGCTTCCAAAATCCGAGAAAGAGCATCGCGGGTTCGGTCCCGTTGAAAGCCAGTCGCTTCATCGACTAGCGCGATGATGCCGACGCGCGCAAAACCGCGCAGCAGAATTTCACACCGATCGGCGATGTGTTCTTGCTGATGATGAAGCGCGCCTTTGATTTTGCGCGCGTCCAGAACGGCATCGCATATGTCTGCGAGAATGGTCGCCTCAAAGCCGTAGCTCCGACCACCGCCCGGCAATTTGAACAAGATCGGGTTTCTGATGCGCGACGATAAGTCTTTGATATTGACTCCTTTTTGACCGAGACCGTCGATGAAACCAGCCATTCGCTGCTCGCCGAAAGAGCCGCCACTGATGGACATTCCGATGCCGGTCTGAAGCCCGCGCTGCGAAAGAACCCGCGTCTCGTCATCGAGCACGTAGCAAGGGATTTGAATGTCTCCGATTTGGAGCGGATGATCCTCGCTTCCGTGAGTAACCTCTTTGACAGGCCCAGTACCCCACCGCGCCGCCGCGCCCTTTTTGCCTAGGGCGCTACGCTCTTTTTTGGTTGTGCCTTCCATCCGGGCCAAACCACCTTTCGCCTTCCCAATCGCATCATCCATGCTGGCATCTCCGATCCGTTACCAGCATTATGCCTATTTTCATGGGAAAAGCAAATTTCTATTGCTTTATACCAGCAAAAGTGCAGAATGCTGCCATGATCGAGAGACTGCCAACGAAAAAAGGCCCCGCCCGGCATTCCCCGGACAGGGCCTTTTTGCGTTTGGAAGCGTGGCAGAGTGGCTTATCGCACCCGGCTTACCCCCGGGCGGACCTTTGGGCATCCAAACCCCTCGCAGGGTCCCGTCAGTTCGAATCTGACCGCTTCCACCAATTTAGTGGGGCCGTCGCCGTTGGCGCGGAAACGACCCCCGATTGCCACCCCGGGGATGAGCCCGACGCGACAACCGTTCTGAGCAATATACGCCTTGGCGGGCGTACCTGCCAGAGTCGCCCGGACGCTCGTCCCTTCAACCCGAAGGATGAGCTTCGTGAACGTACTTCCCCGCGAAAAGCAGATTGAAGTCATTGCCGCCCTCTGTGACGGCCTTGGCGTCCGTGCCGTCTCCCGCATTACCCGCGTCAACCGTGGCACCGTCGCCGCCTTGGCCCTGAAAGTCGGCAACGGTTGCGCCGAGCTTCACGACCGCATGATGGTCGGCATCCGGACCAGCCGTCTGGAGTTGGACGAGCTGTGGGCCTACGTCGGCAAAAAGCAGGCCCAGGTTGACCGTAAGGCCCTCGGGGCCGCTGCCGTGGGCGATCAGTACACTTTCATCGCCCTGTCGGCTTCCAGCCGCGCCATCGTCTCCTACCTCACCGGCAAGCGCGATAGCGGCAATACGCACGACTTTATCGCCGATCTGCGGGGGCGGGTCATTGGCTCCCCCGAAATCAGCACTGACGGCTTTACCCCCTATCAGAACGCCATACGCGCCGAGTTCGGCAACCGGATTGCGCACGGCGTCGTCAACAAGACCTACAGCGTAACGAACCTTGCCGTAAAAGACGCAGCCCGCCGGTATTCGCCGGCTCAGGTAGTAGCCGTGGAATACGACGTAGTAAGCGGCATCCCGGCCAATATCTCGACCAGCTACGTTGAGCGGTCGAACCTGACGCTGCGCATGTCGTCAAAGCGGTTCGCGCGCCTCAGCAACGGCTTTTCAAAGAAGCTGGAGCCGCATTGCGCCGCCGTCTCGCTGTACGTGGCGCACTACAATCTGTGCCGCATCCACGAAAGCCTGCGCAGCACCCCGGCCATAGCGCTGGGCGTTGCGGATCGGGTCTGGACGATTGGCGATCTGGTTGACGCCGCGCTGGCTACGCAGCCGATCAAGCCGACCACGACCGCGCCGGAACGGAGGAAGCAGTGGCGGGTAATTGAAGGCGGCAAATAAGAGGGATTATGATCACTCTCCTCAACCGGGGAGGGTGGTTATGTCGGCTAGTATTTTCTTCATCGTAGGGAATATCGACCAAAGCACGGTGGCGTCACTTATCAAGTTTCGCAGTGACCTATTAAATGCAAACCCGGCCCCATCGAAATTGACTATTTTGATAAGCAGCCTTGGCGGAGACGTCGGCGCGGCAATTGCGTCCTACAATATCATTAAATCGATAGACCACCTTCCGATAGAGACGCATAATATTGGAGAAGTAACGTCCGCTGCGAATATTATTTATCTCGCCGCCGATACTCGACTGACTTGCGCTAAAAGTTATTTTCGCCATCACGGCACTTTTTATCAAAGCAACGGCAATCTACATCGCGTAGCTTACGAAGACATTTTAGAGACTATGAAAACCGGCGAAAAAATCATGACTGACATTATCGTCGAAAGAACCAGACTTACAGCCGAAGACGTTGCAAAATACTTCCGTTCGCCTTTGACCATCAACGCGGATGAAGCACTGAGACTGGGTATCGCTACGGCTATTGAAGAAATAGCCTGAGCCATCGGGGAAGATCGCCCCGGAACAGCATCCGGCCGTTTCTGAGATTACATAGTTCGACATGGGGTTCTCCTAATCTCTAAAGCCAAACCAGAAAATCCGTTCCCTTGCGTGGCCTACTTTGCTTTCCTAACTGGCCTATTTCGGCCAGTACCCTGAACCTGAGGACACGCCCCATCGCCCCCACTGGGGCGGCTTTCGCCCTGTGCACCCCCCTCACAGCCGTTGAACAAGTTCATTCCGTCCGCGTTCATCTTCGCCGCTGTTGAATGTCGCAGACTGGGGCGGCCGGAGGTGAACGATGATGAAGATAGTGCTTGCTGGAATGCTGGGACTGGCCGCGCTTGCCGCGGTGCCGGCCTCGAGCCAGGCGGCCGATGGATGCGGCCGCGGCTGGTATAGCAATGGCTACCGGTGCGTCCCCATGCAGGGGCCACGTCACGCCGGGCCACGATACGGCTACTACGATGACGGACCGCGCGTCTATTACCGCGAACGCCCGCGCCCCCGTTATGCCGATCCGAGCCACCCTTACGGCTACAATTTCGATTACGGAGACCCGCGCTGCGGCAGGCCCAATTACACGATTCAGGATGGCGTCTGTAAGCCGTACCGAGGGCACTGACCACAACGACCGGAGCGCCAAGAGCGCCGAGAGGCCGCCTGCGGGCGGCCTCTTTCATTTGGTGCCGCGCATATCGCCTGCCGAGATTGCCGCCTGACAATACGAAAGGTCGTGTGCCCAGCGTATCATGGGTACTAGCCCCCTCCCTTCTCCTCGTGAACAATGACCCGCCGGATCGAGCCAAGGGGCCGCTGCTCAGATCATGTTTGGAATCCCCCGCCGCTACAGCCACTTCGTCTTTGGCGTCATTCAATCCGGGCTGACCACCGTGGTCGCCACCGGCATCGCCAGCTTCCCGGAGCCGAGCCTCGCGCAGTTCCTGACGCACTGGATGCTGTCCTGGCTGGTCGCCTGGGCGGCGATGATGCCGATCGTGCTGCTGGCGGCGCCGGGGATTCGCGCCCTCACCGTCGCCATCACGCGGGAAGACGCCGGGCCCTGAGCGCAACGCGGCCGGCAGCGGAGCGCCTACAGCGCGGCCGGTTGCGCCGCCCGCGCGCTCTTGCCGGACGCCCCCGGCAACAGGTCGCGCACCCGTTTGGCGACGCGCTGCAAAACCTTCGAGGGCCGGATCGTGTCCATCAGGCTCTCGCAGGTGTCGAAGTAGCAGACCGACAGCTTGACCTGTTCGCCGATGGGAAAATCGGCGGCGTCCGGTATCGACACCCGCATCAGCTGGCCGCGCAACCTTGGCCGCGCCGGCATCTGGAATTCCGGCGGCATCGCCGCCGTCACCGGCAGAAGCTGGGTGACGGTGCCCATGGTCGAGCGGGACCGCAGTTCGACCTTCACGCGCTGGCCGGGCTCGACGCCGAGCGTGTAGCCATCCTGGACGTAAGCGAGCACGTAGCTCTCGCCGGCATAGATATCGGCGACCGTTGCCGCCGATGCGCTCAGCACTTCGCCGACGGCGCCGATGCGCGTGCCGACATAGCCGGCGACCGGCGTCGTCAGCGTGCCGCTGCCGTAGGACTTTTGGAGCGAGTCGTAGGATGCGCTGACGTCGGCGAGCGCCGCGACATAGGGCTCGCGCTCCTTGACCAGCGATTTTTTCTCGGCCTGCAGCGAAGCGAGCTTTTCCGCGGCCGTGAAGTGGGCGCTGACGATATCCGTCACGGTCTTGTCGTTGACGAACCCGCCCGCGCTCGCGCCGGAGACGCGATCGAGATAGGACTTGAACTGCTTCACCGCGGCTTCCGCCGTCGGCAGCAGCTCGTCCACCGCCGCTTCGCGCGCCTCGATTTCCGCGAGCCTGCTGCGCAGCCTCGCCTTTTCGACCGACAGATCGGCAACCGAGCGCGACACCGCGCCGGATTCGACGGCGGCGATTTTCTGCCCCGCCTCGACCCGATCGCCCGGGCGGACGAACAATTCGCGGATACGGGTGTTTTCATAAGGCGCAGAGATCGCCACGCGCTCGCGTGTCACGATGCCTTCGGCGCTGAACAACAGCGTACTGCCGCCGATGATGTCGGCCACGATCAGGCCGCCGACGATCAGGACAAAACCGGTCAGCAGCACCTTGCGCAGCTTGCGCCGGCGCAGCCGACTGACTTTCAGCGGCTCGCTTGCCGCGGCGTGTAATTGCTTGGGTGGGACGTGTAACATTCGATTGGCTTTACATTGCTTTTGGTCAGGCACTCGGCGATGCGGCGCGAAGCGGCGCCGTCACCGAACGGATTGTGAGCAGGCAACAATTGACGCGCGCTGCCTTCGGTCAGGCGGCGCACGCCTTCGACGATCTTCCCGCGATCGCTGCCGACCAGCGTGCCGAAGCCCGCTTCGATGACCTCTGGCCGCTCCGTGCTTTCGCGGGCGATCAGGATCTGCAGTCCGAACGTGGGCGCCTCTTCCTGAACGCCGCCTGAATCCGTCACCACCGTCCAGGCCCGTCCCATGAGGTGGACGAAATCGCCATAGAACAGCGGCGCCAGCAGGCGGACATTCGGCGCGTCGCCGAGCACGGCTTTGACGTCGGCGCGGACGCCGGGATTGAGATGCACCGGCAGCGCGATGATCTTGTCGCCGTCGCCGCCGAGGTCGCGCAGCGCCAGCAGGATGTCGCGCATCGGCTCGCCGATGTTCTCCCGGCGATGGAGCGTCACCAGAACAAGCTTCTTGTCGGCCGGCAGCGTGGCGACATCCGGATCGCGCGGCGCATAGCCCGGCCCGATCCGCTTCCGCACGTAAAGCAGGGCATCGACCACGGTATTGCCGACGACCGCGATGCGGCGCGGACCGACGCCCTCCTTCAGCAGGTTGTCGCGCGCCAGTGCCGTCGGCACGAAATGCAGCGCCGCCGCCTGCCCGATGACCCGGCGGTTGAACTCCTCAGGCCACGGCGACATGATCGTTCCCGTCCGCAGGCCCGCCTCGACATGCGCCACCGGCACGCGGCTGGTGAAGGCGGCGGTCGCCGCGGCGGCGGCCGTCGTCGTGTCGCCCTGCACCACGACCCAGTCGTAGCGAACCTCACGCAGGATCTTGTCGAGCTGCTGCATGATGACGCCGTGCTTGCCGGCAAGTCCCATCTGCAGAACGACTTCGGCCCCGCGATAGGTCGGCGTCATGCCGAACAGATCGAGCAGGCCGTCGGCGAGTTCGACATGCTGTCCCGACCAGAAGACGTCGATGTCGGCGCCGGCATCGTTCAGCGCACGATAGACAGGGCCAAGCTTGATGATCTCCGGACGGGTGCCGAAGACGAGAAGGATACGCATTACATGAACCGGTGGGACTATCGGGTTGCCGTCGAGAAATCGTCCGGCAGATCGTGAACGGTTTTCGACCAGACGATGGGTCTGGTCGCGAAATCCGATTCACCGAAGTAAATCTTCCAGGCACGATAAGTTGCGCTCATGTTGATCAAGACGCCGACGGGCCAGCGGAGCGCGATACCGATCCAGTCAACGGTGCCGTAAACTTGATAGCTTGAGACGATGCGCGTGACGTAGCGAACGACGGACATCGCGACATTGAAAACCATCGACACGGCGAACAGGTTCGCCATGCCATCGCTCATCGAATCCACCTCGATGACGTCGAGAAACACCAGCACCCACAGCACCAGTGAGGCCGCCGGCAGAAAATTGGCAATCGCGCCCTTGCGGTCGCGGATCAGGAAGTAGATGTCCCAGGCCGAGGCACTCCAGCCGAGCTTGTGCGTCGCCTCGAAAGACGTACCGTAAATCCAGCGCGTGCGCTGCTTGATCGACGCCGACAGCTTCTGCGGAAAGAACTCGCGGGTCGCGATGTAGTCGTAGCCTTCGTCGGCATCGGCCAGCACCGCGGCGAACACCGGCCGGAAGCCGGCGCGCTTGGCTTCGACGCCGAGCACGTAATCCTCGGTCACGGTCGACGGCATCAGCAGGCGGCCGTGCGTCTTGAGGAAGTGCTGCACCAGCCGGCGCGACAGGCAGGTGCCGACGCCCGCGGAAGGAATGGCGACGCCGAGAGCGTTGCGCACGATCATCTCGCGGGTGTGACGCTCGGCGAACTCGTCCATGTAGGTCGCGGCGACGAAATCCGAACGGCGCCGCTGCAACGAAAATACCGGGACCTGGATGAAATCGTAGCGGGACGCAAAGCGCGCGTAGATGGCGAAGCTGCGCGGGTCGATGACGTCCTCGCTGTCGTGAAGCACGACGAGATCCGGCGCATCGTCGCGCGAGAACACCTGCTCGAACATCTCGTTGAGCATCTGCCCTTTCGAGGTCGGCCCGTTCAGACCGTTGACGATCACCTTGACGCGGCCGGGATACTTCTCGGCGACCTCATTGGCCACGCGCAGCGTGCCCGCGTCGTTGGGATAGACGCCGAGATAGATGACGACGCTCGGCTCGTCGATGCGCGACAGGTTGCCCTCGACCATGCGGCCGATGACATCTTCCTCGTCCCAGTTGGCGATAAAGACGGCCGTCTCCGGAATCGCGGCCTCGCCGCGTCCGCCGGTGCGGTACGGGTCCTGGCCGATGCTCAGGGCAAGCAGATCGATAAATGCGTCATCGAGCGAACACAGACTGATAAGCAGGCTTATCGTCAGGACGCACAGGAGAAAAAGGTCGTGCATGGCGTTTCTTGAGAACGCCGACAGCGCGACGTCACGCACGATTAAGTTGATAAATGTGGCCTAAAGATTTCCAACAAACTGAATTACGAAAATATTTCCTCTGCCACTTCAGCAATTTAACCGAATACCATTGAGCAATGCTTGCGGTTGCACGGGCGTGAAATGCCCCGTCGTCGTTGCTGACTGAACGATGAAGCCCGGGCGCCGACGCGACACCCTGACGAAGGCATGATCGACAGGCGATCGGCGACGAATGCTAAACACGTCTTTGTAAAAGCGTGGCGCAAGACCCGCACGCGGCCGCGTCGTCAGGGACGGCCGACGCCGATCATGCCGCAGGTCGGCGTCCCGAACGTCGAAGGCGCCATGGCGACTGACGGGACCGCGCTCAGCCGTGGCGCAGCTTCAGCGCCAGGATGGTGCCGGCCAGGCACAAGGTGACGCCATTGGCGACGATGAGCGGCACGTCGCCGATCAGCACGCCATAGGCGAGCCACAGCACGATCCCCGTCACCATCAGCAGGAACATGCTCAGCGAGATGTCGGCGGTGGAGCGGGAGCGCCAGGCTTTCAGCGCCTGCGGCGCATAGGCCGTGGTGGTGCAGAAGGCGGCGGCAAGGCCGAGCGCCGTGATCGCGTAAGACCCTTCGGTCATGACAGGTCCAAATGGAAACGCCGCCCGGGCCGGGCGGCGGCGTTATCCATACATCGGCCGCGCGATTCTGGGCATACGGTATCGTATGCCCGCCCGCCATTAACGCGGCCTTCACCCTGCCCCTCTATTGCCCCATAGCCGTCGAACAGCGGCCCGGTTTTAACGATAGGCATTGACCTTGATCGGAACCGGCAATAGCGCTCCCGGACGCTCGGGGACTAATGTGGCGTCTGGAAGCGGCTCATGCGGAACAGGGGACTTCTCATGCAGGCCAGCGTCATGGACCAGTGCGTCCGTCTTGCATTCGCAATTATTCTGATCGCACTCGTTTCGGTTGCGCTCTATCAGTTTGCCGGTCGTGCGAGCGCCTATGTGCCGACCGCGCCGGTGGTCAGCATCGCCAAATAAGCCGGGCATACCGCGCCGGCACGGGACCGCAATCGCGGTTCTTTGACATTTATCAATTCAATAGCCGCATACCACCTGAAGATGCGCGACCCTCGCTCACGCCTCGTCGCATCCGCATGGCCGAACGTTCACCGCCCCGCCCCCCTTTGCGTCATTGCCCGGTCTGTGGTGTCGCCATGCAGGCGGTGAAGACGCGCGAGCATCTCGACTATTTCGACCGCTTCGACTGCCTGAACTGCCAGACCACCATCACCGCCTCGCCGCTGCGGCCGAACAGGACGCCGCCGCGCGACGACGGCTGAGATGCCGCCGCAGAATGTGTCGCGGATTTGACATCGCTCAATATCCACACCGCGCCCGCGCCTAATAGTTTCATCACCCGCTGGAGTCGCGCGAGAAGCGCCTGACGCTGGCGCAGTGCGGAGGGCAAGGAACGATGATGGACGACACCATGACCAGACCGGAGACCGTCTCCGGCGGCAAGCGCAGCAGAACCGAAGGACCGCTCGGCCGCAAATCGGCGATCGTGAAGCGCTCGATCGAGTTGCACGGCCACAAGACCAGCGTGTCTCTGGAAGATCAGTTCTGGGACGGACTGCGCGATATCGCCGAGCGCACCCGCACGCCGCTGCCGGCGCTGCTGCAGACCATCGACGGCCAGCGCGGCTACGCCAACCTGTCGTCGGCCATCCGCGTCTACGTGCTCGAGCATCATCGCGCCGCGGCGGCGCAGGCCGACCCGCATTACCTGGCGCGCGCCGCGCAGGTGTGATGCAAAGGGTGTGATGCCAAGAGCGTGACGCGAAGCTTCAACGCTTGTCGCGGTCGACGAACAGCCACAGCCCGCCGTTACGCGCCGACACGATGCGCATGCGCATCTCGCGCTTGGGCATGGCGACATCGCCGGTGCGCGTCAGATCGAGATCGACCGGCCCCTGCTCCATCGCCGCAAGCCAGCGCGTGCGCAGGTCCAGCTTGTCGTCGCAACGCGATACGTCGAAGAAGTCGCGGCCGAGCGGCTCCATGCCATAGCCGCTCTCGCGCGCCTCGGTCGCCGAATAGAAGCGCACGACGAAATGGCGGTCGAGCAGGATGACGCCGAACGGCAGCTGATCGAGTTCATGCTGGCTCAGCGCTTCGACGCGGCGGGCGATATCCGGCGCGTCGAAATCGATGGCGTCCGCCATGGGCGCGGTCTCCTGTGGTGCCGAAGTCTGTCAGGCGCGTTTCTTATGGATGCGAACGATACGGTAAGATACCACCGTAAACCTCGCATGCCGGACGCCGAGTCGACAAGGCTTGTTGTGACGCCACCATCAACTTGATGTGCATCGTCAGCGCGCAATCGTTTCAAAACGCAACTGCATGCGCCTGTGCCATTATCGGACAGTTGTTTGATCCGCGGCGCGGGCATCGCCCGCTGTCATCGCGAAACGAAAACGGCGCCGGATGGATCGCATCCGGCGCCGCTTGTCGTTCGAAAGTTGAAGAGAGCGCTCAGCCGAGATTGAGCTCCTTGAAGAAATCGTTCCCCTTGTCGTCGATGACGATGAAGGCCGGGAAATCGACCACCTCGATCTTCCAGATCGCTTCCATGCCGAGCTCGGGAAACTCCTGCACCTCCACCTTCTTGATGCAGTGCTCGGCGAGGTTGGCCGCCGCGCCGCCGATCGAGGCGAGATAGAAGCCGCCGTGCTTCTTGCAGGCGTCGCGCACCTGCGAGGAACGGTTGCCCTTGGCAACCGAAATCATCGAGCCGCCGGCCGCCTGGAAGGCATCGACATAGCTATCCATGCGCCCCGCGGTGGTCGGCCCGAAGGCGCCGGAGGCGTAGCCGTCCGGGGTCTTGGCCGGACCGGCGTAATAGACGGGATGGTTCTTGAAGTAGTCCGGCAGACCCTGCCCGCTCTCCAGCCGCTCGCGCAATTTGGCATGCGCCAGATCGCGCGCCACGATCATGGTGCCGGTGAGCGAGAGCCGCGTCTTCACCGGATACTTGGACAACTGTGCAAGGATCTCATTCATCGGCTTCGACAGATCGACCTTGACCACCTCGCCGCCGAGCTTCTCCTGATCGACCTCGGGCAGATACTGCGCCGGGTGATGCTCCAGCTCCTCGAGGAACACGCCGTCTTTGGTAATCTTGCCGAGCGCCTGGCGGTCGGCCGAGCACGACACGCCGAGACCGATGGGCAGCGACGCGCCATGGCGCGGCAAGCGAATGACGCGCACGTCATGGCAGAAATACTTGCCGCCGAACTGCGCGCCGACGCCCAGGGACTGCGTCAGCTTCTGGATCTCCTGCTCCATCGCCAGATCGCGGAAGGCGTGGCCATCCTCCGAGCCCTGCGTCGGCAAATTGTCGAGATACTTGGTCGAGGCAAGCTTCACCGTCTTGAGCGTCAGTTCCGCCGAGGTGCCGCCGATGACGATCGCCAGATGATAAGGCGGGCACGCCGCGGTGCCGAGCGTCAGGATCTTCTCCTTGAGGAACGCCACCATGCGGTCATGCGTCAGGATCGACGGCGTCGCCTGAAACAGAAACGTCTTGTTGGCCGAGCCGCCGCCCTTGGCCACAAAGAGAAACTTGTAGGCGTCCTCGCCCTCCGCATAGATCTCGACCTGCGCCGGCATGTTCGACTTGGTGTTCTTCTCCTCGAACATGGAGATCGGCGCGAGCTGCGAATAGCGCAGGTTCTTCTTGAGATACGCATCGCGCGCGCCCTCGGCGAGCGCCGCCTCGTCGGAGCCGTCGGTGAACACCAGCCGGCCCTTCTTGCCCATGATGATGGCGGTGCCGGTGTCCTGGCACATCGGCAGCACGCCGCCGGCGGCGATGTTGGCGTTCTTCAGAAGGTCATAGGCGACGAACTTGTCGTTCGCCGTGGATTCCGGGTCGTCCAGGATGCGGCGCAGCTGCGCCAGATGCGCCGGGCGCAAAAGGTGGTTGATGTCCTCGAACGCGGCCTCCGACAACGCCTTGATGGCCGAGCCCTCGACCACCAGCATGTCGCGGCCCATCACCTTCTCGACCCGCACGCCCTCGGACGTGATCTTGCGGTACTTGGTGGTGTCCGGCCCCAGCGGAAACAGCGGGGAATGGGAGTATGGCGGGAGGGGTGGGGAGATGGGGGCGTTCATGGAGAAGCCTTCTTGAATAGACAGGAAAGCCTTATTATGACTTTTCATTCCAGATTAAAAGCGGCCTAAAGTGTAGCGACAGCTCTATCGCCAACCCTTCCCAATGAGCACATTTTGTGAAGTATCCCGACCTCAATCTTCTCTTTACGAATTACAAGTCGTTTGGCGACACGCCATCCGGATTCGAGAAATTCGCGGAAACTAATATAATTATTGGCCGCAACAACAGCGGAAAATCTGCCCTCTTGGATATTGTCGAATGGGCATGCAATCCAAAGAATGGCATTGCAAAGCATTTGTGGCACGGGCGCAACCACCCGCGGATTACATATCGGACAACGGTTACGGAAGCCTCAGCGCGGCAAGTTTTTCCTGCAAATACCAGCGGCGGCACTCTCCCTGGCAATCATTGGCAGGTTGGCAAAAGATTGGTGGGCGCCAACCTCGAAGTCCTCCTAGGAGACCCACCAAAATTTGCAAGTATTGAACGCCCCCTGGAGGCCGCCTCAGAAGCCGCAGCTAGACAGTATTATGAGGCTCTCAGCGCGCAAATTTCCAACCCGTTCAAAGGCAAGCATTTTCGACGATTATCCGCAGAGCGGGACATAGCCCCCGAAGGAGCAGGAAACCAACTTCAAATTCAAAAGAACGGCGCTGGTTTTACAAATACAGTCGCCCAGGTACTCACAAAATTCGAGCACCCAAGCGCGATCGTTTCGGAACAAATGCTTCGCGCCTTGAATGAGATATTCGCGCCTGACACTTATTTTGAATCAATCAATGTTCAGCAATATGAGCAAGGCGCATGGGAAATCTTTCTAAAAGAAAGAGGAAATATCGAAATTGCCCTGAGCCATAGCGGCTCTGGCCTCAAGACAATTTTGATAGTGATCGGTTTTTTCTATCTACTACCCTACGTTCAAAATGCCGAGCTTTCCAAGTTTATTTTCGCGTTCGAAGAACTCGAGAACAACCTTCATCCAGCGCTTCAAAGGCGCTTACTAAAGTTCGTGACGGAAACGGCTCGCAAGAATAATGTTCTTTTACTGCTCACCACACATTCGAATGTCGTTATCGACCTATTTAGCCGCGATTCTGAAGCGCAACTGCTTCACGTCGCCCATCAAAATGGCGAATCGACGGTCAGGCGGGTACAAACTTACGTTGACAACAGGGGCATACTCGATGACTTGGATGTTCGAGCAAGCGACCTCCTGCAATCTAATGCGCTGATCTGGGTTGAGGGCCCATCGGACCGCCTGTATTTCAATCGCTGGATGGAGCTTTTTACCGACGGCGAGATCAAAGAAGGCGCGCACTACCAGTGCGTCTATTATGGTGGCCGACTTCTTGCACATCTTTCAGCATCTGACCCGACGGTCGACGCAGATGACGTGGTCAAGATACTGAACGTAAATAGAAATGCGATCCTACTGATCGACAGCGACAAGTCAGATGATACGGACACGATGAATACGACTAAGCATCGCCTCATCGACGAGACGACAAAAGCCGGCGGCTACGCATGGGCAACAAACGGCCGAGAGATTGAGAATTACTTACCGATTAGCGCGCTCAAGTCTCGGCTTCCAAGCGCTTCGCGCGATCTGCGCCAGTTTGAAGACATAGCTGATTATCTAGAGCAGATCGAACCTTCCGCAGGAAAGAAGTTCGAGAGAAGCAAGGTTCTGTTTGCGGAATCAGTAATTCCGTTCCTTGAAAAGGCAGCCCTTGAATCACGCCTTGATTGGGCAGCCCAAATGACCACTGTCGTCGAACGTATTCGCGGATGGAACGGCCTAACCACGCTTTAACCCATCTTCTGAAACGCAGCGAATTCCGCGCGGCCTCACCCCTCCACCACTTCCAACTCCCCTACCGCTTTCTTCGTCGGCCTCACCGTCACCGTCACGTCCTGTCCGAGCGCGGTGAGGAATTCCATGAGGCGCCCGACCGAGAACGGCCCGCCGCGATTGCGCAGCAGCGCCGAGACATTCGGCTGTTTGATGCCGAGGGCGGCAGCGGCCTGCGCCTGCGTCAGCTTGCGCGCCTTGACGATCCGGTAGATCTGCAGTGTCAGTTGCGCTTTCAGCATCTCCTGCTCAGGATTAGGCAGGCCGAGATCGGCGAACACATTGCCGCTGCCGCGCACCGCTCGTGATTTGCCCGCTGCCTTTGCCATTTCAATCCCGCCTTCTGCCTTGGCTTACGCTTGCCGGTGATGGCGCTCCACCTCGGCGAGCCGCCGCCGGATCAGGTCGATGTCCTGCTTCGGCGTCGCGATGCCGCGCTTCGATTTCTTCTGAAACACGTGCAGTACATAAACCGCGTCCGCGAATTCCACCGTATAGACCGCGCGATAGGCACCACTCGGGTCGCGCTCGACGATCTCCATCACCCGTGTGCCGCCGAAGCCTTTCAACGGTTTCGCCGCTGGGTCGGTGTCGCCATGCTGCGCGGTGTAGAGCGCCTGGCCGATGTCACGCCGCACCGCCTCGGGCATGGCCCGCAGATCGCGCAGGCTGGAGCCCATCCAGATCACCGGTCTGACGGCATCGGCCATACAAATATACAACTAAATGTATAAACGGCAAGACCGCTTTAGCGGCCGGGAAATCTAATACTAGGTTGCGGCCATTATTTCCTGCAACCACTCCTTGACACGCTTTTTCTCCTATGCTTTTATCCCTGCGCCGGCTCATGAGAGGGCGTCGTCGCGAGACGTTCCGATGATGGAGCCGCCGCCCCGCAAGGGCGGGCTGCGATGGGGAAACCTCAAAGCGGCGGTGCGGCGCCCGCGCGCAAAATCCAGTAACATTGGCTCGTAACCTTGCTCCCGGGAGTCCGCGGGTAGCCGCATAGCAGTTTGCCCTTACGCAAACTGCGTAAACTTGTTTGCGCTGGCCACTACGGGGCTCTGCCTTCAATGGCTGGACGGGGGTTCGGTGAAGGCGGGCGAAAGCCTGCCGGAGGTCGTGTCCTCTCACAAGGAAGCGCGATCGCTGACCGGCACCCGGAAGTACGGCCCCGCGGACTTGAGGAAGAACGCCGCTTCGTGGCGCGCCGTCAGGCGCGGCGCATCCGGCAACGGATGCGCACCCATAAGCAATGGCGGCGCCTTTCGGCGCGCCACACCCTCTCACATCGAGAGGTTCAGGAATTCAAAAGGCACGACAGGCGAACCCGGCGCCTCGACAAAGAACGCGGGCGATGATGCGTGGCTGTTTGACAATTGAATTGAAACGTCCGCCCCCGTGCGCGCGTGGCGCGGTGTTAACGGCAAATTTCTTTTGAAAGACGCGGCGAATAAATTAGAGGTCGCAAGTCTTAACGAGAAGTCGCAAGCCTTTCGAACCGTCACCCGCAAGGAACTTAGCCGATGCTTCGCGCTGCTGCGTTCTGCCTGCTCGCCGTGTTGCTGCTGCTCGAGCCCGCCTCGGCCGATGGGCTGAAATCGTTCCGCGTGACGCATCTGGAGCGGGGCCGCGATCATCACATCAAGGATGTCGCCATCGACTTCGAGGCGGATGCGGCCAGGGGCATCATCGCCAGTTCGCAGGTCGGCATCACCTTGTGCGACCAGCCGGGCGGCGAGCGCTATAAGCCGCACATGACCTACAAGACCGGCGGCGGCGCAGCGTCGGACACTTACAATTGCGCGTCGAAATCCTTCGACGGCAAATCCAGCCGGACCTTCACCGTGACCTCGTCCAGCACCACCACGCGCGAGGGCTCGACCTATCGCCTCCGGGGCAAGCTCGTGATCCAGGAAAAGGGCGTGAAGGACGCCGAGGAAGCGCACAGCGAGGAGGCCGTGATCGCCCTCGACGGCGCCGCCTGCAAGCTCGTCAGCTACGAGCGCGTCAACGAGCGGCCGAATCTGGCGGCCAGTTTCGCCAGCCAGCGCAAGCCTGAGACCATCGTCACCACGTCCGCCTCCACCTGCGAATGGCGGTAGGGGGATTGGCAGGCGGCGGCGTATCGCGCGAAAGCCCTACCTGCCGCCCTTCTCCTTCATCCATTTGTCCATGGCGGCGATTTCGTCGTTCTGGCTGGCGATGATGTCGTTCGCCATCTTGGTCAGCATCGAGTCCTTGCCGTATTTGAGATAGGCCTTGGCCATTTCCACGGCGGCCTGGTGGTGCGGCTTCATCATGATGATGAAGTCCTTGTCCGGGTCGCCGGTCATCTTGGCGGTCTTCATGGCGTCGTCCATGACCGTCATGGACTTCATATAGGCCTCGCTGGCCGGGCTTTGGGCGTTGGCCGTGCCAGAAGCCGTACCATGGCCGGAATGGCCGCTCTGGGCAAAAGCCGGCGCGGCGCAGGCCACGGTGGCGGCAACGGCAACAGCGAGCAGTTTCATGACGGGGACTCCTCAAGGGGATAAGCCGGCAGGACGCCGGTCAGGGCGGGCCGAATAAGAAGGCCTTATGGACAAGGAGGATTCGGGCGACATTGCGGATGATCAATCGCGGCCCGCCGCGGCGAAAATGCAGGCGGCGCGCGCCCTGCCCCTCCACAGCGCAAGGCCGAAAGCGCCGCCCAAGCATTGACGCAGGGCCTTGCATCTGCAATCTCGGCTGCGCCGTTTAAATCCTCTGGAATAGTCAGCAAGCATATGGCTCCCCGTCCGTTCCGCCTTGGCCGCGCCCGCACGGGTCTCGGCATCTTCGCCACCCGCCCCATCAAGAAGCGCACCACCATCTCCGAGTATCGCGGCAAGATGCTGGGCGTCGAGGCCGCCATCAAGGCCGAGAAGAGCGGCAACCGCTACCTCTACGAGGTCAACTCCAAGTGGACCATCGACGGGGCCAAGCGCGGCAACATCGCCCGCTACTTCAACCATTCCTGCAATCCGAACGCCGACACCTTCATCCGCGGCAAGCGGGTGTTCGTGCGCACCATCAAGAACATCGAGCCGGGCGACGAGATCACCTACGATTACGGCCGCGACTACCTCAAGAACGTCATCGGCCTTGAGAACTGCCAGTGCACCCGCTGCCGCAAGCGGCGCGCCAAGCAGCGCGCCGAGGCCCGCGAGCGCAATGCCCGCCGCAAGAAACGCCTCGCCGCCGCCGCGGCCAAAGGCCAAGTGGTCAAGAAGCCGGTCAAGAAGGCCGTGAAGAAGACGGTTGGCGCCAAAAAGAAAAAGACCGTCAAGACGCGCAAGACGCGGCGCTGATTTCTAGATCCGTTCGTCCCCGCGAAAGCGGGGACCCAGTACTGGATTCCCGCTTTCGCGGGAATGAACGGAGGATGGGGCACCCACAGAGAAACATCGGTGGCGAAGACGACCAAACCCAAGCTCTACCGCGTCGGCCGCGCCCGCACCGGCCTGGGGCTGTTCGCCGCCGCCGACATCCCCTCGGGCAAATTGCTGATCGAATACACCGGCATCCGCATCCCCACCCGGGAGGCGCGCGAAATCGACAAGCGCCGCGCCAACAAATACCTGTTCGAGATCGACAACCGCTTCACCATCGACGGCTCGCCGCGTTCCAATCTGGCGCGCTACGTCAATCACTCCTGCGATCCGAACACCGAGGCGGAATCGAACCGCGGCCGCATGATGTTCCGCACCGTGCGCAAGATCGCCGAAGGCGAGGAAATCACCCTCGACTACGGCGAAGAGCACATGGAACTGTATTTCGGCCCGGCCGGCTGCCTGTGCGATGCCTGCAAGGCTGAGAAAAGCAAGGCGGCCAAAAGCAAGCTCAAGAAAGCGCGCGGCAAGCGCGCCAGTGCAAGGAGAGTTGACCGATGACCATCAAGCTTCGCCGCGTCGTGACCGGCCATGACGAACAGGGCCGCGCCAAGGTTCTGATCGACGAGCAGGTGCAGAACACCTTCTCGCACCGCGCCGGCGCGGAGTTCAGCGTCATCTGGTCCACCGAAGGCTTCCCGGTGAGCAACGACGGCAACGAAGATCCGGCCAACAAGAAGATCGGCACCGCGATCGAGAACGGCAGCGTGTTCCGCATCGTCAGCTTCGCGCCGGGCGTCGCGCCGCGCAATCACCGCACCTCGTCGATCGACTACGGCGTCGTCATGCAGGGCGAGATCGACATGATCCTCGACGACGGCGTTTCCGTCACGTTGCGCGCCGGCGACGTGCTGGTGCAGCGCGGCACCATCCACGACTGGGTCAACAACGGCACCGAGACCTGCGTCATCGCCTTCTCGCTGATCGCGGCCAAGCCCGTCACCGCCAACGGCAAGCCGCTGCTGCCGCAGGGCTAACGCGGGAGCGTTTCCAGGCGAAGTGGAAACCGGTTCGCCGTCCGGAAACGCGACAAAAGAACAAGTCTAGCCATCCAGCTCGGGATAGTGGCGGAAGATGCCGTCTTCGTTGAACGGCACGCGGCGGCCCGAGGCGCAATAGGCCTTGAGACGATCGCGCTCCGCCACCCGGTCGCGAACCGCGATCACGCGCGGCACTTTCTTCTCGAAGCGTTTCGCCGCGTTGGGAAAGGCATAGCGCAAGCCTTCGACAATCTGGAACAGCGACAGGTCGGTGTAACTGATGCGGCGGCCGAGCACATAAGGCCCGCCGCTCTCGCCGATCACGCGGTCGAAATAACCGAGAAATTTCGGTACGCGGTCCTTGAGGAAATGCGCGGTGTACTGCTTCGCCTCCGTCTTCTGGTCGGCGTAATAGAGCCCGGTGGCGATCGGATGGTGGGTGCCGTGCACCTCTTGGACGAAATCGGTCACCGTGAGCTGCAGCGCGTTGAGCCACAGCCGCGCGCCATCATCCTTGGGCGCGAGGCCGTGGCGCGGGCCAAGGTAGAACAGGATGTTCGCCACCTGCGCGATCACGAGCTTGCCGGCCTTCAGGAACGGCGGCGCGAAGGGCGGCCGGCCTTCGCCAACGCCCTCACCTTTCATCGCCGCCATCATCTTCGCCATGCCGCCGCTCTCGCGCGCCACGTCGTCATAGCCGGCGCCGGCGTCTTCCAGCGCGAGGCGCACGAATTCACCGCGGCCCTGCAGGCCCGGCCAGTAATAGAGTTGGTAGCGCATAAATCCCCTCCTTGCCCCGCTTCGCAACAGGACTGTCACAGACCGGGCTTAAACCTGACATATCTGTCGATATGTGGAGCCCGCCATGCGCCTTGTCTTCGTTCTGCCGCTTGCCTTGCCGCTCGCCGCCGTCCTGTTCTCACCGGCGCAGGCCCAGACGATTTACCCGATCGACCGCGCCGACATTCTCGCCGGCTCCCGCTTCGATTTCAAAGTCGAGTATCCGGCTACGACCGTCGACGACGTCACCATCAACGGCCAAGCCTACGACAAGGTTCTCGGCGGCAAGGCGCGGCTGATCGAAAAAGAGGACGGCAAGGAGCAGTCTGCCCTTATCCTGCGCGACGTCACGCTGAAGCCGGGAACCTATACCGTAAAGGCTGGCGCCAGCACGGCCACGTGGAACGTGTTCGCCACCGGCCCGCGTCAGGCCAAAAACGTCATTCTGTTCATCGGCGACGGCATGTCGCCGGCGCACCGCATCGGCGCGCGGCTGCTGTCCAAGGGCATCGACCAAGGCAAGAGCCTCGGCAAATTGGCCATCGACGACATGCCGCAAATGGCGCTGGTCGCCACCGCCGGCTCGGATTCGATCATCACCGACTCGGCCAATTCGGCGAGCGCCTACGCGACCGGGCACAAGGCGGCGGTGAACGCGATGGGCGTCTATGCCGACCGCACCGCCAATCCGTTCGACGACCCGAAGGTGGAAACCATCGGCTCGTTGGTGAAGCGCCGGGGCCTCGCCCTCGGCATCGTCACCAACACGGAAATCGAGGATGCCACGCCGGCGGCGATGGCGACCCACACGCGCCGCCGCTCGACCTACGATCAGATCGTCGAGCAATTCTTCGACATCAAGCCGGACGTGCTGATGGGCGGCGGTCTTGCCAATTTCCTGCCCGGCAAGGCCGACGGCTCCAAGCGCAAGGACGACACCGACTACCTCACCAAATTCAAGGAGGCCGGCTATCGCTACGCCGCCAACGCGATCGAATTGTCGGCGGCGGCCGGCGACAGCGCCACCACGAAGCTGCTCGGCCTGTTCGCGCTCGGCAACATGGACGGCGTGCTGGATCGCAAATTTCTCAAGGGCGGCACTGTCAGGAAATTCCCCGATCAACCCGACCTCACCGACGAGGTGAAGGCCGCCCTCGCCGTACTGTCGAAAAACGACAACGGCTTCTTCCTGATGGTCGAGTCCGGCCTGATCGACAAGTACGCGCACGCGCTCGACTTCGACCGCGCGGTGTATGACACGATCATGCTCGACAATGCGGTGCGCCAGACCAAGGAGTGGGCCAGGGCGCGCGGCGACGACACCTTGATCCTTGTCATCTCCGACCATAATCACCCGAACTCGCTGGTCGGCACCATCAACGACGACATGGCGACCACGCCGAACGTGCCGATGCGCGAGCGCGTCGGCGTCTACGAACAGGCCGGCTTCCCCGACTATCCGAAGGCCAATGCCGAGGGCTACCCGGAGAAGATCGACGGCAAGCGCCGCATCGCCATCTTCTCGGCGGCGCTGCCCGATCACTACGAGACATTCCGGCCGAAACTCGACAACCCGAACAACCCCACCGTCGCCGGTTCGGAGAAAGGCACCTTCGTCGCCAACGAGGCCTACAGAAACGTGCCCGGCGCGGTGCTGCGATTGGGCAATCTGCCGGCGATGATGAACGCCAGCGTGCATTCCGGCGAGGACGTGATCTTCACCGCCGCTGGCCCCGGCAGTGAACGCGTCCGTGGCTCGATGGACAATACCGAGGTGTTCCGCGTGATCGTCGAAGCGCTGGGTATGGCGCCCGGCGAGTAACGGCTAGCCGTTCGCACGCTGCGCACCGACCACCTGATTGCGGCCCAGCGCCTTGGCCTGCTCGAGCCGTCCCGCGGCGCTGATGAACAGCGCATCATAGCTCGCGCCATCGACGGGAACGCTCGCCACCCCGATCGATACCGTCAGCGGGTCGGCTTGATCGGTAGCGGCGGCTGTCGCAATGGCGTGGCGAATGCGCTCGGCCAGCGCCTGCGCCTCGTCGCTCGCCATTCCGTCAGCGATCACGACGAACTCCTCGCCGCCGAAGCGATAGGTGAAGTCGGACAAGCGCGCCGCGCTCATGATCTCGCGCGCGGTCAGCTTGAGCATCCGGTCGCCGGTACCGCGACCGAAGCGCTCGTTAACGGCGCTGAGGCGATCGAGATCGATCAGCAGCAGCGACAGCGGGCGTTGCGTCGCGGCGGCGCCATCGACAGCGCGGCGGCCATAGGTCTCCAGCGCATGGCGGTCGAGCGTGCCGGTGAGCGCGTCGCAGCCGGTGCGCGCCAGCAGGCTTTCATAGCGTTCGCGATAGGTCAGCGTATCGAATACGTCGCGCAGACGCGGCGCGGCCTGACGGCCCGGCGGCCTCTCGAAATAGACCAGATAGAGCGTGCCCAGCACGCTGTAGAGCGCGACGGCGCCCATCTTGGCGATCCAGCCGCCGATCAGCACGGGCAGGCCGGCGCCGGTCAACAATGTGAGGCCGGAAAAGAACGCGACCTGATCGAAGGTCAGCACCATCGTGCTTGCCACCAGCAGCCGCGGAAATACCCGGTCGCCGAACCAGGCGCGCGTGCGCTCGTAAAGCAGGATGATGATGATGCAGTCGATGAACAGGATGGCGGTGCCCCACACCATCAGCCCGCCCATCTCGTCGAGAAAGGCGAAATCGGCGCCACGGCCTTCGGTCAGCGGCGCCAATGCGTGGTGCCGCAACACGAAGCCCAGGACGAACACAAGCACGTTGCCGAACAGCAGGCCGTAGATCGGCTGGCGCACCACCACCGCATCTTCGCGGATGTAGAGCAGAAGCAGCAGCATCAGCTTGCCGGTGAACAGCACGGTCGAGCCGGGCGACGTCACGATGCCGAGCGGCAGACTGACGTAAAAAATGCTGGCGAGATAGGTCTCGAGGAAGTGCAGAACGCCGAGCGCGCAGAAAAACGGGCCGAGCCCGAGGCGGTCGCGCAAGCGCAGCAGACCGGCGAGCGCAACGAAGTAGATCAGCGCATCGGCGGCCAGCAGCAGGACGTTGGTCAGTTCAGGCATCGAACCCGCAGGGCAGCGGCGCCGTCAACCCGGCGCCTGCCGGCAATGTAGCGCGCGTTCGCGGGTTCGGCAAAAAATCGGCGGGCGGCCCGAATTGGGACCGCCCGCCTGTTTGTCGCGACGAATGGGTCGGCCGTGCCGATCAGTTCGCGGCGAAGCAGTACAGAAGCCCGTCGCCGCCGGTCGAGCGCAGATCGGCCTGCGTGCAGCCGCCGCCCGGCCCGCGCGAGGGATGCGACGTATTCCACGACTTGGCCGGCGCGCTGTCGTCGAGCCCGGTACGGTCGGAATGGCCGACCATCGCGGAGCCCTCGGTCGCGCTCGTCCAGTTCTTGCAGGTCATGTCCTTGTCCGGCGGAAAGGCGGTGCCGTCGGCCTGCGTGCCGGTGAGGATGTCGTGCCGGTTCGGCTGGTCGCCGCGGCCGTTGATGACGTCGCCCTTCTCCGACAGCGCCGTCTGCTTGGTCAGGTTGTTGGTGCCATGCAGTTCGGCGACGTCCTTGGCGATGGTCGTGCCCTTGGCGTTGACCCAGGGACCCTTGCCGATGCGGTCCTTCGCGTTGACCGCGCCCTGGCCTTGCGTCGACAGGTAGGCGCGCCAGGTTTTGGACCCGGCGCCGGCCGCTGCGGCGAGCGTCTGGCAATGCTTGTCGGCACCCTCGAGGCCGCCGAGATTGGCGCCGTTGCCGAGGCCGACGCTGGTAACGAAGAAACTCATCGACGATTGCTGCGCCGACGCCGGAGCGACGGCGGCGGATGCGGACAGAACTGCGGTCGCTGCCAACGCGATGACAGCGGTACGACGTAGCGACATAGGTGACCTCCCGGCGGTTGCGGCGCAGGTCGTGGCCCGCGCCTTGGCCGCAGACTAACACCGGGACGGCTCGGTTATTCCTCACATCCTGGTGTGGGTATCCATCGAATCGTGGTTTCTGCGCCGGCGACGGCGGCTACGGGCTCTCAACGCTGCCGGCGACCCGCAGCGGCTCCAATGTCCGAACCGGTCTTAGCCGGAACATTCCGCCGAAAGCCCCTGCGCTTCGAACATACATGCATTCGATATCGCGGCGTTCGCGCAGCCGGTCGGCAAAATCGTCGAAAAGATGAGCCGCGCCGGACGACTGGAAGTATTCGTCCATGTAGATGTAGGAATTCGGCGCCATCAGATCGAAAATGAACTCGAATACCTGTTTATAGAACTCCTCGAAATTGCAGTCGATAAATGCGAAACCGATCTGCCGTCCTTCCGATTGTAATTGCGCCACCCTTTGGGCCGTAAGCGTGTCGGCGAAGAAGCCTTGCACCAGGTGGCACTGGTCGACGAAGAGCTTGTGCTGCTCGATCAGCCTGCGGTGATGAGCAATCTCGTCGCCGGAGAATTGATCGGAGAAATACCCGGTCCGCTGGTCGAAGCTCTTCATCTCGGACGCCGTCGCCTCGTCGGGCGACGTGAGATTTCCGAAGACATCGAACGCATAGAAATGCGTGTCGGGAAATCGCGTATCAAGCCCGGCGATATGGAAGGCGCTGAGAAAGCTGCGGAACGTGTTTAGACCGACCGAGCCGAACTCGAAGTAATCGCCGCCATACCATGACGTGGTCGCGGCCATGGCGGCGTCTGACTTTTCGCGATGCATGAAGTTCGTGGCGGCGCTGACTTTGCCAAGATTTGACAGTCGCGCCGTGCTGCGAAGCGAGCCGTTTGCATTGATAAGACGTTCATAGGGCTCGGCGTGGAGCCTGTCTACGACCCAGGTCCGCCACGATCTCGGGAATGAACGTCGAACCGGACCTAAAGCGCGGCTCATGAGAATATTGGCCAGCATGGCGAAAGCCCCCCCAGTACGCCATTACCGCTAGCATGTGGCATTCGCCGAGGCCAGACCTGGGGTTGCATAAATTGCGAACTACGCGGATTGCGGAATTACGAACCGCTGGATACGGCGACAGTCCATCCCATAGCCGTGCGCCCGTCCGCCAATGCCTTTGGCTTCGGCCCGCGTTCCCCGCTTTAAGCCGGCGCCATAGGTGATGATCGCGGGCTGGTTATTGACGTCCAGGTAACGGTGCGGCCCGTAGCCCGGGTGGAGCGAAGCGCAACCCGGGACCGATCGATAGGCAGCCCCGGGTTCGCCTCACCGGGCTACTTTCGGGGCTCAATCATCACCGTGCGGCCGGGGCTGCCCCGGCGCCGGATAGGTTTAGGTGCCGACGTCGGACTTCGACAACATGTTGCCGATGGCGCACCAAGACGGGTTAAGAAAAGCAGCGCGGAACGCCATAGGCCGAAAGGCCCATCTCGGCTTAATGGTTGCTACGGGCTACGGCTAGGCCAACTTAGAAAGGACAGCCACCACCGCCGATTCGTTCTTCAACAAGAACTGCTCGAACTCGTGAAGCCAATCATTGAGCGCTGCTTCGACGTTCTGATCAGATTCAGACAATCGAACAACAACAGATGGGCCGTCGGCCACAACTCTGCCGTCGTCTAGACAAGCGTCCGATTCGACGACCAACTGCTGGCCATCAGTCTGAATATCGACAGAGATAGCAAGCTCTTCGCCCTGCGTACTTTTTCTTAATGCCAAGTAGCCTCGAAGTAAAAATGCATCGTTTGCGGTACGCCTAATCTCACGGACCAGCGCAGAATCGATCGTCGTCATTTTCACAGCAAAAGCTGACAACATTGCGTGAAGGCGAAGCCACAAGGTATCAACGACCGTCACCATTATACACTCCTCATTTCTTCACCGTGCCAACCACAGCGTCCATCAACTCTTGCGTGAACGGATGAATTTCTGGTCCGCCCCTGCTATTGATCCATCCCTGCATTTGGCTCATGTCCTTCGGGGTAATGGAGACATGTCCTGTCGCTGAGTTATCGCAGACGGCACACAGCTTTCTGAACTTTGAAGTGTCGATGACCTGATTCTTACCAGGAAGGGCATTCTTGAGGCTATCGGCGGCAGACAGGCCCTTCGCATCGACTGCACGCGGAGTCATGCTGACTGGAGTACCCGATGCCGATCGATAGATCAGGTTTTCACCCTTTGCGGCGGCACTAAGACGTACAGTTAAACCAACCCCGGCGCCAACTGCTTTTGTCGCAGGATAGCTGCTTGCGATTGACGATATGGTGTCAATCGGGGAACTGAGAACGCGATCCCAAAGGTCTCCAAGACCGGTGCCGATATGCCGGGCCGACGCGGCCTCGCTAGCGATCGTGCCGAGGACGGATGAACTGCCTTGTAGTGGTGCTGTCGCGGTAACCGTGACCGGGGGCAACATTAAGGCGTTCGCAGGCGTGACCTCTGGCTGGAAAGCAAAGGCAGCTTCCGCCTCACTCGTGCCCGCTAAAGCGTTGGTCACGCCGCCACTGATTGCATTAAATGCGAAGAATGTTGCGCCCGCTAAAGCCCCCGCTCTGAGCATTTGTCCCAGATTGCCGCCGGAGAGGCCCGTAACGATGGCCGCGCTGGCCGCGGCTATGGCGAACCCGGCGCCCGGCAACACGACATTCAGCACCACGTTCAATGCAATCTGCACAATCGCCCTGACGATCGGATTCTGCAGGATCGACTTGAAGAAGTTGCCCACTGAGCGGAAAAAACTCGACAGCCACGAATGCCCGGTCGGGTCGGTGAAGGTCAGCGGGTCGTTGCCGACGTAAGAGTACCGGTTCCAGGCCTGCGGATTGAGCGCGTCGGGCACGATCGGGTCGGCGCGCGCCGAGGCATCGAAGCTCAGGCGCTCAACGACCGTGCCGGTCTCGCACCCCAAGTCGGGCGAGCTCGACTTTCAATGATGACGGCGATCGAGCGCGCGCCGTAGATGCGCGCGCGGACAATAAAAAAGCCCGGCGCAAGCGCCGGGCTTCGTATTCAATTCCAGACCCGACCGATTACATCGGCTGCAGGTTACCGGCGGCCTGCTTGCCACGCTCGGTGACGATCTCGAACGAGATCTT
>Ga0182747_1000387_pt1 | contig 43007 bp, 28 predicted proteins | sample eDN3rd30CBELigBY_FD_128526 | JGI IMG/M metagenome (GOLD analysis project Ga0182747, IMG submission 128526) | Enriched backyard soil microbial communities from Emeryville, California, USA - eDNA 3rd pass 30_C BE-Lig BY (version 2) (version 2) | ecosystem: Environmental > Terrestrial > Soil >... | reverse complement strand
TGCTATCGACGATGCCGTCATGATCTTCGTCAGCGGGAGCTGCCGGTGCGGCCTGCATCATGCTGGGCGTCGAGGCTCGCGAGCCGAAGGCGTACTGCAATCCAAGGCCGAGAAAGTAGTCGATCCGACTGCCGCCATCTGCGTCGTCGTAGCGTGCGCGAGCGTCCAGTCGCAGCGACAGCGCGCGCCCATCGTCTTTCGATCTGCGGAACGTCGTGAGCAAGCCTGCGCCCGCATCTGCATACGCATTCGTGGACGATCTATCGAGTGTCCGATCTTTCTCCTGCACGCCGAGGCCTACCAGCAGATAGGGAGAAAGCACCGCTTCGCGCCGGAACACGCGCAGCGCATTGACGCCGAGCGCATTCATCGTCAGATCGTTGCCCTGCTCGCCATCGAAGCGTCCGCGAAACAGGTTCAGCTCGATGTTCCAGTTGGGATGCAGAGCGTATCCGGCCGCCAGCGTGAATGTCGGGTCGTCGTCGACTGCGCGGTCGCTATCGGTGCGGACCGCTTGCACCATCGGTGCGATGTAGAAGCCCGGGCCGGGCTGACCGGAGTGCGATGCCTGCGTGTCCTGGGCGGCGCACGGCGCAACCTGCGCGCCAAGCGCACCAACCGCGAGCAGCAATCGAATGGTGAGGGCCGTCCCGCTCGGGCGGCGATCTTGTTTGATGCAGATCACGATTGCGCGCGCAGCCTCTGCTCTCTGAAGAGGCGCGCACTCTAGCGGAGCCCGGGCCAGCGCGGCCATGCGTGGGCCGGTGTAATGGATGCAATTTGCAGTGAATGCGCCTCGGTCTCACCGGCCGACGCGCTGGATGCTCACGCCCGCAGGTCGTAATTCCAGGTGGCAGCCCAGGGTTCGAGCTGCGGCACGAACGCTTGCAGATGAGTCCGGTAGGGCGCATGGCGATCGATCGCCCGCTCGCTCGGCGCTTGCGTTACCTGCGCGTAGCTGGGGGTAGCGGCGTAGCGGCGGTTGTCATGTAAGTCGAGACAGGCAGACTCGAAGGGCAGCTCCAGGTAATCGAGCAGACGACGTACCTCCTGCTGGGGGCGACGCACGAAATCCTCGTATCTCAGCGTACAGTCGGCCGGATCGAACTCACGGCGGTAATGCTGCGTCAGGTCCGACATGGCGCACAGCTGGTGCACGATGGTTTCGATCCGGTAGCCGCAGTTGAAGCCATGCGTGAGCTGGTGCGACAGCATCGATATGCAGATGTCGGCGGGATGGCGCAAGACGCGCACGATCCTGGCGTGCGGGAAGGCCATGCGGATGAGCGGCAGCCACATTTCGTTGAACGGCATCTTGTCGACGAAGAACGGCTTTTCGTGCGCCAACAGCCCGCGCGCCTCGGCACGTGCGTAGTAATAGTCACGCAGCAGATACGCCAGATGGTGCCAGTCGGCAGTACATGCCTGCGCGAGATTCTCGGGAAACGCGGGCCTTGCGAGCAGCCGGTCGATCAGTCGCGGCCACTCGCCGACGAACGTAAGCTCGCCTGCGGCGCGGACCGCGGAGTGACCTGCCAGCACTTGTTCGATCAGGGTCGTCCCCGAGCGCGGGAATCCGAGTATGAAGATCGGCTGTGCGACGTCGCGCCGCAGCGATGCTTGCGGCAACAGCTCGATGTTCTGCCGCACGAAATACCGCCTCAGGCGGGCGAATAGGGCCTCCACGGCGGCCGCTTGGTATTCGGCTGCGCCAGTCTGAATCGCCAGCTTGGCCTTGCCTTCCTGCCAGTCTCGCCACGCCTCGGCATGACGCCCCAGCCGGTCGTAGAGGCGGCCACGTTCGAGCTGTGCGTCGCCGCTGAGTTCCGGCGCTGCCTCCAGCATTGCAAGCGCCTCCTGATGCTGGCCTTTGCGGGCGAGATAAGTCACACGCAGAAGCTCCACATGCTGTGCAGAGGAGACCGCCGCAGCACGATCCAGTAACTCTTCGGCGCGCGGCAGGTTGCCCTGCAGCTCATGGAGCTTGGACCACTGAGCGAGCACTTGCAGCTTCCCGGGCATGATCTCGTCGGCGCGCGCGAAGTACGGTTCGGCCTCGTCCGCGCGACCCTGCCTTGTCAGGTTGATCGCAAGATTCGCCAGGCATTCCGCATGCGCTGGTGCGATCTCCACGGCACGTCGCAGATGCCATTCGCCCGAGGACAGATCGTTCGACTCGGAAAGCACGATGCCGAGCAACGCGTGTACCTGCGCATCTTGCGGGTTCGCAAGCAACGCCGCTTGTGCCGACTGATATGCAGCAGGCAGATCGTGTCGTGCCAGAGCCTCACGTGCCCGCTGCAGCGCCAAGTCGAATGCTTCGTTCATGGCTCGTCATCGTGCACGGTCCGTCGCCGATTGGAAATGTTGTGACGTAACAAGATCGCAATGTCGGCGGCGCGCATGCGCCGCGCCGATAGATGCAGTTTGAATCCGATCGCGCCGTGAGCGGCGGCGACGCTTGCTAGATTGACCTTGGGGCTGTCCCGGCTTCGAGGATGATTTTTAGCACGGGCATGGGCCAGCTCCTGCGCGCCCGCAGTTATCGGCGGCGGCATCCGTTCGCATCGAAGCAAACAGTTGAGATTTGCGCCGCGTCGTCTAGGAGATCGAAGTGAATCGCATCTATCGCGTCCTGTGGTCCAAGGTCCGCAACACCTGGGTGGTCGCCTCGGAGCTGGCGAGCAGTCAAGGCAAGAGCCGCACTGTCCAGGCATCGGGCAGGCCAAAGGATCGGTGCGAGCATCGACTCTCGACGCGCGCCGGACTGCTGCGCATGGCGATCTTCGCCGCATTGCTCGGCTCGCAGGTGCCGGTACACGCTGCCGACCGATATTGGGACGCAAACCGCACGGATGTGGGCCTGGGCGGCACCGGCACCTGGGACGTGACGAGTACTTTCTGGGACACCGCCGGAGACGGCGTGTCCGGTCCGTATGTTCTCTGGGACAACGCTGCGCTCGACCGGGCGATCTTCACCGGCACCGCTGGCACCGTGACGCTCACCGCACCGATGACGGTCTCCGGGCTCGATTTCCTGGTTCACAACTACACCCTGGACGGCAGCACGCTGACGCTCGCCGGTACCAACCCGATCATCAACAACCCCGGTAACACCACCATCAACTCGGTGCTCGCCGGCACTGGCGGATTGACGAAAACCGGCGCTGGCGCGCTGTACTTGAACGGTATCAATACCTTCTCGGGCGGCATCGATCTCAACCTCGGCAGCATCTACGCGGCCGACGATGCGGCGCTCGGCGCTGCCAGCAACAACGTCACAACCGCCGCCGGCGCCACGGTCCGGCTGGCGATCGGCGGCACGGTCGATACCAATCGTACGGTGACGATCGGTACCGGTGGGACCCTCATCCTGCAAGGTGTCGCCGGCTCGGCCCGTGTCGTGGGAGACGGCAACGTCCAGGCAGGCACCGGCGTCACGATGAGCAACGACGCCAGCGACTACACCGGCACCACCACCTTCTACGGCTGCAATGGCGTCTGCACGACATCCTTCACGTCGATTGCGGACCTCGGCACGCCAAGCTCGCTGGGCGCGCCGAGTACCGCGGCGAACGGCCTGATCCGCTTCAATCAGCAGAGCCAGTACTCCGACAATCTGATCTACCTGGGCTCCGGCGACAGCTCGAACCGCGACTGGCTGATCTCGGGCAGTGGCGCTCAGCTGCGCAACCGCGGCAGCGGCACGCTGACCGTGACCGGCAACATGACGATCAACACCGGCGCCGGGGGCGGAACCACTCTCAATGCCGACAACGCCGATTTCGCCGTGCTCGGACAGATCGACGGCAACGCCAACCTGGTCATGAACGGCAGCGCCGGACGTACCGTCACTCTGGGAGGCGCGAACACCTATACCGGCGATACCGGCGTCATCACCGTGACGGCAGTGGCACCGGTTCTCGCCGATGGTGGGGTGGCCAGTTCCTTCGGCACCTCCTCGAATATCTCCCTGACCGCCGGCACGGTCAGCTACACCGGCGCCGGTGCCAGCAGCGACCGCGTCTGGACCGGTCAGGGCGCCAACTCGCTGCGCAACGACGGCACCGGAGCCTTGGCGCTCACCGGGCCGTTTTCATTCGTGGCCGGCGGCGCAGCCGATAGTCTCTCGCTCGGCGGCAGCTACGCAGGCGTGAGCACTTTTTCCGGCGCGATCTCCGGCGTCGGCGATCTCGTCGGCAATGGCGCCGGCACCTGGCTGCTGGACGGAATCAACACTCGCAGCGGCAGAATTACCGTGCAGAACGGCACGCTGCGTGCGGGCAACGCGCAGGCCTTCGGCATCATCACCGGCGTCGCGATCGACGGCGGCACGCTCGATCTCAACGGCTTCGACTTCGAGGTGCAATCGCTGGCCGGCAGCGGCGGCACGCTGGCGCTCGGCGGCGCCACGCTGACGTTGAACGCCGCCAGCGGCAGCACCAACTATGCTGGCAACATCACCGACGGCAGCCTTACCAAGCTGGGCGTGAGCACACAGACGCTCTCCGGCACGAACACCTACACGGGCGCTACTACCATCAGCGGCGGCACCCTGGGACTGAACTTCGCCGCGGCCGGCGGGCCGGTCAGCGACATCGTCTCGAATCTCTCGACGCTGAATCTCAGTGGCGGCAGCCTGGTGATGACCGGTGCTGCTGGAGAGAACAACACGCAGACGTTCAACGGTCTGAACATCGTCAGCGGCACGAGCAACATCAGCGCGGTGTCCGGCGCCGGCGGCAGCGTCACGCTCAATCTCGGCGCCATCAATCGCAGCGGCGGCCTGATCGATTTCGACCTGCCCGGCAGCGGTTCCATCACCACCAGCAATCCCGCGCTCGGCGGCTGGGCCACGGTCAACAACGGCGCCAATTACGCCAAGGTCGTCGGCGGCAACATCATGGCCCTGGTGCCCGAAGACTATGTCGTGCAGGACAATCCGGCGCTGTGGCAGGACGACCAGATCATCACCGACGCCGCCGGCTTCACCGCCAATGCGGTGGACAGTCCCGATGGCACGCTGCAACTCGGCGGCCTGCGCTACACCGCGGCGAAGGCCACGACCTTGAACATCGCGAGCGGCGACACGCTCGGCGTCGACGGCAATATCCTGGTGGCGCCCAGCGTCGCCGGCTTCAACCAGCTGATCACCGGCGGCTCGCTTACCGGCCCGCTCGGCGGCGGCACGCTCGGCATCCAGCAGAACAGCACCGGCACCTTCACCATTGCCTCGCAGCTCGTCGACAACGGCAGCGCCACCGGCTTCACCAAGGCGGGCACCGGAAAAGTCGTGCTCGCCAACACCGCCAACACCTACACTGGCCCGACCGTGGTCAGCCAGGGCACCCTGGCGGTCGGCAACATCGCCAACGGCGGCGTAGCGAGCAGCATCGGCGCTTCCTCGGCAGATCCGTCGAACCTGGTGATCGAGGGCGGCACGCTCGACTACACCGGCGCCAGCGCGACCACCGATCGCGGTTTCACCATCGTGCGCGGCGGCTCCAGCGCCAGCGAAATCAACGTCTCGAACGGTGCCGCAAATCTGACGTTCACCGGACGGGTCACCAGTGCCGATGACGCCGATTTCACGAAGAGCGGTCCGGGCACGCTGACGCTGGCCAATGCGGCCAGCGACTACGTCGGCGTCACCACCGTGAGCGGCGGCATACTCTCGGTCGGTACGCTGGCGAATGGCGGGATGGTGAGCAGTATCGGGCGTTCCACCAACTCCTCCAAGAACCTGGCGCTGCAGAACGGCACGCTGCAGTATACGGGCGGCACCGTGACCAGCGATCGCGGCTTCACGCTCGCTGGCGGCGACGGCCGCATGGATGTTGCCCAGGCGGCCACCACGCTGACCTTCGGCGGCACGGCCGTCGGCACCGGTCGATTGATCAAGGAAGGCGCCGGAACCTTAGTGCTCAGCGGCACCAATGCCTACACGGGCGGGACCCTCGTGAATGCCGGCACGCTGCGCGCGGGTTCGGCTTTCGCATTCGGCCCTGCCGTCAATTACATGACCGTCTCGAGCGGCGCCACGCTGGAGCTCGGCGGATTCGACATCGGTGTCGGTGCGCTCATCGGCAACGGCACGGTCGACTTAGGCGCCAACACGCTTACGTCGGCGCAAGGCGCCGGAACCTTCACCGGCAGGCTGACCGGCAGTGGCGGATTCACGCGCGGGGCAGGCAGCTATACCCAGGTCCTGAACGGCTGCAACAACGACTATACCGGCGCCACCACGATCCACAGTTCGTTGAGCGTCGATTGCATTGCCGATGGCGGTATGGCGAGCAGCATCGGCGCATCGACCAGTGACGCGTCCAATCTGGTTTTCAACAACGGCACTCTCACTTATACGGCTGGCAGCGTCACCACGGATAGAGGCTTCACGCTTGCCAGCGGTACCGGCACGATCAACGTGGCGGATGCTGCGACTACGCTGGAGTTCGAAGGCGCGGTCACCGGCGGCGGCGCTTTTGCGAAGGGCGGGGCCGGCACGCTGGTGCTGTCTGGAAACAACACGTCCTCGGGCGTGAGCTTCGTGAACGGAGGCATTCTGCGGGCAGGATCGAGCACCGCGTTCAGTACCGGTGGCATCAGGATGGACGGTGTTGGAGCGACCCTGGATCTGGCCGGATACGACAGCACCGTCGCCTACCTCCACGAGCATTCCAGTGTGGCCGGCGACACGACCCGCACCGTTGCGCTGGGCGGCGCGACGCTGACGATCGCCGGCAACGGCGGTTCCTTCTCCGGAACCATTACCGGCAACGGCAACCTGATCAAGAGCACCAGTGGCACCCAGACGCTCACGGGCTGCAACAACAGCTATACCGGCAGCACCAGCATCCTCAACAGCACCCTGGCGGTGAGCTGCCTGGACAACGGCGGCAGCAACAGCTCCATCGGTAACTCGAGCGCAGCGGCCGGCAATCTCTATATCAACAACGGCACCTTGAGCTACATCGGCGCCGGCAGCGCCACCGACCGGCAGTTCACGGTGGGCGCGAGCGGCGCCACCCTGACCGCTTCCGGCACCGGCGCGGTCGATTTCACGAACACTGCTGCAATTGCGCTCGAAGGCACGACGGCACGCACGCTGACGCTCAGGGGCACCAGCATTGACGACAACACGCTGGCGGCGCAGATCGTCGACAGCAGCGTCGGCATCACCCGGCTGACCAAGCTCGATGCCGGCACCTGGGTGCTGGCCAACCCGAGCAACACCTATACCGGCATCACGACCATCAGCGGCGGCGTTCTCGCCGTGAGTAAGCTCACCGACGGACTGCAGGCGAGCAGCATCGGCGCCTCTTCCGGCGCGGCGGGCAATCTCGTGATCGGCAATGGTTCGACGCTGCGCTACGTGGGCAGCGGCGATGCGACCAACCGGCTGTTCACGCTGGCCTCCGGCGTCACCTTCATCGAGTCCTCGGGCAGCGGCGCGATCAACTTCAACAATACCGCCGCAGTCACGCTTTCGGGGGCCAACACCGCGCGCACGATTGCGCTCGGCGGCACCAACGCCGGCAACAACACGCTCGGTGGCGCGATCGGCGACAACGGCACCGGCAAGACCACGCTGGCCAAGAACGACAGCGGCACCTGGGTGCTCACCGGCAACAACACGTACACCGGCAACACCGTCATCAACGACGGCAACCTGGTCATCGGCGACGGCGGCACCAGCGGCAACGCCGGCGCCGGCAACGTCATCGTCGATGCGGCGACCTCGAAGCTGTCGATCAATCGCAGCGATACGTTCGACTTCAACGGCACCCTGAGCGGTCCCGGCGCACTGGCGCAGATCGGTACGGGCACGACCCGTCTCACTGCGGCCGGCAGCAGCATCGGTGCGACGACGGTCAGCGCCGGCACGTTGCAGGTGGCGGCGGGCGCCGATCTGACGACCGCGACGGTGGCGATGAACGGCTCGTCCACGTTGGACGTGGCAGGTACGGTGCAAGGCGCCGGGGGCACGGCGGCAGTACTCACCGGTGATGCCGGCGCCAGCACGATCAACGTCGATGCCGGCGGCACGCTGCTGGCGAACGGCGATCTGGGTGATGGCAGCGATCGCGTCAACCTGACCGGCGCGCTAGATACAGGTGCCGGCACACTGAGCCTGGGTGCAGGTGACGACACCTTCACGCTGAACGACGGCGCCGTCATCGACGGCGGCGGTATCGATGCAGGCGCCGCCGCCACGGCCGACACGCTGCAGGTGAACAACGCTGCTGCGCTTGCCTTCAGCGGTGCGGGCTTCAGCGGTTTCGAGCGGCTGGTCAAGCAGAACGGCGGCACCCTGACCCTGACGGGCACGCAGGCTTATAGCGTCGGGACCGAAATCACGGCGGGCACGCTGGACGTCGACGGCACTCTCGACACCGGCTCGGTCGCCCTGGCGGACGACACGACGCTGAATATCGATGGAACGGTGCAGGCGGCGGGCGCAGCTGCGACTGCAATCAGCGGCAGCGCCGGCATCAACACGGTGCTGGTGAATACGGGCGCGACGCTGAATGCGAACGGCGATCTCGGCGACGGCAGCGATGTCGTGACGGTGGCAGGAACGCTCGATACCGGCGCCAGCACGCTGAGCCTGGGCGCAGGCGACGACACGTTCACGCTCGGCGACGGGGCCGTCATCTCGGGTGCGGGCATCGACGGCGGTGCGGCGAGCACTGCCGACCTCCTGGTGCTCGACAATGCCGCGGCGCTGACGTTCGACGGCAACCTGACGACGGGCTTCGAGACGCTCATCAAGCAGAACACCGGGGTTGCGACCATGCTGGGCGGACAGTCGTTCGCCGCCGGCACACAGATCGATGGCGGCACGCTGCTGATCAATGGCTCACTGCAGACGCCCTCGATCGCGATGGCGGACGACACGACATTGGAAGTGCAGGGGGGCGCCGTATACGTGCCGGGTCCGCTGCCGACCACGATCACCGGCAGCGCGGGCATCAACACCGTGCTGGTGGGTATGGCTTCGCAGATGTTCGCGACCGGCGATCTCGGCGCTGGCAACGACCAGGTGTTCCTGATGGGCCGGCTCGATACCGGTTCCGGCACCCTGAGCCTCGGCGACGGTGACGATACACTCACTCTGTTCGACGGCGCGGAGGTCGTCGGTCCGGGGGTCGACGCATCGGCTGGCGCCAACGACGAGCTGGTCGTGAGCAACCAGTTCGCGTTGACGTTCGACGGTGCTGCAACTAGCGGCTTCGAGCAGCTCACCAAGCAGAATACCGGCGTCGCGACCATGACGGGCGCGCAGAGCTTCGCCGCCACCGCCATCGACGGCGGCACGCTCGATGTGGACGGCGCGCTCGAGACGAACACGGTGGTGCTCGCGGACGGCGCCACTCTCAACGTCGACGGCACCGTGCAGGCGGCCGGCGGCACACAAACCACGCTGACCGGCAGCGCGGGCGTCAACACGATCTCGGTGAGTGCCGGCGCGACGCTGCTCGCCAGTGGCGATCTGGGCGACGGCAACGACGTGCTCGACATCGAGGGAACGCTCGATGCCGGCGCAGGCATCCTCTCGCTGGGCGATGGCGACGACGTGTTCGTCGTACACGACGGCACCAACGTCATCGGTACCGTGGACGGCGGAGCTGGTCTCGATACGCGTGCCTACGACATCAATCTCACCGCCGATGTCGGTGCGCTGATCGGTTTCGAAGGTCTGACCAAGACCGGTACCGGCACGCTGAACGTCAACGGTCCCGGCACGACGAGCTTGCAGGAAGTCGAAGCGCTGGGCGGCACGCTGAACGTTGCCGCGGGCGGCGCGATCGCCAATGTCCAGAGTACGACGGTGGGCAGCGGTGCGACGCTGAACGTCGATGGAACCTACGCGGGCAGCGCCGGCAACGACACGTTTACCGTCGCCGGCACCGTAAGCGGCGCCGGCAGCATCGATCTCGGTACCGGCGATGACGTACTCACGCTGCAGGACGGCGCGGCATTGGACATTGCGATCGATGCGGGCGGTGAAACGGCAGGCGATCGTGTCGTGCTCGACAATGCCTCGGCGCTCAGCTTCGACGGCACCAACGTCGCGGGTTTCGAGGAATTGGTGAAGCAAAACACCGGCACGGCGACGTTGGCCGGCGCGCACACGTATGACAGCGTTGCGATCGATGACGGCACTTTGGACGTGGACGGCACGTTGCAGAGCGCAGCGATTTCTCTGGCGGACGGCGCGACCCTCGCCGTCGATGGTACGGTGCAAGCGGCCGGTGGTACACAGAGTGCCATTACGGGCACCGCCGGCGTCAATACCGTCATCGTGAATGCAGGTGGCACCTTGCTTGCCACCGGCGACCTTGGCGACGGCAACGACGTGCTCGATGTCGCCGGTACGCTGAACACGGGTGGCGGTGTCTTCTCGCTGGGCGCGGGAGACGACACGTTCGTGGTGCACAACACGACGCAGGTCATCGGCACGCTCGACGGCGGCGCCGGCAACGACCTGCTCGACGTCAACGTCGATGCCGGCAGCCTGGTGCCGCTCGGCAGCACCACCGGCTTCGAGTCGCTCGGCAAGTCCGGCCTTGGCACGCTGCAGATCAACGGCGCTTCCGACTTCATCGACGTGCGGGTGCAGGCCGGCCTGCTGGACATCGATGCGGCCGGCAGCATCGCCGCGCAGACGGTCGATGTCAGCAGCGGTGCGACCCTGAACGTCGATGGCGCGCTGGACTTCACGGCCGGGGCCGATGAGTTCACGGTCGCCGGTACGGTGAGCGGTGCGGGCAGCATCGACATGCTCGATGGCGATGACACGCTGACTCTCCTTGACGGTGCCGACCTGAGCGTGCTGGCCACCGCAATCGACGGCGGCGCGGGTAACGACACATTGGCGGCGAACATTGCCACGAGCGTCACGCTCGGCGGCGCCACCGGCTTCGAGACGCTGAACAAGGATGGCGCGGGCACGCTCAACATTGACGGCCCCGCCAGCTCGTCCTTTGCGGTCGTCAACGTGCAGGACGGGTCGCTGCAGGTGGCCGCACCCGCGAGTGTCGCCGGCGTGACGGCTACGACCGTCGCCTCCGATGCGACGCTGAACGTGGACGGCAGCTACGCGGGTACTACGGGCAACGATACGTTCACGCTCGCGGGCACGGTGAGCGGTGCCGGAACGATCGATCTCGGCAACGGCGATGATGTGCTCACGATCCGCGACGGCGCCACGCTGCAGCTGGCTATCGACGGGGGCGGCGAGATCGCGGGCGATCGCGTGGTACTCGACAACGCCGCGGCGTACACGCTCGATCGGACTTCCATTGCCGGGTTCGAGCAATTGATCAAGCAGAACATCGGGACCGCGACGCTGACGGGGGCGCACGTCTTCGACAGTGTGGCGATCGACGGCGGTACGCTCGATGTCGTTGAGTCGCTGGAAACGGCCACCGCTACGCTCGCCGACGGTACCACGCTGAATGTGGACGGTACGATGCAGGCGGCCGGTGGTACGCAGTCCGTCATTACCGGCAGCAGTGGCGTCAACACGGTGGTCGTAGGCTCGGGTGCAACCCTGGCCGCTACCGGCGACCTCGGCGACGGCAGCGACATGCTCGATGTCGGTGGCATGCTCGATGTGGGCGGAGGCTCTTTCAACCTCGGTGCGGGTGACGATACGTTCATGATCCATGACGGCACCAACGTCATCGGCACCGTCGTGGGCGGCGGTGGATTCGACACGCGCGTCTACGACATCACCGGGACGGCCAGTGTCGGCGCGCTGCAGGAGTTCGAGGGGCTTACCAAGCGCAACACGGGTACGCTCAACATCAACGGCCCGGACATCACGACCGATCTGCTCGATGTTGTCGTGGAGGGCGGCATGCTCAACGTCGCCGCTGCGGGCGGCGTCGTGGGTGTGCAAACGACGGCAGTGTCGTCCGGCGCGACGCTGAACGTCGACGGCACGTATACGGGCAGCATCGGCAACGACACGTTCACGGTGGCCGGCACGGTCAGCGGCGCGGGCAGCATCGATCTTGGCGATGGCGACGACGTGCTGACCTTGCAGGACGGTGCGGTGTTGAGCACGGTCATCGACGGCGGCAGCGCGGCCGGCGGCGACCGGGTCGTACTCGACAATGCATCCGGCTTTACGTTCGACGGCGCCAACGTCAGCGGCTTCGAGGATCTGGTCAAGCAGAACACCGGCACCGCGACGCTGGTCGGCGCCCACAGCTACGACAGCACGGCCATCGATGGCGGTACGCTCGATGTCGACGGTACGCTGGAGACAGCCACGGTCACGCTGACTGACGGCGCGACGCTGAACGTCGACGGCACCGTGCAGGCAGCCGGTGCGACGCAGGCGGCGATCACCGGCGACGCCGGCGTCAATTCAATCGTGGTGGGCGCAGGCAGCACCCTGCTCGCGAGCGGCGATCTGGGCGACGGCAACGACGTGTTCGACGTCGCCGGCACCTTCGATACCGGTGGCGGCACGTTCCATCTCGGCGCCGGCGACGATACCTTCGTCGTGCATGACAACACCGTGGTCAACGGCGTCATCGACGGCGGCGCTGGCCTCGACACGCGCGTGTACGACATCAACCTGACGGCCGATCTGGGCACGCTCACGAACTTCGAGGGCCTTACCAAGACCGGCACCGGCGTGCTCAACATCCACGGCCCCGGCAATTCGGACCTGCAGGAGGTCGAGGTCCTGGGCGGCACGCTGAACATCGCCAGCACCGGCGGCATCGTCGGTGTCACCAGCGCGACCGTCGGCGCCGGCACGACCCTGAACGTCGACGGCGTATTCGAGTTCACCTCGGGTGCCGATACGTTCCGGGTTGCAGGTACCGTGACGGGCCTGTCGTCCATCGACATGCTCGACGGCGACGATCAGCTCACGCTGTCCGACGGCGCCGATCTGAGCGCGCTGGCAAGCCCGCTCGACGGCGGTGCCGGCAACGACCTGCTGATCGCGAACATCGCGACGACGGCGACGCTCGGTGGCGTGACGGGCTTCGAGAACCTGACCAAGCAGGGCGTTGGATCGCTGAACGTCGCCGCGCCCGCGGTGACGACGTTCGATACGGTGCTGGTCCAGGATGGCGTGCTCGATGTCGCGGCCGGCGCGACTGTCGAAGCACACACGGCGAGCGTGGAGCAAGGTGCGACATTGAATGCCGACGGCGACTTCCTGTTCACCGCCGGCGGCGATACCTTCACCGTAGCTGGCCTCGTGACAGGCCTGGGCTCGATCGACATGCTCGATGGCGACGACCAGCTCACGCTGCTCGACGGCGCCGACCTGAGCGGGCTGGCGACGCCGCTCGACGGCGGCGCAGGCACGGACACGCTGACTGCGAACATTGCCACGCAGGCCACGCTGGGTGGCGCGACCGGATTCGAGGCGCTGGTCAAGGAAGGCGTCGGTGTGGTCACGATCGCAGGCCCGGCCGGCTCGATGTTCGATACCGTGCTGGTTCGCGAGGGCGAGCTGAACGTGGCGGCCGGCGCGGTGGTCGATCCGCAGACGACGGTCATCGATGCGGGCGCGACCATGACGGTCGAGGGTACCTACAACGGCACGGCTGGAGCGGACACGTTCATGCTGTCGGGCACGCTCGCCGGCAGTGGCGATGTCGACCTGCTCGACGGCGATGACGTGCTTACGATCAACACCGGCGCGGACGTTACCTACACCGGCGTGTTCGATGCGAACACGCAGGCCACGGCTGATCGTTTCGTACTCGCCGGTGCGGGCGACGATACGCTCGATGCGGGTCTGATCGGCACCGTGTTCCAGAACTTCGAGGAGTTCAGCAAGGAAGGCGCGGGCACCTGGCGGCTGAGCGGCATCGGCAGCAATGACTGGAAGGTCATCGAAGGCACGTTGATCGGCGACAGCCAGAGCTTCGGCGGCGACTTGGACAATGCTGCAACGGTGGTCTTCGACCAGGCGACCGACGGCTCTTACGACCACGTCGTATCCGGCAACGGCACGCTCATCAAGCGCAACGCCGGTACGCTGGCGTTGAGTGCAACTCATACGTTCACCGGAGAGACGCAGATTGCGGCCGGTGCCTTGCAGGTCGATGGCGTACTGCCGGGCGCGGTGACGGTGGCATCCGGCGCGACGCTGTCAGGCATCGGCACCGTGGGTCGTGTGAGTGCGCTCGCAGGCGGGTTCGTCGCACCGGGCACACCGGCGCTGCCGTTCGGGACTTTGACGATCGCAGGCGACTATGCCGGTGGCGGCGCGGTCAGGATCAACACGGTGCTCGGCAGCGACGATTCTGATACCGGCCGTTTGCTCATCCAGGGCAATGTCAGCGGCACCAGTCGCGTGCTGGTCGAGCGCTGGAGCGGCGACGGCGCCAGGACCCACGGCGACGGCATCGAGATCATCAAGGTGGACGGCAGCAGCGCTGCCGACAGCTTCGAGCTCGGGCAGACGGTGCAGGCCGGCGCCTATCAGTACCTGCTGTACCAGGGCGGTAACGCCGATGCCAACGACTGGTATCTGCGCTCCGAGCTCATCGATCCGAACAATCCGCCCGACGACGAGGAGCCGACGCCGGCGTTCCGCCCGGGGGTGCCGGGCTACGTCCTGGGTCATCAGGCGAACCTCGAGTACGGCTATACCGCGCTCGGCAATCTGCGCGCGCGTGTTGGCGATCAGGGTCGTGTGTCCGTGACTGGTGAAGTGCAAGCTCCATCGACCGATGCCTGGATGCGTGTGTATGCGCATGAGCTCGACGTCTCCGGAAAGCGGTTCGCTGCACAGGATCTGCAGATGACGACCGTGCAGTTCGGCACGGACCTCTATGCGCAGGCTGCAGGGAAGAGCAGCACGCATTTCGGCGTGATGGCGAGCGTGGGCGAGAGCCGCGCGACGCTATTCGACGCCGCACGTGCCATTGGCGGATTGTCGACGCTCGCCGGCGAGATGGAGACCGACGCGAAGGGCGCGGGCCTGTATTGGACGCGCTTTGGCGCACATGGCGGTTACTTCGATCTTTCGGGACAGCTGCTCCACTACAGCAATCGCTACCGGGACCTGTCGCTCACGACGGCCGATCAGAACGGCTGGAGCGGTACCGTGGCGGCCGAGATCGGCGCCGTGTACGCCCTCGGTGGAAGCGGCTGGCTGGTCGAGCCGCAGCTGCAATTGGGATACCAGCGGCTGGAGCTCGACGGTTTCCGGGACGACGTGTCGAATGTCGACTCGATCGAGGACGACGCGCTGCGTGCCCGTGCGGCCGTGCAGGTGCTGCGGGCTCCGGCGAACTGGCTCGGCATGAGCGACGCATCGCCTTACATTGGCCTGGGTGTGCAGCATGATTCGCGCGATGCGGGCGCAGTGACGATCGGCGGCACCACGCTCAATGACGAGCTCCCGGACACGACCGGCGACGTCAGCCTCGGCTTCACCGGCAGCGTGAAGTCGGGTGTCGAGCTGCACATGGACGTGCGCTATCAGAAGTCCACGCAAGGGCAGAGGGACGGCCTGCGGGCGAACTTCGGTTTCCGCCTGAGCTTCTGAAGTCGGCAAGCGTTTGGCAGGACCCGCTCGATCAGGTCGAGCGGGTTCCGCAGCGGCAGTCAGGCAAACGGCGCATAGCTTCGTCAGCATCTTTGCGCGCGCTGTGCGCCATCGTTCTTGAGATGACCGAAGAGTCCCGGCAGCGCCCAGGACTCTTTGGCATCAAAGCCTCAAGCAGTCCGCTTGGGTCGCCGCACCGCTCGTATTTTCCCGCTGCTGCCACCACCGCAGAAGAACTGCTCGCGGCCGTCGGACTCCAGCCCCGAGACGCCCGCCCCGGGCGGCATTTCGAGCTGCTCCAGTACTTCGCCGGTGCGCGGATCGATGTGCCGCAGCTCGCTCTCGTCATTTTCCCAGGTGGCGTGCCAGAGCTCGCCGTCGACCCAGGTCACGCCGGTGACGAAGCGGTTGGACTGGATGGTGCGCAGCACCGTCCCGGTCTGGGGATCGACCTGGTGGATCTTGCGCTCGCGGTACTCTCCCACCCAGAGCGTGCCTTCCGCCCACGCAAGTCCCGAGTCGCCGCCGCCGCCCGGCGCCGGAATCGTGGCGAGCACGCGGCCGGTCTGCGGGTCGATCTTCTGGATGCGCGACTCCGCGATCTGGAACAGGTACCGGCCGTCGAAGGCCGTTCCGGCATGCGCGGCCACATCGATCGAACGCCGCGTCTTGCCGTTCGCCGGATCCAGGGCATTCAACTTGTCGCCGCAGGCGAACCAGACGTCGTGGCCGTCGTAGGTAACGCCATGCACGGCGTCGACGCCCGGAAACGGACCGTACTCGCGGACGATCCTGGCTGCTGTCGGTTTCATGCGCGCATCCTGATTTCGTGAATCGAAAAGGGCCGAACGCCGCTGTGTTGCCGGCAAAGGCCCGATGTCCGTCAGGCTACTCGATCGGCAGTGGAGCGGGGAGTAACAAGGTCGTCGCGAATCCCGGGATCGGCGGAGTCAGCCAGCGACGCGCCCGCCCGCGGCCGAATGACTGCACTTTGTTCGACGCGGCAAGCGAGTCCAGCGCTCGCTGCACGGTGCGCTGGCTGGCGCCGAGTGCAAGCGCCAGGGCCGAGCTCGACCACGACTCGCCGTCGGCGAGGAGGGCCAGCACCGCCGCATGTGCGCCTTCGACAGGCCGCGCCAGCACGACGACTTCGCGCGCGCGGTGCGGCGCAAGCACGAATCCCGACGGCGTCGCGCTCACCTCGGCCAAGGTCCGAAGCATCCTGCGAAGTCGTCCGACTTCGACACGCAGGCGCGCACGATGCGACTCATCAGCGTGCTTGGTGCGGAAAGCTCGCGCGATCAGCGTGCCCCTCGGCACATCTTCGGGCCACGCTTCGGCCAGCACACGCACGAGCGTGAACAGCACCGGTCGTTTGGCGAGCGAGATGCTCTTGCCCGCGTGACGCACGGCATAGCGGCATGCGTCCACGACGAACGCTTTTGACGCCAGCAGTTTCTCGACATCGCCAAGTGCAAGCAGCTTTTCATCGCCGCGCGCAATCAGGCGTGCCGCAGGCGTAGTGAGAGTGGCGGATGCACTTTCGACTTCCGCCATCAGCGCAGGGATGCCTGCGTGACGTGCCGCTCGTTCGGCCCGGGCAATCGCGGCGCGTGCCGTGCTCGTCTGGAGGCGTCGTATCGCGATCCCTGCAACGACCAGTTCGTGGACGGCTCTCGACATGGGCGGAAAAGGTGTTGGATCGAACTCGGTGAGCACACGTTCGGCTTCGTCGAGGCGTCCGATCAGCAGCAGGCGCCGGATCCCGAGATACCGTGCATGCGCGGCGTTCACCCGGTCGCCGTGCTCTTCGAGCGTTGCCCGTGCGGCATCCAGCGCCTTTGCGGGCCAACCCAGGTCGCGGGAAACCAATGCGACCTCGGCCTCGGCGACGACGCACCTTGCGCGGGCCACGGCTTCCTTCGGACCGAAGGCACGTGCCGCACTTCGCAGGAGAGACTTGGCTCGAACGAAATCGCCGAGCTGCGCCATTGCGATGCCGCGAAGCGCCAGTGCCGGCGGGTCATCGCGCAAGGCAACCCGATTCAGCGCGCCGAGGGGGTCTCCTGCTGCGAGCGCGCGTGCTGCCGCCGTGATCAGCGAGTCCATCCGAATCCCGTCACATTTGTCACTCCCGCCCTGCCGCTTGCCGACGCTAACTTTATCCCACGGCCGATCACCGTGCTTCGCGTCGGCAAAGAGCAATAGGACGGGCTCGCTCGACGGGCGAGCGCGGCCTGTCGAGGACGGTATCGAACGACGCAACACATCGATGGAGACAGACGATGACTACACACACGACCGGAACACGCAAAGACTGGCTGGCGGCACGGCTCGATCTGCTCCAGGCAGAGAAGGAGCTGACGCGGCGCAGCGACGAACTGGCGCGGCGACGCCAGGAGCTGCCGTGGGTTCGCATCGACAAGCAGTATCGATTCGACACCGACGCGGGTAGCGCTTCGCTGCCGGATCTCTTCCAGGGACGCTCGCAGCTGCTGGTCTACCATTTCATGTTCGGCTCCGACTACAAAAAAGGCGGCTGTCCGTCCTGCTCGGCGATTGCCGACGGGTTCAACGGCTTCGCCGTCCACCTGGCCAACCACGACGTGATGCTGGCGGCGGTATCCCGCGCGCCGCTCGCGATGTTGCAGTCATACAAGCAGCGATTGGGATGGACGTTCCCCTGGGCGTCTTCGCTCGATAGCGACTTCAACTTCGACTTCAATGTCTCGCTCACCGAAGAGCAGCAGCGTGTCGGGGCCGAATACAACTACCGGCGCGAACCGGCTTGGGTGCAAAGCGGGATCGGTGACGCGCTGACCAAGCAAGGCGAAGGCCCGGTCGCGCAGATCGCGGCAACGACCGGAACCGACGTCGCCACGTACACGCGCGAGCGGCCGGGCATGAGTTCATTCGTGCTCGAAGACGGCGTCGTCTATCACACCTATTCCACTTATGCGCGCGGACTGGACGGCCTGTGGGGCATGTATCAGTGGCTCGATCGCGCGCCCAAGGGGCGCAACGAGACAGGCATCTGGTGGCGCCGTCACGACGAGTACGGCAAGCGCTGAGGGCCGCATCGTGAATGCCATCGGCGCCACCGTCGAGCGGGGGCTCTCACGCAGAATCGGCGAGCCGGCTTCCCGGCGGAGCTTCTTCGGCGTCTGCGCGCTGCTGTTCGTTCTCAGCTCGACGGTGACGATCCTGTGGTGCCGGTCCATGTCGGCCATGGATGGGATGCCGATGCCCGGCGGCTGGACCATGTCGATGGCGTGGATGCGTATGCCAGGGCAGACGTGGCTGAACGCCGCGGCCACGTTTGCCGGCATGTGGACGGTGATGATGGTCGCGATGATGCTGCCATCGCTGACGCCCATGCTGTGGCGTTATCGCCAGTCGCTCGGCGGAGCAGCTGCAGCGTATCTCGGTCGGCTGACCGCGTTGGCAGGCGTGGCTTACTGCCTGGTGTGGGCCGCGTTGGGAATGGTCGCGTTTGCGTTGGGCGTTGCGTTGACGACGGCCGAGATGCGGCTGCCGGTGCTGGCTCTCGGCGTGCCGATCGCGACCGGCGTCGTCATCGTGACCGCCGGTGCGCTGCAGTTCACTGCATGGAAGTCACGTCACCTTGCCTGCTGCCGGACGGTGCCGGGACCCGGCCGTACATTGCCGGCGGATGTCGCTACAGCGTGGCGGCACGGTCTGCGCCTTGGCCTTCATTGCATTCATTGCTGTGCCAACCTGACCGCGATCCTCCTGGTCATCGGGGTCATGGATCTGCGCGCGATGGCTGTCGTGGCGGCGGCCATAACGCTCGAACGTCTCGCGCCAGACGGGGAGCGCGCCGCACGGGCTCTGGGGGCCGCAATGGTCGTGCTGGGGCTGCTCGTAAGCGCGCGGGCAATCTGGGTCGGGTGACCCATGCCGCCGATGGCCATCACGGGTCCGGAACATCCCGGGCCGGGTTTTCGCAGCGCGTCATCGTGCGCCCAGCCGGTCCGTTCGTACGGCCGCAGCGAGGCTCCCGGGTCATATCCAGATCGAATGCCTTCAGAGCATTTCGGTTGAATTACGGTAACAGGCGAGGTGGTATCTTGCCCGGCACCATCCCAACCCAACACAAACGGGAGACCCTCGACATGAGCTTGCAGATAGGCGACACCGCACCGGACTTCCAGGCCGTCACCACCGGCGGATCGATCCAGTTCCATGGCTGGCTCGGTTCGAATTGGGGCGTGCTGTTCTCGCACCCCAAGGACTTCACCCCGGTGTGCACCACGGAGCTGGGTTACACCGAGCGGCTGCGCCCCGAGTTCGAGAAGCGTGGGGTCAAGGTGATCGGCCTGTCGGTCGACCCGGTGGACGATCACGAGCGCTGGGCTGACGACATCGAAGCGACGCAGGGCGCGCGCCCGCGTTTCCCGATCATCGCCGACGCCGACCGCAAGGTGGCGAGCCTGTACGGCATGCTGCACCCGAAGGCCGACAGCACCCACACCGTGCGCTCGGTGTTCATCATCGACCCGAACAAGAAGATCCGCGCCACCATCACCTATCCGGCCAGCACCGGCCGCAACTTCGACGAGATCGTGCGCGTGATCGATTCGCTGCAGCTCACCGACAAACACAAGGTGGCGACCCCGGTGAACTGGCAGGTCGGCCAGGACGTGATCATCGTGCCGTCGGTGTCCAACGACGACGCCCGCAAGCTGTTCCCGGCCGGCTGGGACGAGCAGCGGCCGTACCTGCGTCTGGTCAAGCAGCCGTCCTGACCCCATGCCGGCGCTTGCTGTGAGTAGTCCTTTGCAATCCGTCCCGGACGGTCGATCGCACGAGGTCGCTCCCTGGGCGTCGGCGCCCTTCGATCCGGCGCTGGCCGAGGAGGCGCGACGCCTCATCGGCCGGCTCGACGCCGGCCAGCGCCTGTGGTTGAGCGGTTATCTCGCGGGCAGTCTTGGCGCAGCCGTCGCCAAGGCTGCGCCTGCCGCGCCCGCCCAGCCCCTGGTCACCATTCTTTACGGTTCGCACAGCGGCAACGGCGAGCAGCTCGCCAAACGCATCGGCGAAACCCTGTCGAGCCGCGGGCTGAGCTTCGTCTGCCTGGACATGCTCGACTGCCGCAAGAACCACTTGCAGGAAGCGCAGCATCTGCTGGTCGTGGTCAGCACGCACGGCGAGGGCGAGCCGCCCGACAGCGCCAAGCCGCTGTACGAGCTGTTGCATAGTCGCAAGGCGCCGCGGCTGGAGCGTGTGCGCTATTCGGTCCTGGCGCTGGGCGATTCCAGTTACGCCTTCTACTGCGAAACCGGCCGACGCTTCGATGCGCAGCTGGAGCAGCTCGGCGCGCAGCGGTTGCATGACCGCGTGGAGTGCGACGTCGATTTCCAGGAAGCCGCCGGCCGCTGGATGGATACCGTGGTCGAGAGCATTGCGCGTGAGCATGCTTCGAGCGCTTCGATCGAGAGTCTGTCGCCGAGCGCAGCACTGGCGCCTGCCAGTGCCACGATTGCCACGGCGTATACCCGCAAGAACCCGTTCCAGGCCGAGGTGCTGGTCAATCAGCGCCTGACCACCCGCAATTCGACCAAGGACGTGCGCCACATCGAGCTGTCCATCGAAGGCTCGGGCATTCATTACGAGCCGGGCGATGCGCTGGGCGTGGTGCCGCGCAATGCCGACGAGGACGTCGGCGCGGTGCTCGAGCGTCTGCCCTTCGATGCCGAAGCCGCGGTCGAAGTCGGATCGCAACCCTTGGCGCTGCGCGAGGCATTGTCGCAGCATTTCGATATCGGCCTGCTGACCCGCCCGTTGCTCGAACGTTACGGCGCGGCGACGCAAGACGCCGAACTGGTCCGCCTGACCTCGGCCGGACAGGAAGAGGACTTGCAGCGCTATCTGCGCGGCCGTCATCTGATCGACCTGCTGCAGGATCATCCGCCGACCGGTCTTGATGCCGCGGCTTTCGCGCAGACACTGCGTCCGCTGGCGCCGCGCCTGTACTCGATCGCCTCCAGCCTGCGCGCGACGCCGGGTGAGGTTCATCTCACGGTGAGCCATGTCGCCTATCAGTCGCACGGGCGTGAACGGCACGGTGTGGTGTCGCGTTCCCTGGCGCTGCTGACGGATGAAGGAGCCACGGCGCCGGTCTATCTGCAGCGCAATCCAGCTTTCCATCTGCCGGCCGATCCGAATGCGCCCATTCTCATGATCGGCCCGGGAACCGGCGTGGCGCCGTTCCGTGCCTTCCTCGCCGAGCGCGAGGCGCAGGGGCTGCATGGACGCACCTGGCTGTTCTTCGGCGACCGCTCGTTCTGGAGCGACTTCCTGTACCAGGCCGAGTGGCTCGAATGGCGCAAGAGCGGCGTGCTCGAACGCATCGACGTGGCGTTCTCGCGCGATGCAGCACAGAAGGTCTATGTCCAGCAGCGGATCCGCGAACGGGGCCGCGAAGTGTATGACTGGTTGGAAAACGGCGCCCATGTATATGTGTGCGGCGACGCCCAGGCCATGGCGCCCGACGTGGAGCGGGCCTTGCTCGAATTGATCCAGGAGCATCGTGCGGTCTCGGCCGAGCAGGCCGAGGAGTACCTGATGCAGCTGCAGCGGGATCGCCGCTATCGGAAGGATGTGTATTGATGCAGACCCCGCCCCACAAGGACCTGTCGCGTCCCCTCGACGAGCTGCATCCGAACGAGCGTCTCAAGCATGAAAGCCGGTATTTGCGCGGCACGCTGGTGCAAGGGCTGGCGGATCCCGTTACGGGCTCGATCAGCGCCGACGATACGCAGCTGACCAAGTTCTTCGGCTTCTACCAGCAGGACGACCGCGAAGTGCGCGAAGAGCGCCGGCTCGCGCACCTGGAGCCGCTGTACCAGTTCATGGTTCGCGTGCGCCTGCCGGGCGGCGTCTGCACGACCGCACAATGGCTCGCGCTCGACGCACAGGCTCGTGCCACTGCCAACGGCACGCTGCGGCTGACCACGCGCCAGACTTTTCAGTTCCACGGGGTACTGAAGCCGAATCTTCGGAAGCACGTGCAGGGCATCGTCGCTGCCGGACTCGACACGATCGCGGCCTGCGGCGATGTCAATCGCAACGTGATCTGCACCGCCAATCCCCTGATGTCGCCGGCCCATGCCGAGGCGACTGAAACAGCCCACCGCCTGTCGGCGCATCTGATGCCGCGCACCGGGGCCTATCGCGAGATTCTGCTGGAGCAGCCGCCCGCCGAGTTGCCTGCGAACGAAGAGACGCTCTACGGTGCGACTTACTTGCCGAGAAAATTCAAGATCGCCATCGCGATCCCGCCGCAGAACGACGTGGACGTGTACGCGCACGACCTCGGGTTCATCGCCATCGTCGAGAACGAGCGCATCGTCGGCTACAACGTGCTGGTCGGCGGCGGCATGGGCATGACCCACAAGATTGCGACCACCTTCCCGAGGCTGGGCACGCTGGTCGGTTTCTGCCGTGCCGAAGACGTCACTGCCGTGGCCGAGCACACCATGTGCATTCAGCGTGACCACGGTGATCGCGGCGATCGCGCCCGCGCGCGCTTCAAGTACACCATCGAAGATCTGGGCACCGAATGGTTCTGCAGTGAGCTGGCCACGAGACTGGGCAAGCCTCTGGAAGCGCCGCGACCGTTCCACTTCGAGTCCTCGGGCGATCGCTACGGCTGGCAGCAGGGCAGCGACGGCCGCTGGCACTACACGCTGTTCATCGAGAACGGCCGCGTGTCGGACACCAAAGAGCGCACCTTGATGAGCGGCCTGCGCGAGATCGCGGCGGCTCACGACGGCATATTTGCCCTGACCACCAACCAGAACGTCACCATTGCCGGCGTGCCCGAGGCACAGCGGCCCGTCATCGATGCCCTGCTGCACAAGCATCGCATCGCCAACGAAGTCGGCAGCAGCGGCTTGCGGCGCAACTCGATGGCCTGCGTCGCCTTTCCCACCTGCGGTCTGGCGATGGCGGAGAGCGAGCGTTACCTGCCGACCCTGATCGATCGCATCGACGTCATCCTGCGCGAGGCGGGTCTGGAAAAGGATGCGATCTCGATCCGCTCCAGCGGCTGCCCGAACGGCTGCTCGCGTCCCTACCTGGCCGAGATCGCGCTGGTCGGCAAGGCGCCGGGCAAGTACAACCTGTACCTCGGCGCCAGCGCCAACGGCGATCGTCTGAACTCGCTGTACCGCGAGAACATCGGCGAGGAACAGATCCTGGAAGCACTGCGGCCGTTGTTCACGAGCTTCGCGACGCAGCGGCAGCCGGCCGAATCTTTCGGCGACTTCGTCATTCGCAGCGGCGCCGTCAAGGCGATGCTGGCCGGTCGCGATTTCCAGCGGTAGGCGTTCGCCGACGACTATCTATTCGATTGCGCATGGGTTATACCTGCATGGGTGAACGACCACCCATGACGCATCGAATGCTCCTGCCGCGCTTCCACCTCTTTGCCAGATCAATGCGCCGCCCGGGCATCGCCGTCGCTTGCCTTCCCGTAGCAACCACCGGCGATACGGCCTGGCTTGCTTGAGCCCGGCTCTCAGCCGCAGCGCGCGCTGAGCCCGGGATACTTCCACCGATGAGATCGCGCAGGCCTGGCCTGCGCAACGTGCCGCTACGATGAGCCGGCAGAACCCCGCCGGTGGTTCGCCGTGTTGCATCGAGCGGCTTTCCAAATCCGCCCTTATGGAGTGACGGGGTGCTCCAGGAATACGCCATCGAACGCACTTGCTCGCATCGAACCGAGAAATTCCAGCTCGCGTTTGCGCGCACCGCCATGCAGTTGCTGGGTCGCCACGAAGACCTCGCTTTCGAGGCGACGCGCGCGGGCCTGACGATACTGGCCGAAACGGAACTAGCGCTCGAGCGTCCCTTGACCAAGCTCCACGATCTGTACGCGGACGCGTTGTCCGTCGGTCCGCCGCTCATACGATATCGTCGTGGTGCAGTCATCGAGGAACCGTACATGGGACTGCGTGTGCTTTGTCCGCCGGCTCAGCTCGATGCGGTCAAGCGTGATTTGCTGACGCGTGGAGCTTCGATTCTGGATACTGAGTCGAACGCGAGGTTCGGCGTCGTGCGTGCCAGCGCCGCGTTGGCGCGCCTGATCGGTTATCCGAGACGTGTCAGGGATCTGACATCCGAGCACGTGCAGTTGGTGATGTGGCTGAGCCACTACGCGCAAGTGGAGCCGACGCTGCCGGGCGGAGACGCGGCCTGAGTTCAGGATCGGAAGATCTGCTGCGCCTTCTTGCTGATCGCAAGCACGGCGGGGTGCTTGATCTTGCGCTCCATGGAGATGGCATAGAACTCGGCGCGCACCTTGCGTGCCGGGCCCAGGACCGCCAATCCTGAGTCTCTCTTGAACTGCTCCAGCAGCACGTTGGGCACGGGTGCGACGCCGTGGCCGGCTCGCGCGAACGCGCGCAGCAGGGCGTAATCCTCGAACTCGCCCACCACGTAGGGCCGCACGCCGTGCCGATCGAGCCATTGATCGAGCGCGCGGCGGATTGCCGTGTCCTCGGTCGGCAGCAACACGTTGGCGCCGTCGAGCGATTTGGGGAAGCCGGCTCGAAGCTCGCGAGCCAGTGCTGGTGCCGCCATCCACGATTCGTCGCAGCTTCCCAGCGGATGGTTGTAGGCGCGCAGGTTGCGGCTCGGCGTGGCAGGCGAATCGGAGATGACGACGTCGAGTTCGTGAACCTGCAATTCGTCCAGCAGGTATTCGAGCGTGCCTTCGCGACAGATGAGCTGCACCGCGTGCTCGATGTCGAGCGCTGCCTCCAGCAGTCGCTGCACGATCTCCTTGGGCACCACGTCGTCGACGCCGATTGCCAGGCGCATGGGCTTGCGCGTCGGCCGCTGCGCCAGCGCGCTCAGCAGGTCGCCGCCCAGCCCGAAAATTTCTTCGGCGTAGCTGTACACCAGCCGTCCCATCTCCGTGGGCACCAGCGTGCGCCCGGACTTCGTCAGCAGCTTCTCGCCGACCCGCTCCTCGAAAGTGCGTAGCTGTGCGCTGACAGTCGGCGCCGACAAATGCAGTTCCGCGCATGCCTTGGTGAGGCTGCCGCTGCGGACGACCGCCCAGAAATACAGCAAATGCTGGTAATTGAGCCGCGGGATGGGGAGCGCCATGACACTTCCATATAATCTAAGTATTGAGTCGAATAATTCTAATGGATCTAAGAGCCGCCGCGTCGTAAAACATTCCGGCGCAAGATTGCCCTTGCTGCGCCCCAAGTGACCGTCGGTGCCCGCCGCACCGATTGATCAGGAGAATCGCGATGGAAACCCGAATCATGCTGAGTCGGCCCGACCTTCTATGGCTGCGCACGCTGCTGGGGGCGCATGCCCGCACCGCTGCCGTCGATCGCGAGCATCTGCTGTATCTGCAGGACGAGCTGGATCGGGCCGTCGTGGTCGAAGTCGAGTCGCTGCCGGCGGACGTGGTTGCGCTGGCGTCCTGCGTCACGGTGCTGGATCTGGAGTCCGGCGTACACAGCGAATACACGCTGGTGCTGCCTTCGCAGGCCGACGTGGCCGAGGGCCGGATTTCCGTGCTCGCGCCGCTCGGCACGACGCTGCTCGGATGCCGGGTGGGCGACGAGGTGGAATGGCGCATGCCTGGCGGTTTGCGTCGTCTGCGCATCGAGGCTGTGAAGCAGTCGCAGCATCTCGATGACGGACCCCCCGGCAAGCGGCTTGCGGCTTAGTGCGGAGGGGCGCGCCAATGAGAAAGAGATTGTTGTGCGCGACGGATCTGACCGTGAGATCCGACGACGCGGTGTTGCGCACCGCGATGCTTGCCCAGCAGCTGGATGCAGAAGTGCTGTTCGTGCACGCCGTCGACGACGCTCAGTCCGGACGCATGATCCGCATGAAGGTCAACCGTGCCCAGGTCCGGCTGCTGTCGCAGGGCGAGCGGGCCATGAAGCATGCGCCGCAGGATGCGCAGGTGGCGGTGCGGCTGGGCAAACCGCTGCAGGTGATCGCTGCGGCCGCGCGTGAATGGAATCCGGATCTGATCGTCATGGCATTGCCGCAGCGGCGTCGGCTGGACGCCGTCATCGGAACGACGGCCGAGCGCGTGATTCGCGCCACGCATCGTCCGGTGCTGGTGGTGAGCGGCGCCGCGGCGATGGCGTACGACAGCGTCGTGCTGGCCACCGATCTTTCGGCCACCTCGCTGCACGTGGCGCGCACCGTGGCCAACATGGGGCTGCTCGACAATGCCTATGCCTGGTTCGTGCACGCCTTCGATCCGCCTTACTACGGCATGCTCGACAGCGAGGCTACCGTGGAGAAGCAGATCGAGGAGCACAAACGGCGCTGGCGCAACGTGGTCATGCGGGATCTGGTCGAGGACCTGACGCAGCTCGGCATCGATCCGGACAAGGTGAGCGCTTCGGTGCAGGCCGCCCGGCCGTTCGATGCGATCACGCAGGCGATCCAGCAGACCCGGCCGCAGTTGCTGGTGATCGGTGTCAGCCGCTGGTTCATGCTCAAGCGCATCCTGTTCGGCAGTGTCGCCGACCAGGTATTCCGCAAGATCGATTGCGACGTGCTGGCGATCTCTCCGCCGGCGGCGCCTCGCAAGAGCTGGCTGCGCGCGGCATGACCAGGATCGCTTTCGCACCTCGGGTCAAAGGTGGCCCGAGGCCTCACCTCATGGCGGCGAGCGATCAGCCGAAGCTCCGGGTGTTGTGCGCCACCGATCTGTGGACGCGTTCGGATTTCGCTTTGCAGCGGACGCTGTCGCTGGTCGCGGCGTCCGACGCGCAGTCCCTGCTGTTGCACGTGGTCGATGAAGAGAAGCCGTTGCGGCTCGCGGGCCGCATGGCCGATCGAGCTCACAACGCGCTTGCCTGGAGGGTGCGGCAGTGGGGCCCGCTGGTCGAGCCGCCCGACATATCGGTGCGTATCGGCCGGCCGCATCACCTGGTTGCACAGGTCGCGCACGACTGGTCTGCCGACCTGATCGTGCTGGGCGCCTATCGGCCGCGAACGGCTGACTGGCTGCTGGGCACTACCGCCGAACGTCTGGCGGCCCGCGCCCGGTGTGCTGTTCTCGTCGTCAACGCGGACCCGGCGACGACGTATTCCGACATCACCTTTGCGGCCGCGTCCATCGATTCCGCCAGGTCGCTGGCGCAGATCGTGTCGCATCTGGGCATCGCACACCCGGTGCGACCGCAGTACCGAACGCTGGCGCACGTCAATTTCGAGTCGGTCGCACGGGCGCTGCTCGGCACCGGATCCGATCTCATCGTGACGGACCTGGATCGCCTGCCGCTGGCGACGCGGCTGCTGCGCCGGAATCTGACCAATGCGCTGGTCCGCAGGGCGCGTTGCGACGTGTTGATTGCGTCGACCGGACCGGAGCCGGGCCGCAAGCCGGGCGAGCAGAGCATCGGCGCATGCCTGGGCACCGCGGCGGAGCCGGTGGTTTAGGCGGCTTTCTTGAAATCTGGAACATGGAGATTGCGGTAGATGACACAGCAAGCGCGACGCGCACGGCGAGCGGATCCTGGCGCTCGCAAGGTGCTCAACTTCGAACTGCTGCGGCAGGACGCCGTGGCGCGGCGTTCGGCCAATGAACAACAGTCGCTCGATTTCTTCACCGAGCGCGACGGGCTGCGCTTTGCCGGCGCACATCTCATCGTCGACCTGCACGGCGCGCGCCGGCTGAACGAGCTCGAACATATCGAGACTACGCTGCGGCGCTGCGTCGACGTGGCCGGCGCCACGCTGCTGCACATTCACCTGCACCCGTTCGAGCCGAACGGCGGCGTGAGCGGCGTGGCGGTGCTGGCAGAAAGCCACATTTCCATTCATTCCTGGCCGGAAGCCGGGTACGCGGCGCTGGACATTTTCATGTGCGGCAACGCCAAGCCGCAGCGCTGCATCGAGGTGCTGCTGGAGGCGTTTGCACCGGCCCGCATCGGGGTCGAGGAAATCCTGCGCGGGTGCAACCCGTGAGCGCCGGCCGCTGGTTCACCGAGCCGGTCGCGCCCGGCGTCCGGCTCGGCTACGAAGTGCGGCAGGAGCTGGCGCGGGACAAGACCGAGTACCAGGAGTTGGTGCTGATCGAGAACGAGCGCTTCGGGCGCGTGCTGATGCTCGACGGCGTGGCGCAGACCACGACGGCCGACGAGTTCATCTATCACGAGATGCTCAGCCATGTTCCGCTGCTGGCGCACGGCCAGGCAGCGCAAGTGCTGATCGTCGGCGGCGGCGATTGTGGTCTGGCCGAAGAAGTCTTGAAGCATCCGACGGTGCGCGGCGTGACGCAGGTCGAGATCGATGCGCAGGTCGTGGAGTTTTCGCGCCGCCATCTCGCGCAGCTCAATGCGCCGGTGTTTGCAGACGATCGTTTTCATCTGCAGATCGCCGACGGTGCTGCGTTCGTGGCGCAGTCGCAGCAGCAGTTCGACGTCGTGCTGATCGACTCGACCGATCCCACTGGCGCGGCACAGGTTCTTTTCTCGCGCGAGTTCTACGCGAACGTGCGTCGCCGGCTACGACCTGGTGGTGTCGTCGTCGTGCAGGCGGGTGTGCCGTTTCTGCAGCCGCAGCACTTTGCGGGCACCCTGCAGAATCTCGCCGACACGTTCCCGATATCGAGTTGCTATCTGCTGGCGGCGCCAAGCTACTTCGGAGGTCATCTCGCGCTCGGCTGGGCAAGCGAGAGCCTTGCGCCGCAAGATGTGGCCGTGTCGTTGCTGCGCGAGCGTCGTGCCGCGGCGGGGATCAGGACGCGGTACTACACGCCGGAAGTGCATCAGGCGGCATTCGCCTTGCCGGCTTATATCCAAGAGTTGATTGCCAAGCGCTGATTGACTGGGTGCATCGCGCACTCCGTCAGCTTCGGCGCAGCGTCAGGCGTGAATGCCCAGGTGCTCCAGCTGCTCGAACAGCTGCGGCTCGTCGAACGGCTTGCCGATCACGCGCACCCACGGATCGTCGCGGAACTCGGTCTCGTACTGCGAAGCATCGAACCCTGTGCACACCACGATCGGCAGGTTCGAGTCGCGCGCGCGCAGCTGGTAGGCCAGTTCCTGGCCGTCCATGTCAGGCAGGCCCACGTCGATGATGGCGGCGCAGAAGGATCCCGAAGAGAACACGCGCAGGGCCTCGACGCCGGCTGTCACGTAGATCGCATCCAGGCCGACGTCCTGCAGGGCGTTGCGCGCCGACATCGCCACCAGTTCTTCGTCTTCGACGATGAGGACCGTGCTTCGAACCGGTGTCGCCGTTGTCATGACGTTTCTTACGACATGGAAGGAAGAGGAGGGAAACGAGTTGTGCCACTTCGGCGCAGGGCGCGTCAACCGTATAAACGGAAGGGCGCCTGGTACTCGCTTCGAGTCAGCACCGTACTTGCAGTGCGTCGAGCACAGGGTGTCAGTTGCGCAGGTCCAAGGCAATCGAGAATTCGTGCGGATTACAAAGTCATGACGTTTGATGTGCCAGGGAACGCGCGCAGTAGTTGCACGGTGCTGTTTGTCGGGAGATCGACTGCATCGAGCCGCGTGATACAGAAAATAAAGAATCAATGCGCGATCCATGCGCCGTCGCTGAAAGCCGACAGTGACGGGTCGCGGCAATTTTTCCGTCGGTTGCACTGCGATCAGTGCGAATAGGCCGTGCGCGGAATGGCCTCGCGGATCGTTTTCTCGTCGCTGTGGATCAGGTCCTTCGATATCTGCGCGACCAGCAGGGCCTGACAGGGCGTGGACAGCTCCTGTCGCAGCAGCCCCAGCATGCGTGGACCTGCGATGATCACCAGGCGATCGAACGCTCGTTGCGTGCGTTGCTGGTCCACCTGTCGTGCCACCGTGCGAGCAAACCTTACAGTCCGCTCACGCTCGGCGCTGTGCTCTCCGTCCAGGCCGTGGCGCCGACCGAAGCCGCCGAAACCGCGGCCTTCGCGATCGCTTTCCATGTCCTTGTTCTTCAGCCCGGCGCGCTCGTCGCGCATCGAGCCTTCCGACAGCAGCGGCAGGTTGGGCCGCCGCGAGCTGAAGAACTCGGCTTCGACTTCATCGGCAACCACCACTCTGACATTCATGATCGGCCTCCTGCGGCTGGATGTGCGATGCAATGAAAACGGCTGCGGCGCGCGCCGGCTCCTGCGAAAAAGAGAAAGCTCTGCGGGCGATCCGGCAGCGATACTTCGTAACTCGCCAGCAGGCGGTGGATATCCCTTGACTCACGCCATCCGTCCGGAACATTGAGGTGGCAGCGGCATTGTTCGCTTGCTCGAATGACATTTCTTCCATTCCTCATTCGAAGGAGAGCGAAAGATGACCACAGCCAGCGGACACACTTCGGCCATTCGTGCCAAGAGAGTCATCGGCACCACCGTGAAAGACAGCGCCGGCGAGAAGCTCGGCCAGGTCGAGGACGTGGTGCTGGACAAGCAGTCCAACCACATCCTGTTCGGTGTCATGAGCTTCGGCGGCGTGTTGGGGGTCGGCGAGAAGTACCATCCCGTACCCTGGAGCGCGCTCAACTACGACAAGGACGAGGACGCCTATGTGGTGAACATGACCAAGGAGCAGCTGAAGGCGGCGCCAGCGGATTCCATCGAGGAACTGACCCGCAACGACGGCATTGCGTATCGCGATCGTGCCTACGACTACTACAAGGCGAAACGCTACTGGTAACCGGAACTCTCGTCACGTGAATCGGGGCGCGTTGCACCGTTTCGCGTGACGAGGTGATCCACGACGACGGCTGACGTCAGCCAGTCCGGCGCTTCACGCGGCCGCATCGCGTCCGGCCATGTTGCGGGGCCTGGTACTGGGGGGCGGCCGCCCCGCCCAGATGAGTTCGCGCTAGAGCGAGTTGCGTGACCGTTACTTCGGCACTTGGGTGATAGGACTGTCGCGCGCAAACGGCACGGTGCCGATCGCGCGACGGTATTTGTTTCCAGCTCCGCAATGGTGCTGACGTACCCGCCGCAGTAATCTAGCGGCCATGCAAGAACCCACTTTCAATGATGTCCTGGCAGCCCGCGACAGGCTGTCAGGCCAGGCGGTCGTGACGCCATTGCTGCGGATCGCGGAGCTGGATCGGCGCACTGGCGGAACGATCCTGGTGAAGCCGGAGAATCTGCAGATCGCGGGCGCTTTCAAGTTTCGCGGTGCGTACAACAGGTTGGTGCAGCTGGAGGCTGACGCACGTGCCCGGGGTGTGGTTGCCTGGTCCTCTGGCAATCATGCCCAGGGTGTGGCGGCAGCAGGTATGCGGCTGGGAGTGCGCACCACCATCGTGATGCCAGCCGATGCGCCGGCCATCAAAGTCGAGAACACGCGGCGCATGGGGGCCGAAGTCGTTTTCTACGACCGCTACAAGGACAATCGCGAGTCGATCGGGCGCCAGTTGTCCGAGCGCAGCGGTGCGACCATCGTGCCGCCGTATGAAGATCCACACATCATCGCAGGCCAGGGAACGGTCGGCCTGGAGATGGCGGCGCAGGCGAAGGATCTGCATGGTGCGAAGCTGGATGCGGTGCTGGTGCCTTGCGGCGGCGGCGGACTGGTCGGTGGCTGCGGGCTCGCGCTCGCAGGCGCGAGTCCCGATACCAAGGTCTACTGCGTCGAGCCCGAAGGTTACGACGATACGGCCCGCTCACTGGCAAGCGGCACACGCCAACAGTCGATCAAGGGCGCAAAGTCACTGTGCGATGCGCTGATGGCGCCGACGCCCGGTGAGCTGACTTTCCAGATCAATCGGCGACTGCTGGCGGGTGGTTTCGCGGTCAGCGACGAGATGGTGCTGGCTGCGATGCTGTTCGCGTGGCGGGAACTGAAACTGGTCGTAGAGCCGGGCGGTGCCGTCGCACTCGCTGCCGTGCTGCACGGCCTGATCGACTGCGCCGGCAAGACCATCGGCATCGTGCTGAGCGGCGGCAACGTCGATGCCGAGCTCTATCGCCGAGCCTTGGCGTAGACACGACTCGCGAGAGCCTCACTCGGCGACGACATCGGCCGGGAAATATCTCGATCGCGGCCGCGGTTGACCGCGCTCGGCTATCTTGTCGTGTGCCGAGCGTGGCAACCGCTATCTGCTGCCGACGATCTCAGATCGTGAAGCCTTCGCGTTTCAACGGCAGTGTGCGCACACGATGGCCGGTCGCTGAGAAGATCGCATTGCAGACCGCTGGCGCCAATGGCGGCAACGCCGGCTCGCCGCATCCGGTGGGCGAATAGTCGCTCTGGATGAAATGCACTTCCACCTGCGGCGCCTGCGCGATGCGCAGCAGGGGATAGCGATCGAAGTTGGTCTGCTCGATGCGGCCGTTCTCGATCGACAGCTCCAGTCCCAGCGCGGTGCTCAGGCCGTCGATCACCGAGCCCTGGCACTGGTTCTCGGCGCCGCTCAAGTTGACGACGGGGCCGATGTCGCCGGCCACGACCACGCGATGCACGGTGATCTTCTTGCTGGCATCCACGCTGACGTCGGCCACTTCGACGAAGTGACCGGCGTGGCTGAAGTGGAACGCCAGGCCGAGCGCGCGACCTTTCGGCAGCGGCTTGCCCCAGCCGGCTTTTTCCGCAGCCAGTTTCAGCACGCCTGCAGCGCGTCCGGTATTCAGCGCGAACTCATTGTTGGGTGTGAGCCAGCGCGGCTTGCCCATGATTTCGAGCAGGAACTCCAGGTGATCGCGCCCGGCGGCGCTGGAAAGCTCGTGCAGGAAACTCTGCACCGCGAATGCAATCGAGTTCGAACGCGGCGCGCGCCACCAGCCGGTGGGGATCTGCGACGGCAGCTTGGTCTGCGTCAGGCGGAAGTTCGGCACCAGCAGCGCGGGGAATTCGTCCGGCGTGATTTCGCCTGCCAGCACCGGCTTGTCGCCGTCGGTGCTGAAGGTGATGAAGTGATCGGCCCAGGCCACCAGCTTGCCCGACTCATCGACACCGCCGCGGAACGAGTGGAACCCGCCGACGCGATAGAAGTCGTGCTGCATGTCGTCTTCGCGCGTCCATTGCAGCTTCACCGGTACGCCGGCCTGCTTGGAGATCTGCGCCGCTTCGCACATGTAGTCGTTCATCAGGCGCCGGCCGAAGCCGCCGCCGACGCGGGTCTGGTGGATCGTGACTTTTTCCGGAGCGATTCCCAGCACGCCGGCGACCAGCTTCAATGCGCCGTCCGGCGTTTGCGTGGGCGCCCAGATTTCGACGGCGCCGTCGCGATAGGCGGCGGTGCAGTTCTGCGGCTCGAGCGTTGCGTGCGAGACGTAAGGATAGGTGTAGAAGGCTTCCACGGTTTTCCCACCCACGATGGCCTTGTCGAAATCGCCGACGGATTTCAGCGTTTCCGCGCCGTCTTCGCTGGCGAGTTTGCGTGCCTGCGCTGCGGCCTGGGTCCAGCTGTCCTTCGATGCCGCCGATTCGTCCCAGTCGACCTTCAGCTGGCGTCGGGCGCTGATCGCCGCCCAGGTGGAAGTGGCCAGGATGGCCACGCCCGGCATGACTTCGGTGGGCTTGCCGGTGCCTTCGACCACGAAAGCGTGGGTGACGCCGGGCAGCTTCTTGATCTGGTCCAGGTTCGCCGAGCGGACCTTGCCGCCCACGGCGGGACATTTCGCGAACACGGCGTACTGCATGTTCGGCACCACCTGGTCGATGCCGAACAGCGGTTGGCCGGTGACGATCTGCAGGTTGTCGACGCCGCTGACGCGCGTGCCGAGCAGTTTGAAATCCTTGCGATTCTTGAGTCTCACCGACTGCTCGTCGGGCACCGGCAGCGCCGCCGCTTTTTCGGCCAGTGCGCCGTAATCGAGCGAACGGTTGCTGGCCTTGTGGGTCGCCACGCTGTTCGCGGTAGTGATCTCGGATTCGGCGACGTTCCACTGCTTTGCTGCTGCGGACACGAGCATGGTCCGCGCCACGGCGCCTGCGCGTCGCAACTGCTCCCACGCAGTGGGAATAGAACGTGAGCCGCCAGCGCTTTGACGGCCGTATACGGCCGGGTTGATCGCAGCCTGTTCGACCTTCACGCGCGACCAGTCCGCGTCCAGCTCTTCCGCCACGATCATGGGGAACGCCGTCTTGATGCCCTGGCCGAGCTCCGGGCCCTTCGAATAAATGACGATGGCGCCATCGGGCGAAATGCGCAGGAAGGCGTTGGGCGCAAAGGTTTTTGCCGCGTCGCCGCCGGCGGCCGATGCGACCGATTCATCGCCCATGTAGAAAGCGAGCACGAACCCGCCGCCCGCCAGGCCGGCGAGCTTCAGGAAGGAGCGTCGATTCACGGCAGCCGGAAGCGGCGTGCGCGCTTCGACCATGCGCGCGATCTCCTGCAGATAGTCGTCGCTCGAGAACAAGGTGGTTTCAGCTGCGCTCATGTCCTGAACCTCATTCATGAGCCGCTTTGGCGGCGGCGTGAATGGCTTTGCGAATGCGGATGTAGGTGCCGCAGCGGCACAGGTTGCCGCTCATGGCCGCATCGATGTCGGCGTCCGTCGGTTCGGGGATCTGCTGCAGCAGCGCCGTCGCCGACATGATCTGCCCGGCCTGGCAATAGCCGCATTGCGCGACGTCGTGCTCGATCCAGGCGGCCTGCACTGCGTTCAGCTTGCCGTCGGGGCCCGCCAGGCCCTCGATGGTGGTGATCTTCTGCCCCGCGATTGCCGATACCGGCACCGAACAGGAGCGCATCGGGCTGCCGTTCACGTGCACGGTGCAGGCGCCGCATTGCGCCACGCCGCAGCCGTATTTGGTGCCGACCAGGCTCAGGCGATCCCGCAACACCCACAGCAGCGGCGTATCCGGGTCGAGGCCGTCCAGCTCGTGCTCTTTGCCGTTGACGTTCAGTCGCATGGGAAATCTCTCGTGAAATGCGCCGGAAGAAGGAAAGAGTCAGGCGCCGGATTGTTCCACGGTCGCGGTTGCCATAACAGCCTGCGGGGAGATTCCGCGCGATTGGCAGGGCTGCGAACGCCTGCCAAGGACGGCGCTCTCGTATAGAATCGTCTTGCGCTGCGGTAGCCGCGCTAAGCGTTTTCCCCAAGGAGATGACTCTTGAGCGACAGCCCTTCTGCCGCGATCGACGGCGCCATCGCCACCGACGTGGTCATCGTCGGTGCCGGCCCCTGCGGCCTGTTCCAGATTTTCGAGCTGGGTCTGCTGGGCATTCATGCCCATGTGATCGATTCGCTGAAGCATCCCGGCGGGCAGTGCAGCGAGCTGTATCCGGAAAAGCCCATCTACGACATCCCGGCATTGCCGGTGTGCGGCGCGCAGGAGCTGGTGGACCGCCTGCTGCAACAGGCCAAGCCCTTCAACGCCCAGTTCCATCTGGGTGAGGAGGTCACGGAGCTGAAAGTGCTCGAAGACCAGAGCTTCCTGTTGCGCACTTCGCAGGACACCCGGTTCCACGCCAAGGCGGTGATCATTGCCGGCGGGCTCGGCTCGTTCCAGCCGCGTCGGCTTGCAGTGGAAGGTGCGGAGCCGTTCGAGGGCTCACGCATCCATTACAAAGTGAAGAGTGCGGCCGAGTTCACCAGCAAGCATCTGGTGATTTTCGGTGGCGGCGATTCGGCGCTCGACTGGACGCTGGAGTTCGCGGGCAAGGCCCGCAGCGTCACGCTGGTGCACCGGCGGTCCGAATTCCGGGCGGCGCCTGCCTCGGTGGCCAGGATGCGCGATCTGGTGGCGCACGGCAGCATCAAGTACGTGGAAGCCGTGGCGCAGTCGGCGATCGTCGAGGGCGGCGAATTCCGCGGCGTGCGGGTGAAGCGGACCGACGGCCAGATGGAAGATCTGCCGGCCGATCACGCCCTGGTGTTCTTCGGGCTGCATCCCAAGCTCGGCCCCATCGCCGAATGGGGGCTGGGCATCGACAAGCGCGCCATCGCGGTCGATACCGAGAAATTCCAGACCAACATCCCGGGCGTGTTCGCCATCGGCGACATCAACACCTATCCGGGCAAGAAGAAGCTGATCCTGTCGGGCTTCCACGAAGCGGCGCTGGCCGCGTTCGCCGTGGCCGCACAATTGAATCCGGCCAAGAAGATCCCGCTGCAGTACACGACCACCAGCCCGATCATGCACAAGCGTCTGGGGATTCCGGACTGACGCACTTCGGATGTGCGCCTGCAGGGCAGACCTGCGGGCGCAGCTTGCGGCAGCAGGCGGTGACATTGCGGTCACCGACTCTTATCAGCTCATATCCAAAGCTTATTTGGTGGCCCCGAGAAGCGGCGGCTACAGTCGGGCGCATGTATCGGCACGATCAGGCAGCCAGTCTTTCACGGCCCGCGTCCACGCGCCGGCTCATCAAGCAGCGTGAGCTGGTCGTCGACGACTGGCGGTACGCGGAGGAGGATCCGCTCGGTCGCGAGCGCGCGCTGATCCTGCCTTTCGCCCGCTGGAGAGAAGAGCGCGAACGCTGGTGGTTGTGGGACGGCCGCCTCGGCGTGCGTCTCGGGCCGAACGACCCGGTCGCGGAGCTGGAACACGATTTCCTGCGGGTCGGGCTGGTCGCCATCGAGTTCGACGGCCTGACCGACAGCCGCGGCTGCAGCCAGGCGCAGCTGCTGCGCAAGCGCTACCGGTTCACCGGCGAGCTGCGCGCCATCGGCAAGTTCCGGCGCGATCAGCTGTTCTTCATGGTCCGCTGCGGCTTCGATGCCTTCGAGCTGGCGTCGAACGCCAACCTCGATGCGGCGCTGGCGGCCTTCGACGATGTCGCCGTCGCCGGTCCGCTGGTCGTCGACAACGGCCCGAGTTTGCAGCGTCGCGCGGTGTAAGTCTGATCTGTCGGCGTAAGTCTGGCTGTCATTCCCGCTTGCGCGGGAACGACGAGCGCAAGAGCCCTTAGCCGACGTGCTCCCGCGCGGCATCCTCCTGCAATCCATTGCTTGCCGCCGCTGCCAGGTCCGTGAACTGCAATGCCGCCAGCCGGGCGTACAGCGGATTGGTTTCCAGCAGCTGCGCATGCGTGCCGATCGCGACGATCCGGCCGTGATCCATCACCACGATACGGTCGGCTTTCAGAATGGTGGCCAGCCGGTGCGCGATGATGATGGTGGTGCGGTGCTGCATCAGGCGCTCCAGCGCTTGCTGCACGTAGCGCTCACTTTCTGCGTCGAGCGAGCTGGTCGCTTCGTCGAGCAGCAGGATCGGCGGATCTTTCAGCAGGGCGCGCGCGATGGCGATGCGTTGGCGTTGCCCGCCTGACAGCCGCGCGCCGCGTTCACCGAGAAAAGTATCGTAGCCTTCGGGTAGCTCGCGGATGAAGGCATCCGCACCGGCGGCGCGCGCCGCTGCTTCGATTTCGGCATCGGTCGCTGTCGGTCGGCCGTAGCGAATGTTCTCCCGGGCGCTGGCGCCGAACAGCATGGTTTCCTGCGGCACCAGTCCGATGCGCTGGCGCACGTCTTCGGGCGCAGCCCGCGCGATGTCGACGCCGTCGATGAGAACGCGGCCATCTGCAGGATCGTAGAAGCGCAGCAGCAACTGGAACGTGGTGCTCTTGCCGGCGCCGGACGGTCCGACGAAGGCGATGTTCTCGCCGGGCCGGATGTCGAGCGTGAAGTTGTCGAGCGCCTGTGTGTCCTGCCGCGACGGATAGCGGAACGTCACGTGCTCGAAGCGAATCTGGCCGCGCGAGGGCGTGGGAAACGTCTGCGGGTTGTCGGGGGCGACGATCGTCGGCGTCGCGTTCTTGAGCTCGACCAGCCGCTCCATCGCGCCTGCTGCGCGCTGCACTTCGCCCCACATTTCACTCAGCGCCGCAGCGGCGGTGCCAACATAGACGGCATAGATCAGGAACTGGCTCAGCTCGCCCGGCGTCATCTCGTGCGCCAGCACGCGATGCGCGCCTTGCCACAGCACGAACGTGATCCCGCCGAACACCGTCATGGTGCCGAACGCGGTCAGCAGTGCTCGCACCTTGGTGCGCTTCACGGCGGTGTCGAAGGAGCTTTCGACCGCTTGGTCGTAGCGCTTGCTGTGCAGCGACTCCAGTGTGAAGGCCTGCACGGTCTGGATGGCGTTCAAGGTCTCGCCCGCCAGGCCGCTGGTATCGGCGATCCGGTCCTGCGCCAGGCGCGAAAGCGTGCGCAGCTTGCGGCCGACCATGATCAACGGCACGACCACCAGCGGAATCAGCAACAGGATCATGGCGGTGAGCGACGGGCTGGTGACGACCAGCAGCGCCAGCGCGCCGAACAGCTGGATGGCCGAGCGCAGCGTGATCGAAAGGTTCACGCCGGAGATCGACTGCACCAGCGTGGTGTCGGTGGTCAACCGTGACAGTACTTCACCGGTACGCGTGACCTCGAAGAAGGTCGGATCCATGCGCATCACGCGCCGGTAGATATCGGACCGCAGATCCGCCACCACGCGCTCGCCCAGCCAGGTGACCAGGTAGAAGCGCAATGCTGCGAAAATGCCGAACGCAGCGGCGGCGGCGAGGAAGGCGACGAAGTAAAGATCGAGCGTGGCGGCGTCCTGCACCACCATGCCCTGGTCGATCACGTTGCGGAACGCCATCGGCAGCACCAGCATGGCGCTGGATGCGATCAGCAGCGCGAACAGCGCCAGCACCAGCGTCTTGCGATAGTGGCGCAGGTACGGCCACAGCGACCGCAGCGGTTTCAGGGAGCGCGATTTGGGGCGATCGGGAAGTGAGTGGGGCATGGTTCTCGTCGTTGCGCCGCTGACGCGGCTAGCGATACACCGGCAGTTGCACGTCCGCGAACAGGGCCTCGACGTCGGCAGCGCCGGCGGCGTTGCCGGCGCGATCGACCAGGCGGCGGGTCAGATGGGGAGCGAGCAGTTGCAGGAAGTCGTACATGTAGCCGCGCAGCAGGGCGCCCTGGTGAAAACCCGCCCAGGTCGAATGGGCCGGGAACAAGTGGGACGCATCGATCGACACCAGATCCGCATCCTCGCGCGCATCGACCGCCATGCTGGCGACGATGCCGACGCCGAGGCCCAGGCGCACGTAGGTCTTGATCACGTCCGCATCCCGCGCCGTGAGCGCAAGGTGCGGCGTGATGCCGGCGCGCGCGAAGATCTGTTGCAGCGATGACGGCCCGTTGAACCCAAAGACGTACGTGACGATCGGATATTTGCCCAGGGTCTCGATGGTCACCTTGGACTCGTGCGTGAGCGGGTGCCCGTACGGCACCACGATGCGCCGGTGCCAGCGATAGCAGGGCAGCAGCACCAGGTCGGCGAACAGCTCCTGCGAGCCGGTGTTGATGGCGAAGTCGATGCGGTCGCGCGCCGCCATGTCGGCGATCTGCTCGGCCGTGCCCTGGTGCAGGTGCAGCTCCACTTCCGGGTAGCGCTCGCGGAACTTGCGCAGCACCTGCGGCAGCACGTAGCGGGCCTGGGTGTGGGTGGTGCCGATCGACAGCGAGCCGCGGCCGTCGCCTTTCTGCTCGTCGGCCAGGCGCTTGATGCTCTGCACTTCCTTGAGGATCTTCTGTGCCCGCTCGATGACCCGTTTGCCGGCCGGCGTGACGCGGGTCAGGTTGCGTCCCTGGCGCAGGAAGATCGGAAAGCCCAGCTCGTCCTCCAGTTGTTTCAACTGTTTGGAGACGCCCGGCTGGGAAGTGTGCAGCTTCTCGGCCGCGGCGGTGATGTTCAGGTCGTTCTCGGCAATCGCCGCCAGATAGCGTAATTGTTGTAGTTTCATGGGCTTGAATGTACCCGAACGGTCGCTCGCGAAGTCATAACGCGGCCGCATCATGACAGAACAAAAGGGTCTTTCCCTGGTTATAAGCCGGTTAGATACAGTCGCTGCAGCCTCGAGAATCACCGGCTTACGTCACGCCTTCGCAGCGAAAGAAGAATCCATGACCTCGTCCACGCCTTCCGTCAGTCCGGCCGCCGGTCTGGAGCCGCTCTCACCCCGCCTGCAATCCCTGGTCCAGAACACCCGCGCGCTGCTGGAACATGCGGTGCGCGAGTATCAGGACGTGGTGTATTCGAACAGCCTGGGCGCGGAGGCGATGGTACTTACCGACATCATTGCCGCCAACGTGCCGGAAATCGAGATCTTCACGCTGGACACCGGCCGGCTGCCCGACGAGACGCTGGCCCTGCTGGATCGTCTGGAGCGCCGCTACCAGCGCCGCATTCCGGTCTTCTACCCCGATGCCGCGGCGCTCGAGCAGTACGTGCGCGACAACGGCATCAACGGCTTCTACCTGGGGCTGGAAGAGCGCCAGAGCTGCTGCGGTATCCGCAAGATCGAGCCGTTCCGCCGCGCCATCGCCGGCCACAAGGCCTGGGTGACAGGCGTGCGCCGCGAACAGTCGGCTGAGCGCGCGCATGGCGAAGCGCTGGCCTGGGACGAGCGCTACGGTCTGTGGAAAGTGAGCCCCATGCTGGAGTGGCTGGAAGAGGACGTGTGGGCCTACATCAAGGCGCGCAATCTCCCGTACAACCCGCTGCATGACAAAGGTTTCCCCAGCATCGGCTGCGCCCCGTGCACGCGGGCGATCGAGCCGGGCGCCGACCCACGCTCGGGCCGCTGGTGGTGGGAGAATCCGGAATCGCGCGAGTGCGGTCTGCAGCCGCGCCGTCGTGTGATTCCCATCAAGGTCGAGCCGCGTCGTGCGGCCGGGCAATAAGCCCGTGCTGGCGCACCGGCTCGTGACGTCACCGTAATCGCCATGGATTACCTGCCGATCTTTCTTCGCCTGGCCGACGAACCGGTGCTGGTCGTCGGCGGCGGCGAGGTTGCGGCCCGCAAGATCGAGCTGTTGCTGCGTGCGGGCGCCAGGGTCACCGTGGTCGCGCCTGAATTGAGCGCCTCATTGGCCTCGCTGGCTGCCGCCGGCCGGCTGACCCATCTAGCCGGCGAATTTCAGCCGCAGCATCTCGACGGTGTGCGCCTGGCCATTGCCGCGACCGATCGGCATGCGGTGAATGCCTGGGTGGCGCACCAGGCCGAGCGGCGCAACGTCCCGGTCAATGTCGTCGACGATCGCGAACTGTCGCGCTTCATCATGCCCGCCATCGTCGATCGTTCGCCGGTGGTGGTGGCGGTGGGCAGCAGCGGCGATGCGCCGGTGTTGACCCGGCGGTTGCGTGAGCAGCTCGAGTCCTGGTTGCCGTGCCAGCTCGGTACGCTGGCGGCGCTGGCGGGCAAATTGCGGCCGCTGGTCAAAGCCCGCCTCGACCAGCCTGGCGTCCGCCGCCGCTTCTGGGAACGGTTCTTCGACGGCCCGGTGGCCGCCGACGTGCTGGCCGGGCGGGTCCAGGCCGCGCAGGTGCTGGCCGAACTCGACATCGAAGGGGTGATGCGGGATGCGCGCCATGGCTTGCAGGACACGGCTGGCAAGGCCATGAATGGCGACGAATTCCCGGGCGAAGTCGTCCTGGTGGGCGCGGGGCCCGGCGATCCGGATCTGCTGACGCTGCGCGGCCTGCGTGCTTTGCAGAACGCCGACGTCGTCCTATATGACCGGCTGGTCTCGGACCAGGTACTCGACCTGGCGCGACGCGACGCGGAGCGCATCTATGTCGGCAAGGCGGCGGGCCAGGCGCACCTGACCCAGGAACAAATCAACGAACTGCTGGTCCGGCTGGCGCTGGCCGGCAAGCGAGTGTGCCGTCTGAAGGGCGGCGATCCGTTCATTTTCGGCCGTGGTGGCGAGGAATTGGAGACGCTGGCGGCGCACGGCATCCGGTTCGAAGTCGTGCCCGGCATTACCGCCGCCGCCGGCTGCGCCGCCTATGCGGGCATCCCGCTCACGCACCGGGATTTCGCCCAGTCGCTGACCTTGGTGACCGGTCAGGCCAAAGCCGACGCGGTCCAGGACCCGGCCCCGGATGCCGTCAGTCCTGTCAGTCCCGGTATTGACTGGGCCGCGCTGGCGCGCCCGAACCACACCGTGGTGTTCTACATGGGCTTGAGCCGGATGGAAGACATCGTGGTCAACTTGTGTCGCCACGGCGCGCCTGCCGATCGCGCCGTAGCCGTGATCGAACACGGCACGCGCCCGGAGCAGCGCGTGGTGACGGCAACGCTCGCGGACTTGTGCGCCAAGGTGCGGGCCGAACGCATCACCTCGCCGGCCCTGCTGATCGTCGGCGAAGTTACCCGTCTGCACGCCACGTTGCGCTGGTTCAACGCCGGCGCCGGCGGTCAGGTCGCACAAGGTTTGTTGGCATCGGCTCACCCATCACAGGGGAGGCTCTCGGCATGAGCAGCCATGATAGTAGTAATCCCGCGGGCGAGCTTCGCCCAGGCGGCATTCGGCAGGGCTTTGCCGACAGAATCGGCAACACGCCGCTGATCCGCCTGAATCATTTCAGCGAGCTCACCGGCTGTGAAATTCTCGGCAAGGCCGAATTCATGAACCCGGGCGGTTCGGTGAAGGATCGCGCCGCGCGTTCCATCATCGAGGACGCCGAGCGCAGCGGCCGACTCAAGCCGGGCGGCACCGTGGTCGAAGGCACCGCCGGCAACACCGGCATCGGCCTGGCGC
>Ga0182747_1000382_pt1 | contig 43652 bp, 40 predicted proteins | sample eDN3rd30CBELigBY_FD_128526 | JGI IMG/M metagenome (GOLD analysis project Ga0182747, IMG submission 128526) | Enriched backyard soil microbial communities from Emeryville, California, USA - eDNA 3rd pass 30_C BE-Lig BY (version 2) (version 2) | ecosystem: Environmental > Terrestrial > Soil >... | reverse complement strand
TCTGAGAGCGAACATAGGGACCAAAAGCAGGAAAATAAATCAGTCCCCTTTTAGCTTTAGCGGGCCTCAGCCGGTGAGACGAACGGAATACGCTCGGGCAGCTGACGGCGAGCCCGGCTCGCGGCCGACAACGGGTGCCATCGTGAGCGCTGCAGTACTATCGTTGGCCGAAGTAAACGCAACTGCCGCCATCTCTCCCGCCCACCAGTAACGTGTTACCAAGAAGGTCGATTTCCATGCCGTCATCCATTGCCTCACTCCCCGAGCGCCTGCGTTCGAAGCCGACCAGTTTCCTTGGCTGGTCTGAATTTCGCGACCCCATGCTGGTGGGCAGCATGGCGCGATCCGGGTATGACGCTGTCCTGCTCGATCAGCAGCACGGCTTTCACGATGGAGCATCCTGCATTGCCGGCATCTCAGAAGCCGCGCTAGCTCACACACCTGTCCTGGTACGCGTTCCAGTCGGAGACTTCGCGCAAGCCGCGCGCATGTTGGATTTCGGCGCGGCCGGCATCGTAGTGCCCATGATCAACAGCGCCGATGACGCACGCAAATTCATCTCGTTCGTCAAGTACCCGCCCATCGGACAGAGAAGTTTTGGACCAGGGCGCGACATGCAATTGCGTGGAATCAACGCGGAGGAGGATTACCTCACGATGGCCAATACAGCGTCCCTGGCGATCGTCATGTGTGAAACGCAGGAGGCGCTCATCGCGCTGGATGACATCCTCGCCGTTCCCGGTGTCGATGGCGTCCTGGCGGGCCCTGGAGACTTGTCGATCGCCTTGTGCGAAGGCAGAACGTTCGATCCTAACGGCGAGGCCGTCCAGTCGGCCATGAGGCACATTGCCAATCGAACGCGTGCGGCTGGAAAATTCGCATGCGGATTTGCCGGAACCGTCGAAGGCGCTCGCCGATTGGCACAAGGGGGATACCATCTCGTTGCTGCCGGCTATGACGGTGGCATCATCTGCGATGCCTTCACCGCGACCCTGGCCCAGGCTTCCGCCTGACTGGCACAGCGTCATCATCAACCTGTGCCGTAGGCACGGCACGATTGCCGACGATGCGGTTGATGGTGCTGATCGACTCGGTGGAATAGTCATCCAGACGCGCACCGAGATTCAGCAGTCACTGCGGTGAGAACTCGATGGCATCCAAGACCTACGCCGACCGAGTGCTGGTCTGCAGATTGGTCGGATTGTCGTTGCGCGTGATCGATCCGTTCCACGGATCACGTGGATTGGGGTTGAACAGATCCGTGCAGTTGTAGCCGCGCGCAGCACCGACATTTGGGTAATGGATAGGTTCGCCATCGATTTGCGTCGAAACGCGACCTGGAAAAAAAATGCAACTCAATGGTTGCTCGTTACTCAGGACCGCACTAACATGCAACCAGGAGGTAGCCTATGAGCACAGCCACCGATCGCATCGAGCGAAAGATCCTGCTTGAAGCATCACGCGCCCGAGTCTGGCAAGCCCTGTCCAACGCCGAGGAATTCGGAAACTGGTTCGGAGTGAAGCTCACGGGCGAGACTTTCGAGCCCGGCAAGCAGGTGCAGGGAAACATCACCCACCCTGGTTACGAGCACCTGGTTTTCAACATCTGGATCGAGCGGGTGGAGCCGCAGCGGCTGCTGTCCTGGCGCTGGCATCCTGCGGCGATCGATCCCGCCGCCGATTACTCGAACGAGCCGACCACGTTGGTGGTCTTCGAGTTGCAGGAAGCTGAAGGCGGTATCCTGCTCAGCGTGGTCGAATCGGGTTTCGATGCAATCCCACCATCGCGCCGCCTGGACGCGTTCCGTATGAACGGCGATGGCTGGAGCGAACAGATGAAAAATATCGAGAAGCATGTCGCCACGCCGTAAGAGCCTGCGCCCGGACAGTCGGGCGCTGCGAGGCACCGCACCGGTCTTCGCCGCGCTGGGCGACGAGACCCGGCTGCGCCTGATCGCCGTCCTTTGCGCAGGCGGTGCGATGTCGATCGCGCAGCTTACTTCGGGCACCGACATCACGCGGCAGGCGGTAACGAAGCATCTGCACGTACTCGCGGATGCCGGGCTGGTTCACGACGTAAAAGTCGGGCGCGAGCGCCTGTGGGAATTCGAGCCGACGCAGCTCGAAGAAGCCCGACGCTCGCTCGAGCTGATCGCGCAACAGTGGGATCACGCACTGATGAAGCTGAAGCTGGCCGTAGAGCGCTGAAGCCCTCACTGCCTGCAGCCAGCGACTGCCGTAGCGGCGCTCACTGAATGCGCATCGGCCCACGCAACGGGCTGGAACACCATTGGCCTGTCGGTGAACGATGGCGAACGGCGCGTCGATTCTCAGGTCATCAACACCGCAACAAAATCTGCCGGGCCCTGTCGGATCGACACCACCCCGGCCGTCCTTGGAGCGACGATGACCTGAACCCGACCGACAAAGACAAAGGAGTTCCGATGAGCACCACCAGCAACGACCTGCCCAAGGCCCCGCCCGTTCCCGCCCTGGGCGGCGTGATCGCTTACCTGATGGTGGACGGCGCAAGCGCCGCCGCCGAGTTCTACAAGCGCGCCTTCGATGCCAAGGAGGTCTTCCGCTACCCGGTGGATGACCAGGGCCGGACCATGCACATCCATCTGCACATCAACGGCAGCTCGGTGATGCTGGCCGACTTCTACCCGGAACAGGGCCATGCGAAGGAAAAGCCGCAGGCGTTCCTCCTCAATCTGAACATCCACAGCGGCATCGACGACTGGTTCAAGCGCGCCGTAGATGCCGGCGCCGAGGTGACGCTGCCATTGCAGCAGATGTTCTGGGGCGACCGCTACGCGCAGCTACGCGATCCGTTCGGCGTGAGCTGGTCCATGAACGAACCGCAGGCGCGCTGATCACCTGTCGACGGACCCGCATACGCGGGTCCGTTCTCACCGACGGGAGGCAAAGAACTCTCGCAGCATCGAACCACACTCCTCCGCCATGACACCGGCCGTGATTTCGAGCCGATGATTCAGCGCAGAGTGCTGCACGATGTTGAACACCGATCCCGCCGCACCTGCGCGCGGATCGGTCGCTGCATATACAAGCCTTTTCACACGCGCATGGACCATTGCGCCCGCGCACATCGCGCAGGGCTCCAAGGTTACGTAGAGGGTAGTGTCGAGCAGACGGTAGTTGCGCAGGGATTGTGCAGCAGCTCGCATGGCGACCATCTCGGCGTGCGCGCTCGGATCCGAGGTGCTGATCGGCCGATTCCATCCCTCGCCGACAATGACTCCGTCCTTGACGACGACGGCGCCGACGGGGACTTCGCCCGCAGTCCAGGCTTCCAGGGCCAGTTCACGGGCGCGGGACATGAAAACAGCGTCAGGAATCTCTGCAGAGTCAATCACTGGATCTCCCGTAGACACCCCTCGGGCGTCTCACAAGGTATATTTGACCCTATCCCCCGCTCCTTCGGAATCCTCATGGCCGCGCCCGATCTCTGCACCGACCAGGAAATCGCACGGATGGTCCACGCCTTCTATGCCGACGTGCGCCGCGACGAGCTGCTGGGGCCCATTTTCAACGGTCACGTCGCCGACTGGGACCATCATCTGGCCGTGCTGGTGGATTTCTGGTCCTCGATCCTGCGGGGCACCGGACGCTTCTCCGGCTCGCCCATGACCAAGCACGTCGCCCTGCCCGAGCTGTCTGCGGAGCTGTTCGAGCGATGGCTGACCCTGTTCCGCCGGACCACGGCCGCGCAGCCCAATCAGGCGATGGGTGAGCAGGCCTACACCATGGCCCGACGTATCGCACGCAGCCTCTGGTATGGATACCAGATGAGCCGCAGCCCCGACGCGATGCCGGCGGACCTGCCTTCACACTGACCCGGGCTGAGAATCCGACGACGCTCCCGAAATACGCAACCCGCGACGCACCAGCGCCTCCCAAGTCTGTTCCGCCGTATCGGCGTAGTCGAACAGCTCGAGATCCTCGCGATTGATCAGGTTCTCATCGAGCATGGCGTCGAGATTCAGCAAGCGCTCCCAGTAGGCGCGATCGAACAGGACGATCGGCATCTGCGGCGCCTTCTTCGTCTGACGCAGCGTGAGCAGTTCGAACAATTCATCCAGGGTGCCGAAGCCGCCCGGAAAGACCACCAGCGCGTTCGCCCGCATGGCAAGGTGCATCTTGCGCATGGCGAAGTAGTGAAAGCGGAAGGTCAGCTCGGGCGTGGAATACCGGTTCGGCAGCTGCTCGTGCGGCAGCCGGATATTGAACCCGATGGTCGGCGCCTGCGCTTCGCGCGCGCCACGATTGGCCGCTTCCATGATTCCCGGCCCGCCACCGGTCGCAATCACATTGTCGCGCCATCGGTCTTTCGGCGCGCGAGCACCGCCTCGCTCCGAGGCAATACGCCCAAACTCGCGCGCAGCGGCATACCATCCCGACTGCCTTTCGATGCGCTGCCTTTCTTTCTCATCCAGCGAGCGATCCGCTCCTTGCCAGGACTGCACGTGCTCCGGTGAAGGAACCCGCGCGCTGCCGAAGACGATGATCGTGGACCGAATCCCCCAATCGCGCAGCAGCAGCTCGGCTTTCGCATATTCCAGTGCGAAACGGATCGCACGTAACTCATCGCGCAACAGAAAGGCTGTATCTTCTACCGGCAGCAGATAGCTGGCTGAGGCTGTCTGCTCACTGATCTCCCGGGTCAATTCATCCACGGCTCACCTGCGGTCTGTCGAACAAATGCGTCTGCCAATTGCTCGGCCCGACGCCTCGCCATTCTCCAACATCGCGAATACCCAAGTCCAAGTCTCAAGCGAGTCGATAGATCTTTCTCATGTCTGCGGCTTTGCCCGGGGCTCCCGTACGACCAGCGTATCGCAAGGAACACCCTCGAGGATCTGCTTCGCGACGCTGCCCAGAAGAACATCGAAGATCGCGCTGCGACCGTGCGTGCCCACCACGACGAGATCAGCCGAATGATCCACAGCATACTCACGCAACAAATGGCCTGGCGCGCCGTACTCCAACAATACGTTGGGGCGCTCTCGCCGACTCGCCAGCTCGGCGGTATCGCGCAGGAACGCTTCGCAATCCAGCTCTGCCAGCTTGCGGTATTGAAGCCGATAAGTTGCCGGGTCGCCCACCAGCCCGGACATCGGCGCATCATAGGCGTGCAGAATGTCGAACGCTTCGTCCGCAAAGAAATGCATCGCGGTGACGAGCGCATGCCGGGAGGATTCCGAAAAGTCGGTCGCAACGACAATGCGACGATAAGGATGTCTTACCCGCTCCTTGACGACCAGAACGGGCACTCCGGAGTGTCGCAGCAAGCCATCCACGGTCCTGCCCAACATCAGCTGGCCGAGCAGCTCGTTCCGGGCAACGCCAATCACGATCAATTCGCTACTGCTGATGGCCGCAACGCGCATGATGGTATCGATCGTAGCGCCCCGCTCGACCAGAATGGTGGCAGCTTCTGCCAGCTCCCCAAGATCGGCCAGAATGTGGTCTCGGACCTTATCGACGGGTTCGGCCGACCTTTTCCATGAGGGCAACAAGTCCGGATCCAAAGAGGGCATCTCTTCTTCAAGCACGTGCAGGATGGTCAAGTGCGCCTTCCAGTGCTTTGCAAGTGACACGGCCCGCTCAAGAGCGCGATCACCACGGGCGCTCAGGTCCGTCGCCAGCAGAATGGATCGGGGCGGTCTTCTTGCCTGACTGGATTCACTCATGTGTCCACCTCCTGTCCTGCGCCACTAGGACGATTCATTTCGGTCAGCCATATGCGGTATGCCCACGACTTTCTCGACGGGCACGACGAACGCCAAGCCGTGGCCCGGCTGTTCGAGCTCGGCCGCGCCAATGATCTCTTGCAGGATGACGTCGATCTTGTCCGTCTGCACGAGCGTCAGAACGATCTCTTTTTCCGGTTCGATCGGAATGCCAAAGATCGATTGTGTTTCATTGACGCCCACGCCGCGCCCAAGCCAGATGGTCCCGCCAGTGGCGCCCGCCTTGACGGTGGCCTCCAGGACGGTATTGCCCCATCCCTTGCGCACAATGGTTACGATCAGTGCGGGGTCGCGCATCTCACGGCTCCTTCGGGAATACTTTTGCGGGCTTCTTCCATCGCATCAGAAGTCCCAAGGTCATCACAGACACCATCGGCGCCAGCGCGATCAGCGCAACCAGACCCAGACCACCGATCATCGGGTCCTGGTTCCCCATGGCCCCGGATGCTCCCAAAGCCAGCGCCAGCAGAAAAGTGTTGGCCAAGGGTCCGGTGGCTACGCCGCCGGCGTCGACCGCAATCGCTATGAAACTCCTGTCGCTCAGCCACACGATGCTGGCGACCAGCAAGTATCCGGGTATCAGCAGATACAGCAGCGGAATTCGGTAACCGATCCGCAGCAGGCCGAGGCCGACGAATACCGACACACCGATGCAGACCGTATAAATCACCAAGGATCGTCGAATGGAACCGTTGGAGGCCTGGTCGACCTGATCGGCGAGAATTCGCACGGCAGGCTCGCCCCAGGTCGTGGCGAAGCCGAGGAACACCCCCGCGGGCAACAGCAGCCATTTTTGCGACATCGAGCCCAACGTTTCGCCAATCGCCCGCCCGAAAGGCATGAACCCGATGCCCACGCCGAGAAGAAAAATAAAAAGACCGGCAGCCGCGATTGCCGTTCCGATCAATATTCTTTGGACATCCTTGCGCGGCAACTTGAGCAGGAATATCTGGAACGCCGCAAACAGCACCACCAGCGGCAGCACGGCCATCACGACGCTCCTGGCGGTGGACTGCAGCTCTTCCAGCATGACCGTTGCGGTCATCGCGTGACGACTCCCATGATCAGGACGCTGATGATCGGACCGATCGAGGCCAGACCCAGCAGGCCGAAGCCGTCCGAGATCGCAGAACGACCAGCGAGCACCGAGCTCAGGCCTACGGCTATTGCGATGACGACCGGCGCCGTCAATACCCCCGTGGTTACACTGCCGGCGTCGTAAGCCAAGGGCACGAATTCCCGCGGCGCAATGAACGAGAGCAGCAGAACCACGGCAATGGCGACCGTAAGCAACAACCGCAGCGAAACGCCGTAGACGATCCGCGCCATCGCAATGGCGACGAAAATCGCAACGCCGATGGCGATGACGTAAAGGACGCTGGTCCCATCGATGATGCCGAGCGCAATGCGATCGACCTGATCAGCTAGAACCAGCACATCCGGCTCAGCGATGGTCGTCGCAAAGCCCATGGCCAAACCGACGACAACGATCAATACGACCGAGCCCTTCTTCGGCAACTCCGCTCCGATGAATCTCCCCATCGGCAGGATTCCGAGATCGACTCCCAGAAAGAGCAGCAACATGCCGATGATGACGAGCGTCGATCCCGCCAGGAACTGCAGGAATAGCGCTACAGGCGCATGAACCAGCGTCAACTGCAGCAGGCAGACCAGGCCGATGAGCGGCGCGACCGTCTTGAGTACGTCCAGCAATCTTTCTTTCAGTTCCGACAGCATGATTGACGCTCGGGAGCCGGCATGCGCCTGTGATCATCCATCAGGCGGCCCGCAGACGGGTGATGAATTTGTCCAATTCGCGCAGCCACAGGACGGAGCTTGCGACGGCGGCACAAACCAGCCAGTCGCTCATGGTCAGCGCCGTGGTCGAGAATGCTTGCTGCAGCAGGGGCACATGGATCACCGCACCATGAAGCGCAAGCGAGAACACGACGGCACCCCACAGCCAGCCATTTCCGCCAGGCCCCTTGAATGCGCTCTGTTCGTCCGAGCGGGCGTTGAAGACATTGAAGAGCTGGAACAGCACCAAGGTGGTGAACGCCATCGTCTGGCCATAGGAGACGGTGCCGTTACCTTCGATCATTCCGCCCGGAAGCGACGCATCCAGCACGATGAGCGTTCCCGTCGCCATGATTGCGCCGACCAGGAACATGCCCCGCCACATGCTCCGGGTAATTACACCTTCGCTGCGCAGACGCGGCGGCTTGACCATCGTTCGCGCGTCAGCGCGATCCACGCCAAGGGCGAGTGCAGGTGAGCTGTCGGTCACCATGTTGATCCACAGAATCTGCGTTGCAAGTAGCGGTAGCACCAAGGTATCGCTCCCAGCGGCCGCTTGCGACAGACCAAGTGCTCCTTGCAGGAGTACGCCAAAGAACATGGTCATGACTTCGCCGATATTCGAGGAGAGAAGATAGCGTAAAAACTTGCGAATGTTGGAAAAGATCACCCGCCCCTCCTCCACGGCGGCGACGATCGTGGCGAAGTTGTCATCGGCCAGAACCATGTCGGCCGCTTCCTTCGATACATCGGTTCCGGTAATCCCCATCGCGATGCCGATATCGGCCGTCTTCAGGGCAGGCGCATCGTTGACACCGTCGCCCGTCATCGCCACCGTCATTCCACCGCGCTGCAGCGCCTGGACGATGCGGAGCTTGTGCGCCGGATTGACGCGAGCGTAAACCGAAGCATCCTTGGCGGTCCGATCGAGAACATCGTCGGGCATCCTCTCCAGCTCAGCGCCCACGATGACGGGGCCATTGGCGGCCATCCCAAGCTCCGTGGCGATCGCGGCAGCAGTTCTTGGATGGTCTCCCGTGATCATGATCGGACGAATGCCGGCACCCTTTGCCTTGGCGACCGCACTCTTCGCTTCCTCGCGCGGCGGATCGATCATCCCGATCAGTCCCAGGAACACGAGTTCGTCCTCGACGCTGTCGTTGAACTTACTGCCATCCGCAGCATCGCTCGACAATGAACGGAAAGCGACGCCAAGAGTCCGCAGCGCTTCGGCAGCGAGCTCGTCATTGCTCGTCAGAATCTCTGCCCTGCGGGCATCGGTCAGTGGTCGCGCCGTCCTGCCTGCGAGCTCGTGCGAGCAACGCGCGAGCAGGACATCCGGCGCGCCTTTGGTCAATACGATGAGACGCGCATTCTTCTCGGCATCGGTATGAATGGTGCTCATCAACTTGCGCTCGGAGGAAAATGGCACCTCGCCGATCCTGGCAAAGCGGGCATCGAGCGCCTCCCCGGCCAGACCCACCTTGCGAGCTGCGACGAGCAGCGCTCCCTCGGTTGGATCGCCCTGCACCATCCATCGTCCATCGCGTTGCTGCAACACGGCATTATTGGCGCGATCGGCCGCCGTCAGGGCACGGGTCAATTCATATTCGAGCGCGTCGCCGTCCGGTGAATCGCCGTGCACTTCTCCTTTCGGAACATAGCCGGCACCTGTCAGATGGGTGCAGCCACTCGCCGTAACGATGCGACGCACCGTCATTTCGTTCCTGGTCAGCGTGCCGGTCTTGTCGGAGGCAATGACGCTCGCCGAACCCAGGGTCTCCACCGCCGCGAGCCGGCGGACAATCGCCTTGCGCTTGGCCATGCGCTGGACGCCCAGCGCAAGCACGGCGGTCACCACCGCGGGCAGGCCTTCCGGAACCGCCGCCACGGCCAGCGCTACGCCCAGGATCAGCACCGCAAATATTTCGGAGAGTCCGCGAATCTCGCTGAAAAGAAAAATCGTGCCGATCATCATCAGGGCGATGATCACGACGGTGATGGCGAGCAGCTTACCGACGTGATCGAGCTCCTTTTGCAGAGGAGTCGTTTCGTCGGGCGCGGTTTCCAGCATGCTGGCGATACGGCCCATCTGGGTCCCCATGCCAGTCGCCGTGACAACCGCAGAGCCGTGGCCGTAGACCGCGACGGTGCCGCTGAAAACCATGTTGTGCCAATCGCCGAGTTGCGCCTCGCCGACGACTGGCGCGGTGTCCTTCGAAACCGGCAGGCTCTCCCCGCTGAGGACCGCTTCCTGGGTCTGCAATGCCGTCGAGCGAATCAATCGAGCATCGGCGGCAATCGTGTCGCCTTCCTCGATGAGGAGGACATCACCGGGGACCAGCTCAGCCGCCGCAACGCTCTGCCTCACGCCATCGCGGATGACGTTGGCGCGTGCGGCCTGCATCTGGCGCAGTGCGGCGACGGCCTGCTGTGCCCGCGCCTCCTGGATGTAGCCCATGAGCGCGTTGATCAGGATGATGACGAATATGGTGATGGCCTCGTAAGGCAGGTCCGAATGCCGCTCATGCAGCCACAGGCCGGCCGAGATCGCCGCGGCGACCATCAGCAACACCACCAGGACGGAGGTGAACTGCTCGAGAAATTTCCGCCAGGCGGGCTTGGGCGCTTGCTGCTGCAGTTCGTTCCGGCCGCAACGGACCAGACGCTGCTCAGCATCGAGCCGACTCAGGCCCGAGCGCGACGATGTACCGATGGACCGGAGGACTTCGTCGACGCTCAGCCTGTGGAATTCAATCTGGCGCTCGCTGCGGTCCAATGAAGGAGCCCATCCGGTCTTGCCATTGGGGACAGAACACGAAGTGTGCGCATCGTGGTAGCGAGGAATGCCCCCCTTTTACCATTTCCCGGCGCAATCCGTCCCGACCCGCCTGGAGAGGCGACCGAATGCCGCGCACGCAGCGCCCCAAAACGGCCGACCCGCAAAATAGAAGCTTGCTCGGTCGATCGCTCGCTCGAAGGCTTCGTGCGCTCAGAGCGCAACGCGCCGATTCCTGGCGGGCTGCAAGACTGAAGGTGAATGAGTCTACGGCTGTGCTACTGAATGACCACGAGCACGTACAGCACTCGAAACGTGCTGGCCGCCGTCACGGATCGGCACTGGATGCACCCTGCCTCAATCAGGCCGGGTGAACGGTGCTATTTCCCGCCGGAGAACTGTCCCGCCATCGAGACAATTCGCTTGAACTCGGGATTCTCCCGAAGCGCAGCGAAGATCGGATCCGCGCTGGCCTGCCGCGCCAGGTTCGGATGCAGTCGAACGGACTCACGAAGCGGCACGAGCGCCTGCAGCGGCCGATCGGCCTGCGCATAGCGTTGCGCCAGCGCGTAGTGAAAGATATCGCTGTTCGGTTGAATCTCCAGCGCCTTCTTCTGTTCCTCGATAGCCTCGTCGAACTTGCCGGCCTTGGCGAGCTCGGCGGAATGGTCGGTGAGCTTGCGAGGGGTTCCCAGATTAATGTTCAGCAGCCGGCGCAGCTCCTTGAAGGGATCGACCGCATCATCGACCCTGACATCCACGATCCGCTCGTTGACCTCGTCCGAACCGGGCTTCACCGGACGCACCACCAGCAAGCCGGCCGACTGCATGCCACGTGTATCGCCTCCGGCCGCCTGGCCCGCATCGAGCGCATCCATCAGGCGCTCGCCCATGGTTCCTTTGCTGCGCTCATAGGCGCGAGCCATGCTCTTCACCACGTCCTCACTGGCCAGCGTGTTCCCCTGCACTGAGAAATTCTTGCCGCTCACGCTGCCCGCATAGCCGCCCAGATGGATGGGATCGGCCTTGTCGAAGTTGCGATCGAGGACCCGTTTGCCCGTATAGACGGCGGACTCGCCTTTTGCATTGATGACCGCGAGCTGCCGGCGGTCTCGGCCCGGGTCTTCGTCCGTGAGTCGCTTGACGACTTCCGCCGGGCTGAGCCCCTGCTTCAGCAGCTCGATCGCCTTGGGGCCGTAGAGCTGGTTGGCGGCTGCCTGAGTGGCGACGGCACCGACACCGGCAACGGCATACGGTACGGCGGCGCCAGAGGTGAACGCGTGTGACTGCACGCCGACACCCAGCTCCTGGGTGTCGGGATCGTAGGCGATGATCGAGAACGTCGCGAACCACCGCTCGGGATTCGACGGCGCCTCATCCCACGGCACGTTGACGTTCTGAGCCACCGCCTGCCCTGAGGCGCCCACCCCGACCGCCACAACCAGCAGCAGGGCCCACTCGAACACGCAGGATTTCATTTTCATTGTCTGTCCGTCCGTATTCGATGCGTCCGCACGTCGAGGTGCGCAGGGTTCAGCGGCTGGCCTGGAGCGCCTTGATCTGCTTCACCGCCGTATCGACCTTGTAGTCGAAGAACCGCTTGCCGATCTCGTCACTGGAGCGGCGGGCGTCGCCGCTGATGCCGTTGTTGATCGGCTTGTAGCCGGGTTCGGGCTTCTGGCCGCGCGGACGCACAGGATCGCCCAGCGCATTGGCGAGCTGATCGCGACGCACGTATTTGTTCTCGGTATCGAGATACATCATCAAGGAGGTGTCGAGGATGCCGGCATGCGTACCGGCCGGATAGCCTTCCTTGACCAGCATGTCGCTGAACTCGCGATTGGCCTTGGTGTAGCTCTCGTCCGCGTAGAACACGCGCACGCCCTTGGCCTTGTGCTTGTCGTCCAGTTTCTTCGCGACGGATGCATAGACACCGTCCGGGCCCTGACCACCACCGCTGTCGCCCATCAGGATGACCGTGGTGAAGCCGTTGACGATGGCGTCCTCGGCGAGGCGCTCCATCACCGGTCCGAGCAATTCCACCGGCAGGTCGAGGCTACCGGGTAGATCGGCCGACATGCCCGTCGGCGAGAACGGCATCACCGGCATTGCGATGGCGTTGCCGAGCTTCTCGGCAATGGCCTTCACGATGGGACGCGCCATCATGTTGTGGCCGCCGGTGGCGTTCTGCGGGCCACGCTGCTCGACGCCACCGGTATAGAAAAGCGCCGTGGTCTTGCCGGCGGCGATGGCTGCTTTCACTTCCGGCCACGTCATCAATTCGAGTTCGACGGAGGTACCGGCCGCGGCGGCGCGCGCAGGCTCCGCCTGCATCAGCGCAACACCGGACAACAAGCTCAGAGCGACGAGCGCACTACGATAACCCTGCATAATTCAGAAATTCCCCGTGTGAATGTGGATAAACCGGTGCAACACTCGTCTCAATGCCTGGCGTCCGTCACCTTCCGTCCACCTTCCATTGCGTCGGCCTCGGGATGCGTAATGAATGCCTGGACCAGGTTGACCGTGAGCGCCGAGGAAATGGCGGTCATCTCGCCTTTCTCGTTCGGATAGGCATCGGCCATCTTGCGCAACGTCCAGTAGAACTCCGCCGGATCCAGACGCCCGTACGACAGGTGGTGAGTGGACCAGGCGGTCAGCCAAGTGTAGTACGACTCCACGTCCATGTATCCGGCAATCAGGCCGTCCGCCCGCTCCGGGGTGAGCGTCAATTTCAGACGCATGTCGCGCCAGTTCAGCAAGGTCGGCACGTCGTTGTAGATCGCCCAGGGATAGATGCCTTCCTTGATCGGCTCGGTGATCAGTACGCCATCGACGATCTTGCCCTTCAGGTGCTGAATGATCGGCTTGCCCCAGCGCATGTCGATGCGCTGCGTGCCGCCCGGCGCCACGCCTTCGCCCGTGGCGTCCAGCAACACCGGATCGCGGCCGCGATAGATGGTGACGGCAACGTCGTCCGAATTGGACAGATCGTCGACGTTGCTGATCTCGATCAGGGTGCGATTCCAGGTCGAGGTGCGCACGAACTTGTTGCCGAACAATTGCAGCTGGCCTTCGGGCTGACGGAACTGCGCATTGCAGCCGAGAACCTTCTGCAGCGCGTTGTCGATGCCCTTCTCCCCCGTCGGGCTGACGTAGTCGTTCGGTCCGACCTTGCCGTCGAGATTCACGCCGACACCGATGTTCCCCTTGGCAAAGATGTAGGGGAACTGCATCTGCTTGTCGTTGGGAAAGAACTTCAGGCTCTCGCGGGCGAGCTGGGTGTTTGCGACCGGGCCGCCGTTGGGATAGAGCGCCTTGAAGGTTTCGCGCGGGCCGTAGCCGGCCAATCCTTGCGGGCAGTCCTTGTCCACATCCGCGGTCTGGTAGAAAGCCCAGTGCAGGTCCGTGGTGACGTAGCCGATGGTGCGCGTGGCCGCTATCGATTGGCTGCCGTCGGCCAGGGCCATGCTGGCCGTCAGGCTCGTCACCGCCAGCGCCGCCCACATTCCACAGGTCTTGTTTGATACGAGTCGCATGTCAGATCACCCGTAGCCAGAATGCCCTGAAACCATTGCGGCGCCCCTGCCACTCGCCCATCGAGTGACCGCGGAATTCGCCGGGTTGCTCGTCGCCCGAATAGGTATATATCGGCCGCCCGCGGAAAGCCCAGACACGCACCGCACCCGCCTGCCCCTCGGCGGCCTGGCGATCGGTTTTGGGGTCGACCGAGATGATCGACCAGACGCTGCCTTGGCTTATCTCGTCGGCCGCCGCCGGCACGAAATGCCACAGTTCATGGCAGCGCGCCCAATCGCCGCCGCCGCAAATGGCCATGCGGTACTGCTGCGGGCTGTCCAGGGTATCGCAGGACAGCTGGTCCGCCGAATCGTCCCCGCAGGTGTAGAAATACACCGTCTTGCCGTTGCGTTCGGCCAGCACGTCACCATAGGTGGTGTTCTGGACGGTAAACGACTTCGGGTAAGCCGGTCCCGGCTGGGCATACACGTTGTGCCAGCCCGGCTCGTCGCCACCGTCATAGCTCATGGCGCGGGTGTCGCGCATGTAGGTGTACAGCGGTTGTTTGCGGAACGCCCACTGCCGCACACCGAGCGAGCGCTGGACGATGGACCACTCCCCCCGCGGCTGCGCCGTTTCCGGCGCGAGCACCGGCAACCAGCGCTGCAAACAGGCCTCGGTGGTGCAATTGGACTTGTCCGGTGCATCTGCGTCGGAGACGTAGATGGAGTAGCGCTTGTCGTTCACCAGCATTCGGCCGTTCAGGGTGCCTTCGATGCGAAAGCCCGGCGGCAACGCCGACGGCGGTCCCACCGGGATGCGTTCGGCCGGCGTATCGCCGCCCCTGCGGAACAGACCGGTGCCGCCCAGAACGTCGCCAGGAGACTGGTCGAGGTGCGAGGTGTACAGCGGCTGATGGCCATAGGCCCACTGCAAAGTACCGTCGCTGCGCTTGATGATGCTCCAGTCGCCCACGGGCTTCGCATCCGCCTGCGCGACGACCGGCGGCCACAGCGCCACGCAGCTCTTGCGCGAATCGAGATCCGGAAGACCCAGGCCACCTGGATACGGGCTCATGTAACCGCCCGTCTTGGTCGTGACCACATCCTCGCAGGCCGACTTGTCCTTGGGATCGCCGGCATAGCCGTTACGCAATGAAACGATGGGCCACTTGTACAAAGTGCGCCCGCGCGAATCCGCGAATACCGGTCCTTCCAGCTCGGTGGAAACCACCTTGAATCCCGGCGGCATCGGCACATCGACATACGCCTCGCGGACGGACGATTCCGCCGCCGCCGCGCTGCCCATGCCCAACGCCAGCAGAATCCCCGTCACTCCAGCGATCAATCTCATTCCGGCTGTCTCCCAAGATCCTGCGACGTCAGACCATGATCTCGCTGATTTCCTTCGCGGTGTGGTTTGATTCGGTGCCCCAGGATGAAATGTCGACATCCAATGTCTTCATCATGGTGTAACCCAGGCGCGTGCCGGGTGTGCCGCCGCCATCGAGGTGCAGGCCGGTCTTGATCTTGCCGCCGGCGCGACCGGCGGAGAACATCGGCAGCCCGTCGATGGAGTGAATCTTGGCGAACGACTGGTCCGTGGACGCATAGATCAGCATGTTGTCCAACAGGGTGCCGTCGCCTTCCTTGACCTTCGAGAAAGCCTCCACGAAGTACACCCACTCCTCGAAGCCGCGGCGCAGGAACCAGGACACCATGGGCTGATAACCCAGCTTCGCATCGACCGGCTCTTCATGCGAGGCCGTGTGATGCGGCTTCTCGTAACCTGGCTTGGTGGTGGACGAGAACGACTTCGAGTAGGTCGCGTTGAACACGCGCGTCTGATCGCAGGCCACGGCCATGACCAGCAGATCGGTGAACAGGCGGTGACGTTGCGACACCAGCTGATAGTCCACACCGGTCGCCAGCTCCGGCGGCAGTTTGGGCTTGACGCAGGCTTCTCGCGGCTCGGGCTTTTGCGACTGCCGATCCAGCTGATTCTCCAGCTCCCGCAGGTTGGTGAAATACTGGTCGATGCGGGCCTTGTCTTCGGCGCCCACCTGACTCATCAGCTTCTTGGCATCCTCGCTGACGGTAGACAGAACGCTCTTGCGCACCAGGATCTTGGGGCTGGGCGCGAAGTCCTTGGCGTTGGGGTCCTGATAATCGGCGCCGAACAGATTCGAATACAGCGCCAGCGGCGAACCTTCGGCATTGTTCACCGAGGTGGCGCTCTCATAGCTCTGCGTATCGCGCGGATCGCCCGTAGCCGTCACGGTGATCATCGGGAAACGCGTGGTCGTGCCGATCTTCTTGGCAACGGTGACGTCGATGGTCTCGCCGGGTTTGGCACCGCCATTCAGCGGCGCGGTGCCGCTGCGCAGAATGATCCAGCCGGTGGTATGACAGAGGTTGGGTGCGGCGTCGCGAAAAGCGTTGTAGTTGGTGTACAGGTTCATCTTGTCCCGGATCGGCGCGAACATGGCGATCTCTTCGGGCAGATCGAAGCCGGGACCGGTCTTCTTGGGCACGAAGATGGACTTGCTCATCCCCAGGCCCCAGCTCCAGGTGCCGAAACGCTGCGGGATGGGCGCACCGCTGGCCAGCGCCGTGCCGTTGTCGTTCAGGAAACAGTTCAGCAGCGGCAGGCTGACGGCCACGGCCGTGCCGTTGAACATGCCACGCAGTACACGGCGTCGATTGAAATCTGTCATTTCGAATATCTCCTGAAGCTATTGAGCCGCAGAACCGGAGGCCGCCAGGCCCGCCGTCTTGATCGCCGGGGTCGGCGCCGCAGCGGGTTCGGCAACGTTGCCAAAGGCAGGACTTAACGCAATGGCGCGCAACAGCTCGGGCACCCGATAGCCGGACGCCTCGAAGCGCTCATTGAGATAAGTCAGCTGCGGCTTGTCGGCCGCGGTGGTCAAGCCACCCACCCCGTAGCCGTACATGCGCTTGACCAGGCAGGCGGGCACGCCCGGATGATCGTGCAGGGCCTGCGCCAGGCCTTGCGGGTCCGTGAACTCCTTGCCATCCAGATTGCCGCTGGCATCGATGGGCGCACCGCCTTCGCTGGCGCGATACTGTCCGGCGCCATCGAAATTCTCCATGGCCAGGCCGATGGGATCGGTGATCTTGTGGCAGCCCGCGCACACGGGATTGGCGCGATGGGCCGTCAGACGCTCACGTGCCGTGCGCAGGTTCGAATCCGGATCTTCGACGGCGGAGAAATCGACGTTGGGCGGCGGTGGCGGCACGACCTGGCACAGCAGCGTCTCGCGCAGCGCCTTGCCGCGCAGTGTCGGTGAGCTGCGGCCCGGATGCGAATGCAGCGCCAGGAAGCTCACCTGATTCAGGATGCCCATGCGCGGGCTGTCTTCCGGGAAGGAGTAAGGCGCCCAACCCGGAACGGCGGGCACATTGTAGACCGACGCCAGTGCCGGCGACATGAAGGTATCGCGCGTGGTGAACAGATCCCGATAGTCGCGATTACGCACGATCAGATGGTCGTACGCGGTGCGCAAGGTCTGTTCGCGAGCGTCCTTCAGCACGGCGGCACTTTCCCTGGAGTAGACCTTGCCGTCCTTCGCCAGCGAATCGAAATTGTCGTAGGCCAGCATGTCGTCGAAGAACGCGCGAATGCCGTTTTCCACACGCGGGCTGGCCAGCATCATCTCGACCACGCGCTCGCGGCCGGCGGGAGTCTGGATCTCGCCGCTTTCGGCAGCCTGCAGCACCGCATCGTTCGGCACGGAATTCCACAGGAACAATGACAGGCGCGAGGCCAGCGAATACGCATCCAGACGACGCTTTCCGGGGCGGTCCGGGTCGGGCTCGGTGGTATCCACGACCATCAGCACCATCGGATCGATCAGCATGCCCTCGAGCACGCTCGCCAATCCGGCATAGAAATCCTTCAGGTGGTCGGCGCCCTCGTGCGCCTTGCCGACCCATTCGGCCACTTGAGCGTCGGCCAGCGAACGACGGAACAGCAGCCGGCCGGTGGAACGGATGAACTTCTCCGCGCAGGCGTCGTCGGGGGCGTCATCCGCCTGCGGCTTGCATGGAACGAGATAGGAACGGTGTGCCGGCAACTCTTTGTCGATGTCGCCGTCGTCCACCACCTGGTTGGCGATGGAGGTCGCCGTGCGCTGCAACTGCATCAGCTGGCCGCCGGGTATGCCCACCGAGCTGGCAGAGGTGGACAGCAGACCATCTGCGGCGCGTGCCCGGGGAGGAATGGGGGTTCCTATCTGGATGTCGCTGCCGAACACGTCGCCAACCATGTTGGAATACTGCTGCGCCGTCATGAAGCGCGCGCGAGGCATGCTGACGGCATCTTCCGGCCCCCGGTCTCGGCTGCATCCTGCGACTCCGAGCACGAGAACGCCTGTCACACCCACCAAGAGCGCGCGGCTGAACGCTCCCGAAGATCGGATCCGTCGAGTTTGAACCGATAGCACCTACGTCCCCTCCGTCATGCTCCAGAGCGTGACTGCCAAAATGAAAACGACACCACCGCTGCCGCGTGCATCGTCCTGTCAGACGCCCCGCGCTGGATCACAGCGCGGGGGCATTTGAACTGCGCTCCTGAATCAGGCTTCAGAACTGCACTCGGAAGCCTGCCCGATAGAAGCGACCCAGGACATCGTACAACCCGCTGTTCGACGGAGAGAAGTCCCAACCGGTGCCGGCCTGCTGCCGGGCCACGACGGCCGGATCCTTGTCCAGCAGGTTGCGGACGTTGAAGAACAGCTCCGTCTCGGCTTTCTCGAAGCCCAGCTTGTAGTTCACGCCCAGGTCGAGCCAGACCCCGCCGGCAATGTGATTGTTGGTCGTGGTGACGTAGTTCGCCGCCGCGACCGCCTCGGGCGATCCCGGGGCACCGCCCGCAAATACCGGGCAGTTGCTCTGACACTCGATCCACAGGTTGTTGTAGACGCCGGAGCTCACACCGCGCATGGTGAGCGTGGTGCTGAAGCGATCCAGCGCATACATGGCCGAAAGCTGGTACTTCCAGTGCGGCAGACCGCTGCTGTTGTTGCCGATCCGGTCGTTGGGCAACACGTACGGAATGCCACCGTCTTCCACGTCCTTGATGTAGTTCGTCGCCGAACCGCGCAGGGCCAGGTTGCCGTACCAGCCGCTGACGATGGAGTCCATCGCCAGCCGGTAGCTGGCTGCGATCTCCAGGCGCTCGGCCTTGCGCCCGTTGGTGTTGTGCGGCACCAGGGTCATGCCGGTGATCTGGTCCGGAACGCTGTACACGACGCCGTTGGCGCCCGTGACGTCGTGATAACCACTGACCGTGTAGGCATCGCAGGCCTCGGCAATTCCGGCGATCACGCAGGAATCATAGGTCTGCTGCGCCGACAGCGAGTTCACGCCCCGTTCGATGTCGATCACGTAGTAGTCCGCGGAAAAGTTGAACCGCGGCAGCCAGGACGGCTGGTACACGAACCCGACGATGGTGTTGGTGGCCCGCTCCGGCAGCAGATCCGGGTTGCCGGTGCTGGTCGACTGGAAGGTGATGTTGGCGGTGTTGACGCGCTTGTCGGTGATGTTGTTCGACGTGGTGGTGCCGCCCTGGTACAGGTCGATCAGCGTCGGCTCGCGAATGTCCAGCGAGCGCACCAGCCGGAAGCGCAGGTCGTCGATCGGATTCCAGTTCAGGCCCACCTTCCAGGTGCCGGTCGAACCGAAGGTGCTGTAATAGGTCCCGCGCACGGCGGCGCTCAGATCCAGAGCCCGGGCGAATGGCAGATCCTTGAGCAGCGGAACGTTGGTCTCCAGATACACGTCCGTCACGTTGAAGGAACCCGAGTACGGCAGGCCCGCGGCCAGGAACCAGCAGCTACCCGTATCCTTTGTCGAACCGGGGGCGCAAACGCCCGGCGCAGCGCGCTCCAGGTCATTGGAGGTGGCGCTGGTCTCCTCGCGGCGATGCTCCACGCCGAAGGCCAGCGAAATCGGGCCGGCCCATCCCTGCCAGGGCGTACCCTGCACGTTGATCGCTCCCACCGTCTGCCGCAGCTGCGCCGCGCTCCACGGATTACCGCCGACGTAGGCCAGCGCTTCCGGACTGGCCACGCCCAGGCCGAACAAGTTCAGAGGCACACAGCCATTGCTCGGATCGGTCAGCGTCGAACGGCACACGATGTTGCCGTTGCCGTCATCCACCGCATCGATGGCCATGTCGTACTTGACCTGGTTGATGGTGTTGCCGGAGATGACGTGCTGCAGGCTGCGCCCGTAGGAGGCGTAGGCGTCCCAGGTCCAATCGGTCTGGAACAGATTGAAGCTGCCGTCGATTCCCGCCAGGAAGCGGGTCACCGCGCGCTCGGTGATGGGATGCTGGCCGCCAATGTCGCCATTGATGGTGCCGAAGTTGAAACAGGACGCGCTGCTGCTGGTATCGCAGCCCAGGTCGGCGGCGAGATTCGCCGGAATGTAAGCGTTGTCGCCGGGAACGTTCCAGCTCAGCTTGTAGAACACCGGCACGCTGGCCGAGAACGAATCCAGGTGGCCGTAAGACGCCTGGAAGTAGACCTCGCCGCCGTTCTCCAGATCGTAGCTGACGCGCGCAAACAGATTCTGGCGCTGCTGATCGGGAGTTAGGCCGGCGCCGCCCTTCTGGTTGCCTACCTGCAGCAGCGGATTGTTCCAGTCTCCTCCCGACATCACCGCGCCGCTGATGAGCGGCCCGTAGGTGACCGGCAGCTGCTCGCCGTTGGGCCCGAACATGATGGTGGTGCCCTGCGGGAAGCTCGGGACCTGGCCACGGGTGTTGTTGATGATGCCGCCCCACGACGCCGTGGCAAGGCTGAACTGATCGCCGAATATCAGCCGCGGCTGACCGTTGGCAGAGGTGAAGTCCGGATTGTTGACGAAGCCATAGCCGTAGTTGTTCCACGGCCGCTTGGCCACCAGCAGGCCCTCGTCGTCGCTGGCTTCGCCGCTGACGATGAAATGGCCACGCCCTTCGGCGAAGGTCGTGCCGAAGGTCATCGAGGCCTTCCAGTTGTCGTTGTCGTGGTAGTTGGTCGTGCCGGCGGACGCTTCGGCCTTGAAGCCGGTGAACTTGGTGTCGAGTACGAAGTTGACGACGCCGGTCAACGCATCCGAACCGTAGCTGGCGGAGGCGCCGCCGGTCACCACGTCGACGCGCGTGATGAGCTGCTGTGGCAACTCGCTCACGTCGACCGTGCCTTCCAGGGTCGAGCCAACGGTACGCTGGCCGTTGACCAACGTCAGCGTGCGGCTGACGCCCAGACCACCGATGTTCAGGCCATTGACGGCCTGGGTGCCGGAGGTCACGGTGACCACCGAGGACTGCGGGGTCGCGCTGCCCTGGAAATTCGGCATGGTGTTGAGCGTGTCGGCGAGGTTCGAGGTTGCGTTGGTCTGCAACGCCTCGGTGCTGATCACCGCCACGGGCGTCGGCGCCTCGAATCCTTCGCGACGGATGCGCGAACCGGTCACCGTCACTTCCTGCAGCGTCTGGGCTGCTGCACCGCTGGTCGAGCCCACATCCTGGGCGTAAGCGCCAGCCATCATCAGCGGGCCGGTGCACACGGCAGCCAAGGTCGTGCGAATAGCCGCCCTGACCAGGCCATTGACTGCAACACCGTTAGTGGCGAACTGATTTACCGTCGAACTCATGAGTCCAAATCCCCCATTGATTCAAACTGAACGTCGAGCGGGTCGTGAGCGGATCGCGATCGTCGGTATTCTTGTAGAGCAGATGTTCGACGACGATGCGCCACGATCAAGGCCAACACCTGGCCTTCCCCCCTCCTGACTCGAGTCATGCACGTATCCGTTTCTCCGGTTTCGGCCGAGCAGCGTTTGCGCCCTATGACTTCGCGCAAGGAGAAGTAACACACAAAATTCTTCGTTGCAATTCGTCCTGTGTCATTTCGAGTCGACCGCGGCCAGGGCAAAGATCGAGCGCAAACCCCTGGAAAACAGCTGCAAAAATACACCGTCCGATCCAGCTCCGGCGCGACGCGGGGGCTTCGTCGAACGAAGGTGCCCGACGAGCATCGTTCTTGTGGCGAATTCGAATTTATTGCATAGACATTTCGCACATCGCGCGCGACCTGCGGCAACTGCGGCAAGCCGCCGGCGACGATCGAGTGGGAGCGAGGACTTTCCCCACCCGGGATGCGCAGGCAAGCAAACTGCATTCCCGGTATTGGAGGACTGCATGAACAAGCGACTTTTCCTTGCTGGCCTTTCCATGGCCGCGATGGCTCTTTGCACAGCTCCCATGCCTGCGCTGTCCGCAGCGCAGGTTGTGGTGATCGAGCACGTGACCGTGGTTCCGATGACCACAGACAGCGCCGTGCTGCTCGATGCCGATCCGCTGCTGGACATTGCCAACACCCGCCGCATTGCCGGTGTGTTCGTGAACGGGCGCTGGACGGACCGCAGGAAGCTGGATGCGATGCTCGCGGACCTCGCGAGGCGCAACACGGCAGACAAGGCCCGCTTCGACTGGAACACGGTGACCGGCCGCTAGGCACTGCCGCTTCGGCACTTTGGCCAGTCGTGAGTCCATGCGGCGGCATCTAGCGGCTGCGCGTCATCTGGGCGGCGACCTGCTTCGCCGCATGGACCACCCGATCACACTGCGTGATGCAGCACTCAATAGGAGGAGCGGCCGAGGACGACGGTCGCGCCTTTCAGCGCCGGCGTGTTCACGGGGCGTTGGCGAGCATGGACCAGCTGCTCGAAACTGTAGGCGAGCGAAATCAACTTGCCTTCGCTGAAGGCCGGGCCGACGAACGACAGGCCGACCGGCAATCTGTCACCGCCCGTGAAGCCCGCGGGCACGATCAGATCCGGGAATCCCGTGAGGCTTTGGATATACGTACCTCCACCAGCCCCGGGACGCTCGGTGCGCACCGGCGGCGCGGCGATCAGTGGAGTCTTGGTGCTCGAGGTTGGATAGATGATGGCGTCCAGCTTGTTGGAGGTGATCACGCCTTCCACCACTGCACGGACCGCCGGCAGGACATGTTCCTTCACCGAGGTATAGCGGTAGTCCTGCATCGTGCCGCTCGCCGCCTCATTCTTGAACAGCGTCCAGCGACCGGGGTTGGGACCAGCGCCGTCCGGGCGGGTGCTGGTGAATTGTTCTGCTCGTTCGATCATCTCCTCGAGCGATTTCGGATACCTGGGCCCGAGCGTGGCCAGGTAGTCGCGGATCTGGACGGGGAATTCAGGCCAGCGGACCGCGGTATAGAAGTTCCCGCTCTGCTCCAGCAGCCATTCGGGATAGTGCACGTCCACCAGGGTTGCGCCGGCCTTTTTCATCCGGTCGATGGCGGAGTTGATCACCCAGTCCACATCCGGATCCCGACCCATGAAATCCCGGGCTACCCCAATGCGCGCGCCCTTGAGCGAGCCGGCAACCAGGAATTTGGAATAATCCGCCTGCGTCTTGCCGACACTCCTCTCGGTCGCGTCATCGGCCGGATCGACCCCAACCATGACCGTCAGCATGGCCGCGATGTCCGCAACGTTGCGCCCGAACGGCCCACCGGTGTCGAAGCTCAGGGCCAGCGGGATGATGCCGCTGCGGGAGAGCAGGCCGAGGGTCGGCCTCAAGGCGACCACACCGTTGGCGGCGGCCGGGCCGCGGATGGAGCCCCCGGTGTCGGTTCCCATGCCGAGGGGCGCATAGCCCGCGGCGATGCCCGCACCGGTGCCGCCCGACGACCCGGACGGCGAACGTGCCAGATCGTGTGGATTGTGGGTCTGGCCACCCAACGAACTGAATTGGCCGCCGCCTGCGAACTCCGACAGGTTCACCTTGGCCAGGATGATGGCACCGGCGTCCCGCAGCTTCTTCACGACATAGGCGTCCTTGGATGGGACGGAGCCTTCCAGCAGCACCGAACCACCGGTGGTCGGCATCTGCACCGTGTCGAAATTGTCCTTCAGGATGACCGGGATGCCGTGGATCGGCGAGCGCGGCCCCTTGGCTTTGCGTTCGGCATCCAGCGCCTTGGCTTCCTCCAATGCCCTGGGATTGAGCGCCATGACGGCGTGCAGCTTCGGGCCCTGTTTGTCGTAGGCCTCGATCCGGGCGAGGCACAACTCCACCAGCCGCCGGGAAGTGAGCGTCCCGGCGTCCATGGCGGCTTCCAGCTCAGCGACGCTGGCGTCGTCGAATTCCATCGTGGCCGCCCGCGCCTGCCAAGCGATGCTTTGCATCACCAGCAACATCGCAGCGGCGATCCGGACAAGAAGACGGTGCCTGGACGAACAGGCAGGGCAGGACGTACCTGACAATTCGAGTGTCATTTTTTTCGGCTCCGAAAACGAAAATCCTACTGGTCTCGAAATTCGTCGAAGAATAGCGCTCCCCTGCGCGCGATTGTCCGATTCACCCTTCGCCGCCCTCTTCCAAGGTAACCCGGATGGCACTTCGTCATTTCGAGAACCGCACGGCAGCCATGCAGCCGTGAATACGACGATTCAGAACAGCGCCCGTGTCACCCAGTAAGCCAGGGCGGCGATCAACGCAGCAGCCGGAATCGTCAGCACCCAGGCATAGACGAGTGCCGACGCAATATCCCAGCGCGTTCGCGAGGGATTCTGCACGGCGCCCGCCCCCAGGATGGCCCCGGTAATCGTATGCGTCGTCGACACGGGAATGCCGTAACCGGAAGCGAGGAAGAGCGTGATCGCTCCGCCAGCCGAAGCAGCCGAACCGCTCGCGGGCGTCAGCGGTGTCAGCTTCTGACCCATGGTCTTGATGATGCGCCAGCCTCCCATCAGGGTGCCCAACGCAATGGCTCCGTAGCAGCTCACCATGACCCAGAGGGGCAAGTGGTGCTGCGTCGCCAGGCCTCGACTCATGAGCAACAACCAGATGATGCCCATGGTCTTCTGCGCATCGTTGGCGCCGTGGCCCAGGCTGTAGAGCGCACTGGAAACCAGCTGTGCGCGCCGGAACCAGCGATCCAGCCGCATCGGAGCGATGCGAAAGCAGGCCCAGCTTATGCCGAGCATCAGCAGGCCGCCGATCAACAGGCCGAGCACCGGCGACAGCACGATGAACACCGCGACTTTCATGATGCCGGGGGCCAGCAGCGTCGCAGGACCGCTCTTCGCCATCCCGGCGCCGATCAGTCCGCCGATCAATGCATGCGAAGAGCTCGACGGTATCCCGAAATACCACGTCACCAGGTTCCAGACGATCGCCCCGCACAGCGCACCGCAGATCACCGCATCATCAACGAAGGCGGGATCGATGATGCCCGTGCCGATGGTTGCCGCTACCTTCGGTTCGAACACGTAGATCGCAAGGAGATTGAAGAATGCCGCCCATACCACCGCCTGGTAGGGCTTGAGCACGCGCGTCGATACCACCGTGGCGATGGAGTTCGCTGCGTCGTGGAAGCCATTGAGGAAGTCGAACGCCAGCGCCAGGAGCACGAGCAACCACAGCGTCGCTACGATCGGATCGGAAAACACGGTCAGGCGTTCTGCAGCGTGATGTTCTCGATGAGGTTCGCGACGTCCTGGCATTTGTCGGTCGCCGCCTCGAGCATTTCGTAGATCGCCTTGAGCTTGATCACCTGGCGGATATCGGGCTCGTCGCGGAACAGCTTCGAGATGGCCGCACTCATCACCCGGTCGGCCTGTGATTCCAGGTTGTCGATCTCACGACACAGCTTCAGCGCCTCGGGCGCATTGCGCATGTTGTTCAGCAGCGCCACGGCGGACTGCAGGCGCAGGCAGCAGGCCTGCAACAGCCCGGCCAGTTCGATCGCCGGCTCGGTCACCTGCTGCACGTCGTAAAGATGCAGCGATTCGGCGGCGTCCTGCATGAGATCCAGGATGTCGTCCATGCGCGAGATGAGGCGATGAATGTCGTCCCGGTCCAGCGGCGTGACGAAGATGGTTTGCAGTAACGCAACGGTCTCATGGGTGATGCGATCGGCGTCGTGCTCGAGATCGTTGATACGCTCGATACGGGCGGATCGCTGCGCCTCGCCCTGATAGTTGTGCAGCAATCCGCACAGCACGCCACCGGCCTCGGCGACCAGGCTTGCGTGCTGATTGAACAGTTCGAAGAAACGATTCTCGCGGGGAACCAGCCTGCCGATGATGTTCACGGGTGGCCTTGTTGTTTAGGACGGAAAAGCGAGCCTGAATGTTTTTGGTAGCGTTCCCACGGGATTCGAACCGTGGTTCAATCTTTGCGAGAGCGCGTGATGATTGTGAGCCGTCTCACTCCCACTCGATCGTCGCCGGCGGCTTGCCGCAGATGTCGTAGGTCACACGCGAGATGCCGTGGACTTCGTTGATGATGCGGCGGCCCACCAGATCGAGGAACTCGTAAGGCAGGCGCGACCAGCGGGCGGTCATGAAGTCGATGGTTTCGACGCAGCGTAGCGCGATGACGTAGTCGTAACGACGCCCGTCGCCCATGACGGCCACGGAGCGCACCGGCAGGAAAACGGCGAACGCCTGGCTGGTCTTGTCGTAGAGATCGTGTCGGCGCAGCTCTTCGATGAAGATCGCATCGGCCTTGCGCAGCAGATCGGCATAAGGCTTGGTCACTTCGCCCAGAATGCGCACGCCCAGGCCGGGGCCCGGGAACGGATGGCGGTAAACCATCTCGCGCGGCAGGCCGAGTTCGACACCGAGCTTGCGCACCTCGTCCTTGAACAGCTCGCGCAGCGGCTCGAGCAGTTTCAGGTTCATCTTCTCCGGCAGGCCACCGACGTTGTGATGGCTCTTGATCACGTGGGCCTTGCCGGTCTTGGAACCGGCGGACTCGATCACGTCGGGATAAATCGTGCCCTGCGCCAGCCAGCGGATGCCCGACAGCTTCGCGGATTCTTCTTCGAACACTTCCACGAACAAGCGGCCGATGATTTTGCGCTTGCGTTCTGGGTCCGCTTCGCCCTTCAGCGCTTCCAGGAAGCGCTCTTCGGCGTTCACGCGGATCACACGCACGCCCATGTGCTTGGCGAACGTCTCCATGACCTGATCGCCTTCGTTCTGACGCAGCAGACCGTGGTCGACGAATACGCAGGTCAGCTGCTGGCCGATGGCCTTGTGCAGCAACGCGCCGACGACGGAAGAATCCACGCCGCCGGAGAGTGCGAGCAGCACGTGATCCTTACCGACCTGCTCGCGCACACGCGCGATCGAATCGCTGATGATGTTGCCTGGGCTCCAGCGCGCCTCGCAGCCGCAGATTTCACGCACGAAACGCTCTAGCAGCGCCGCTCCCTGCAGAGTGTGCGTCACCTCGGGATGGAACTGAACGCCGTAGTAGCTGCGCGACTCATCCGCCATCGCGGCGAGCGGCACGTTGTTGGTGAAGGCGGTGGCGACGAAGCCTTCCGGCAGCTGATCGACGCGATCGCCGTGGCTCATCCAGACATCGAGCAGCGCCCTGCCCTGGTCGTCGGTGTGGTCGCGCAAGCCATCGAGCAGGCGGCACGGAGCGGACGCGGTCACCTGGGCATAGCCGAACTCGCGGTGCGTTCCCGCCGTGACGCGACCGCCGAGCTGCTGCGCCATCGTCTGCATGCCGTAGCAGATGCCAAGTACGGGGACACCGAGCTCGAACACGGCCTGGGGAGCGGCCGGTGGCTGGGCGTCCGTAACGGATTCGGGACCACCGGAAAGAATGACACCGCGCGCACCGAAGGCACGAACGTCGTCATCCGACATGTCCCAGGGATGGATCTCGCAGAAGACACCGCTCTCGCGAATGCGGCGCGCGATCAGCTGAGTGTATTGCGCACCGAAATCCAGGATCAGGATCCGGTGTGCATGGATGTCGGGGGACGAGACGGAAGCCGGGACTGCCGGTGCGTTCACGCAAAAGGCCTCAACACGTTGAAATAGCCAAAGACTGCAATGGCAGCCGTCAGGAGGAAACCGCGATCCGGACGCCCGAGGCTACGAGCCCTGGCACGTGTCACTCGTGAGCTCAGCGCACGCGGTAATTCGGCGCTTCCTTCGTGATGGTGACGTCGTGCACGTGGCTTTCGCGCATGCCCGCGTTGGTGATGCGGACGAACGAAGGCCGGGTGCGCAGTTCTTCGATGGAGCGGCTGCCGGTGTAGCCCATCGCTGCGCGCAAGCCGCCGGCAAGCTGCAGCAGGATGGTGACCATCGAGCCTTTGTAGGGTACGCGGCCTTCGACACCTTCGGGAACCAGTTTCTCCAGTTCGGCGGTCGCGTCCTGGAAGTAGCGGTCCTTCGAGCCGTGCGACTGCGACATCGCGCCGAGCGAGCCCATGCCGCGGTAGGACTTGTAGGAAGCGCCCTGATACAGCTCGACTTCGCCCGGCGACTCCTCGGTGCCGGCGAACAAACCGCCGATCATGACCGAGTGCGCGCCGGCGACGAGCGCCTTGGCGATGTCGCCGGAGAAACGGATGCCGCCATCCGCAATCAGCGGAACGCCGGTGTCCTTGAGAGCCTCAGCAACATTGGAGACGGCAGAAATCTGCGGCACGCCGACACCGGCAACGATGCGCGTGGTGCAGATCGAGCCGGGACCGATGCCGACCTTCACGCCATCGGCGCCCGCCTCCACCAGCGCTTTCGCCGCCTCGGCGGTCACGATGTTGCCACCGATCACCTGCTGATCCGGCCAGGTGCTCTTGATCTTGCGGACCATCTGCAACACGCCGGACGAATGGCCGTGCGCGGTATCGACGACGATCACATCGACGCCCGCTTCACGCAGCGCCGCGGCTCGTTCGAGCGTGTCAGCGCCTGTGCCAACGGCCGCACCGACGCGCAGTGCGCCACGCTCGTCTTTCGAGGCGCGCGGAAATTCGGTGGCTTTCTGGAAGTCCTTGACGGTGATCATGCCCTTCAGATTGAAGTTCGCATCGACCACCAGCACCTTCTCGATACGGTGCTTGTGCAGCAGCAGCAGCACTTCGTCCTTGGGAGCGTTCTCACGAACCGTGATCAGGCGCTCCTGCGGTGTCATGACCGTCGAGACCGGCGCGTCGAGCTGAGTCTCGAAACGCAGGTCGCGGTGCGTGACGATGCCGACGGCCTTGGAGCCGACCACCACGGGCACGCCCGAGATGTTCTTGGCGCGGGTCAGCTCCAGCACTTCGCGAATGGTCTTGTCGGGACTGACCGTGATCGGGTCGTGGATGACGCCGCTTTCGTACTTCTTGACCCGGCCGACCTCGCGTGCCTGGCCTTCGATGCTCATGTTCTTGTGGATGATGCCCATGCCGCCTTCCTGGGCCATGGTGATGGCCAGGCGGGCTTCCGTGACCGTATCCATGGCCGCGGACAGGATGGGCAGATTCAGGCGGATGGAGCGCGTGAGCTGGGTACTCAGGTCGGCGTCGCGAGGCAGAAATGCAGAGTACGCCGGAACCAGAAGGACGTCGTCGAAGGTGAGTGCTTCCTCGAGGATACGCATGCGTCGTGGCCCGATGAAAGCGCGCCATTGTACGCTGGCGCAGTGTCCCGGTAAACCATAGTTGCGGGTCCCTAAGGAAGCTGGCGATCCCGCGGCCGGCCGCTTGCCCGGCCGGTTACGGCTGTCGTCAGCGCCCCGCAGCCTGTAGCCTTCGCGCATGACCGACGACTTGTTTTCGAATCTGCCGCCGGCGGCGCCGGCAACCACGCCAAGCGTCCCGGAGCGCGATGTCTACACCCCCAGCCGGCTGAATCGCGAGGCGCGCACGCTGCTGGAACGGGGGTTTCCGTCCCTGTGGATCGAAGGCGAAATCTCGAACCTGTCGCGCCCCTCCTCCGGGCATTGGTACTTCTCGATCAAGGACGAGTCGGCGCAACTGCGCTGCGCCATGTTCCGCCAGCGCAATCTGCTGGCCCGCTTCACGCCCAAAGACGGCCTGCGTGTGCAGCTGCGGGGCCGGATCAGCCTGTACGAAGCGCGCGGCGACTATCAGTTCCTGGCAGATCACATCGAGGAAGCCGGCGAAGGCGCACTGCGACGCCGCTTCGAGCTGCTCAAGACCAAGCTGGCCGCCGAGGGCCTGTTTGCAACCGAGCGCAAGAAGCCCTTGCCAAAGATTCCCCGGCGCATTGGTGTCATTACCTCGCCGACCGGCGCGGCGATCCGCGACGTGCTGCATATCCTGCAGCGCCGGTTCTGCAGCATTCCGGTGCTGATTTATCCGGTCGCGGTCCAAGGCACTGCGGCCGCCGCGCAGATCGCAGCCGCCATCCGGGTAGCTTCGGCACGTGCCGAGTGCGATGTGCTGATTCTCGCTCGTGGCGGCGGCTCGCTCGAAGACCTGTGGTCGTTCAACGAGGAAATCGTGGCCCGGGCGGTTGCGGCGTGCTCGATCCCAATCGTGAGCGGCGTCGGTCACGAAGTGGACTTCACCATTGCCGATTTCGTCGCCGACGTGCGCGCGCCGACACCTTCCGGCGCCGCAGAGTTGGTGGTTCCGGATTGCAACGAGTGGCTGCGGCACGTGGCGCTGCTCTCGCGCCGACTGTCGGGCACGATGCAAAGGACGCTGACGCGGCGAGACGATCGGCTGGTCTGGCTGCAGCGCCGCCTGGGTCAACTGCATCCGGGTGTCGAGCTGCGGCAACGCGCGCAGCGGCTCGACGAGCTCGAGCAGAGACTGGCCCGTGCACTTCGGCATCATCTGCGGCATCGGGCCGCGCTGGTGACCGAATTGTCGGCGCATCTGCGCCATGCCTCGCCGATGGTGAAACTGGCGGCGGCGAAGGGACGATTGAACGTGGCCAGCGCCGCGATCGGTGCAGCGCTGCGAACTCAGCTCGAGAGTTTGCATAGACGACTCGCGGTCGCGGCTGGAACGCTGGACGCAATCAGTCCGCTCGCCACGCTGCAACGAGGCTACGCGATCGTGAACGATGCGCAGGGACGCGTCGTCGCCGATGCACGCTGCGTGAACGTGGGCGACGAGATCGAAGCACGGCTCGCTTCCGGCCGTCTGCGCGCACGGGTGGAACAGACCTTCCCTTCCGACGAGACGAATTCCGGTCCATGAACACATTTCGATTGCGGACGATCGCCGTATTGCTGGCCTTCTCTTTCTCGGCCGTCGCGGCTGCCCTGCCGCACGAAGCGCGCGTGCCGGGAGGAATTGCGTTCGTCGAGGTGCCGGGCGGCGAGCAGGCGCCGCGCGTCATGTTCGGCGACTACCCGACAGCCGTGATTCGCCAGAACGATCGCTGGGTGGCGGTGGTGGGAATTCCGCTGGCGACCAAGCCCGGGCGCCAGACCGTGCAGGTGTACTCCGACACCGGCAAGACCGAAGTCAGCTTCGACGTCACGGACAAGCATTACCGCACGCAGAAACTCACGATCAAGAATCAACGGCAGGTCGACCCCAACCCGGATGACTTGAAGCGCATCGCTGCAGAACAGAAGCGCTCCAGCGCAGCGCTGTCACTGTTCACCAAGGCAAGCGAGTGGCCGCAGCTTGGGTTGATCTCGCCGGTCAAAGGGGTGCGTTCGGATTCCTACGGCTCACGCCGCATCTTCAACGGTCAGCCGCGCAATCCCCATACCGGCATGGACATCGCTGCCCCCAGCGGCACGCCGATCGTCGCGCCGGCCGACGGCAAGGTGGTCGAGGCCGGAAATTTCTTCTTCAACGGCAATACGCTGTACATCGACCACGGCTACGGCCTGGTGACCATGTACTGCCACTTGAGCCAGCTGGCGGTGAAGGCCGGCGATACGGTCCGGCAAGGCGAGCTGCTGGGCAAGGTCGGCGCCACCGGCCGGGTGACCGGGCCGCATCTGCACTGGGGCATTGCGCTCAATCGCGCGATGGTGGACCCGGCGCTGTTCCTGGGCGACAGCGAATAGCCTCGAGTGCGGTAACGGTCGCACCGCCCGCCACACTTAGACTGCTTCGACGGCCGGTCACAGCCGCTTCAGGAAATCTCCGATCACCGGGCGGAACCGGTCCATGTCGACCAGGAACGAGTCGTGTCCCTGCAGCGAAGGCAGGCGCGCCAGCTGAACCTCGCGGCCGCCGCCAGCCAATCCATCGGCCAGCTCCTGCTGCTGTTCGATCGGAAACAGCAGATCGGTCTCCACGCCCACCACCAGGGCCCGCTCGACGGTGAAGCGCTGCAGCGCCTCGGCGACCGTGCCGCCGTGATCGGCGAGGTCGAACAGATCCATGGCGCGCGAGAGATAGAGGTAGCAGTTCGGATCGTACTGGCCGGTGAACTTGTCGGCGTGATTCTCCAGGTACGACTCCACCTCGAAATCGATGCCGAACGGATCGCCCGGCTTGCGCTCGACGTTGGCGCGCTCGCGCCCGAAGCGCAGCGCCCACTCCTTGGCCGAACGGTACGTGATCATGCCGAGCTTGCGCGCCAGCCGCATGCCCGAGACCGGGATCGCATCCATCGGGTAAGCGCCGTCGCGCCAATCCGGATCGCGCCGGATCATTTCACGCTGCAGTGAGCGCAGCGCAATCGAAAAAGGCATCGAGCGCGCGGCACCCGAAATCGTCACGACACTACGCGCTTCGTTCGGGAACAGCGCGCAGTACGCCAGCACGCTCATGCCGCCGAGCGACGGGCCGATCACCGATGCGAGCTTGCGCACGCCGAGCGAACGCGCCACTTCGTGCCCGGCGCGGGCGATGTCCTCGACCGTCAGTACCGGAAAGGTCAACCGGTACGGCTGGCCGGTCGCCGGATTGATCGACACCGGCGAGGTCGAGCCGAACGGGCTGCCCAGCGAATTGACGCAGATGACGAAGAAGCGGCGCGTGTCGATGGGCCGGCCCGGTCCGATCATGTCTTCCCACCAGCCCGGCGTCGCATCCTCGGTGGAGGACGCAGCATGCGCCGACGGCGACAGGCCGGTGAAGATCATGATGGCGTTGTCGGCGCAGAACTCCAGGTCGCCCCAGGTTTCGTAGGCGATCTGCACGTCGCGCAGCGTGCCGCCGCGGCGCATCTCGAACGGATGCTCGAGCTTGAGGATTTTTCTTGCTGTGGCCATGACTTCGTCCGGGGCGTCGTTCTACCGCTTCTTGACCCGCTGCATCAACCGCTTGCGTGAGCGGACCTGACGCGGCGTGAGCTCGTTGCGCTTGCCCTTGAACGGATTTTCGTCGGACCGGAACTCGACGCGCACCGGCGTGCCCTCGAGCCGGAAATTCTTGCGGAAGACGCCTGCGAGATAGCGCCGGTAGGCTTCGGGAACGTGCTGCACCTGGTTGCCGTGCACCACGATGATCGGCGGATTGCGGCCGCCCTGGTGGGCATAACGCAGCTTGATGCGCCGGCCGCGAACCATCGGCGGTTGATGCTGCTGCATGGCTGTTTCGAGTACGCGTGTGAGTTCCGGCGTCGCCAGATCGCGCATCGAGGCGTCATAGGCACGGTTCACGGTATGCATCAGGTCGCCGACGCCGCTGCCGTGCAGGGCCGAAATGAAATGCACCGGCGCGAAATCCAGGAACGGCAGGCGCAGATCCAGGCCGGTGCGGATCTCGTCGCGCTTGTCCGTGGGAATGCCATCCCACTTGTTGACGGCGATGATCAGCGCCCTGCCCCGCTCGGCCACCATGCCGAACAGCGTCGCGTCCTGCTCGGCCACCGTGTCGTGCGCGTCGATGACGCCGATCACCACGTTGGCGTCGTCCACCGCCTGCAGCGTCTTGACGATGCTGAACTTCTCGATCGCTTCCTCGACCCGCGCGCGACGACGCACGCCAGCGGTGTCGATCAGTGTGTACGTGCGGCCATCACGCTCGAACGGCACGAACACCGCATCGCGCGTGGTGCCGGGCTGATCGAAGGCAATCAGGCGATCTTCACCGATCAGGCGATTGATGAGCGTGGACTTGCCGACGTTGGGCCGGCCGATGACGGCGACGCGGATGCCGAGGTCTTCGACCGCTGGCGCGCCATGGGCGACTTCGAAGCCGTCCAGCGCCTTGTCGAGCAGCGCGCGAATGCCGTTGCCGTGTGCCGCCGAGATCGTGACCGGCTCGCCGAGGCCGAGCTGATGGAAATCCGCTCCGGCCGTGGCGCCATCGACGCCTTCGGCCTTGTTGGCGACGACGATGACGTCCTTGTTCAGCTTGCGCAGTGTCTGCGCAACGAAACGATCCAAATGCGTGCAGCCTTCGCGCGCATCGAGCAGGAACAGGACCCGATCGGCTTCCTCGATGGCGCGCAGCGTCTGCTTCGCCATCAGCTCCTCGATGCCCTCGGCCTGGGCCAGCAAGCCACCGGTGTCAACCACGATGTACGGAATCGCACCGAGCTTGCCGTAACCGTAATTGCGGTCGCGAGTCAGTCCGGGCAGATCCGCTACCAGCGCATCGCGCGATCGGGTCAGTACGTTGAACAGCGTCGACTTGCCGACGTTGGGCCGGCCGACGAGCGCGATGACAGGCAGCATGGGGACATTCAGCGGGCGTCGGCCGACCGCTCGCCTCGGGGTGTGGATTTCAACGCAATCAGCTTGCCGGCATCGGTCTGGATGAAGGCGCGGCCGTCTTCGGTCACCGGCGCGTTGGTGATGCGCTCGCCATCGGTCTTGCGACGCGCGACCACCTCGCCGGTGGCCTTGTCGAGCCAGTGCAGATAGCCCTCGAAATCGCCCACCACCAGCGAATCGTCATCGATCGCCGGCGCGGTCAGACCACGCCGCCGCAGCGTGGACTGCTCCCACAGCACTGCGCCATCGGAGCGCTTCATCGCGACCACGACGCTGTCGGAGTTCGTCAGGTAGATGTTTTCGTCATCCATGGCGAAGCCGCGATAGCTCGACGCATCGCGCGCCCACCAGATCTGACCGGAATCCAGCGCCAGCATGGCGACGCGACCCTGGAAACCCACGACGAAGACGTCGTCGCCGGCGACATGTGCGGGCGAATCGATATCGGCCAGGCGCTCCAGCTCGGTGCGGCCGCGCGGCGCGTTGACGATGCTGTCCCACAGCACGTCGCCATTGCGTGAATCGACTGCGATCACCTTGCCGCTGTCGAAGCCGGCGATGATCTTGTCGCCTGCCAGGACCGGTGCGGCCGTGCCGCGCAAGGTCAGGCGCGGCACCTGCTCATCCACCGCCCAACGCTTGGCGCCGTCGGTCAGCGACAGGCCTTCGAGGTGTCCGTCGACGGTGCGGATGACGACCAGATCGTTGGCGATCAGCGGCCGTGCCAGCACTTCACTGCCGATCGAGATGCGCCAGCGCTGCTGGCCGGTGGCGGCGTCCAGGGCGAGCACGTCGCCGTCACTGGAGCCCAGCACCACCAATCCCGCGCCGACTTCCGGGCCGGCGGACAGCGGCACCTTGGTTTTTACCGACCAGGTGCGCCGACCGGTTTCGGCCGCAGTGGCAATCACTTCGCCGTCGTGCGATGCAGCGTAGACCACGCCTTCGGCCACCGCGGGCCGCAGTGCCAGACGCAGGCGCTCGGCGTCGCCGCCCAGCCCGATGCTCCACAGCTGCTCGACGTTGCGTTTGGCGACGATGTCGACCAGCTCGGCTGGCGGATCCACGTCCTTGTCCTTGCTGCAGGCCGCCAGGCCGGCGAGGACGACCAGGAACAGCAGGCCACGCGTGAGCGACTTGTACATTACAGCTGCCCCTGACTGTTCGCTGCCGGCGCGCTGCCGCCGACATCCTGCAATTTCAGTTCGACCAGCGCGCGATCCAGTTGTGCGTCGGTGGCCGCAAGCGCCGCAGCATACTCAGCGCGCGCGCCCTGAGCATCGCCCTTCGCAACCAGCGCATCGCCGCGGATTTCATGCGCCTGAGCACCGAAGCCGCCGGTAGTCAGCGGTTGCAGCAGCTGCACGGCTTCATCGTGCTTGCCTTGCTGCACCAGCAGGCGGGCCAATCGCAGCTGCGCGATATCCGCCAGCTCCTTGTCCTTCGACTTGTCCGCGACGGACCGCAGCAGCGGTTCGGCTTTCGCGAACTCGCCCGCTTCGACCTGCGCTTTCGCCAGCAGCAGCTGCGCCTGTTGGGTATAGGCGGTCGAATCGAAAGAGGTCTGCAGCTGCTTCAGCGCCGCTTCGGCCTTGCCGAGATCGTTGCCGTTCAGTGCGGTCTGGGCCTCGTTATAGAGCTGCGCTGCGTGTTCGGCGCGCTGCACTCGGTAGCCCTGCCAGTAACGCCAGCCGACGAGCATGCCGATGCCCACCACGATGCCGGCGAGAATCCAGCGCCAGTTCTCGCGCCACCATTGCAGTAGCGCCTCTTCGCGTTCGTCATCCGAGAGAAGTTCATCGACCATAACTTGAAATCACTTGCCTTTGAGTCTTGTGCCGATTTCTGCCGCCAGGGCGTCCCAGGCGATTTCCGATTGTGGCTGTTCGACGCGCAGGGACTTCAGACCCACCACGCGCCTTTCGGTTTCGCCGTCGCCGAGAATTAATGCCAGGCCGGCGCCGCTCTTGTCGGCGCGCTTGAGTTGCGATTTGAAGCTGCCGCCGCCGCAGTGCGTCTCGATCCGGATGCCGGGCACTGCATCGCGCAACTGCTCCGCCAGCGTCAGGCCTTGGGCCTGGGCGCGCTCGCCCGCGATCACGAAATAGATGTCCGGAGCCTGCGCCTGCGCATCCAGCCCCTGCACTTTCAGCAGCTCGACGATGCGCTCCTGGCCCATCGCCCAGCCCACCGCCGGGGTCGGCTCGCCGCCCAGCTGCGTGACCAGGCCGTCGTAGCGTCCGCCGGAGCATACCGCGCCCTGCGAGCCCAGTTCGGTCGTCAGCCACTCGAATACGGTGTGCGAGTAATAGTCGAGCCCGCGCACCAGCCGCGGGTTGATGACGTACTTGATGCCCACTGCATCCAGGTGCCGGCACAAACCGTCGAAGTGCTGCTTCGATTCCACATCGAGATATTCGGGCAACAGCGGCGCGCCTGCGATCACGTCCTGCAGCTCGGGGTTCTTGCTGTCGAGGATGCGCAGCGGATTGCCTTCCAGGCGGCGCAGGCTGTCTGCATCGAGCTTGGATTTGTGCGCGGTGAAGTAGCTCACGAGCTTTTCGCGATGCGCGCGACGCGAGCTCGGGTTGCCGAGCGAATTCAAGTTCAGCTCCACCCGATGCACGCCGGTGGCTTGCAGCAAGCGCGAGCTCAGCATGATGATCTCGGCATCGATGTCCGGGCCGGCATAGCCGAAGGCCTCGACGTCGAGCTGGTAGAACTGGCGGAAACGACCGCGCTGCGGCTTCTCGTGCCGGAACATCGGCCCCGAGCACCAGACGCGCTGGCGTTGATTGTGCAGCAGGCCGTTGGAAATCATGGCGCGCACGATGCCGGCCGTGGCCTCGGGCCGTAGCGTCAGGGAGTCGCCGCTCGGATCGTCGAACGTGAACATCTCCTTCTGCACGATGTCGGTGAGCTCGCCGATGGAGCGTTTGAACAACGCGGTGTGCTCGACGATGGGCACGCGGATTTCCTGGTACGCGTACGAGGCAAACAGCTCGCGCGCGATGCTCTCGAGGCGCTGCCAGGCGGCGATCTCAGCCGGCAGCACATCGTTCATGCCGCGGACCGGCTGTATGTTCTGATTCGACGTCATCTATTCGTTACCGACTCAACTCACCGACCCATCGGCGGCCACCGTAAAGCGTGTCGCGTCCTTACCGGCGCGGCGCGGTACGGGTACCGGCTGATCGTTCACCTGCATGGCGACAGCCGAAACCACGCCCAGGATCACCTTCAACGGCGGCTCGCCGGACAAGGTACGCGCCTCGCCGGGCCGCCCGATGCCGTACATCAATCGCTGACCGCGCGCATCGTAGATCTCGGTCCACGACGCTGCGGAAAATTGCAGCCGCACGGTCACGTTACCTGCCGTCGGTGCACCCGTCGGCACAGTTTCCTCTGCCGCTGACGTTCCCACCTCGGACGGCGTTTCCGCCTCGTCGGGCTCGATCACCGTCTGCTCAGGCTGCTCATCCGCTTGCGGCGCCGCGATTTCGGGCACCACGAGCGTCGTCGAGTTCGACGACTCACCCGGCTGCAACCGATCCAGCAGCCATCCCGCCAGCCACAGGGCCCCGACAGCGACGACAGCGCCCGCCACGATCCACAACGGCACCCGCAGCGATACCCGCGGCCGCAGTTGCGGCGGCGCGGTCACGGCCGGAACCACCTGCGGCATCGCCGGGGTGTCGCTGAGCGCCTGATAGTGCGTGATCACCTCGTCCGGCGACAGCCCCAGCACGCTCGCATACTTGCGCAAATGCCCCTTGGCGTAGACCGGCACGCCCAGCAGCTGGAAGTCGTTGGACTCCAGCGCATGGATCACCTTGACGTCCAGATGCAGCTCGTCGGCCATCTGCTGCACCGACAAGCCGCGCCGCTCGCGTTCGTGGCGCAGCAACTCGCCGGGAGTCGGTCGGCCGGACTTGGGAGGTGTGGGCAGCGTCGCTGCCGGCTCGACGTTGTCGGACGCTCCGCCTGAATCGATGCTCATCCGGAATTCCGCTCGGACTTCAGCAATTCCTGGGTTTCTGCCGCGGAGGGATATTCCGATTTCAGCCGTTGCGCGTAGCTGCTGGCGCCCGCGGCGTTGCCCAGGCCCTGCTCGATGCGCAACGCCAGCCACAAGGTCGTCGAGTCGGTCCTGCCCGTTTCCAGGTAGCGCTCCAGGAAGCCGCGCGCCGACAGATAGTTGTTCTGCTGGTACTCCAGGTCCGCCATCTCGTACAGCGCCCGGGCGAACCGCGGAGACACGGACAGCGCCTTGCGGAAATGTCCTTCCGCGTTCTTCAGATCGCCGGCGCCGCGAGCGCAGTTGCCCGCATTCAGGTAAGCCACTTCCGGCGTCTTGTAGAGCGGGTTCGATGCCGCCCTGACGAAATACTTCTCACCCTGCTCGGCCTTGCCACGCTTGCAGAGGATCACCGCGTAGTTGTTCAGGATTTCCGGGTTCTGCGGATCGAGATCCAGCGCCTTGACGAAATGCGAGTCGCTCTTCTTGGGGTCGTTGAGCGTGTCGTACAGCAGGCCCGATGCTGCATGCGCCCGCGCGTTGCGCGGATTCTGCTCGACGGCGCGATCGAGTTTTTCCTTGGCCGCCTTCAGATTGCCCTTGCGAAAATAGTCGACGCCCAGCTCCAGATTGATGTCCGAGGCGCGATTCGGCTGCGGCACCGACAGCGGCTGGGTGCTCGTGGTGGTGCAGGCCGCAACGGCACAGGACAGCAAAGTCGCGATCAGCGCCGGTCGAATCACGGTTGCACCGCCACGGAAATGAGTTTGGATCCCAGGCGTACGGTCGTCCGGTCGCGCACCCGCCCCACCAGCTGGCCGCAGGCTGCATCGATGTCGTCACCGCGGGTGCGGCGCGTCGTCGCAATCACGCCGTGTGAATTGCAGATGTCGCGGAAGCGCTCGATGGCTGCCGGCGTGGAGCGCCGGTACTGGGTGCCGGGAAACGCATTGAACGGAATCAGATTGACCTTGGCCGGCCGGCCTTTGAGCAGCCGCACCAGCTCGAACGCGTGCTCGGGCTGGTCGTTCACACCGTCCAGCATCACGTACTCGAACGTGATGCTGCGCGCGTTCTGCTTGTTCACGTACTGCCAGCAGGCGTCCAGCAGCTCGGCAATCTTGTGCTTGCGGTTGATCGGTACCAGTTCGTCGCGCAACTGGTCATTCGGCGCGTGCAGCGAAACTGCCAGCGCGCAATTGGTTTCTTCGGCCAGCTTCAGCATCTGCGGCACCAGGCCGGAGGTGCTGACGGTCACGCGGCGGCGCGAGATGTCGAAACCCAGATCGTCCATGAGAATCTCGGCAGCCGGCACCACGTTGCGATAGTTCGCCAGCGGCTCGCCCATGCCCATGAACACGATGTTGGTGATCACGCGATTGCCGCCGGCCTCGTAACCCAGCTCGCGGTTGGCCAGCCACACCTGGCCGACGATTTCGGCCACGCTCAGGTTGCGGTTGAAGCCCTGCTGCGCGGTCGAGCAGAAGGTGCAATCCATGGCGCAGCCGAGCTGGCTGGAAATGCACAGCGTGCCGCGGCCCGGCTCGGGAATGAACACCATCTCGATCGCCTGCCGGGCGTCGATCTCATCCGGCCCGGCGTTGCGCGAAGCGGCGCCCGCCATCGACAGGAGCCACTTGCGGGTGCCGTCGCTCGAAACCTGGGTGAGCCGGATCTCGGGCGTGACGACTTCGGCCACTTCCTTCAGGCGCTCGCGAAACGACTTCGCCAGATCGGTCATCTGGTCGAAGTCGCTGGTGGCGCGCTTGTACAGCCACTTCAGGAGCTGCCGGGCACGAAACGGCTTCTCGCCCATCGCCGCGATGAACGCTTCGAGCTCGGGCCGGGTCAGCCCGAGCAGATTCGTCTTGGCGGCGGCGCAGCTCATGAGAGTGTGCGGATCAGCGGGTCCGCGGGCAGAGGTCGGCCGCGGCGAAGAAATAGGCGATCTCGATCCTGGCGTTGTCGACGCTGTCCGAACCGTGCGCGACGTTCTCTTCGATGCCCGAAGCCAGGTCGGCGCGGATGGTGCCCTTGTCGGCCTTCTTCGGGTCGGTGGCGCCCATCAGCTCGCGGTTCTTGGCCACGGCGTTCTCGCCTTCCAGCACCTGCACCATGACCGGGCCGGAAGTCATGAACTTCACCAGGTCCTTGAAGAACGGACGCTCGCGGTGCACGGTGTAGAAACCTTCGGCCTGCGCCTGGCTCAGGTGCAGCATGCGGGCGGCGACGATCTTGAGGCCGGCCTGCTCGAAGCGGCGGTAAACCTCGCCGATCACGTTCTTCTGGACGCCATCGGGCTTCACAATCGAAAGGGTGCGTTCAAGGGCCATGGAAATCGTCGACCTCAAAGATCAGGTGAAAAACAATGAGTTAGCCCCGTCCCGCCGAAGCGCGGCCGGACAATGGAAAACGGGGGCCGGATTTACGCGCCGCGCAGTCTACCCGCCGGGGTCGGGTGCGGCAAGAAAACGAATGGCGACGAGGAGTTAGAGAAGAGCCCTCACCTGCGCACTATCGCGCGGCCTCTGCCTCGGGCAGACCGGGCTGACGGTCTCTTACACCGTGAAGCTCTCGCCGCAACCGCACTCGCCCTTCACGTTGGGGTTGCGGAAGCGGAAGGCCTCGTTCAGGCCCTGCTTGACGAAGTCGATCTCGGTGCCGTCGATGTAGCTGAGCGAGTCACGGTCGACGATGACTTTCACGCCCTGCTGCTCGAACACGACATCGTCCGTGCCGAGGTCGTCGGCATAGTTGACCACGTAGGCGAAACCCGAGCAGCCGGTTTTCTTCACGCCCAGGCGCAGGCCCAGGCCATGACCCCGGCGGGTCAGGAATGTGCGGACACGGTCGGCAGCGGCGAGAGTCAGCGAGATCGACATGGCCTACATGTTGCGGCGCGCGGCCGCAGAGTCAAGCGTGCGGATGGCATGATCTTATGCCAAGCGTGCCCAGGCTTCAGCCAGAGCCCGCACCGCGTCTTCCAGGATGAGAAGTCGCCCCCGCTTTTCGGCCGGCATCTGCAGCGCATCGGCGGCTTCGCGCCAGTTCCAGCTGCGCAGCTCGTCCAGTGTGGCGCCGACCAGCCGCTGCGACAGCCAGGAGCCGGCGGCAATGCAGTGCGGGCAGCCGTAAACCTCGAACCGCGCCGCACGAATGACAGGGCCGGCAACTTGCGCGCTCAGGTGGAACTGCACGCCCTGATCGCGGCGACCGGCCGTAGCGGCAATGACGCCGGGTGCCGGATCGAAATGTCCGGGGTTGCGGGGCCGCTCGAAATGCTCGATCACCGTGGCCGAGTAGTCGAGCGCGGAAGAGACCTCGAAGCTCACGTTGCATTTCCCAGCTGTCGCAGCCGTCGCACCTCGCGGCCGACGGCCTCGATGGCCATGTCGATCTCGGCGTCGGTCGTGAAGCGGCCGAGACTGAAGCGCAACGAACTCTGTGCGAGCTGATCGCTGCGCCCGAGCGCACGCAGAACATACGAAGCTTCCTCCGAAGCGGAGGAGCACGCCGATCCGGCAGAGACCGCAAGCTCGCGCAACGCAAACTGCAGACTCTCGCCTTCCACGCCATGAAAGCTCGCGTTGAGAACATTGGAGACGCGCTGCTCAGGGTGGCCGTTGAGCTCGACGTTGCCGACGGCTGCAAGACCCTGCCACAGCCGATCACGCAAGACTCGCAGACGGGCGCAATCCGCCTCGCGTTCGGCAGCGGCCAGCTCGAATGCGGCGCCCATGCCAACGATCTGATGAGTTGCCAACGTACCCGAACGCAAGCCGGATTCCTGACCGCCGCCGTGGAGGATCGGCCGCAGGCCGACCGGCGGCTGACGCCGCACGTACAACGCGCCGATGCCTTTCGGCCCGTAAGCCTTGTGTGCCGTCACCGACAGCAGATCCACGCACTGGGCCTGCACGTCGATGGGGAGCTTGCCGACGCTTTGCGCGGCATCGACATGGAACAGCACGCCGCGCTCACGGCACAGCTGACCGACGGCCGCGATATCGTTGATCACGCCGGTTTCATTGTTGACGTGCATCAGCGACACCAGCTGCGTATCGCTGCGCAACGCTTCGCTGACCTGCTGCGGATGCACGATGCCCTGCGAATCCGGCTTCAGGTACGTAACCTCGAATCCTTCGCGCTCCAGCTGCTTGAGCGCATCCAGCACCGCCTTGTGCTCGGTCCGGGAAGAAACGATGTGACGGCCGCGATCCGCATGGAAGCGCGCCACGCCGAGAATCGCCAGGTTGTCGGACTCGGTCGCTCCGGACGTCCAGACGATGTTCTCGGGGCGCGCGCCGATGCTCGCAGCAACTTGTGCCCTCGCCTTCTCGACCAACGCACGGGCGCGCCGGCCAAAGGCGTGGCCTGCCGATGAAGGATTACCGTGCTCGCCAGTCGGCAGCAGGCATTCGATCATGCGCTCGGCCACGCGCGGGTCCACCGGCGTGGTGGCGGCATAGTCGAGATAGATCGCGGTGTTCACGAGAACCTCCTTCAGCGGACTCGCCCCGCCGGCCGGCGGCGCGACTGAACCGCAGTCAGGATGCCACGCAGAATGTTCATCTCGTTCTGATCCAGCTGCGCTCGATTGAACAGGCGGCGGATCCGCGTCATCAGGTGCCCCCCGCCGGTGCGATCGCGGAAATCGATTGCCTCCAGCACCTGTTCGATGTGGACGTACAAGCGCGCCATCTCCTCTGCGCTGGCGAGCGGCACCTCTCGCGGCGGTGGCTGCGGCGCGCCGGGACGGGCGGCAAGCCACAACTCATAGGTCACGACCTGCACCGCCATCGCCAGGTTCAGCGAGCTGTAGTCCGAATCCGTGGGAATGGTCAGCAGCAGGTTGCAACGCTCCAGTTCGACATTGGTGAGCCCGGTGCGTTCAGTCCCGAACACGATAGCAGCCCCGCCCGCACTTGCGGCTTGCACGATCTGTGGCGCGCATTCGCGCGGCTCCACCAGATTCCAGGGCATATGTCGCTGGCGCGCACTGGTTCCGACCACCAGCCCACAATCGGCAATCGCCTGACCGAAGTCCTCGTGCACCTGTGCCGCGTCGAGTACGTCGTCCGCGCCCGAGGCGCGCGCCGTGGCCTCCGTGTGCGGAAAAAGCGCCGGACGAACCAGGCGTAGCTCGCGCAGCCCCATGTTCTTCATGGCACGCGCCACAGCCCCGATGTTGCCGGGGTGTTTGGGATCGACAAGGACGATGCGGATAGACATTGAGCTGGTATTCTATCGGCCCCTCGAGGCGCTTGCCGCCTCTGACGCTCTTTGCCACCGCCGCCGCCTGAGGAATACATGCAACCGCTGG
>Ga0182747_1000381_pt1 | contig 43673 bp, 37 predicted proteins | sample eDN3rd30CBELigBY_FD_128526 | JGI IMG/M metagenome (GOLD analysis project Ga0182747, IMG submission 128526) | Enriched backyard soil microbial communities from Emeryville, California, USA - eDNA 3rd pass 30_C BE-Lig BY (version 2) (version 2) | ecosystem: Environmental > Terrestrial > Soil >... | reverse complement strand
GTACTTTGCAGCAGCTCGTACACGCGACTCGCCACCGTGACCAGGGTCTGTGAGCATGGCTCGCAGCCTCCGCCGCAGCAGGTCGGCCATTGGGAAACCGGCATCGAGAACAAGGGACGCACGCAACTGCGGTAGTAATCCTGGAGTCCGGCTTCCTCGGCGGCCTGCGCGAGCGCCTGGGCGAATTCGGGACTGCGGGTGTCGACCATGGCGACGCAGCCTACCCGAAGCAACGACCGCGGCAACAGTACCTGCGTCGGCGACGCTGGTGATCGGCGGCGGGCGCAGATGGGGTAGCCTGGCAGCCAGCAGTTTCTCGAGATCCACAAAGGAATCCGCGTCATGGCCTGGCCCGCACCCGTCACCCTGCACGGCACGTATGTAAGACTGGAACCGCTATCGCAGTCGCACCATGACGAGTTGGCGGAAGCCGTGCGCGACGGTGAGCTGTGGAATCTGTGGTACACGTTCGTGCCCACGCCCGAGAAGATGCGCGCCGAAATCGAGCGCAGGCTGAGCCTGCAACAGCAAGGCTCGATGCTGCCGTTTGCCGTGATCGAGGTCGCCAGCGGCCAGGCGGTCGGCATGACTACCTACATGGACATCGACGCTGCCAACCGGCGCGTGGAGATCGGCTCGACCTGGTACCGCAAACGCGTGCAACGCAGTGCGCTCAATACCGAATGCAAGCTGCTGTTGCTGCGGCATGCGTTCGAGCAACTCGACTGCATCGCCGTCGAGTTCCGCACGCATTTCTTCAATCACGCGAGCCGCCGGGCGATCGAGCGGGCAGGCGCGAAACTGGATGGCATCCTGCGCAACCATCGCCTGTCGACGGACGGCACGCTGCGCGACACCTGCGTGTACAGCATCATCGCCGGCGAATGGCCGGCCGTGCGATCGCATCTGACGTATCAGCTTTCCAGGCCACGGATCGAGGCTTGAACTATCCAGCCCGCGTCCTCCCTGCCTGACGCGCAGCAGCACGCAGCGCGCGCATCGATCGGTGTCGTCACCTCGAACGCAGCTCAGGTACGCGACCGACCGATGGTCCCCTGCACCTGCTGAACCAGCTCCCCGGCATCGCCACAGCGGATACCCGCCGCGTTCGCCTCGTCCGTATCCAGGTGCATCCGCAGCCGGAATTCCTTGGCGACGCGTACGACCACGTCGCCGAAAACGAGGTCGCGGCCTGCACTGTCGACGCGAACCTCCACCGAATCGTGATCGTGCAGGCCGAGCTGCTGCGCTTCCTGCGGACTCATATGGATGTGCCGCCGCGCGCAGATTACGCCGCTGGAAATGGTGACGCGCCCTGCGGGGCCTTCGAGCGTAATACCGGGCGTGTTCGCCAAGTCGCCGGAAATGCGCACCGGCGCATCCACACCAAGCACGAACTCGTCACTGCGAGAGATCTCCACCTGATCTTCCGCCCGCGGCGGGCCCATCAAGCGAACGTTCGCAATCCGGCCGCGCGGGCCGATCAGCGTCACCGTTTCCTGTGCCGCAAACTGCCCCGGCTGCGACACGGGCGTGCGCTCGTGCAGGCGATAGTCCTTGCCGAACAGATCGTCGATCGTCTTCTGCGTCAGATGCGCATGACGTGCCGAGACTTCCACCGGAATCAGGATCTTCTCAGGGTGGCTCGATTGCTGAAGCAGCGCCGCCGTCTGCAACGCGATCTCCAATTCTTCGTTGGCGCGCACCACGAACAAGCGCACACGCGATCCGGCCTCGGAGATCTCGCAAGCCGGCTTTGCATCGCTCAGGCTGCAATCGCGATTGCGACCCTCGTCCAGCCGTGCCCCGAGAAAATCCAACCGCTGCATCACCCGATGCCGCATCAGCGCGCTGTTCTCGCCGATCCCCCCGGTAAAGGCAATTGCATCCACACCCCCCATGACCGCGGCATACGCACCGACGTACTTGCGTACCCGGTGCGAGTACAGCGTGATGGCCAATCGACAGCTCTCGTCGCCCTGTTCGGCACGCTGCTCAATGACACGTAGATCGTTGGTACCGGTCAGGCCCTCAAGGCCGCAGCCGTGATTCAGCAGGTCGTTCAGCGCCTGGGCGTCGTAACCGCCACGCTGCATCAGCAACACCAGCACACCGGGATCGATATCGCCGCAGCGTGTACCCATGACCAGGCCTTCGAGCGGCGTCATCCCCATGCTGGTTTCGACACTGCGTCCGTACTCGATCGCATCGACGCTCGCGCCGTTGCCCAGATGGCAGGAGATGATCCGCAACGCCTGCGGCTGAGCATTCATTCGTTGCGCGACGGCGTGCATGACCTGCGCATGGCTGGTCCCGTGGAATCCATAGCGACGGATACCGAATTGCTGCGCGATATCCGTCGGCAATGCGTACTGCCTGGCGCGATTCGGCAGCGTCGCGTGGAACGCCGTGTCGAACACGGCCACATGCGGCACGTCCGGCATCTGTTCTCGTGCGAACCTCGCCGCAGCCAGGGCGAACGGATTGTGCAGCGGCGCCAACCCATCGAGCTTCGAGATCGCAGCGATGGTGACATCGTCGAGGCGTGTCGGCTGCACGAACTGTGCACCGCCGTGCACGATCCTGTGCGCCACGGCTTCGATCACTGCCTTCTGCGGTATACGTGCTCGCACTTCGGCGAACAGGCGCTGAATCGCCGCTCGTGTGTCCGTGCCGGCATCGAGTGCGAAGCTCTCGTCGCCGCTGTGGAGTCGGCAGTCGGACGACGCCAGATTTTCAATGCGTAGCACCAAGCCGCGCTCGCGTGTCGCGGTATCGATCAACACGCTCTTGACCGAAGAGCTGCCGCAATTCAGGGCGAAAACACGCATGAGTCGTGTTCCTCGAATGGGATGGGACTGGTGCTCGCGTGCCTGACGATACTACGGCGCTCACCTACGGTCTGCCCAAAGCCCTTATTTACCCGTTGCGCTACGCCCGCAGAATCCATTTTGCCGGAACCCTCCGCCGGCATTCCCAAGAGTCCCCTACGATGCGCGCGCACGCCGACCCGACGCATGATGCCACCGCCGACTATCTCGACCGGATGGACCGCTGGTGGCGCGCCGCCAACTACCTGTCGGTGGGCCAGATCTATCTGCTCGACAATCCGCTGCTGCGCGAACCGTTGCGGCTGGAGCACATCAAGCCGCGGCTGCTCGGTCATTGGGGCACCACGCCGGGGCTGAATTTTCTCTATGCGCACCTGAACCGCGTCATCCGCCGTTACGACCTGGACATGATCTTCATCTGCGGCCCCGGCCACGGCGGTCCGGCGATGATCGCCAACACCTACCTCGAGGGCACTTATAGCGAGTACTACCCGGACGTCTCCGAGGACCTGGCGGGCATGCAGCGGCTGTTCCGGCAATTCTCGTTTCCCGGCGGCGTACCCAGCCATGCCGCGCCCGAGACCCCGGGATCGATCAACGAAGGCGGCGAACTCGGTTATTCGCTCTCACATGGGTTCGGCGCGGCATTCGACAATCCGGACCTGGTGGTCGCCTGCGTCATCGGCGACGGCGAAGCGGAAACCGGTCCGCTCGCGACCAGCTGGCACTCGAACAAGTTCCTGAATCCCGCCACCGACGGTGCGGTGCTGCCGATCCTGCACCTGAACGGCTACAAGATTGCCGGCCCGACCGTGCTCGCACGCATTCCTCGCGAAGAGCTCACGCAGTTGCTGTGCGGTTATGGCTACGAGCCTTACTTCGTCGATGCCGAATCGCCGCCGTCGGCCACGCACCAGTCCATGGCACGGACACTGGACACCGTCATCGAGCGGCTGCGCTCCATTCGCAGCGAGGCGCAGCACAGCGGATTCCACGGCCGACCGCTGTGGCCCATGATCGTGCTCAAGAGTCCCAAAGGCTGGACCGGTCCGCAGGAGGTCGACGGTCTGCCGGTGGAAGGCAGCTGGCGTTCGCACCAGGTGCCGCTGGCGCAGCTGGCGCAAAAGCCCGCCCACCTGAAGCTGCTCGAAACCTGGATGCGCAGTTATCGGCCGGAAGAACTGTTCGATGCGGACGGTCGCCTGCACCAGGAGCTGCGGGATCTTGCGCCATCGGGCCGCCGGCGCATGGGCGACAATCCGCACGCGAACGGCGGCATTCTCCTGCGGAAGCTGCGTCTGCCCGACTATCGCCGTTACCAGGTCGAAGTGAAGCAACCGGGGGCCACGACCGCCGAGGCGACCCGGGTGCAGGGCGCCTACATTCGCGACGTCATGAAGCTGAACCTGGCAAGCCGCAACTTCCGCATCTTCAGCCCCGATGAGACCACTTCGAATCGCTGGGATGACGTGCTGCAGGTGACGGCACGCAGCAGCACGGCGCAGATCCTGGCTTCGGACTCGCACATCGCGCCCGATGGGCGCGTCATGGAAATGCTGAGCGAGCATCAGTGCGAAGGCTGGCTGGAAGGCTACCTGCTGACCGGACGACATGGCTTCTTCAATTGCTACGAGGCCTTCGTCCACATCGTCGACTCCATGTTCAACCAGCACGCCAAGTGGCTGAAGACCTGCAATCACATCGCCTGGCGGCGGCCCATCGCCTCGCTCAACTATCTGCTCACCTCGCACGTCTGGCGCCAGGATCACAACGGCTTCAGTCACCAGGATCCGGGCTTCATCGATCACGTGGTGAACAAGAAGGCCGAGGTCATCCGGGTGTGGCTGCCGCCGGATGCGAACACGCTGCTGTGCGTCACCGATCGATGCCTGCACAGCCGCAACCTGGTCAACGTCATCGTCGCCGGCAAGCAGCTGCAGCCGCAGTGGCTGTCGATGGATGCGGCGCTCAAGCATTGCAGCGCCGGCGTCGGCATCTGGGAATGGGCCGGCAGCGATCACGACGGCAGTCCCGACGTCGTCCTCGCCTGCGCCGGTGACGTGCCGACCCTGGAAACGCTCGCGGCAGTCACCCTGTTGCGGGACTGGCTACCTGAGCTGAAGGTGCGCGTCGTGAACGTGGTGGACCTGATGACGCTGCAGCCGCCGCGCGAGCATCCGAACGGACTGTCGGACAGTGCATTCAACTCCATCTTCACGCTCGACAAGCCGGTGATCTTCGCCTTCCACGGCTATCCGTTCCTGATCCATCGCCTCACCTACCGGCGCGCCGGTCACGACAACATGCACGTGCGCGGCTACAAGGAGGAAGGCACGACCACCACGCCCTTCGACATGACGGTGCTGAACGATCTGGACCGGTTTCATCTGGTCGAAGCAGTGATCGACTTCGTGCCGGGCCTGAACCAGCACGCCGCGCACATCCGCCAGCGCATCCGCGACAAACTGGTCGAGCATCGCGAATACATCCGCAGCCACGGCGAGGATTTGCCGGAGATCCGGGACTGGCACTGGACCGCCGCCACTGGCTGACGGCGCGCCACCGCGCTTCTGCGTATAGCGGCTGTAACCTGCGGCAGCTAAGCTGCCGACGGCCGCAACGATAACCAGCTGTCAACGCTACGGGCGCGCCCATGATTCCGACCAGAGTATTTGCGCTGCTCGCATTCGGCCTGCTGGCAGCAGCCTGCGAGCGCGGGGAGCCGCTGCGCCCCAACGAGCCGCCCGCACCATCCGCCGCCGCCTCTTCCGCTCCGGCACCCACGCCGGCCGGCGAGAACGTGCCGCTGCCGCAGCGCCTGCCAGCGCTTTATTCGGGACTGCTGCCCTGCGCCGATTGCGAGGGCATTCGCTACGACCTGGATCTGCGGCCGGACAAGGTGTTCTTCGCGCGCCTGACCTACCTGGGCGAACCCAAGGAAACCACTTTCAGCGAGATCGGCGAATGGTCGCTGTCCGAAGACCAGATGATTCTCGCCCTGCACGGGGACGGGGAGGCGCCGTCCCTGTTCGCCGTGAAGGACGCGCGCACGCTGCGCAAGCTCGACATCGAAGGCAAGGAAATCACCTCGCAGCTCAACTATGACCTGACGCACCAGGACACCTACTCGCCGCTCGAACCCAAGCTGCAGCTGCGCGGCATGTATCGATACATGGCGGACGCCGCCATCTTCGAGGAATGCCTGACGGGCCTGAAGCTCGCAGTGGCGCAAGAAGGCGACAACGCTGCGCTGCAGGCGGCTTATCTCAAAGCGCGCAAGGAGCCGGCGCAGCCGCTGCTGGTCACGCTCGAAGGTCGCATCGTCAAGCGGCCGGGCATGGAAGGGGATCAGCTGCGCGACACACTGATCGTGGAGAAGACCGGCAAATTCCTCTCGAACGAAAACTGCGGAGCACGTGGCGTGACTCATGACCTGGAGGGCACCCGCTGGGTGCTGGTGCGACTGCACGAGCGCGAGATCACGGTGAGCGACGACCGTCGCGAGCCCTACTTCGCGCTGGAGTCCAACGAGCATCGCGTCTCGGGCCACGGCGGCTGCAATCGCCTCATCGGCGGCTATCAATCGAACGGCGACCAGCTGACATTCACGCAGATGGCGCTGACGCGCATGGCCTGCCCCGACGTGAACTTCGAGGAAGCTTTCGTCAAGGCGCTGGAGTCCACCCGGCACTGGAAGATTTCGGGCGCGCACCTGGAGCTGTCGGACGCGACCGGCAAGGTCGTGGCAAGATTCGAATCGAGGAATCTATAGTTCACCAACAACAAGGGAGAATCCCCGATGCCTCTGAACAAGAAACTTCTGGCCGAGTTCATCGGCACATTCTGGCTCGTGCTCGGCGGCTGCGGCTCCGCGGTACTGACGGCGACGTTCCCCAACGTCGGCATCGGCATTCTCGGCGTCGCCCTCGCCTTCGGTCTGACGGTGCTCACCGGCGTATTCGCGCTCGGGTACGCATCGGGCGGGCATTTCAATCCCGCGGTCTCGGTCGGGCTGTGGGCCGGCGGGCGCTTCCCCGCTGCGCAGCTGCTGCCGTACATCATCTCGCAGGTGCTGGGAGCGATCCTGGCTGCAGCCGTCATCTACCTGATCGCCTCCGGCAACGCCGACTGGTCGCTGCAGACCAATGGCATCGCCGCCAACGGCTATGGAGAGCATTCGCCCGGCGGCTACCCGCTGCAAGCGGCGCTGGTCTGCGAGATCGTCATGACCTTCATGTTCCTGATCGTGATCCTGGGCGCCACCGACCGGCGCGCGCCGGCCGGATTCGCGGCCATCGCCATCGGCCTGTGCCTGACCCTGATCCATCTCATCTCCATTCCGGTCACCAACACGTCGGTGAATCCAGCACGCAGCACCGGGCCGGCGCTCATCATGGGCGGCTGGGCACTCGGCCAGCTGTGGCTGTTCTGGATCGCACCGCTGATCGGCGGCGCGCTCGCCGGATTCACCTATCGCTCCATGTTCGAGAAAGGTGAAATGCCAACCGGCGCCGCGGTCGCGGCAACTGCTGCGGCCGACCTGCAGCGCTGAGCATTCGATGCACCCCGAGGGTCGGGGCAACCGCCCCGACCCTTCGACAAGCGTGGGGCGAACGGAAATAATCGCCGTTCGTTTGCATCCCTATCGCCCCGCCCGCTTTTTCGAGACCCAGACCAGCGGCATGAACAAATTCCGAACGCTCATTGCGCCGCTCATCGTACTGGTGCGACTGCATTGGATCGCGCTGTGCGTCGTCGCAGGCGTGCTGCTGCTGTACACGCTGGCCGGGTTCTTCCTGGTGCCGCACCTGGCCCAGTCGCAATTGCAGAGCTACGTCACCGAGACGCTGCACCGGAAGGTCGCCGTCGGCGACGTCCGCTTCAACCCGTTCACCTTCGAGACCAGCATCAGCCGCTTTGCACTGACGGAGGCGGACGATTCACCGCTGGTCGCGTTCCGGCATCTTTACGTCAACGCGGAGCTGGCTTCGTTGTGGCAACGGGCGGTGGTGCTCAAGGAGGTGCAGCTCGCCGCACCTGACATCGACCTGGTGATCGCGAAGGATGGCTCGGTGAACCTGGCGCAGCTGGCGCCTGCTTCGGAAGAGGCAGCACCGCAGCCGCAGGCCGCACCACCGCGCGTGCGCATCAGCACTCTGGATGTTTACGAAGGCCGCATCGGACTGACCGACCAGACACTGACGCGACCATTCGCAGCCGCGTTGAAGCCGGTGCGGTTCACGCTCACCGATTTCAAGACCGACGTCGGCTACCGCAACGCTTACGATTTCGCCGGCACCACCACCTCCGGCGAACGGCTCGAATGGAACGGCGGCTTCACGGTGCAACCGTTGGGCTCGGCCGGCCAGTTCAGCGTGCAAGGCCTGAAAATGGAAACGGTGGACTCTTATATATATGAGTCCCTGCCCTTCCGACTGGCCTCCGGCGACGCCACGGTCAGCGGCAGCTACAACTTCGCGCTCAATCCTACCTTCGCGCTCGACATCACCCTGCCCTCGATCGAGGTGCGCAACCTGTCGTTCGCGGAGCGCAGCAGCAAGGCCGCGGCCCCAGTGACGATTCCCGGCATCCAGGCGCACGACGTCACTTTTTCCTACGGCAAGCGTGATGTCGCGCTGAAGCGCCTCGACGTGAAGGGCGCGCGGGTGGATGTGGCGCGCGAGGCGGATGGTTCGATCAGCTTGATGCGATTGCTCGGTGCGCAGAAGGCCGGCACCGAAACGCCTTCGACAGCTGAAGCGAAGCGCAGCGATGGCAGCAAGCCCGCCAGCAGCACCACCGCCATGGCTGACACTGCGGCCGCAGCATCGACGCAGACACCCGCTGCGGCCGACTCGCCCGACTGGCGCGTGAGCATCGAGACCATCCAGCTCGCCGATGCCGCAATCAAAGCCGAGGATCACGGCATCTCGCCGACGACCAGGTTCCAGCTCGCGCCGGTGCAACTGACCGTGAACGGCTGGAGCACGGACCCGGCGGCCAAGCTCCAGGTCGATGCCGACATCACCATCGACCAGCACGCCAGGCTCACCAGCAAGGGCGAGGTGCAGCTCGAACCGCTGAGCACGCAGCTGGCCATTGCGCTGTCCGGCTTCGAGCTGCCCGTGCTGCAACCGTACATCGAAGACACGACGGCAATGACGCTGCATTCCGGCCAGCTCGGCGTCAAAGGCAACCTGTCGTACGCGGCCACGCCGGAAAAGGCGCCGCCGCTGAAATTCACCGGCGAAGTCCAGGTGGCCGACCTGCGCACCACCGATCAGCTGGTGAACCAGGATTTCGTGAAGTGGCGCAACCTGGCCGTCACCGGCATCGATTTCACCCAGAACCCGAACCGGCTCAGCATCGATCGCATCGTCGCGCGCCAGCCCTACGCCAGTGTCGTGATCTCCAAGAATCAGACACTGAACGTAACCAGCGTGCTCAATCCCGGCGCTGCCCAGGAGCCGCCGGCGAAAGATGAAGAGACGGAGGAAAGCGCGAAGCAGGAAAAGAGCGCGGACGCTCGCACTGAGCAGTCCGGCAACGCCAAGATTGCCGACAGCGGCAAGGCAGCGAAGAGTACGGCGAAGAAGGCTGCCGGTGTCGCCGAATCGAGCCAACGCGCCGACTCGCAGCCGCCCTTCCCGATCCGCATCAAGACCGTGCAATTCATCGACGGCTCGGCGAATTTCGCCGACTACTCGATCGAGCCCTCGTTCGCGACCGGCATTCTCGGGCTGAGCGGCACGGTGGTCGGCTTGTCGTCCGACCCCGCTTCACGCGCGAAAGTGAAGCTCGACGGCAAGGTCGACAAGTACGCGCCGGTGGACATCACCGGCGAGGTGAACCTGCTCTCGGCGGCCAAGTACACCGACCTGTCGATGGACTTTCGCAACATGGAGCTCACCACGTTCAATCCCTATTCGGGCAAGTTCGCCGGCTACAACATCAGCAAGGGCAAGCTGTCGACCGAGCTCAAGTACAAGGTGGAGGACCGCAAGCTCGACGCCGCGCATCACATCGTGGTGGACAACCTGGAGTTCGGCGAGAAGACGGATTCAAAGGACGCCGCACCGATCCCGCTGAAGCTCGCAGTAGCGCTGCTCAAGGATCGCCGCGGCGTGATCGACGTCAATCTGCCGGTCAGCGGCACACTCGACGATCCGAAGTTCCGCCTCGGTCCCATCATCTGGAAGGCCGTCTTGGGGCTGCTCACCAAGGTGGTTACGGCACCGTTCGCCGCGCTCGGCGCGCTCTTCGGCGGCGGCGAGGAACTGGCTTACGTGGATTTCCCGGCCGGCTCCGCCGAGCTGGCGGCACCGCAGGCCGAGAAGCTCACCACGTTGTCGAAGGCGCTGGTCGAGCGCCCGCAACTCAGGCTCAGCGTGCCTTTGACCGTCGTGACCGCCCAGGACAGCGAGGCGTTGGCCCGTACTGCGCTGGCGGCGAAAGTCCCGGCTGCTCCCGAGCAGGCGCTCGATGACAGCGAGAAGCGCAAGCGCGTGGCGGTCTACGAGAAGGCTTACAAGGAGATCATGAACGCCGCGCCGCAATACCCGCCGGAGACGAAGACGGAAAAGGGCATGGACTTCGACGCCCAGCTCAAATTTCTCGAAGACTCGTTACTGCAACAGCTGCGCCCCGACGACTCGGCGCTCACCGCGCTTGCACAACAACGAGCCCGGGCGGTGCAGGATGCACTGCTTGCGAATACCGAGCTGAATCCCGAGCGTGTGTTCATCACCGCGGAGCGCACCGAGGGCAAGCCCCAGGATGCAACGGTGCGGATGGAAATGAAACTCGAATAGGCCGGTAACCCGGGCCGACTTTCCTGGCCCGGAGTGAAACCCGGCGGCGCCGCTCAGCCGACGCGCTCAATCACCATCGCGATGCCCTGTCCGACGCCGATGCACATGGTGCACAGCGCGTAGCGACCCTTGATCTTCTCGAGCTGATTGATCGCCGTCGTTGCGAGCCGCGCGCCACTGGCGCCGAGCGGATGACCGATTGCGATGGCGCCGCCGTTCGGATTCACATGCTCCGCATCGTCCGGCAGACCGAGCTGCCGTGTCACGGCCAGGCCCTGGGCCGCGAAGGCTTCGTTGAGTTCGATGACATCCATCTGACCGATCGACAACTTGGCCAGCTCCAGTACCTTGCGCGACGCCGGCGCAGGCCCGATGCCCATGATTCGCGGCGCCACTCCGGCGGTCGCCGTTGCAATCACTCGTGCACGCGGACGCAGGCCAAACTTCGCCGCCGCTTCTTCGCTTGCCAGCAACAGTGCGCAGCTGCCGTCATTGACGCCTGAAGCGTTGCCGGCAGTCACCGTACCGTCCGGCTTCACTACGCCCTTCAGCTTCGCGAGCGCTTCGATGCTGGTCTGGCGCGGATGCTCATCGACCGAGAACTGGATCGGCTCGCCCTTCTTCTGTGGAATCGTCACCGGCGTGAGCTCCGCTTCGAAGAACTTGTCGGCATGCGCACGCGCATAGCGTTGCTGGCTGCGCAGCGCGAAAGCATCCTGATCGGCGCGGCTGATCTTGAAATCGGCCGCGACGTTCTCCGCCGTCTCCGGCATCGAGTCGATGCCGTACTGCGCCTTGAGCAAAGGATTCACGAAGCGCCAGCCGATGGTGGTGTCTTCGATCTTCGCGGCACGCGAGAAAGCGCTATCGGCCTTGCCCATGACGAAGGGCGCGCGCGTCATGCTCTCGACGCCGCCAGCGATGATGAGCTCTGCTTCGCCGGTACGAATCGCACGCGCGGCAAGATTCACGGCATCCAGACCCGAGCCGCACAGGCGATTGATCGTCGCGGCAGGCACCGAGTCGGGCAGGCCGGCAAGCAGCAGGGCCATGCGCGCGACGTTGCGGTTGTCTTCACCGGCCTGGTTCGCGCAGCCGTAGTACAGATCGTCGATGGCAGACCAATCGACCTTCGGATTGCGCACCATCAGGGCCTTGAGCGGAATCGCACCGAGATCGTCGGGACGTACCTGGGCCAGTGCACCGCCATAACGGCCGATGGGGGTACGGATCGCATCGCAAATGAAAGCCTGTCGCATGGGAATCTCTCGTCTGCCGGTTCAACCCTCGAGGATCGGCAGTGTACAGCCGCCCTGCGGCGCCCTCACTTCGCAAACGGAGAAAGCAGAGTTCGCGGTCCGTCTGGCAGAAATAACGGGCCTTTCCATCCCGCGGGACGGCGCCGTCCTGTAGCCTATCCGCCATGCAGTCCTCCAACCTACGTGGCATCGGCGCAATGCTGCTGGCCGTCGCGACGTTTGCGATGATGGACGTCACCATGAAAAAGCTGGTCGAGAGCTACCCGTCGGTGCAGGTCACGTTCCTGCGCGGCGCGGCCTCGCTGCCTTTTCTGCTCGGTGCCACTGCCCTGTTCGGCGACTGGCGCGACCTGGTACCGAAGCGTTGGCTGCTGCACCTCGTGCGCGGTCTGCTGAGCGTCGCCACGCTGGTGCTCTTCATCTATGCAGTGAGCCAGCTGTCGCTGGCCGATACCTACGCCATCTTCATGTCGGCGCCGCTGCTCATCACGGCGCTGTCGGTGCCGATGCTCGGCGAGAAAGTGGGCTGGCGGCGCTGGGTTGCCGTGCTGGTCGGCCTTTGCGGCGTCATCGTCGTGCTGCGTCCTTCGGGCACCGGGCTGATCACCATCGGCGGATTGGCTGCCCTTGCTTCCGCGCTGGGCTACGCCCTGGGCGCGATCACCATCCGCGTGCTGATTCGTACCGATTCGAGCGCGGCGACGATCATATGGACCATCCTCTTCCTGGCGGTAGCGGCCGGGCTCTTTTCGATAGCGAACTGGAAGGCGCTGCAATGGGAGCAGCATTGGCCGTGGATAGTGGGCCTGGGTGTGTCGGGCGCTCTGGGCCAGTACTTCATGACGCACGCCTTCCGCCTGACTTCGCCGTCGATCGTGGCGCCGCTGGAATATACGGCGCTGATGTGGGGAATGCTGTTCGACTGGCTGCTGTGGATGACGACGCCGAGCGCGCGAATGCTGCTTGGCGCATCCATCATCGTGAGCAGCGGGCTGTACGTGATCTACCGTGAACGCATCAAGCCGACGCCGGTGTCGGAATCAAGAGCCGAGATGGATGCGCGGCAGATGCACTGAGGAGTCCTTTCTCTCACTCACCTGGAGCAAGCACTCCGTCATTCCCGCGAAAGCGGGAATCCCCCCTCACCGGCAGATGGACTCCCGCATGCGCGGGAGTGACCAGCAGGAAGTGTCACGACGCATCGGCATTGGCGCTGGCGGATTCCCGTCGGCCGAACAGCAGTCTCCAGTCCTGGAACAGGACCAGCGCCACGCCGACGAGCACCAGCAGCGCCGCCGTCACCGCCAGTCCCGTGACTTTTTCCTGCAGAACTACCGCGCCGAGCACCAGTGCAACGACAGGATTGACCAGCGCATAGGTCGTCACCTTCTGCGCCGACACGCGGGTCAACAGCCACAGGTAGCTGTTCAGCGCCACGATGGTGCCGAACACGACCAGGTACAGCACCGCCATTGCCGAAGACAACGACACGTGGGCGAGATCGAAGTGCGCCCACTCGCCGTCGACGAACGTCAACACCAGCTGGAACAGTCCGCCGAACAGCATCTGCGCGGCCGTGAAGCTCAGCAGATTGTCGGCCCGAGCGACGCGCTTTTGCAGCAGCGTGCCAAAGCTCCAGCCGGTCACTGCGGCAAACATTGCCAGCAAGTACAGCGGCTGCGAGCCGCCGGACAGCGTATGCGTGTGCATCACGATAGTTGCCACACCCGCGAGCGCGATGGCCGTACCCACCAGCGCCTGGCGCGATGGCGCCCGCTTGCCGAAAAACACCCAGTCGAGCACCAGCACCAGGACCGGCATGGCCGCGACGATGAGCGCGGCGATGCCGGACGGAATGCCCTGCTGCGCCCAGATGACGAAGCCATTGCCGATCCCCGCAAGCAGCACGCCGCACAAGGCGGCGGCCGGCAGGTTCACGTCGGCGAACGGTCGCCGGTGTCGGGTCCGCAACCATGCGTACATCAGCACCCCGGCCAGCAGGAAGCGCACCGCGCCGCTGATGAACGGCGGCAACGTCTCGATCGATATGGCGATCGCCAGGTAGGTCGTACCCCAGATCAGGTAGATGCCGGCGAACGCGGCAATCACCGCCAGCGACAGCGAAGCGGCGCGCCGGGCCGGGGGAGTCAACGGGGTCGGGGGCGAGTTTTTCATGCGAGGACTTTGCCTGTGCAGCTGGCAAGCAGTACAGATTCAGGTAGACTGGCGCTGAGCCAATACAGTTAGGAATGGCACCTTTGTCATCCAGCGCTCCCCTGCTCTACGAACGTGTGGCACGGCTGGTCGAAACCCAGATCGCCACCGGCGCGCTGCGCACCAATGATCGCATCCCTTCCGTGCGCAGCATGAGTCGCACCGCGAAAGTCAGTGTTTCCACCGTGGTGCAGGCCTACGTGCACCTGGAAAACATCGGACTGATCGAAGCCCGGCCGCAGTCCGGTTTCTACGTGCGTCCGCCCGATCCGAGCGTCATGCCGGAACCCCGCGCCAAGGTAACGCGCTCGCGCAAGCCGGTATCCATCGCCACCGAAATGCTGGACACCTGCCGCGAGGCGCTGAGCCGCACCGACATCGTGCCGCTCAACGTCGCATTCACCTCGCCGGAGTCGTACCCCAATCAACGGCTCAACAACCTGATCCGCGAGGTCTTGCGCGACCACCCGGCACACGCCGGCGAACTGTTCATGCCGCCGGGCGATCCGGAGCTGCGACGCCAGGTGGCCAAGCGCATGGCGATTGCCGGCGCGCCGACGGATCCGGCGCACATCGTCATCACCGCCGGCGCCATGGACTCGCTTTCGCTGTCGCTGCAGGTGACCTGCCAGCCAGGAGACACGGTGCTGGTGGAATCGCCCACCTACTTCGGCCTGCTGCAATTGATCGAGCACCTGCGGCTGAAAGTGGTGGAAGTGCCCAATCGCCCCGGCATCGGCATCGATGCCGAAGCGGTCCGCAACATCGTGCGCACCACGCGCCTGGCGGCGGCGGTGCTGGTGCCGAACTTCAACAACCCAGCCGGCACGCTGACCTCCGATGAGGCCAAGCGCGACATCGTCACGACGCTCACCGGCAACGACGTGCCCATCATCGAGGACGACATCTACGGCGACCTGCATTACGGCAGCGTCCGGCCGACCTCGATGCGCGCCTTCGACGAATCCGGACTGGTGATCTCCTGCGGCTCGGTGTCCAAGACCATCGCGCTCGGCTACCGTATCGGCTGGGCGGTGAGCCCGCTGTTCCACACTGAAATCGCGCGCGCCAAGTTCTTCTCGTCGGTGGCCTGTCCGACGTTGCAGCAGCTGGTGCTGGCCCGCTACTACGCCAGCGGCGGCTACGACCGTTACCTGCGCCGCGTGCGCTCGCTGCTCTCGGCCAATTCGCAGCGCTTCATCGATGCCGTCGCCCGGTACTTTCCCGCCGGCACGCGCATCGCACGACCGGCCGGCGGCATGGTCATCTGGATCGAGCTGCCCGCCAACGTGGACGGCGCAGAGCTGTTCCGGACCGCGCTGGCGAGCCGGATCGGCATCGCGCCGGGCGTGGTGTTCTCCGCCAAGGCCGATTACCGCAATTACATTCGCATGAGCTGCGGCCTGCCGTGGTCGACGACCATCGAGCACGCCATCGAAAAATTGGGGCGCCTCATCGAAGCGATGGCGCGGACCGCGGCGGCCTGATCCCGGCCAACGCAATCCGCGCCACGCTGCGGCTGCCATCGTTCCCGACCTATCGGGCGATGATCGCGGCCTGACGCAGCGCATGGCTCTTCACCTCTGCGCTTGCTGCCTGCGCGTACGTCGACGAGGCCGGCCCGGCCAGCTCAGTAATGGATACCTCGCCCGGCGGTGCCGCCTGGGCCAGGTACACGTTCAGCTGCAGTGCGCTCAGCAACCCAACGTTCACCGCGATCGACGCGGCCAGTGGAATCAGGCGTCTCATGATTGCTCCCTCCATTGGGGTTCGGAGGCGTACCAGCGCGTTCGGGAGGAACGGCGGCCCGGGCTCCGGGATGTTTCGGACAGGACAGGTCTGCGGGGAGCCGCAAGCTCGCGCTCACGCTCCAGCTGCAGCCGGTCGGCCTGAAGTTTTGCCAGCTGAATGAACAGATACTCGTCCATGGGCCACCTCCGGTTAGCTATGAAAATCTCTAATGGAGGCGTAGCGTATTCGCGTGGAAATCGGCGCAGTAGCGACACTTAGTGTCGTCTTGATATGATTTTTAATTGCATCTCAGGGGCGACGCGCAGCGTGGCGGCAACGCTTCGCAGTGCCTGCCCGTCCAGCCGGAACCGCACTGTTTCCCGACCATGAGCAATCCCCAAGAGATTTCATGAAACGCATCCCCGTCGGCCCGTTGCGCGCCTTCGACGTCGCGGCCCGCAACCTGAATCTCAGCGCAGCAGCGCAGGAAATGAACGTCACCCACGCCGCCGTGAGTCGACAGGTGAAGCAACTGGAAGAGCGGCTGGGCGTGAAGCTGTTCGAGCGATTGCCGCGCGGATTGAAACTCACTGCGCACGGCGCGCTGCTGGCCGAAGGAACCCGCGAGGCGTTCGACCGGCTGGCCAGCGCCATCGAAGACGTTTCGATTCCAGCGGTGCGCCGCAAGCTCACCATCTCGACGTTCGCTTCGCTTTCGGCGCGCTGGCTGATGCCGCGCGTACAGTCGTTCTCGTTGCTGTTCCCGGAGGCGGATCTGCAGGTCGTAACGACCACGCGGCTGGTCGATTTCGCGCGCGACGATGTCGATATCGGCATCCGCTTCGGCGGCGGCCAGTACCCGGGGCTACACGTCGTGCCGTTGTTTCGGCCAAGAGAGATCGTGGTGTGCTCGCCCTCGCTGCTCGCTCGCGGTCCGAGGCTCGAGGCGCTCAGCGACCTGAAGCATCACGCGCTATTGCACGATGACTCCTATCACGCGTGGGAGCGCTGGCTCAAAGCGGCAGGGGTCAAAGGCGTGAACGCACGCCGCGGCGTAATCTGCGGCGATCGCAACTCCATGCTGCAAGCTGCGCTGGAAGGCCAGGGCGTCGCCCTCGCCTCCAGCGTCTTCGCTGCCGGCGATCTGGCGGCAGGGCGGCTGGTGCAGGTATTCACCGACGCCATCGAATCGCCCTTCGCCATCTACGCCGTGTGCCTGCCGCGGCGGCTCAACGATCCGCTGATCTCGGGCGCCATGAACTGGCTGGTGCGCGAAGCGACCACGTCGCCCGATGCGCACGTGCCGGAGCCTTGAGAAGGCTCTGATTCATCGCTCCCGCGTGCGCAGGAATCCATCCGAACCAGCCAGATGGACTCCCACCTACGCGGCAGCGACGAGCAGATCGGAAGCAGCCGGGCGATCGAACGGGATCAGGCAGTGACGTCAATGCTTCTCCGCCTTGCTCTTTTTCTTCAGGTCGGCGCGGTGCGCGCGCTCGTAGGTTTGAATGTCCTTGAAACGTCCGTTCTTGTCGCGAACCGCATAGAGCTTCTTGCCGGCGGTGCTGCGGTGGGTGGTACGCGTGGTCGAGGCCATGGGTCTCTCCTGCTTGAAACGGCGCAGTTCGAGATACCCGCGTCGACCCCACCGGTCAATTACGCAATTCGAGACGACGCCGTGAATCTAGTCTGTCTTCTTGCCGAACAACGCATCGAGCTGCGCGCGGGCCTGATCGGCGGCAGATGACTGGGAAGACGCCGGCTTCGCGCCGAACAGCGCATCGAGCTGGGATTTAGCCTTGGCGGCTTCAGTCGCGCCAGCGTCTGAATAGGCACCGGGCCTGGGTTTGAAATAGTCGCAGAAGTTGGCGCGTTCCTTGTCCTTCACTGCCTCGGCAATCGGCTCGCGGCAATGCTTGGCGACCGTGATGTCGTAGAACTCGCAGAGTTTGCACACGTGCAGCTCCGCGCCGCACTGCCTGCACTCCTCCAGGCGGCGCAGCGGCAGTGTGTAATCCGCGAGCGAAGTGCCGCATTTCCAGCAGACGAGCTCTGACATGATCGGCAGCAGAGGTGGGCAGCGAAGGATTCAGAACGACCGGTGGATACTAGCCCAATCCACCGGCACTGCGGGCCGGGAGCGCGGCCACTGCAACGACTTCCGCATCGTTGAGAGCCGACCGGCCGCAGCTGCGGGTTCAGCTCTTCTTCGCCGACTTGCGGGGCTCTTCGACACCCTCGCCGGTCGCGATGTCGTCGTAGCCGCGGCCCACGAATTCGATCAGGCACAGGCCGTGGCCGAACGGATCGGCCAGCATGGCGATCTTGCCCCAGCTGTTGGAGCGGATCGGGCCTTCGAGCCGGGCGCCGGCATTGCGGGCCTTGTCGACCGACGCCTCGACCGAGTCGACCACGAAGTCCAGGTGGACCGGTGTCCAATGGCGGGCATAGGAGCGCAGGTGCCGGCTGTACGCCGAGGCCACCGTGCCATTCGGCTTGGACAGCAGATAGATCGGCGACGGTGCGCCCAGCAGCTCCACCGCATCGTGGCCGAAGCGCCGCCCCACCCTCAGGCCGAGGGCGGCACAGTAGAACTCCACACCTTTCTTCAGATCATCGACGTCGATGTTGACCAGCAGCGACAACGCCATGGGCTAGTGCCTCGTGACCACGATGGGGCTGCCGCGCGTGATCACCATCGTGTGCTCGTATTGAGCCGAGCGCGTGCCGGCCGGGCCGAACAGCGTCCAGCCGTCGCTGGACTGTTCCACTATCGAAGTCTTGGTCGAGAGAAACGGCTCGATCGTGATCACCATGCCTTCCTGCAATACGCGGCGGTCATTGGCAACGAAATAGCCGGCAATATGTTCCGGCTCCTCGTGCAGTGCCCGGCCCACGCCGTGACTGCCGAGATTGCGGATGATGCGGAAGCGATGCTGCTTTGCGACCCGTTCGATCGCCTTGCCGATCTGGTTGATCCTGGCGCCAGCACGCGCTTCCTGCATCGCGTTCTCCAGCGCGAGCTTGGTGGCATGGCACAGGCGCAGCGCGACATCACTGGCGGGCGGCACCACCCGAGTGCCGCCGGTATCGGCGAAATAGCCGTCGAGCTCGGCGGACACATCGACATTGACGACGTCACCCGCCTCGATGCGGCGCGTGCCGGGGATGCCGTGCGCCGCCTCTTCATTGATGCTGATGCAGGTCGCCCCGGGAAAGTTGTACGTGATCTGCGGCGCTGAGCGCGCGCCCTGCTCACGCAACAGCTGTGCACCGAAAGCGTCCAGCTCGGCGGTGGTCATGCCGGGCTCGAGCTTGTCCAGCATTCGCTGCAGCACCAGCGAGACGATGCGGCCGATGCGCTTGAGGCCGTCGAGGTCGTCTTCGGTTTCGATGGTCATGGGACGCGGGCTACGCCTGTTTTTTTCGAAGAGGCGAAGTCTGCAATTCCACGTCGGCACTGACAAGCGACGCTGGGTGGCGACAAACCCGTATCGCGACGATCGGCCGCGATCGCGCAATGCTGGCGTGCCGGCGTCGAGAGCAGGCACGCAGGCGTAAAGCGTGCTTACGCTGCCGTGCCGCGCTGGCCGTTGAGCTGGCGTGCGCCGTCCGGCCTATCCGCAAGATCCTTCTCTATCTGCCGCTGTTCGAGCTTGCGGCCTTCGACGAAGTAATAGATGAGATAGGCAAGGCCGACCCCCAGGGGAATCAGGCCGCCGAAGACCGGGACTTCCTCGTCGCCCATCTGCGAGCCGATCACCATCGCCAGGCCGACGAAGAACCAGATCAGGCCCGGCAGCAACGAAGTGCGCCGGCGCCGCGGGCTGGCGCCGTCGAGCAGTTCGATCGGCAGTGCCGGAATCTCCATGCCGCGCTCGATGGCCGCCATGCGCTCGGCATGGTGCAGCTCGATCAGCCGCCGCCGCCGCCGGTACCGCAGCACGATCCACACGATCACCGCTGCCATGGGCAGGCCGATACTGAACGTGAGGGCCATCAGCGGGACGAGTTCATCGAGCATGTCGCTAACCTCAGCAGGGGCGCAAAAGTGCGTCCGGTTGGGGCTTCAGACGCAGGTGTTCTTCTCAAGGTTGCACTGCCCGCCACGCCGGCATCGGCAGACAGCCGCTAGCGGCCGGCGGATGGCGGTTCACGCAACCCTAACGGCGCAGACGCCCTGTTACAGTTTGCCCACTCGCCCGGCCCGGCTCCAGCACGAAGCAGCAAGGCGCAACCTTTTCCGGCAATGGCACGTCCCAAACCACAATGACCTCAGCGGCCGCCCCACAGGCAGACGCGGACATCCACGAGCTGCTGCAGGTCCGGAAGTATCGCGAGGCGTTCGCGCTGCTGTTGCCACGCTATCGGGACAAGGTTTTTCGCTTGACATTCAGCATGTTACGCAATCACGCCATGGCCGAGGACACCACCCAGGACATCTTCATGCGGGTGTGGCGCGCGCTGCCCGGTTACGCCGCGCAGGCATCGCTGTCGACCTGGATCTACGCAATCTCGCGCAACGCCTGCCTGTCGGAGCTGCGCAAGAAGCGGCCGACGGTGTCGATGGACGGCGATGAGGACGAATACAACCCGGAAGTTGCGGCGCTGGCTGCCCCGGACCCGGACGATTCCGCCACGGTCAGCGTGACCCAGCTGCTGGACCAGCTGCCCGAGCGTTACCGTCAGGCAGTCACCCTGTTCTACATGGAAGACAAGTCCTACGAAGCGACGGCGGCGAGCCTGGGGCTGCCGCTGGGCACGGTCAAAGCCTTGCTTCACCGGGCGCGCAAGCGCCTAATCGAGCTGACACGCGAAGCCGAATCGGCCTAGCGTCAAGGTAGTTACCCCATGTCCACGACACCGGATCAGCAACTGCGCCACCCGCTTTCGGAACACCATCTGGAATGGAACGACCGTCTGCAGGACTGGCTGGACGGCGATCTGGAAGCGGCCGAAGCGCCGGAATTCGAAGCGCATCTGGCGAGCTGCGCCATCTGCCAGGAGCGGCTCGGCGACTTCGAGCAGCTGGAAACGCAGCTGCACCAGGCAGCACCGACGTTGGCGCTCGACTCTTCTTTCGATGCGCGGATTTTCTCGCAGATCGAGTCGGTGGACGAAGCGCAGCGCGCTGCCGCCCGGCAGCGGATCGAGCAGGAGCTGCAGAACAATCTACGCAAGCTGTCGCAGGGCTGGCGCCGGACGCTGGCCTTCGTCATTCCCGGCATCGCCGCGGGCGTGGCGCTGGCCTTTGCATTGACGAGCTATTTCGACGCCTCCGGCCTCACTGGCCGGCTCGTAGCCGAGAGCGCAGGTCAGCTCGGCGCCGGCAGCGCGAGCTGGGTCCATGCGGTTCTTACCACCGCGCTCGGCGCGAGCATCGGCGGCCTCATGGCGGGCTGGATGGCGAAATCCGCGGCCTAGGCGCACGAACTGTGTCCCGCCCTCAAGCAAATTGCAGATGATTGACGTGCCAGGCTGTCGAAGCCGTCCACGCCACGTCCTGATGTCTTTTTCCAGCATTCCGCGCCTCGCGGGCGACAGCCGCGGGCACCCGGCATAGAATACGCGCCGTTTTTTCTTCGGCAGTCCCCCCAACAAGAATCATGGGCGCAAGCGATACCCTCGCCGTTGCGGATGCCGCGCACCGGCCCGCCGCAGACCGCAAGCTCGCCATCACCGCGCTCGGCGTCGTCTTCGGCGACATCAGCACCAGTCCGCTGTATGCACTGCGCGAGTGTTTCAGCCCGGCACACGGCATCGCCGTGAACCACGACAACGTGCTCGGCATGTTGTCGCTCATCCTCTGGTCGCTGCTGCTGGTGATCTCGATCAAGTACGTGACCATCGTGCTGCGCGCCGACAATCGTGGTGAAGGCGGCGTGCTGGCGCTGAGCACGTTGCTGTCGACCGCGAGCCGCAACTGGAAACTATGGGCGCCGGTGAGCGCCGTCGGCTTGTTCGGCGCGGCGCTGTTCTTCGGCGATGGCTTCATCACGCCGGCGATTTCCGTGTTGAGCGCCATGGAAGGTCTGACGGTCGCCACGCCGCGCCTGGAGCATTTCGTCGTGCCCGGCGCGCTGCTGATCCTCGCCGCCCTGTTCATGGTGCAGAAGCGCGGCACCGGCGCGATGGGCCGCATGTTCGGACCGATCACGCTGGTGTGGCTGGTAACGCTGGGATTGCTGGGGCTGCGCTGGATCGTGACCGCGCCGGCCGTGCTGCTCGCGATCAATCCGCTGTACGCCGTCGATTTCTTCATCGAGAACGGCTTCGCCGGCTTCGTGGTACTGGCATCGGTGTTCCTGGCCATCACCGGCGGTGAAGCGCTGTACGCGGACATGGGTCATTTCGGCCGCTCGCCGATCCGGCGCGGTTGGTTCTGCATCGTACTGCCGGCACTGGTGCTCAACTACTTCGGCCAGGGCGCGCTGCTGCTGTCGAATCCGGGAGCGATCTCCAATCCGTTCTACCTGCTGGCGCCGGGCTGGCTGCTGCCGTTGCTGATCGTGCTGGCCACGTCGGCCACCGTGATCGCGTCGCAGGCGGTGATTTCCGGTGTCTTCTCGGTGACGCGCCAGGCGCTCAACCTGGGCTATCTGCCGCGGCTGCGGATCGAGCATTCCTCGGAATCCGAGATCGGCCAGGTGTACGTGCCGACGGTGAACTGGGTGCTGTTCGTCGGCACGGTGGCGCTGGTCCTGGGATACCAGTCATCGAGCGCGCTGGCGGGTGCGTACGGCATCGCCATTTCCTCCACCATGCTGATCGACGGCATCCTGGTCATCATGCTGCTGCGGGTACGCCAGGCGCCGCACTACCGGCTCATCACTGCAGCGCTCTCGCTGATCGTCGCGATCGAGTTCGCGTTCTTCCTGTCGAACACGCTCAAGCTCGATGACGGCGGCTGGCTGCCGGTGACCGCGGCGATCGTGGTGTACACGCTGATGAGCACCTGGCAGGAAGGCCGGCGGACGCTCAACTGGCTGATCGCCAAGGAGCAGATGCCGGTCCACGATTTCCTGGCGATGATCGAGAAGGATCCGCCGCATACGGTCGACGGCACGGCGGTCTACTTGGCGAGCGAAGCCGGCGGCATACCGCGCGCGCTGCTGAACAATCTGCGCTTCAATCGCGTGCTGCATCAGCGCAATCTCCTGCTCACCTTCGTGCGGCCGGAAATTCCGTTCGTGACGCCGCAGGAGCGCATCGAAGTGCAGACGATGGCGCCGAACCTGTGCCGCGTGATCGCGCGCTATGGCTTCAAGGAAACGCCGAACGTGACGGCGGCGCTGCGCGCGGCCGAAGAAAAAGGCATCGCCTACGAACCGGAGCAGACGGTTTACGTGGTCGGCCGCGAGAACCCGGTGTTCACCATCGGCTCGGGCATGCCGCTGTGGCGCAAGCGCCTGTTCGCCTTCATGGGCCGCAACAGCCAGCTCGCCGCCATCCATTTCGGCGTGCCGCCGCACCGGACGCTGGAAGTCAGCAGTCAGGTACGGCTATGACGATTCGCCGGATCGGCGCTGCATCTGCGTGAGGCTCACGAGCGCCCCGGTCGCGACGCTTCAACCTTTGTTCATTCGCTGACGGATATCCAGCGTCATCACGCCGGTGCTGATCGAGTCCAGCGCGTGGCGCACCCGATCCAGGTCGCGCTCGATGCGCCGCAGGCGGTCGCCCTGTTCGTTGAGCAGCGCATCCAGGCCGGATTCCAGGCGGCGAGCAAAGAAGATCACGTAGATCAGTACGGCCAGCATGAGCACGAGCGTGATGATATTGAGGGTCATCACCCACATCGTTCCAATCCCCTCGTCGATTCGGTGAGCGCGCTGTTTGAACTCCTTCGCGCAACGCAGCACGAGGTTATAGGCATGAGCATCGCGCTGCAGTCCCTCACAGCGCGGATGCGACACCGTTCACAGAAACGCGGGATCGTTATGTCGCGGCAACATCGCCAGACAAGAACGAGCTGGAGCTGCGCAACCCACGCACTGCGCCAGCAGACCGTGGGCCGCGTGAGTTGCGGCCCACGTCAGCTCAAGGCGGCCCGAGCACCACCTCCATGTCTTCCGGCGCCGGCAATCCCGAGCGGGTCTGGATGAGACCGGCCTGGTCGCGGAACAGGATGCCTGGAGTGCCCTGGAATCCCAGTTCCGACATCAAGCGCTCATTCGCATCCAGGCGATCGCGCACTTCTCCCGAAATGACGGGCAAGCCCTGGATACCGCCTTGGTCGAAACGCTGCTCGTTCAGTGTCAGTGCCTCGGAGGGGGACTTTGCCGTCAGAATGGCAGCGGCCTTGTTCGCGCTGTCCTCGCGGATGACGCCTACGAGCACATGCCTGAGCTGGACCTTGCCGGACTGGACCCAGCGCCGCGACGCCTGCCAGAAGCGATGACAATACGGGCAATTCGGATCGCCGAACGTGTAGACCACGCGCGGCGCATTGGCATTGCCGTCGGCCACCCAGTGGCTCTTCTCCAGTTGCGCCCAGATGCGTTTGGACATGGGCTCGACCACCAGACGCTGCAACGCCGGCCCGCTGACGTCGGTGCCCTTCTCGTCCACCAGCGTACCCACGATGGCGTGGGCGCCGTCGGGCGTGACGTACACCGCTATCGGACGCTGACCGGCGGATCCTGCAAAGCCGCGCAGCCCGCCCGGCGCCTCGAACTCTCCTGCTATTTCCAGGCCCTGTTGCTCGATCGCCTTGATGACGGCCGGCCTGTCGGCAGCCTCCTGACCCGACGGGGGGGCTGACTGGCCCGGCGGTTGCGCCGCCTGGCCGCAGGCGCTCACGGCAAGTGCCAGGGCCAGCGTGGCCATCAGGGAAGTAGGGCTTGGCATTCGAATCGTCTCCTTCAGGGTCGGCCGGCAGCGATCGTGAACTGTCGCAGCTTGTGCGCCAGGCCAGCCCGGGTGAGCTCGCCGACGTGAGTATCGACCATGCGGCCCTGGCGATCGAAAAATAATGTCGTCGGCAGGCCGCGCGCGCCGGTGGCCTGGGAAATCGACGAAAACGGATCGAGCATGACATTGCGCAGTTGCAGCGGGCCGTTTTCCAGATAGCGGTGGATGTCCGCCGCGTCTTCGCCCTGATTGACGAAGACGAACGTCACTTCCGGGTGAGCGCGTTGTGCCTGCGCGAGTACCGGCATTTCGCGACGGCAAGGCGGACACCACGTCGCCCAGAGGTTCACGACGATGGGTTGATCGCTCAGTGTCGACAGCTGCACGGATCCGCCTTCGAGGCGGGTCAGCGGCGTCTGCGGCAGCTGGATGTAGGCCCGCTCGAGGAGTGCGATAGAGCCCGCCAGCACCGCCCACGTCGCAAGGCCCGCAGCCGTGCCATACGCGAGCGAACGACGCCGGACGTCGTCCCGCCGGGTCACCCAGACACCGAATGCCAACGCGGCGAGCACCCCTGCCCAGACGGAATAGCCGCCGTCGCCCGGGCGCAGGATCGACCAGGGATCCGCCCGGTAGAGCGGTAGCCACTGCAGCACGAAGACGACACGCCCGGCGATCAACCCGACGAGCAGCATGTCGATGAACGTCGACATCACGCGTACCGGCGGTTGCCCCGGCGCCCGCGCCGCTACTCGCCCCACGATCGCGGCCATCACGACCGAGACGATCAAGAGCACCAGCGGCATCGGCACCGGCCCGAGACTCAGCACGCCGCTATCTCTTGGCTTCGGCCGCGAGGGCGCGCGGCAAATGAAGCCGTGTGTCCACTCCGTAGGTATCGCCGCAGGACAGAGCTACTCACTCAGCTTCCAGTCTCGGCCCTGCTTCAGTGAACGCATGCATCAGCCCGACGAAAGCCGGCAGCGCGGAATGGATGACATACACCGGAACGGCGGCGAGGTATTCGCCGTAGCGGCCCTTGTCCTCGAAACGATCGCGGAAATGCGATTTGTCGAACAGCCGGCCGAGCTGCGGCACTACGCCACCGCCGATGTACAAGCCGCCGACGGCGCCGAGCGTGAGCACCAGATTGCCGGCCATCGTTCCCAGCAGCGCACAGAACATGCTTACCGTTTCCATGCAGACGCGGCACGAACCCTCGTCGGCGCGGCGGGTAATCTCGCGCGGCGTCAGTTGGTCCGGCACCTTTCTTTCCAGAGCACACAGGGCATCGTAAAGATTGACCAGACCTGGGCCCGACAGCACGCGCTCGGCGGAGACGTGCGAGAAGCGCTGGTGCAGTTCCTTGAGCACCGCCATCTCACGCTCGTTCATCACCGCCAGCGTCGAATGGCCGCCCTCGCCTTGCAGCGCGATCCATTGGTTTGCCGCGGGAATCAGGCCGGATACGCCGAGGCCGGTCCCCGGCCCGATCAGTGCGATGGGCGCATTGGGCACCGGCCGACCACTGCCCACCACGACCAGTTCATCGGCGGGAAGATGCCGCAGGGCAAGCGCCAGTGCCGTGAAGTCGTTGAGAAAGATCAGGCGCCTCAGTCGCAATTGCTCGCGCACGCGCGCGGCAGAGAACTGCCACGGATGATTCGTCATGCGGATGACGTCGCCGGTGATCGGCCCGGCAATGGCCATCGCCGCTTCCTTCGGCCGATGATCGCCGCTGTCCGCGCCAGCTTGCTTCAGATAGTGTTCGACGGCGCTGACCAGATCCGGAAAGTCCGCGCACGCCAGCACCTGCTCGCTGAGGGGTTCGTTTCCTTCCAGTAGCGCGAAACGCGCGTTCGTACCGCCGATGTCCGCGATCAGCCGCGGGGCATCGTCATGGCGACCAGTAGACATCGATTGGCACCTCCTTCTGGTGAAGGACGGCCCGCACCGGCAGTTCCGCGGCGGATCCCGGCATGCGCGCACGCTGATACACCTGCCACTTCGATTCGCCTTCGATGTGCAGGATGACGCGGCGCGCATCCAGCAGCGCCGATAAATTGAGGCTGACCCGCGCATGCGGCGCCGTCAAAGCATTTACGGCTACGCAGCCCGGCGTCGCCGTTGCATCCAGCGCCCGCGCGAGGGACAACGATCCTGGAAACAGCGAAGCGGTGTGTCCGTCTTCGCCCATTCCCAGCAGCACCACGTCGAACGGTCGCGGCACTCTGCTCAACGCACGCCACGCCCAATCCGCTCCCGCTTCGGGGGTCGGCGCCGGATTCTTCAATCCCACGAAGCGCGCTTCGGCTGCGTGACCGACCAGCAACTGCTCACGCACCATGCGCTCGTTGCTGGCATCGGCTGTGGGCTCCACCCAGCGCTCGTCGGCCAGCGTGATCCAGGTCCTGCGCCAGTCCAGGGACTCGGTCTGCAGCTGCTGGAACAACTTGAGCGGCGTGCGTCCACCCGAGACCACCAGGCTGGCCATGCGCCGCACACCCACGGCTTCCTCGAGATCGACCTTGATCTCGCCGGACAGCGCATGCGCCAGGGCGGTCGAGTCGGGAAAGCGGTGTTCGTGCACCCAGCGGGACGGCATGAAGATAGGCGAGGCAGTGACTCGTCGGATACGACCTGTGCCGGAGCTTACGACATTCACCCGCGGTGCGCCCAGCGAGGCGCACCCGTCGTTTTGTCCTTATTCACCCTCGCATTGCGCTATGCCTGCCGTGACGCCGAGCGTGTGGTTGTCCCAGCCACGCCAGAGGCGTGGGCGCACCGTATCGACTACAGCTCGTTTCTCCAGGCGAAGCCGTCGCGCCCGATCAACGCACTGGCGGCAGCCGGACCCCAGCTACCGGCGGTGTAGGCCTTCGGGACTTCGTCGTATTGCAACCAGGCTTCGCGGATCGGATCGATCCAGCGCCACGCGGCGTCCAGCTCGTCACGGCGCATGAACAAGGTGAGATTGCCCTTGATCACGTCGGTGAGCAGCCGCTCGTAGGCATCGAGCATGCGAGTGCTGAAGGTCTCGCTGAAATCCAGTCCCAGGCTCACCGGTTTGAGCCGCATGCCTTCGCCGGGGCTCTTCGCCAGCACCGTCAGCGTGATGTTCTCATCTGGCTGCAACTGGATGACCAGACGATTGAGTGCGTGGGCGGTGTCGGGGCGCTCGTAGATCGAATGCGGCACGTCCTCGAACGTGATCGCGATCTCCGACAATCGCTCCTGCAGCCGCTTGCCGGTGCGCAGATAAAAAGGCACGCCGGCCCAACGCCAGGAATCGATCTCCGCCTTGAGTGCGACGAAGGTCTCGGTGGTGCTCGAGGACGGCACATCCTTCTCGCTCAGATAGCCGACCACCGGCGCGCCGTTCGAGGCGCCGGCCTTGTACTGCCCACGTACTGTCTTCGCCAGCACGTCGCGGCCATACAGGGGCCGCAGCGCGTGCAGCACTTTCAGTTTCTCGTCGCGCATCGCATCCGGATCGCCGGTCGCAGGCGGCTCCATGGCAATGATGCACAGCAGCTGCAGCAAGTGGTTCTGCACCATGTCGCGCAGCGCACCGGTCTGGTCGTAGAACTGTGCGCGGCGCTCGACGCCGATGTCCTCGGCCACCGTGATCTGGACGTGACGGATGCGCCCGCGCCGCCACAGCGGCTCGAACAGCATGTTGCCGAACCGCAGCGCCAGCAGGTTCTGCACCGTCTCCTTGCCGAGATAGTGATCGATGCGAAAGATCTGCTTCTCGGAGAAGATCGCCCCGACGCGCTCGTTGATGAGCGCCGAGGACGCCCGATCCTCGCCTAACGGCTTCTCCAGCACCACGCGCGCGTTGGGCGTCACCAACGAATGGCGCGCCAGTCCCTCGCAGATCGGAGCGAACAGATCGGGCGCGGTCGAGAGAAAAAAGGCACGGACGTTGGCCTCGCGTCCTTGCAGCGTCTGACCCAGCGCCGCGAAATCGCCGTCGGCATTGGCGTCGACTTTGTAGTAGCTGAGCTGCTTGGCGAACTGCGTCCAGCGCTGCTCGTCGAACTCCTTGCCGACGTGCGAACGGCAGGTGGCTTCCACCTGGGCGACATACTCATCCTTGCCCATATCGCTGCGCGCGGCACCGATGATGCGTGAATCGGCTGTCAGCTGACCTGCGAGCAGCCGCCGGTAAAGCGCCGGCAACAGCTTGCGCAAGGCCAGGTCGCCGGTGCCGCCGAAGAGAACCAGATCGAAAGTCGGAAGAGATTGCATGAGCTACCCGCGATCGAAGGCTGCTGGCGTCACGAACCCGTGCATGGCCGGACCGGACACCGGGAGAGATATTCCCATCCTCTGCGATCCGCCCGCGGCTTGCACGAGCGGTGCAGGTTTCCCTAAGTTACAGCCGCCGATATCAGCTCGCAAACTGCGCAGCACGGTTGCCGCAACGGCATCGATTCGGCTGATGCGCCGATCGTCTGTGCCGATTGCGAGCGGCGACGACATCGACGAGCAACTTCCTGCGGGCCCGACCCGTTTCAGTGCGCGGACTGACATTCCGGATCATGGAATGTTGCGACGTTCGCAACCACGCATCGGCGCCATCGGGTCGATGCGAGGATCCGGACGAGTCTCTACAATGCCGATGAACTTGTCGTCTCAACGGAGTATCGGGTCTTGAGTGCCGCAGCGCCTTTGCATGAACGCGTCCGCACCGTCACCGAACGGATTCGTCAACGTAGCGCCGGCAGGCGCACCGATTACCTGGCGCGCATGGCGCAGGCGCGCACCCAGGGCACCGAGCGATCTTCGCTTTCCTGCACCAATCTCGCTCACGGTTTCGCCGCGGCCGAATCCGGCGACAAGCTGACGCTCAAGCAGATGCGCTGGCCGAACCTGGCCATCGTCTCCTCGTACAACGACATGCTTTCGGCGCACCAGCCCCTGGAGCGCTTTCCGGCACTGATCAAACTGGCGGCGCGCGAAGTTGGCGCGGTGGCGCAATTCGCCGGCGGCGTTCCCGCCATGTGCGATGGCGTAACGCAAGGTCAGCCCGGCATGGAGCTATCGCTGTTCAGCCGCGACGTCATCGCCATGGCCACGGCGGTGGCGCTGTCGCACAACATGTTCGATGCGACGCTGTGCCTGGGCGTGTGCGACAAGATCGTGCCCGGACTGCTGATGGGAGCGTTGACCTTCGGCCAGCTGCCGACCATTTTCGTGCCGGGCGGCCCGATGCCATCGGGAGTGCCCAACAAGGAAAAGGCGCAAGTGCGGCAGTTGTTCGCGGAAGGCAAGGTCGGACGCGATGCGCTGCTGGAATCCGAAGCGCAGAGCTATCACGCACCGGGCACCTGCACCTTCTACGGCACCGCCAACAGCAATCAGATGTTGATGGAAGTCATGGGCCTGCATCTGCCCGGGGCCGCTTTCGTCCCTCCCAATACGCCACTGCGCGATGCCCTGACCAGCGCTGCTGCCAGGCGTGCCGCCCGGATCACAGCGCTGGGCGACAGCTATCTGCCGCTGGCCAACACGCTGGATGAGCGAGCCATCGTGAACGGCATCGTCGGACTGCTCGCAACCGGCGGCTCGACCAATCACACCATCCACCTGGTCGCGATCGCGCACACCGCAGGGATCACGATCAATTGGGACGATTTCAGCGCTCTGTCCGAAGTCGTGCCGCTGCTGGCGCGCATCTATCCCAACGGCAGTGCGGACGTGAACCATTTTCACGCTGCTGGCGGCATGGGTTTCCTGATTCGCGAGTTGTTGTCGGCGGGCTTGCTGCACGCGGATACGACTACAGTCATGGGTAGCGGCCTGGGCGCCTACGCGCAAGAACCATGGCTTTCGCCGGAAGGTCTGGCTTGGCGCGACGCGCCTGCTGCAAGCGGGGATAAAGATGTGCTGCGTCCGGTCAGCGAGCCTTTCGGCACGGATGGCGGATTGAAGCTGCTGAAGGGCAATCTCGGCCGCGCCATCATCAAGACTTCCGCCGTTCAGTCGCAGCACCGCGTGGTCGAAGCGCCGGCCGCGGTGTTCGACGATCAGCAACGAGTCATCGAGGCGTTCGGCGCGGGTGCGCTGAATCGTGATTGCGTCGTCGTGGTTCGTTACCAGGGCCCACGCGCCAACGGCATGCCGGAACTGCATCAGCTCACGCCAGCGCTGACTTCGCTGCAGAACAAGGGCTTCAAGGTCGCACTGGTGACCGACGGCAGAATGTCCGGCGCCTCGGGGGCCGTGCCGGCAGCGATTCACCTCACGCCGGAATGCCTCAGCGGCGGTCTGCTGGCGAAGATCGAGAACGGCGACGTGATCACCCTCGACAGTTACACCGGCGTTCTCGAAGCCCGGGTCGCCGACGCCGTGCTTCGCCAGCGAGCTGCGCCCGCCCCTGATCTCTCCCGCAATACGACCGGCGTCGGGCGGGAACTGTTTGCGTCCTTCCGCGCCGCTGCGGGCGATGCGGAAGCTGGCGCGATGGGAAGCATGTAGCCTTCGATACTCACCTCACTGCGACAGCCATCATGTCCATCCGCACTCTTCTGGCGCTCGCGCCCGTCATCCCGGTCCTCACTATCGAGAAAATCGAACATGCGGTGCCGCTGGCGCGGGCCCTGGTCGCCGGAGGATTGCGCGTGCTCGAGGTGACGTTGCGCACACCAGCCGGCCTGCCGGCGGTTGAAGCGATGCGCAAAGCGGTGCCGGACGCCGTAGTCGGTGTCGGCACTCTCACTCGCGCCGCGGATTTCGCCGCATCGGCCAATGCAGGCGCGCAGTTCGGTGTTAGCCCGGGGCTCACCGAGGAAATCGCGCAAGCGGCGCGGACGGTGGCATTTCCCCTGTTGCCCGGCATCATGACCCCGAGCGAACTCATCGCCGGGCTCGGCTGGGGCTTCACGACTTTCAAGCTGTTTCCCGCGCAGCAGGCGGGCGGCATCGACATGCTCAAGGCGTTGGCCGGACCTTTCCCGGAGGTGGTGTTCTGTCCGACCGGTGGCGTCACACGCACCACTGCACCGGATTTCCTGAGCCTGCCGAATGTCGCCTGCGTCGGCGGCTCCTGGGTTGCGCCGGCCGACAAAGTGCGCGCCGGCGACTGGCACGCCATCGAAGATCTGGCGCGCAATGCGGCGGCGCTTGCGCATCCCAGGTAATACTTCAGCTATCGATAGGCCGACATCGGCCGCTGCGCGCGGCGTTCGACGCCAGTTCGAGCAAGGAGCTGCGAGAGTCCAGCGCCGCGAGAACTCGTCGATCAGCCGTTCGCGCTTTTGGATTGCGGCGGCGGGTCCTCGATCAGCTCGAGTTGCAGGGTTCCATCGGGCTGCGAGGGGGACGCAGCGACATTCGACGCGCTTGCGGAAACTTGCGGCGCCGGCTCCTGCAACACCTCGGGTGCTAGCAGATCGCCCATTTCCTCGGCAACGCCGCGGGCGCGCTCGGCCATGGGCGAACCGCCGGACGTACCCGAACGCGCCAGGCTCGCCTCGAAATACTCCAGCACGTCACCTTCACTTGCCAGTGAAACTGCGGCGACGGGCTCCGGCTGCGGCGGCTCGGGCTTGCGTTGATACTCGAACGTCGCCGCCGGCACCTGTGTCTCCAGCGAGTCCGGATCGGACAGATCATGCATCGACACCGCATCCGCGGTGCGCACCCTCTTCTTGTCCTTCGACAGGAACGGCTCGGGCGGGCTTTCGGGAATCGCGACATCGATGTCCGGCGTCGGCACCTCTTCGACCGCCAGCGACTGACGCCCCACGAGATCGAAATACAACTGCAGATACTTCTGTAGCGAGCGCACTTGCACGAAGTGAGTCAGCGCGTGCTTGCGGGCACCCTTTGTCATGAAGGTGCGCCGCTCCTGCGGCAGCTGCATCACCCGCGTGATTCCGCGAATGAAGGCTTGAGGGCTGCCCGGCTCGATCGCAACGCCGAACTGTCCGATCACTTCGCCCTGCGCCCCCATGCCCGTTGCCACGCACGGAACGCCACACAGCATGGCCATCACCAGCGTCATGCGCGCCGTGTCCGTCAGCGAGCTCGAGCAGGCGATGTCGCAGGCGTTGAAGAACGAGGCGGTATCCGACCAGTCGCCGAGCAGGTGAGTGCGGGTGCCGAGAGCGCCGCCGCCGACCAGCGCCATCAGCGGCCCATTGCCCTTCTGCACGCCGTGTCCGGCGAGCACGACGCACAGCTTCGGCTCGGTCTTGATGAGCTCGCCCAGGCTTTTGATCAGGGTGGCGTGGTCGTGCTCGGGCTGAAACGGCGCGATCATCCCGACGATGACGGCGTCCGACCCGAGCCCCAACTGTTCGCGCATCTTGCGGCGCGCCGCCGGATCCGGCTTGAACCGCATCGGATCCACGCCCGGCGACACCACCAGGTGCCCGCTTTCAGGATAGCCGGCGCGCCGATGCAACGAAGCCGCCGCTTCCGAGGTGAACACCAGGCGATCGGGCTTGACGGAGAGCCTGGCCGTCAGCCCGAGCTTCTGCCGGTCGAGCAGACCGGTGTTTTTCGGCAGCGGCGCGGTGTCCGCGATGCTCCAGACGACTTTGGGCGTCCAGTCGCAGCGCGAGCGCAGCAGCAATGCGGCCAGCTGCGCCGTGTGTCCCCATGCCTGCACGACATCGGGACGAAAAGCCCTGGCGACATCGAGCAGCTCCTTGGCCGCACTCCAGGCGAAGCGCCGCCTGGACAGCGCGATGTCGTGCACCGGGATGCCGCTCTGGCGCAGCGCCATGCTCGCAGCAAAGCCCGGCGCCATCGACACCACCTGCGCCTTGATGCGCTGCTTCGGCATCTTGGTCAGCAGTGGCATGAACAGGGACTGCTGCATCGGGCCGCTCACGCCACCGGAGCTCACGAGATGCAGCACGCGCAGTTGTCGAACGTTTCCTTCGGACACGATCAGCCATTCACGAACCTGCAATGGGGAAAATCCTAGCAGCGTTCGGCGTGGCCACGGGATCAAGCGGCGTGAACTGTTAAGGCGGCCACATTTCGCACCTGACAAGAATTGGCAGGTCGCGAAACAGTTCACAGGAAAGCAGGTAAATTGCGGCAGAACGCCGCTCGCAGACGCTGATGTCGCAGCGCTGCGCCCGGGCCGCAACATCGAGCCTCACAGCGAAATCGGCGGCGCAAGTGCCGCCACCGAAGCCGCGTTACTACATCCGCGGCTGTGCGGTCTGCGCCGACGCGTGGCTCGTGATGCCACCGATCAGGATCAGGCGCATCGCCTCTTCCACCGACAGGTCGGTCTCCTGCAACTGCGACTTGTGCAGGTACAGCGTGTAACCGCCGATCTGGTAGCTCATCGGAAAGTACACCGCGACGATGTCCACGGCATCGGCGCCAAGCAGGCGCTCGTTGATCTGCTCCTCGGTAACGAAACCGATCAGGTGCGCCCCGGAGAATTTCCAGATCACGACGCGCTTCAGGTCGCGGCCTCTGCCGCCAGCGGGCAGAAAGCGCGTGAAGTCCTTGAATGCTCCGAAAATGGTCTTGACGATGGGAATCCGCTGCAACAGCGATTCACCGAAACGGAACAGGCGCCGCACCACGTACGCATCGACCAGCACACCGACGATCAGAATGAAGACGAACGCGACCACCAGGCCGAGCCCCGGCCAGTAGTGCCCGCTGGGCACGACCATGCGCAGCGGCCCGCTCAGCATCGACTCGGCGGTCCTGGCGAGCCAGTACACGAGATAGACGGTCATACCGACCGGCAGCACCGCTGCCAGGCCCTTGAGAAAGGTGTTCCATAGTCGACGCATGATGTCCCGCCGTTGCCTGAGCGATCGCCAGAAAAAGCCGGCGCAGAGTATGCGACCAGCCGGCGCGGAAGAAAAATCTCCCTCGTGCTCAAGGCTGCTAAGATGCTGCGATCTTCCTGTGGGTGCCGTCGTTCCTGCTGCTTTCGCCTCGATGCCACACAAATTCGCCGCTCCCCTGCGTGGGCTGGCCGCCCTCGCCGCAGTTCTTCTGGTCTCCATCGCTCAGGCGCGCGCAGCGCAGCCGTTGCCGCCTTCCATTGCCAAGGCCATGAGCCAGGCGGGCGTGCCGCAGAGCCACGTCAGCATCCACGTGCGCGATGCCAGCACAAACGAAACCATCATCGATCTGAACGGCGAGCAGCCGCGCAGCCCCGCCTCCACCATCAAGGTACTTACGACGTACGCGGCCCTCGATCTGTTGGGACCTTCGTACACCTGGAAGACGCGCGCCTATCGCCACGGCCGGCTCGCAAACGGCGTGTTGGACGGCGACCTGGTGCTGGTCGGCGGCGGCGATCCCTACATGACCAGCGAGCGCTGGTGGAGCTTCGTGCAGAATCTGCGCGAACTGGGGCTCGCCAAGATCAACGGCGACATCATCATCGACAATTCGTACTTCGCGCCCATCAACGGCTCGCGCGGCGACTTCGATGACAAGCCCTGGCGCACCTACAACGTGATTCCGGACGCGCTGATGGTGAACTTCCAGACCTCGCGTTTCACGCTGAGGGCCAGCCCGCAGCGCGGGCAGCCGCAGATCGTCGCCAATCCGCTGCCTGCGAACCTGACGATCAAGAATCAGGTGCGGGTGAGCTCGGGCAAATGCGGCGGCTCCAGCGTGACCTTCGACCTGCCGCAAGACGACGATCCCTCGACGCTGATCGTCAGCGGTGTGTTGCCTGCTGCCTGCGGCAGTTACTCGATCACCCGCGCCATCATGACGGCACCCGACTACGCCTACGGCACGTTCCGCACGCTGTGGACTGAATCGGGCGGCGCAATCGACGGCGCGTTTCGCCTGGGTGCACTACCGGCCGAGTCGAATCTGGTTTACGCCTTCGACTCGCTGCCGCTGTCGGAAGTCATCCGCCTGGTGAACAAGTTCTCGAACAACGTCATGGCGCGCCATCTGCTGTTGACGTTGGGGGCCGAGAAAGTGGGAACGCCGGCGACCACACAGAAGGGACGCGAGGCGATTCGCCAATGGCTCGCCAGTCGCCATATCGAAATACCGGGATTCGTGCTGGACAACGGCTCGGGACTATCGCGCGAGGAGAGAGTCACGGTGCGCGGCCTCGCCGACGTGCTCGACCTCGCCTGGCACAGCCCGTTCATGCCCGAGTTCGCAGCATCGCTGCCGCTGTCTGCTACCGACGGCACGCTGCGCAATCGATTTCGCGCCGCCGGAATGCAGGGACGCCTGCGCCTGAAGACCGGGCGCATCGACAACGTCAGCGGCCTGGCCGGCTTCGTCAATGCCGCCTCCGGCAAAACCTACATCGTGACCATCCTGGTGAACCATCCCGGCGCGCACAACGGTGCCGGCGAAGCAGTCCAGTCCGAGCTGATCCGCTGGGTGTTCGGACAATAGCGGCGCCGTAGCGCAGCGCCGGAACCGCCTTCTGCACCGTGCGTTCTGATGTGAACCGCGCGGGTTGTTCCTGCAGGAGGATCCATGAAATACGTACTCGCGGCAGCAACTTTGCTGGCACTCGGCTGCGGCGCAAACGCCGCGCGGGCGGACAACGAGCGCGGCTTCTACGTCGGCGCCGGTGTCGGTCAGTTCAACGTGAAGATCGACGACATCGACGACGCGGACGAGGCCATCGAGCGGCTCGACGACGATGACGCCGCGTGGAAGATTTTCGCCGGCTATCGCTTCAACCCGTACATTGCGCTGGAAGCGGCCTACATCGATTTCGGCAGGCCGAAGAGCCGTTTCGCCGCCAGCGGTTCCAGCGGCGACTTCAAGGTCTCGCTCGATGGTTTCGCGCCGTACCTGATCGGCTCGCTGCCCCTGGGTCCGGTCGAAGTGTTCGCCAAGGTCGGTTACTACTATTACGACGTCAAGACTTCCATCGACCTCGACGACCTGGGCGGCAACGTGTTCCGTTCCAAGAAGAGCGACCAGGACTTCCTGTACGGCGCGGGCGTGGGCATGACGTTCTTCGATCACCTGCACGCTCGCCTGGAGTACGAAAAGATCGAAGCGGATCAGCTGGACGACGCCGACGCGCTGTGGCTGTCCGGCGCCTGGCGCTTCTGACGATCAGTCTGCCCGCGCTGCGACGGCGGTAGCCGCGCAGCGCGGGCAGATGCAGGATTCGTTGCGCTGTGATTCGGGCACACGCGCCAGCAAGGCTGGATCGAATTTGACCTCCCGGCACCAGCACGGCGTTTCGAGCGAGCCGGACTTCGCCGGAGCGCATTGATTCGCTCCACCGCACAGCGGGCAGACATTGTTCGACTTGGCTGACACGGCGATTCCTGCTGCGGCGAAAGACGAGATCTTCAGGCAGCAGCATCGCTGCGGGCAAGCCGCACCGGCATGCGCCGCGCTCCCCACGTGCCCGGCGTGCCGTCGAAGACTCCGGCGATCCGTGTGCCGCAATTCATGCAACGGCCATCGGCATCGACTTTCCATTCGCCGAGCTCATACCAGTCCCGCTCCATCACTCGTGCGCCGCAACCCGGACAATAAGTACTCGATCCTTCCGTGTCGTGAACGTTGCCCGTGTAGACGTAGCGCAGCCCGTTCTTGATTGCGATCTCGCGCGCACGCGTCAGCGTCGATGCCGGCGTGCGCGGTTTATCGAGCATCTTCCAGTCCGGATGAAACGCGGTGAAATGCAGCGGAACGTCCGGGCCGAGCTTGTCCATGACCCACTGCGTAAGCGCGTCCAGCTCGGCATCCGAATCGTTCTCGTCGGGGATCAGCAGCGTGGTGATCTCGAACCACACCTTCGTTTCGTGGCGCAGGTACTCCAGCGTTTCGAGCACCGGCGCCAGCTCACCACCGCAGATCCTGCGATAGAAACGCTCGCTGAAACCTTTGAGATCGACATTGGCCGCGTCCATGTGACGGTAGAACTCGGCTCGTGGCTCGCGGCACATGTAACCCGCGGTCACCGCCACGCTCTTGATGCCCCGCTCGCGGCATGCAGCGGCCACATCCATGGCGTACTCCATGAAAATCACCGGATCGTTGTATGTGTACGCGAGGCTGGCGCAGCCCAGGCGCTGCGCAGCTTCGGCCAGCATCTGCGGCGTGGCGCGATCGGCGAGCGTATCCATCTCGCGCGACTTGCTCATGTCCCAGTTCTGGCAGAACTTGCAGGCCAGATTGCAGCCGGCGGTGCCGAAGGAGAGCACGGCGCTGCCCGGCAGAAAATGGTTCAGCGGTTTCTTCTCGATCGGATCGACGCAGAAGCCGCTGGACCGGCCATAGGTGTAGAGCTTGACCTCGCCGGCTTCGACACCGCGCACGAAGCATAAGCCGCGCTGGCCTTCGTGCATCCGGCAGGCACGCGGACAGACATCGCACTGAACCTTGCCGTCGTCGAGCTTGTGCCAGTAGCGGGTGGAATGGGCTTCAGTCATCACGCGGATCCCGGCGTCCCTGTCTGGCCATTGGCCGCGAACTGTCCTATACAGGCGATCATGCGCCCCGAGACTGAAAAGGCAAGCGTGCGCCCGGCCGCTGTCGCAGGCCTGTTTTATCCCAACGATCCGCAGCAGCTGCGCGATGTTGTGGCGCAGTATCTGGCGAATGCGCCGGTGAACAACCTACGCAGCGCACCCAAGGCGCTGATCGTGCCACACGCCGGTTACGTCTACTCCGGACCCGTAGCCGCTGCGGCTTACGCACGCATCGCCGCTCGCCGCAATGAGATCCGGCGCGTCGTGCTCCTCGGTCCGAGTCACCGGGTGCATCTGCAAGGCATCGCGCTGCCCCGCTCCGATGCCTTCCGGACGCCGCTCGGAGCGCTGGAAATCGATCCCGATGGCAAGGCGCTGCTGCTGCAAGGCGCGGATATCGTCTGGAGCGATACGCCGCACGCACAGGAGCACTGCCTCGAAGTACAGCTGCCTTTTCTCCAGATGATCCTCGAAGATTTCACGGTGCTGCCGCTGGTCGTCGGTTCAGCATCGCCGCAGCAGGTTGCCGCCGTATTGACTACTTTCTGGGACGATGAACAAACGCTGGTGCTGATCAGCTCGGATCTGAGCCACTACCACGACTACGAACGCGCACAGGCTATCGATCGCGCCACCAGCGAAGCGATCCTGCGCCGAAGCAGCTCGCTGTCCGGCGAACAAGCCTGCGGCGCAGTCTGCATCAATGGGCTGCTGTATCTCTGCCGGGAACGCGGGCTCGACGTAAGCGAGATCGTGCGCATGAACTCGGGTGACACTGCGGGTGACCGGCAACGCGTGGTCGGCTACGGCGCATTCGCCGTCGAACAGCGGGAACACTGACGCATGCCATTCGACGCGACCCACCGCCGCCAGTTGCTCTCGCTGGCGCGCCAATCGATTCAGCTAGGCCTCTCGGAGGGCCGATTCCCACCCTATCCCCGGACTGAGCTGCCAGCACACTTCAGTTTGCCGCGTTCGACCTTCGTGACGCTGCGCATCGAAGGCAATCTGCGCGGCTGCTGCGGATCGATCGAGGCGCAGCGTCCGCTAACTGAAGATCTCTGGCGCAACGCCTGGGCCTCGGCTTTCTCGGATCCGCGCTTCCCGCCACTGACGCTGGACGAGTATCCCGCCATGGCTCTGCACATCTCGGTGCTTACCCAGCTCGAACCGCTGCCGGTGGAATCGGAGGCGGAACTGCTGCAAACCTTGCGGCCGGGCATCGATGGCTTGCTGCTGCGCCTGCACGACTCGCAAGTCACGTTCCTGCCGACGGTCTGGCAACAACTGCCGGCACCCGCCCAGTTCGTACAGCACCTGAAGCTGAAGGCCGGCTGGCCTGCGGAGTTCTGGTCGCCGCAGATCCGCAGCTACCGCTATGCAACGGAGAGTTTCGGCGAGCGCGCCTGATCAGGCGTCGAACGCCAGCAGTGCCTCGATCACGCTGCCGGCAGACGCCGGACTCTCATCCAGCCGCTCGCGCAGCTCGTGCAGCCTTCTTTCGATCTGGAACAATGTCGTCAGGCGTTCGACATCCGCCGCGGCAGACGGGATGCAGCCGGAATCTCCGACGCCGCGAACATAGCCTCTCAGCAAGGCATCGCTCGCTTCCGTCAGCCACGCAGCGAGCGCCGGCTCGATGCGGTCGCGCAGATCGGTATGGGCACCGAGCGCACGCTCGAGCGCAGTGGCTCGTGCATTGTCGAGCGAGCACAGCACGCCCGCGACATCGCGTAAAGGCGAATCCTTGCGACGACGCTCGGCCATGGGCAGCGACGGCTCGCCGTCGAAATCCGTGACCAGGAAATCGTCCTCCTCCAGCAGGATCTTTCGCAGCTGCAGGTTGCCGTGATGGCGGATCTTCATGGCATCGATCGGCCCGGCCGCCAGCCGCTGCACCCGCTCGACCAGGCGCGCCTGCGAGTCCTGCAACCGGCGCGCCAGTAACTGCAATGATTCTGGCCACTGCGCCATCTGCGTCTGCATCGTGGCGCAGACCTGCTCCAGCTGCTGTGCGATGGCCGCCGCCTGCTGCGCCAGATCCGCCGCGGTCATGCGTTCGGCAGCGAAAGCGGCAACGGTGCTGTCCGACAGCACCGCATGAAGCTCTCCAACGCAACGCCCCAGAGCCTGAATGCGCGCCTCGAACAGCTCGTGCGGCGACTTCGGACCGGCCGCTGCGTCGGCCGACAATCCGGTGATGAACCGGTCCAGATGATTCAGGGTGAAGGTCCAGGCATCACCCTGGTTGCCGACGAAGTCGAACACCGCGGCGAGCACGATGGGCGACGCATCGTTCAGCTCGCAGCTCACCGTGCCGCCGAGCGTCGGCACGTGCATGAAACGCCTCTGCGTCAGGAAGCTGGTCATCTCCACGTCCGGATTGATGCCCACCTCCGCCCGCCGATACGCCTTGAGGAACACGCTCTCGCCCAGCACCACGGCGGTCTTGGACGGCTGCCCGCTGAAGTGGCGGACCGGCTTGAGCTGCGCCGTGTCCAGGCGCGACCAGGCCGGTGTGCGCTCGAACCGCAGCGCCCCGCCGCCGAAATCCAGCTGCTCCCCCGCATCGATGGAGCGGATGATGTTGGCGCAGAAATTGGGATCGGCAAACGCATCCACCAGCACACCGACCCGCGCGTGCTCGCGCACTCGCGCGAGCGTCCATTCCGCAGTTCGCAGCACTTCGCTGTCGGCCATGTCGTCCCACACCAGTGTCAACGGCAGTGCGTAGCGTCGATGTCCATCGGGACCCAATACATAAGTGAACGCCAGCAGCGTCTCGCCCTGGCCGTCGGACCACAGGATGCGCTCGCCCAGATGCACCTTCTCGCCGGCCTGCGTGCTCAGCCAGCCACGCAGCCATGCGAACTCGATCAGCACTTCCTGTTCCAGCTGCTGTTGCGTGCGGCGGATGACGCTGCGGGCTGCAACGCTCTGGTCGATGCCGAGCAGCGACTTCAGGCCGTCGGTGAGCACCAGCACCGGCAGCTCGGAGGCCGGCAAGCGCTCGACGTGCCAGTCGGGCGGCTGCTCGGTCTCGCTCAGCAGCAGCCAGAAGAAGCCATGCGCCGGCAACGTCAGGAAATACGGCAACTCACCCACCGGCGGGAACGCATTGCGCCCGGACAACTCGACCGGCACACGGCCCTTGTAGCGCGACAGGTCCAGCTCGACCGCCTGCGCCGTCTGCGACAGGTTGGCGACGCACAGCACGACTTCGTCGTCGCAAGTGCGCAGGTAGGCGATGATCTTGCGATTCTGCGGCCGCACGAATTCCAGCGTGCCGCGGCCGAAGCATCGATGCTGCCGGCGCACCGCGAGCATGCGCCGCGTCCAGTTCAGCAGCGACGACGGATCGCGGCTCTGCGCTTCGACGTTCACCGCCTGGTAACCGTAGATCGGATCCATGATCAACGGCAGATACAGGCGCTGCGGATCGGCGCGCGAGAAGCCGGCATTGCGATCGATGCTCCACTGCATCGGCGTGCGCACGCCGTTGCGGTCGCCGATGTAGATGTTGTCGCCCATGCCGATCTCATCGCCGTAGTAGATGATGGGCGAGCCCGGCATCGACAACAGCAGGCTGTTCATCAGCTTGATGCGATCCACGTCGTTCGACAGCAGCGGCGCCAGGCGGCGGCGGATGCCGACGTTGACGCGCATCCGCGGCTCGTGCGCATACATCCTGTACATGTAGTCGCGCTCGCGGTCGGTGACCATTTCCAGCGTCAGCTCGTCGTGATTGCGCAGGAAAACGGCCCATTGGCAGTTGTCGGGAATGTCCGGCGTCTGGCGCAGGATCTCGGCGATGGGATAGCGGTCCTCCAGCGCCACCGCCATGAAGATGCGCGGCATCAGCGGGAAGTGATAGGCCATGTGGCATTCGTCGCCGTCGCCGAAATATTCGCGCACGTCCTCCGGCCACTGGTTCGCCTCGGCCAGGAACATGCGGCCGGCGTAGTTCGCATCGACCACCGCGCGCATCTGCTTCAGGACCGCGTGGGTCTGCGGCAGGTTCTCGTTGTTGGTGCCCTCGGCCACGCACAGGTAGGGGATCGCGTCCAGGCGCAGGCCGTCGACGCCCATGTCCAGCCAGAAGCGCATCACGTCGATGACCGCGGCCACCACTTCCGGATTGTTGTGGTTCAGGTCCGGCTGATGCGAGAAGAAGCGATGCCAGTAGTAGCGGCCGGCCACCGGGTCCCAGGCCCAGTTGGAGGCCTCGGTATCGGTGAAGATGATGCGCGTGCCGGCGAACTTCTTGTCCGTGTCGCTCCAGACATAGAACTCATGCTCGGGCGAGCCCGGCGGCGCACGGCGCGCGGCCTGAAACCAGGGATGCTGGTCGGAGGTGTGGTTGATGACCAGCTCGGTGATGACCTTGAGTCCGCGCCGGTGCGCTTCGCGCACGAAGACACGGAAATCCTCGAGCGTGCCGTAATCCGGATGCACGTCGCGATAGTCGGCGATGTCGTAACCGTCGTCGCGCTGCGGTGAGGGATAGAACGGCAGCAGCCAGATGGTATTGACGCCCAGCTCCTGGATGTAATCCAGCTTCTGCGCCAGGCCGGCGAAATCGCCGATGCCGTCGCCGTTGGCGTCGCAGAACGCTTTGACGTGCATCTGGTAGACGACTGCGTCCTTGTACCAGAGCGGATCCGGTGCGGCGGCGTCCCACGGGCCGGTGTCGTCGGTGTCGTCGGTTGCTTGGGTCATTCCGTCGGAACGATGAGCTGAGCGGTGAGGGCCTGTAACGGCCGGCTGCGGACAAAAGGTCCGTGGCACGCCTCGACGCCCGGGCGCATTCGATCGACCCGCCATTCTCGGTCGAGCGCAGCGCGCAGGGATGCGTCAGTGCCGGGCAAGATCATGGTCACGATGCAGACCATACCAGTTCTGCGCGCCGGATCGGCGACCCCGGGCCACTGAACCGGTGCCAGCGGCCGCGACACCAACGGCTGATGGTGGACACAGGCTGAGCTGGTGCGGGCCAGACGCACTGCTGGCAACATCCTCGTGTACGGCGCGTCGACGGCAGCACCGACTTTCACGCCGCCGGCGCAGCCTGTAGCCTCGCCGTTTCGGGGAGACTCGTTGTCGCGGGTGGCGATCGTCATGTTGCAGTGTGCTCGGATCCAGCTTCGTCCGGGACTTCTGGCTTTTCTGTGGACTGCAGCGCTTCTCGCAGCCACGCCGCTGCGGGCCGAGCCGGCCCCGGTGGCACCGCCGTCGCAGCAGGAATACTGGGCACAGTTCGATCGTCGGGATTGGGATGCCGCCATCGCTTCGGCACAGCAGCTCGTTGACCCGCTGCGGCCCGCAACTCCCGCGAGTGCGTTGCAGCTGGCCGAAGCGCTCTCGCTGCTGGGCAGTGCGCAATTGGGCAAGGGCAATTTCGTCGCAGCGGAAAGTGCTTTCTCCGAAGCTCTGCAGCTCACCCAGGAACGAGTCAGCGCCAGCAGCTCGCGGCTGCTCGATCCCCTGCGCGGCCTCGGCTATACGCTGGCGGCCGAAGGCAAGCACGGCGCGGCCGTTGCGTACCTGGATCGTGCG
>Ga0182747_1000370_pt1 | contig 44176 bp, 51 predicted proteins | sample eDN3rd30CBELigBY_FD_128526 | JGI IMG/M metagenome (GOLD analysis project Ga0182747, IMG submission 128526) | Enriched backyard soil microbial communities from Emeryville, California, USA - eDNA 3rd pass 30_C BE-Lig BY (version 2) (version 2) | ecosystem: Environmental > Terrestrial > Soil >... | reverse complement strand
CCCGCACCTTCGATGCGCTCTGGCGGGCCATCGGGGACATCTGCAATGGGGTCGAGGCTGAGGAATGTCGCAACTACTTCACTGCTGCAGGTTATGGATTCGTCTGAACCGCCGGTGCTCTAGGCCATGTGATTTGGACTAGAGGTGGCCAGGGTCGTTGCGTAGAGGTCCGCTTTAGCCCATCAGAGATCCAAAGCTGGTGACCTGCCGTCCAAAGCATTCGGACAGCCAAAGGGCGACATATTTTGTCCGCCATTCCACGATCAGGATGCACCCGCTGCAAGTCGGCCGACAGGCAGCGGGAAACGTGCTCAGGCTAGCAGTCTTGCCAACTCAGCTACCAAGTCACCCGAATTGAACGGTTTGACTAATATTCGCTGCACGCCGGCGGCTTTGGCTTGTTGCGCAACCTCCCGTGTGGGAAAGGCGGTGATCAGGATGATCGGCACCTTTCTGGACTTCATCAAGCGCGCGAGTTGAAGACCAGTCGTCCCCGGCATCTGGATGTCGCTGATGATACAGTCAACGGGACCTTCAAGGCCGGACGCCAGAAAACTATCCGCCGTCTCGAACAGCAAGGTCGAGTAGCCCAGGCTCTTCAGAAGATCGTCCAACGTTGCGCGGACAACCTCCTCATCATCGACAATTGCGATCAGAGGCGTTGCATTCGGTGGACGGGGAGACACTAACTGAAACTTTCAAATTTGCTAAACATTGATGCCGGTCTGTGGGCGTATCGGCAACTATACGGAGGTAGTCACCTTGGTGCGAGCGAAAGCTCCAGGCCATGCGCCTCGCGTTGTAGCACCTGGGTAGAAGGGTTCTCGCACAATACTATAACGTAATACATCAAGGGTGTGTGGCCAGCGTGTTTCGAAGATGACCCTTGAAAGGTGGCGCCAATGGTAGAACCTTGGTGGAGGCCCCGTCCCCATGTCTGATGTGTATCAGACGCTCGCCCCAAGAGCACGTTGTCTAGCGCCACGACTTGCCGAAAGGGGAAACGTGAGGCGATATAGCCGGTGTGACTGCAGCCATGGAACCGGCTGTACGAAAGGCCGGCTCGCATGAATGAGCGACTGAAACGATACCTGCTTTTCGCCCTGGCTACTATCTTGGCCGTATTCGTGTTCTGGATCGACGCAAACCCTGCACACAACTTTTCCATCTCGATCCTCTATCTGGCAGTTCTCGTCCTCGTTTCGACCCAAGGAAACGCAAAAGAGGTTACTCGCGCAGCGCAGGTGTGTGTGGCGCTTACAGTTTGCGCTTGGGCTATCGCCCATTCTGGCCAGCCTTCCCTGGAGAATGTGGCGCGAGGCCTGTTCGCGTGCGTTGCAATCGGTGTTACAGCTGCATTGCTGGTCAGCCGAAAACGCCTTGAGGCAACGCAGCAGGATCTTGAACGTAGTCGGGCGGAGGCCGAACTCTTCGCCAATTCCGTTCCATTCGTCCTATGGCATTCCAACCCGCTCGGCGAGATCATGTATCTTAACGAGAGTTGGACCAAGGTCACGGGGCTGGACCGATGGAGTGTGCTCGAGGGGCAGCGCTACAATGACGTCGTGCACCCGGATGATATGGAGGCGCTCGTCGAGACGGTCACCGCAGCCGTGGCGAACCGAACCCTAACCGATCTCAAAGTCCGCGTACGCCAGGCGGACGGGTCATACCGCTGGATGCAGATCTACGACAATCCAGTGCTTTCGCCGCTGACCGGTGAGATTGAGCGCTTCGGCGGCCTTTCGGACGTACACAGCGAGGTGATGGCGAAAGAAGAACTTCATAAAGTTCGCGCGGAACTCGAAGAGAGTCGGAAGGAACTGATTAACTTCACTGACTCAGTTCCCCAAATCCTGTGGCGCGCTGACGAAAATGGCCGCATCGACTTCTACAATCGCCGATACACGGAAGTAACCGGTCGGGACCATCGCGAGACGATAGAGCATCAGAGTTACCTGGATGGGTTTCATCCAGATGACCGGGAAGAGTTTCTGCGGCTGCGAGGCGAGGCAGCCGCAACCCGCACAGAGTTGCGGATGAACTATCGGCTACGCCACGCCGATGGCACTTACCGCTGGATGTCTCTCGTGGGACGTCCTGTGGTGTCTGCAGACGGTGAAACTGTTCACTGGTACGGTGGAACGTCAGACGAGCATGACGAAATTCTGGCAAGGCAGGAACTTGAAAGACTGCGCACGGAACTCGAAGCGAGCCGGAAAGAATTGATTAACTTTACGGATTCGGTTCCGCAGATACTTTTTAGAGCCAGCCGACAGGCCAAAGTGGACTTCTATAACAGGCGCTTCACCGAAGTGACAGGTCGCGACCTGAACGCCGTCCTAGAAAGGCAAGACTGGATTGAGGACTTTCACCCAGATGATCGCGAGAGGTATCTGACGAATCTCTGGAAGAGCTTCGCCGCCGGTGAGGAATTGCGTGATACCTTTCGCCTGCGGCATGCCGATGGCACTTATCGCTGGATGTCGATCGTGGGCCGTCCGGTTCGAATAGGGGAGGGGTCGGACGAGATCCGCTACTATGGCGGCGTCTCGGACATCCATGACGAGGTATCCGCGCACCAGAAGATCCGCGAACTCAACGAAACACTTGAGCAGCGTGTCGCTGAGCGGACAGCCGAGCTGATGCGGACCGAACGCCGCTATGCCGGGCTGTTCGACGTCAGCAACATGACCTTCGCGGAGATGGACTTCAGCGCGGCCGAGCCCATCCTTGACGCGATCAAGGCGAGCGGGGCGATCGACCTTCGTGCCTACATGGCGGCACACCCTGAGGAACTGGCGCGCGCCCTGGGCGCGGTCAAGACGACCCGCGTGAACGCGGCTCTGGCGCGGCTGATGGGTTATGAAGACGTCGCCGACCTCGTTACCAACCCACCCGCGCAGAACGCCGACGATGGTCCAGAGGTACTCCTGCGGCAGCTCGAGATGTATTTCTACGGTATAGATCACATCGACGGTCGAACCACGCTTACGGGCAAGGGTGGGCGGCGAATTCCTGTCTACTTTACGGTGACAAGGCTCCCTGAGGGCCTGTACCTGTCCAGCCACGTCAACCTGTCGGATCAGGAGCGCATCGACGAGATGCGCCGGGCTGCGCAGGCCGAGTTGGCCCGCGCGAACCGCGTCGCCACCGTCGGTGCCCTTTCCGCATCCATAGCTCATGAACTGAACCAGCCGATCTCCTCGATGCTTATCGACGCCCAGATGGGGGGGCGCCTCCTTGGTCGCGAGGATCCTGACCTCGATGCTCTGGGCCGCATGCTGCAGCGCGTCGAGAGAAATGCCCAGCGTGTCGCCGACATCGTCCAACGGACCCGGGAGAATATCGTTGCCGCGCGACGCGTCGAGAAGCCGATAGATCTATGCCGCCTGGCCTCCGAAACACGCGATCTTCTCAACCACGATCTCAAGAGAGCGGAAGTGGAACTGGAGATCAATTGCGGCGACAAGGTCCCCATGATTAGCGGCGATCCGGTTGAGTTGCAGCAGATCTTCGTGAACCTGGTGAACAACGCGGCCGATGCGATGCGCGATCAGCCGGGAGTTCGCCGCGTCGCCATCGAAATTACTGCGGAAGAGGCAGCGGTACGGGTTCGAGTCATCGATACCGGACCAGGAATTCCCGAGGAAAATCTCGACAAGCTGTTCGAGCCGTTCTTCACGACCAAGCCAACCGGCATTGGCATGGGTTTGCAGATCTGCCGTTCGGCCATCGAGGGAATGGGCGGGCAACTGACCGTTGCCAACGTGCCGGGAGGAGGGGCGAGCTTCTCGTTCGATCTGCCGCTTCTGGCCGGGCAGGACGAGTGACCGGATTGCAGAGACCTAGGATGAGTCTGCTCTGACGTGGCAGTTACCGCAGCGACTTTGGTATGGAGCCACAATAACTGAGGCGACGTTAAGCATACCCTCGTAGAGTGGCTGCCGCATACTTTGCGAGCCATCCTGGGTTCAGATGCGAAGCCCGCTGCAGCGGCGCCTTCACACCGATCCAAACGTCTCGGTACTGAGCCCAGGGGAGAGCTATCAATGACCACCAGCTACGAACACCTCTTGTCCCGGCGCAACTTCTGCCTGTGTTGCGTCGCTTCAGCGACCTTTGTCACCAGCGGGGGTTGGTTGAGCCCGCGACAAGTCTTTGCAAAAGCGCAAGGCATTGTTGACATGATCCGCGACGACGCGGCCAAGGCGCCGATCAACCTTCACGGCTTGCGCGGCGGCGTCAGTGTCCTTGAAGGATCGGGCGGCAACATTGCCGTGCTAGTCGGCCCCGATGGCAAGCTTCTGATTGACGCGGGAATCACCGCCTCAAGGCCCAGGATCCTCGATGCCTTGGCGAGGCTCGGTGATCAGCCGATTCGCCAACTCATTAATACGCATTGGCACTTCGATCATGCAGATGGGAATGAGTGGCTGAACGCGGAAGGTGCTGCCATCCTGGCGCACGAAAACACGCGAAAGCATCTGCTCAGCGCGCAACGGGTAGACGACTGGGATTTCGATTTCCCGCCATCTCCGCTGGCCGCCACGCCTTCCGAGGTCATGTCGGACACACGGTCGCTTGATTTTGGCGGCGAGACACTGTTGCTTCAGCACCATCCAGCTGCCCACACTGATGGCGACATCTCGATCACGTTCTTGAACGCCAATGTCGTCCACGCCGGCGATATCTATTGGAACGGTATCTATCCCTTCATCGATCATTCAACCGGTGGTGGCGTCAACGGAACCATAAAGGCCGCCGAAGCGATCCTTGCCATCGCGGATGCCGATACGATCATCATTCCCGGCCATGGCAACCCAGTGAGCAACAGATCGGAACTGCAGGCCTATCGCGACATGCTGGTCGCGATCCGCGACCGGATTGCGACAGCGAAGGCGCAAGGAAAGTCCCTGGACGAGATCATATCGGCAAAACCCACCGGCTCGTTTGATGCCAAGTGGGGCAAGTTCGTCATCGGTCCGGATTTCTTCGTCAAGTTGGTTTACGAAGGCGTCTAGGGTTGGAGGCGCGGCGGCTCACGCGAACGGAAGCATCATCTGGACCGATGGATGCGTAGGCGAGGTATCTTGTGAACATGTCACGACATCACATAGATCACAGCAGTCGAATAGATCGACAGAACACCCCGTGTCGGGACGGCTGCTTCTTCGAACGGGACGCTGAGACTGCGATCCTTCGACGTGCTGGCGTCGAGTTGATCGGCACACTGCTGCTCATGCTCGCGATCGTGGGATCCGGCCAGATGGCGACGCGTTTCACCGGCGCGTCGTCGGGTGTAAATCTGCTCTTTGCCGCGTGCGCGACGGCGGGCGCACTGGTCGGCCTGATCGTCGCGTTCGGTGCTGCCTCGGGCGGGCACTTCAATCCCTTGATCACGTTGCTGCAGTGGGTGCGTGGTGAGCGCGACGCAGCATGCACGGTGGCCTATGTGGCCGCGCAACTGCTCGGTGCAGGCGGCGGAAGCGTCCTTGCATCACACGCTTTCGGGCCTGTCCCGGCGGCTGGCCCGTCGGTCCTCCCGATCAGTACCCTGTTTTCGAGCGAGTTGCTCGCCTCTGCAGGTCTGATGCTCATTGTCTTTGGTTGCTCGCGCAGCGGCAGGAGCGAAGTTGGGCCGCTTGCGGTCGGGGCTTGGCTCGCCGCTGCGATCGTGGCGACACCATCTCTGTCCTATGCCAATCCGGCCGTGGCGGTGGGCGCCTACTTTGCATCCGGACCGGTCGCCCTGCCAGGCAGTCTAACGCCCATCTATGTGATTGCGGAACTGCTGGGAGCGCTGCTGGCGTTGCCCGTGATAGGACATGTCTACCCTGGGGTTGTCGACGTTGATCCTGAGGCAGCTGCCATGGAGAAGTGAAGGAGTAGCACCAGCCTGGAGCCGCGGCCGGCGCCATTAGAAGGTGGTAGGGTGGCTAAAGCTTCAGAAGCTCCAGCTTTCGCAACATGTCGACGACAGATTTCACCTTGAGTTTGCGGCCGGCACTGCTGCGATGCATCTTAACCGTAATCTCGGTGACGCCCAGTTCGAAAGCGACCTGCTTGTTCAGAAGACCACGCTTGACCCCGCGCAGGACGTCTATTTCCCGGGGCGTCAATTGCCCCGCGAGGCGTCGCAGTTCGCCGAGATCCTCATCCGTCGCGCGGCGCCGCTCATCGGCCTGAAGCGCGGCCGTGACGGCATCAAGCAACTCCTGGTCACGAAAGGGTTTTGGCAGGAAGTCGACGGCACCTGCTTTCATGGCTCTAACCGACGTCGACACGTCAGCATGGCCCGTCAGGAATACGATCGGAATTTGCGACCCCATATGGTTCAGCTGCTTCTGGAGTTCAAGCCCGCCTGAGCCGGGCAACCTCAAATCGAGGACAAGGCAGCTGGGGCAGTCCGGCAGCCCGGCATCGAGCAACTCGCGTGTCGAGGCGAACGTTCGGGTCTCAAGGTCGACGGAAGCGAATAGATCCCTCAGGGTCTCCCGAAGCTCGACGTCGTCATCGACGACCAGCACAAGTGGGCGCGCCACCGGAGGTGACGATACCGCCGCCGGCTTCCCTACAAGTCTGGGCTGTCCGTTCACCGACATGGTCTTTCGGCCTTGAAAGTGGCTGCTACAGCCGGTGGTTCAACCAGCCGTTTTCTTTGCAGAGGCTACCAAACGATCGGAGATCGATCCACCCGTCCTGCCCCCGAATAACCCCATACCTTGGTAGCCAGTGCCTTCAGCGCCGCGGAGGGTCTTTATAGTGTATCATACGCCGAAAGACCGCTCGCATGCAGCACGGGCTCGCTGAAAGGCCCGCCTACAGGGCTGCTGAGGCACCGGAGGGATAACAGCATGACGAATATTTCGGCCGCTGGCATGTCTTGAACAAGCCATGATCTCACACCCGATAGTCGCTGCCGTCGATGATGATCAAGACATGCGTCGGTCGCTCGAGACGCTCATCGAACATGTTGGATATCGTGCGTGCCTCTTCGAGGACGCCAAGGCGTTTCTCGAATGGAACGTCGAGCACAAAGCGAACTGCATCGTAAGCGATATCCAGATGCCCGGAATGACGGGTCTTGAGCTCTGCACGCGCCTGACCCAAGGGGGTGACCGGACGCCGATCATCCTCATGTCGGCATTTGCGACAGTGCCCATGCGCCACCGGGCGATGGCTGCTGGAGCGCACACGTTTCTCGCCAAGCCACTCGATGTCGGCACGTTCATCGATCTCCTGGAGAGTATAATCTCTTTGCCCAGGTAGGTCTCTTGAAGGTCGCTCCGACGTCCTCAGAGTTGCAGAGCCGAAGATCTTCTTGTGTCCGGAGGTCGGCATGAACGCGGCGGCTGAGGACACAGGCAGTCAAGCGCCCCGACCTCCTTCCTGACGATCGCTACCTCCAATACCGGGGATGAGGAGATGCCTACCCTAGTACAGATTGTTCGGGTTTCGGCGACGAGCCAATCTCGCACCTGAACATTTCTCTCCCGGCAGGCCTCGGGCTCTCCGTCAGGCCTCCTGCAACAACGGCTTAAGTTTCCTCAGCAAGGGTTTGTGACAATGACCGGACAGTTCGTGACAGCACCTAACAAGTATGTCTTGGCAACCGACGGTGTCATATACGCCTACCGGACGGTCGGCGAGGGCGGCTCGCCGCCACTCGTCTGCCTTCAACACTTTACGGGGACCATGGATTCCTGGGACCCGATGGTCATCGATTCCCTTGCCCGGAACCGAAAGGTCGTCGTCTTCGACAATGCCGGCGTGGGAGCCTCCGGCGGAAGGACACCCGACAGTGTCGAGCAGATGACCATCGACGCAGAGGCGTTCATCGATGCCCTGTGTCTCGGCAAAGTCGATCTATTGGGGTTTTCTCTGGGCGGATTCATCGCCCAGCTGATGGCGGCGCGCAGGGCGGTGTCTGTTCGCAAGATCATAGTTGCCGGGAGCGCGCCGCAAGGCGGAGAGGAGCATCTCATGCAGGTCGTTGCGGAGGCGTTTTCGGACAATGCCTCTGATGTCCGCCTCCCGCTATTCTTCACGCGATCAGATCAGAGTCAGGCTGCCGGCAGGAGGTTCATTGAACGCGCCGCAGTGAGGCAAGACGAGCGGGATCCGGAGAGCGGAGATAAGGTCAGTAGCGCCCAGGCCACCGCGATAGTCGCCTGGTGCGCGGCCGACACGGGGAACAACCCGCTCCTCCAGTCGATCGAGCAGCCGACCCTGATCGTTCACGGCAGCCACGATACCATGTTCCCGGCCGTGAATGCTTACGAAATGTTCAAGCACATGCGCAACGCGACGCTGATCCTTTATCCCGACGCCGGTCACGGTGCGCTGTTTCAGTATCCCCAAAGGTTCTCGTCTCACGTCGATTTGTTTCTCACCGAGTGATCATATTTTCGGCATCCTTAGAGTGAAATCGCGGCTTCGCCAACGCTACAGGAGACAGGTAATGACCAATCTGAATGCTTCCGCCTCCGGCCGTTTCTTGATCGGCGGTGACATGCCAATCACCCGTCTCGGGTTCGGGGCAATGCGGGTCACGGGACCCGGAATCTGGGGGCCGCCTCAAGATCGTGGCGAGGTTCTGAGAACGCTCCGCCGAGTACCCGAGCTTGGGATCGATTTCATCGATACGGCCGATTCGTATGGTCCAAACGTCTCGGAGGAGCTTATCAGCGAGGCCCTGCGGCCGTATGGCCACATCCGGGTGGCAACCAAGGCCGGTCTCACGCGCCCCGGTCCGGATTCATGGACGCCACACGGCGACCCGGACTACCTGATCCGCCAGGCGCTGAGCAGCCGGGAGAGATTGGGCGTGGAACAGATCGATCTTTGGCAACTGCACCGCATTGACCCGAAGGTCGGCCGGGACGAACAGTTCGCGGCCATACGAGCGCTGCTGGACGACGGCGTGATCCGCCACGCGGGCTTGAGCCAAGTGACCGTTGAGGAGATCGAGGCGGCAAGGAAAGTCTTCCCGGTGGCGACCGTCCAGAATCTTTACAATCTCTCTGACCGGTCCAGCGAAGATGTCGTCGATTATTGCGAGCGCAACGAGATTGGATTCATCCCCTGGTACCCGCTTGCTGCAGGCAGGCTCGCTGTGCCGGGCGGGGTGCTCGACCGGATCGCGAGTCACCACGCTGCCACTTCCGGTCAGATTGCCCTCGCCTGGCTGCTGAAGCGGAGCCCTGTAATCCTGCCGATTCCCGGCACTGGGCAAGTTGCACATCTGGAGGAAAATGTCGGTGGGGCGACGATCATGCTCAGCGACGCCGACTTTGCCGCGCTGGACGAGGGCGGGCGCGAGTGACACGGACCTGATTCATGGCTAACCTGATCAGTGAGCACACGGTGCCGGCATCGAGATTGTGAGAGGGCTTAGGCTCTCTCACAACGGTTCGTCCCCAACCCTGCCGGCGAACAGGTCAGCGACTGCTGCGGGCGTTCTCGAGCTCGATCTCACATGTCGCCGATGGCAGCTCGTCCGGCTCCAGGTCACGTGCCAGCCGAGCCCATGCGGCGAGACCCCTGGTCTTGGAGGCTTTGACGGCGTCAATGCCGGCAAGTGTTATCCCTCGCAAGATGAATGGCGCCATGCTTGTCAGTAGATCCATACCCTATGCGAGGCCCAGGCTGTGACGGCGCCGCCATATCGCGTCGGCCGGTCCATGCGGCTACCTCATAGCCCAAGCCCAAAAGCAAGGTGATCGTAAAGGTCCCGACCCGCCGTTCGCGCCAGTGACCAGGACTGAGTCTTCGTCCAGAGTCACGCCGGCCTGTTCCACGGCTCGCAGTCAGAGCATGGATGTGAACCCGACCGTGCCAATCAAACTAGCTTTGCGCGTGGAGAATTTTGCCGTTACCGGCACCAGCCACTCTGCTGGGACACGTACGAACTCCGCGCAACCGCCATCATGTATGGCTCAAGCCGAAGCCGTTCGCCGGAACGCGGTCACCCACAACGTATCGGGAGTATCGGACTCGGTCACAATTCCTGCAAAACCGATGCCGCCTACCGTCGGTAATCGCTTCATGATCCTGCCACGCTCGAAAGGGCCAGAGCATTCTTATAGTTGAGAGCCAACCATTCGACGCAAACCGTCACATTTCCCGCATCCTGTTCAGCGAAACCTCCCCCCGTATGGTTTGGAAGTTGCCGTCTGAGACTTTCGCGACCAGCGCTTTGAGGCTGTTGCTCCAATGAAGCGTGTAGAGTGTGTGACCTACCCCTGCAGACCTGACCCATCGCCAAGCCACCGGCCTTTCGATCAGATGGGAGCATCGAAAAAGCCCAATGCCTCTTCAAGCTCGCTTTGCTCGTAACCAAAATGTAAGCGCACCAGTCCCGCCAGCGTCTGGAAAGTATTCCGGAGCTGCTCGTAGAGAGCGGGCTCTGGATGTTCGTTGTAGGCGGCGACCATTTCCAGCATCCGCTCGATCCAGCCATGGATGGCAGCATGCTCTTGTGCCAGCCGGTCCAGCACGGCATCGAGGCCAGGCTTGCCCCGGCGGAGGGCAGGAAATATCGCTTCGTCCTCACTGATATGATGAAAGTTGAGATGCCGGCACTGCTGGCCGCAAAGCCTGCCAAACAACTGGTAGTTCCTGGATAAAGCGAGGGTCTTCATTGCGTCCGCAGCCCCTTCCTCGGGTGATGAACCCTTATCGATCGCAACGATCAGCGCTTCGACCTGAGCGATCTGCCTCAGGTGCAGCTCATGGATCTGCGCCATCCGACGGCCACGCATTCGTTGCGCCGGGGTCACCGCAAAGCGTGGCGCCTTCGGTCGCTGTGACTCGTCGAAGATATCGAAAACGACAGTCATGGTGCCGGATCTCCGGTTTCGTTCTGGCCACGGAGCGGTCGCTCGGCGGAATCAGACGCGTCAAACTCGAGCTGGGACGACCACACGACGTTCGTAACCTTGCTTTCGTCCCTCATTGCATCCGCCGTGCATGCATGGTCTGGACCCTGCCGATGAGGTCTTTGAAACGCCTCGCCCAGTCATCCAGAAATCTTGGCATTTCGGCATCAGTAACCTCGAAGCTGTCATCGACCAGCCCCGGGCTAGTCTGGCGATAGACCTCCGGTTGAACCAAAAGCATCATTTCCAGGTCGGGCAGGTTCGAACGGAGCTGTGACTGCGCCACGGACGATCCTATGCTGCCCGGCGAGGTTCCGACGATCGCGGCAGGTTTGTTTGCCCAGCTGTACTGGCCCCAGGGCCGGCCGCCCCATGCCAGGGCGTTCATAATAAGCGCTGGAAGCGCACGACAATGCTCGGGCGTGATGAAGGCTACCGCGTCGGCATTCCAAATACCGAGACTTGAGTTCCGTCACCGCAACCGGCGGCGAGGCCCAGAGGTCGTCGTTAAAGTGCGGCAGAGCACCGATATCAGCATACCCGAAGTGGAAGAACGAAACCGTTCGCTTCTCGAGACCTTTTGGCAAGGCGACGGTTGATGGAAGCGGCACTGAGGCTGCCGACGAGAACGAGGACGGTTTCATGGGTAGCTCCTTTGCGACAAGCGAAACAACGCCTGTGTCGTCCCGCAATCCGCATGGACGGCATGCTCAAGCGCGCTGCGGCTGCAACGAAGAGGCTTTCACCTACGATTGCAGCTGCGCTCTTGGACTGGGGACCGTCAGGGCGACGTGCCGGTGGGACCAAACTGCTCGAGGTAAACCAGCAGATTGGCGAAGTCAGCTTCCTTGGTGAGCCCCGCCGCAGTCATCTTGGTTCCCGGCACGACTGCCTGGGGTTTCTGAAGAAACGCCATGAGCGTCGCGGCATCCCAAGTCAGCCCGGCCGCCTGCATGGCCGGCGAATAGCGGTAGTCGGCGACCGCCGCGCTGGTGCGTCCCACCACCCCGTTGAGCTGCGGCCCGACGCCGTTGCGCGCCTTCTCGCCCACCTGATGGCAGGCCTTGCACCGCGCAAACACCTTCTCACCGGCCGCGGCGTCGCCAGCATCATGCGCCCAAGCAGCCGAAATACTGAGAGGCCCCACGGCGAGGAGCAGCAGGGCGGCGCCGGCCACACTATGCCCGGTAGCGGGTCCCCGCCTCAAGATGCCGCCGGGACGGCGGGCATTGCTGGAGAGGCTAGCGATGCCGTTGGCATCAACATGCGTAGAGGCGTAGGTCATATGGCACCCTTGAATGTCGTGTTGGCAAGCGGTAGGCTGCGGACGCGCATACCGGTCAAGGCGGCAACGGCATTGACCACGGCGGGCGGCACACCGGGCAGACCAGGTTCTCCCACGCCCCCCATCGGCGCGCCGCTTTCAACGATCTTGACATGCACCTGCGGCATCATCCCGCGGGTCAGCACCTGATAGGTGTCGTAGTTCTTGTCGCGCCTAAGCCCATTCTCGTAGACAACCTGTTCCACGAGCGCTGCCGATAGGCCGAGTGCGGCCGCCGACTCGACCTGGGCCTTGATGATTGCCGGATTGACGACGCTGCCCGGATCGAAGGCGATCCAGAGATTGTGAACGCGGGTCTCGCCATCGACGAGCGAAACCTCCGCGATCGTGGCCGTCTCTGATCCGAAAGGCGAGGCCATCGCAATCCCGCGGGCCCGTTTGCCGCCTTCCGCGTCGTAGGGTCCCGGCCTCCAGCCGCCGGAAAGCGCAGCAACAGTCTCGAGCAGGGTCCTGTGCCGCGGGCTATGCTGCAGGAGTTCCATGCGGAGCTCGAAGGGGTCGCGTCCGCCTGCAAGGGCGATCTCGTCGAGAAATCCCTCGTAGAAGAAGTCGTTCATGGAATGGCCGACGGACCGCCAGAAGGCGATATTCACCGGGTGAACCAGCTTGACGTAGTCCATCCGACGGTTGGAGATTGCGTAGGGTTTTTCGATGATGCCTTCGACCGCGGAACTGTCAACGGGTCCGCCGCCAATGTACCGCCCAATGGGTCCCTCGCCGACGGTCCTAGCCTCGATAGCAGTCACCCGCCCTTCATCGTCGAGCGCCGCCCGAAATCTCGTATGGCTGAGCGGCCGCAGAGCGTCGTTTAGGAATTCCTCCTCACGCGACCAGATAACCTTGACAGGACGTCCCGTCGTCTTGGCGAGAAGTATTGCCTGCGGAAAGGGGTTGGCAGGCCCGTAGAGGAAATGCCGTCCAAAGAAGCCACCCAGGATCGGCGAGTGTATCCGCACCAACTCGGGTGGGATTCCCGCCGTTTTGGCTGAAACCTTCTGGAAGAGTTCGGGCATCTGGTTCGGAAGCCATACGTCGAGCGACCCATCGTCGGAGAATTGCGCCAGCGCGGACGGCGGCTCAAGTTGCGCGTGCGCAAGATAGGGCGCGCTGTAATCGGCCTCGATCACCTTGGCGGCCGATTTGAAGGCGGCCTCGGCATCGCCCTCCTGCTCTGCAACCAGCCCTTTCGCTGTCGACGAACGCAGGGCATCCAGCATCCCGGCTGACGAGAAATCCTTGGCCACCGAGCCGAGGCCCGTAGGTGCCGGGCTTGACCAGGAAACGTTCAGCGCCTCGACTGCCTTGCGGGCACGCCACCATGAATTGGCGGTTACCGCAACCGCGCCCGGCAGGCTGTGGACCGAATGGACGCCCGGCATCGCCATTACATCGGCCTCGTTGGCGAGGCCTATCGGGTCGGTGCCGAAGTAAGGCGCATGCACCACGGCCGCGTACAGCATTCCCGCGACCGCTTGGTCGATCGAGTACTTCGCCATGCCCGTCGACTTGTCGCGTACATCGAGGCGCTTCATCGGCTGCCGGATGTAGCGGAAATCCTTCGGGTCCCGAAGCGGCACGGTGTCCCGAGGCTTGAGACGCAGTGCGTCTTCGGCAAGTTCACCATAGGTGAGCCGACGGCCGGTTGCGGGATGGATTACCACGCCATTCTCGGTTGCGAGTTCGTCGTCCTGCACCTTGAGCCGACCTGCCGCGGCACGGATCAGCATGTCGCGTGCCGTCGCTCCCAGCTGCCGCATCACCGGATAGGCGGAGCGGGTGGAGAAGCTGCCCCCGGTCATGCGGATGCCATTGACGATGGCATAGTCCGGGCCGGGCGGCGCGCACTCGACCACGAAGCGAGCGGGGTCCACGTCCAGCTCCTCGCCGACGATCTGCGCCATCCCGGTCGCAATGCCCTGACCTCCTTCCACGAAGGGACTGAGCAGTTTGACCGAGTTGTCGGCATGGATCTCGAGGTAGGCCGAGACCTTCGTGCCGGGCTTGGCAGCGATCGCCGCCGGACCCTCTGCCGCGCCTTGAGCCTGCGCACGGAGGCTCCGCGTTGGCAGAACTGCGCCGATGACAAAAGCCCCAACGGTCGTACTGAGGAAAGCACGTCGCGACATATGCGAAGCGCCTTCCGAAGCGGGCAGCGATTTCGTCGCAGCTTTATTAGATGAGATGTAGTCCATGACAGCCTCCTTCAGCCTGCGGCCTGCCGAATGGCGGCGGCAATCATGTTGTAGGTCCCGCAGCGGCAGAGATTCGCCATTGCATCGGCAATGTCTTGGTCGGATGGATTGGGGGTCTGCTTCAGCAGCGCGGTGGCCGCCATAACCTGCCCGGACTGGCAGTAGCCGCATTGGGGCACCTGCATGTCGATCCAGGCATCCACGACACGTCGCCCGACCTCGTCCTCCTCGATCGATTCGATCGTGTGGATCTCGGAGTCGCCGATGCTGTCGACCGGCACTTGGCATGACCGTGTCGCCTGACCATCCATCAAGACGGTGCAGGCACCGCATGCAGCGATGCCGCACCCGTACTTCGTGCCCGTCATGGCGAGCGTGTCGCGCAGCACCCACAGCAGCGGGGTGTCGGGCTCGACATCCACATCTCGTTTGCTGCCATTGATTGTAATCTCGAACATCCTTGTAGCCTCGATCGCTGCCTGAGAACGGAACCTGCCTAACCATGGCCATCGGCAGGCGGTTGACCCGGGAAGGATTGCTGATCGCCTTGACGACCGAAAGTGTGAGCAGGTATTGCGGAGCCCCTACCCAGGTATAGTGGGCAGGCTATGTGTCAGCGAATACGTCAGAGTGGCCGTTTCCGGACTTCTGAATCATCGCCTAATGCACGTTCCTTGCGCTCCGGGGGCGCGACGCGCATCAAGCAACGCTTGATGAAGGCTTGGCTCGGAAGGTAGCGATGTTCTCCGCCAGCCAAGCCGCCACTGTCCTTGGTTCGTGTCCAGTCAGCTCCCTCACTGTGCTGGTCGTTTCCGACAGGACCGAATCGTTGAACAGACGGTCCAGCCCCAGCAAAAGATCGGCCATCATCTCGCTCGCTCCACCGCCAATCAGAACTTCGCGGTGTTTGACCGATGTCCGCTGTTCGTAAGAGACCTCATAGCCAAGGAGCCGTGACAGCTCGTTGGCAATGTCCTGCATGCTGACCGGGCCCGGACCGGTCAGGTGAAAGACGCGCTGGGAACCAAGATGACGCTCATCGGAGAGAACGGCAAAAGCGGCGTCAGCGATGTCGCGGGAGTCGACGAGGCTGACGCGGCCGTGCCCCGCTGCTCCGCCCCAGGAGCCCGTCAAGACAGGCGTGGCTGCTCTTGCGAGAATATCTACGAACGAACTGGCTCGTAGCACCGAGTATCCGATGTCATGGGTCGCGAGATGCGCCTCGATCTTCATGTGCCAGTCGAATGGATGGAGACGTGTTGGCGGCCCCATGGTCGATATCTTTCGATGTGGGATACACCCGCCGAGACAGCGGCGTTGATGAGTGCCATCTCGTTTTGCACCTGTTCGGCGGACGTGCCTTGTGCCAGGAAGAGGCGGTCGGCCCGCTCGAGAGCCTTGGACAGCGTTGCAGGATTGGCGAAATCCACCACTGCACGATCGACCCTCGGCGGCAAGCGGCTGGTGTTCGGATCGCGAGTAAGCGCCACGACGTGTACGGGCTGGTCCATGAGCCTTCTGATCAGAGTGCGACCTATGCGTCCGGTCGCCCCTGCGACCGCAATGACGGATCGTTGTGCTTCAGGGGGATGCTCTGCCACAGTTTCTCTCCGTTCTTCTGAGCCTAGAAGCGACTGCGAGCGCAAATCCGAAGCACATTGGTCCAGATGCACCCAAACAGCGCTACCGAACAAGGCACGAGGTTTATCGCTATTGCGTTGATCGGCCGGCCTCGCAACGAGTGGACATCACTACGCCTGACTTGGGAGGCCTTCACCGTCCCGCGATATGACGGGCTTCGACCTCGGACATCTTCTCGGCAAGCTCGGTCGGCGTTAGAATCCCCTTGGCGAAGAAGATGTTAGCAAAGGCGACGATCCACCGCTCATAATAGGCGAGCTGTCCAATCATATCGGAACCGAGAGCCTCGACACCACGCCGCTTTTCTTCGGTGTTGATGAGCTTCTTGAAGTCGAGGACGTCTGCGAGGGCGTGGCAGCGCTTCTCCCAGGGCTCCAGCTCATGCTCGACCCGCGCAATCGAGCCAGCAGTCAGGCCGCCAATGTCGTTCGGAAGACGACTGACGAGACCTTCGGATCCACTCATTTTAGTTCTCCATTCCAAGGGTGACAGGGATTACGCCGATCATGGCGTCCCGAGTGACGAGACCTGCCAGCTGCTCCTCGCTGTAGTCGTCTGTCGCTTCTGGGCGACGCGGCAGAACGAGATAGCGGACAGCGGCGGTCGAATCACTAACGCGGACCTCGACATCGTCGGGAATGATGGTGCCGAACTCAGCTAATACGATGCGCGGCTCGGAAACGGCTCGGGCGCGGTAGGGCTTAAGCTTGTACCAATCGGGGGGCAGGCCAAGCACCGGCCGCGGATAGCAGCTGCACAGCGTGCATACGATGAGGTTGTGCACCGTCTCGGTATTCTCGAGCACGATCAGCCTGGTGTCGTCATAGAAGCTGATACCGAGCTCTTCGCAGGCGGCTCGGCCATCGGCGAGAAGCCTCTCGCGAAAGGCGGCATCCACCCAGGCGCGGGCGACGACCTTGGCGCCCAGTGCTGGTGTGCGTGAGTCCAGAACCTCGATCTGATGCCTGATGTCGTTGCCGGTGATCAGCTGCTTGTCGATGAGCAGTTCGCGGATCGCTGTCTCCATAACCTCGTAGTAGCCGGGCATTTCGGAAACGCTGATCTCGGCGTGGGGATGATCGTGGTCATGTTCGTGCTCGTGCGCCATCGCTTCAGATCCTTTCCAGCCAAGTTTCGAAGATCTCGATCCTCAGTTCATCCGCAGGAGCGCCGCTATAGGCCGCCCAAATCGTCCGAAGGCGGAAAGAGACCCGGTAATAGTGACGCCGGGAGCCGGCATTTTGACCGTAGCCCTCGGTTTCGTTGTCGACCATTACGGGCTCGATGATGGAGACCACCGTGCCGGTCATGCCCCTGAGATAGACGGGTACGCGGTAGTGGCCGATCGGCGAGCGAGATGCCACGCGTACGCGGTCGCCGGGGGAGAACGAGGGCCATTCGTTCAGCGCCGGCACAATGCCGGGGATCCTTGATTGGCTTGGAAGGTGGTTCGGCATGCGAAAGCAATCCTTCGGTAAAGCGTGATGATTGGTCCGGTACACTCAGCAGGCTCCCGGCGGGGCCTAAAGGGCGGCGGGTCCGGCTACCGCAAGTTCAACAGGATCGTCATGGCGCGCTAACTGGACACGCATCTATCTTGCCAGACGCAACGAACCGGGGGCTACCCAACCGAGGTATATGCGGACGATACCTCGTCGCGTGGTGTCCCCTTCCCAGGACTGCCTAGTCCACAAGTCGATTCCCTGCGTTGATAGCGGTTGTCGCGGCGCGCCGCTCAACCGCAGTGCGTGGCCAGTACAAGTCGGCCGATCTCGGCCGGCCAGTTTTGAAATCCACTCCTGAAAGGATGAAGCCCATGCACATCGAGCCCGGCGCCGTCGACGGCGCCAAGATCGTTCTGTCTTATGCAACCGGCGTCGCATCGCTGGGACTTGCAGCTGGCATGGCTGCCAAAACCCTGTCGCAGAAAGGCGGTGCTAGAGCACTCGCTGGGCGGGGCACAGCCTCCACCGCCCTTGTCTTTGCCTTCTTTGAGGTCCTGCCCCATTATCCGGTTGGTGTTTCCGAGGTCCACCTGATCCTCGGCTCGGCGTTGTTCCTGATTTTCGGCGCGGGGCCGGCTGCCATCGGACTGGCGGCCGGCCTCCTCATCCAAGGCGTGTTCTGCACTCCCTCCGACTTGCCTCAATACGGGATGAACGTCACGACGCTTATCGTCCCGCTCTGGGCACTTTCACGCCTCGCGCCTAAAATCCTTCCGGCAAATCGCGCTTATGTCGAGGCGGGCTATGGGCAGGCCCTAGCCCTGTCGGCCATCTACCAGGCCGGGATCGTCGCCTGGGTTGCGTTCTGGACAGTCTATGGCAATGGGTTGTCCGCCAAAAATTTGGGTGCGGTCGCCCAGTTCGGCAGCGCCTACGTCGCAGTACTGGCGGCCGAACCGCTGATCGACCTTGCCGTTCTCGCCGTTGCAAAGGCCATCCAAGGCAGCATGCCGGATTGGATTTTCGACCGGCGCCTGCGCGTGGCAGCACCATGACGTTTTTCATCGCTCTCCACTGCGGATGGCGACCCAAACCAAGGTCTAGGGCCTTCCATAACTGCGTACGATGGGACTGCCCAACCAAACGATGCAGGATAGCCAGGCTCTCGCAAAAACGTCGCGCGAGGCAGGATGCAACAATCCGAACGCTTCGTACCGGCTCACCCGGAACAGGATCACTCAGATGCAAACATCCACACATGCGCAGGCGCTCGACATCACGCGTCGCGACGTTCTCGTCGGAATCCTCGCCGCCGGTGTCGCGTCGACAGGCATGCCAGACGCCGCAATCGCCAACGAGACACACACCTCAACACAAGGAGACAGGACCATGACATTTTTCAAGACCAAGTCCGGTGTCGAACTCTTCTACAAGGACTGGGGCCCTAAGACGGCTCAGCCGATCATGTTCCATCACGGCTGGCCACTCTCGGCCGACGACTGGGACAACCAGATGCTCTACTTCCTCGACAAGGGTTTCCGGGTGATCGCCCATGATCGGCGCGGTCACGGCCGCTCGACCCAGACCGACACCGGCAACGACATGGACACCTATGCCTCCGATGTCGCAGAGCTTGTAGAGGCGCTTAAGCTCGACGGCGTGGTGCATATCGGCCATTCGACGGGGGGAGGCGAGGTGGCCCGGTACGTTGCGCGGGCCAAGCCCGGCCGCGTAGCAAAGGCAGTGCTGGTGGCCGCTATTCCCCCGATCATGGTGAAGTCCGCAAGGAATCCCGACGGTACACCGATTGAGGTCTTCGACGGCTTCCGCAAGGCGCTATCCGGCAATCGGGCACAGTTCTACCTCGATGTTGCCAGCGGCCCCTTCTACGGTTTCAATCGGTCGGGCGCAACCGTCCTGCCAGGCACCATCCAGAACTGGTGGCGACAGGGTATGATCGGTGGCGCCAAGGCGCACTACGACTGCATCAAGACCTTCTCGGAAACTGACCAAACTGAGGATCTCAAGGCGATTAGCGTGCCGACGCTCATCATGCATGGCGACGACGACCAGGTCGTTCCCATCGCTGCTGCGGCGCTGCTCTCCGTCAAGCTTCTCCAGAAGGGGCAACTCAAGATCTACAAGGGCTTTCCGCACGGCATGCTGACGGTACACGCGGATGTCCTCAACCCTGACATCCTGGCATTCATCACCGCCTAACACCGCACTCAACAGACCTTGGCGTTGTCTCGTCAGAGCATCGCCAAGGTCCGATACTGCCTGACCCCTGAAACCTTGGAGACCTCAAATGCACGACTTGGCCGATCTGATCATTGATGCCCATGGCGGCCTGGAGCGTTGGCGGACGTTCAGCACGCTCAGCGCCCACCTGTTACAGGGCGGCGCACTATGGTCCCTCAAGGGTCATGCCGGGTTGCTGGATGACACGAACGTCACGGTTGATCTTCGCCGCGAACGTGCCTCGCACGCGCCGTTCGGCGACGCCGGTCGCAAATCGTCCTTCACCCCGAATCGGGTCTTGCTGCAGACTGCGAGTGGCGAGGTGATCAGCGAACTGGACGCGCCCCGCCAGTCCTTTGCGGGCCACACGCTCGAAACGCCGTGGACGGAGCTACAGCTTGCCTATTTCGCGGGATGCGCGATGTGGACCTATCTCAACATACCCTTCCTGCTGGCCTCGCCGGGTGTCGAGTCCACGAGGATCGATCCGTGGGACGAGGATGGCGAGACCTGGGAACGCCTGCGAGTCCGATTTCCTGCCGAAATTGTAACGCACAGCACCGAGCAGACACTCTATGTCGGCGCCGATGGCTTGCTTAGGCGCCATGATTACGACGTCGAGATCGCCGGCAACACCCCGGGTGCGCATTACATTTCTGGGTACCAGGAGGTCCAGGGGATTATGATCCCGACCCGGCGGCGAATTTTTCCGCGCCAGTCCGATGGCAGAGCAATGGCCGAGCCACTGGTCGTCTCGATCGATCTCGACCGAATTGAGCTTCGCTGAGCCGGCTGGAGAACAGGATATGTCAAGCCAAGTAGGCGACGTGGCGCCGCATGCGCGGGAGGCACAGATCTTCCCGCGGCTTGATCACGCCACCATCGAACGCCTGATGCCCTATGGGGACGTCGAACTGCCGGCGACCGGCTCGGTCCTGTTTGAACGCGGTGCCCGCGCGGTAGATTTCTTTGTGGTTCTCGACGGCGCCATCGAGCTATCGGAACAGAGCGGTGCGGAGGCACCGGAGGCATTTCGGCGCTATCGAGCGGGAGAGTTTACTGGTGAGCTTCACCTGTTCAACGAACGATCCCTTCTGGTCACAGGGCGCGCAACGGTGGGAACAAAGGTCCTGCGCATCCCTCGCCCGGCGTTCAGGCGAATGGTGTCGACCGAAGCCGACATAGGCGAAGTGATCATGCGGGCGTTCATCCTTCGGCGGGTGGAACTCATCGCACTCGGTCAAGGCGGCGTGACCGTGGTCGGATCGGCGCGATCTCGCGATGCGCAACGCCTGCGGACGTTCCTTGCCCGCAATGCGCACCCTCATCGCTTCCTGGATCTTGATGCTGATCCCGCCGCGACAGCAGCTCTGCAAAGATTCCCGTCAGTGGATCCGGCGATGCCAATCGTCATCCTGCCGGGTGGGGATACGCTCCGTAATCCGGCCACTACTGCCCTCGCGAGCGCCCTGGGAATTGCAGAGGTCAGCGATCCTAATCACATTTATGACGTGGTCATCGTCGGTGCCGGGCCGGCTGGCCTCGCTGCGTCGGTCTACGCGGCCTCAGAAGGCCTGTCTACGCTTGTCATCGAAGGCGATGCGCCTGGGGGACAGGCGGGTACCAGCAGTCGTATCGAAAATTATCTAGGCTTTCCAACGGGTATTTCGGGCCAGGCTCTGGCCGGCAGGGCGCAGGTGCAGGCACAGAAGTTCGGTGCGCGGCTGGCGGTCTCACGACGGGTGGTGAGTCTGCGAAGCGCAAACGGCATTTATGTCCTAGGTCTGGAGGAAGACACGACGGTTGAGGCGCGTGCGGTCGTGATTGCGACGGGTGCCCGGTATCGACGATTGTCGCTTCCTGGCTACGAGCGCCTGGAAGGGCGCGGAATCTACTACGCTGCCACTCCGATGGAGGCGCAGTTATGTCGCGATCAGGAGGTTGTCATCGTTGGCGGCGGCAATTCTGCTGGGCAAGCGGCAGTCTTCCTCTCTCGCACATGCCGGCACGTGCATTTGCTGGTGCGGGCCGAAGGGCTGGCGTCGACGATGTCGGACTATCTGGTCCAACGCATTCTCAACTCTCCGGACATCACGCTGCGACCCTTTACGGAAGTCACCGCCGTAGAAGGCGGACAGGCGCTGACTAGGCTGACGTGGACCGATCGACGCTCGGGCACAACGGAGGATCGTCGGGTCGGGGGATTGTTCGTCATGATCGGCGCGGATCCGAACACGGAATGGTTGGAAGGGTGTGTTCCGACCGATGGCAAGGGGTTCATCGTGACGGGTAAGGCCGATGATGGGAGCGCTCTCACCTCGCCCTATGCAACAATCTGGCCGGGGGTCTTCGCCGTCGGCGACGTCCGGTCCGGATCGGTCAAGCGCGTCGCTTCGGGGGTCGGCGAAGGCTCGGTCGTGATTTCGGCCGTCCATCAGTTTCTCGCCGCTACGGACGATGGATCTTAACTAATGCGTCCAGGAGAAGGGGTACAGCGTTCCAACCCGTCCTTCTAGGACGACTGCAGACTGTAGCCCTGCGAAGTTCGCACGTGAGATTGAGGGTGGCTGGGCAAAGGGCCGAGCTTCTCAAAGGGCTCCATGGCCCATCGCGTCATCAACCGGAGGACCTCTCACTGGGCTGGCTCCAGCCCTTCGAATGATAGCGACAGGTCCGCAGAGATTACCGGAGCGTCCGGGCAACAGGCGAAATCCGCAGCTGAAGCGTGCGGCCGGTGCGCCCCGGAGGCAATAGGCCCGCGACCATAACGAAGCGTACCTTGGTATTGCCCAATCCCATCCTTCAGACAGTCGTCAGCGGGGGGCGCTTCGACCTAGCCTGCGATAGACGAAGCAGCAGCAAAGGAGTCGGAAATGGAAGCCCATACACAGTCAAACACGCTGTCGACCATTGTAAGTGATGGGTCACGTGACCTTGAGCTCGACGCGGATAGAGCGAGCCCGCCAGCCCTGGCCTTCGAAGCGGGATTCGCACATGATCTGCGGAACCTCATCCAGATTGCCTCAGCGACGTTCAATCGACTTGCCCGGAACCCCACCATCTCGGCTTCGGATGCGCTCGGTCCGGTTGTGGCGGGCGGGGCGCTTGCGCTTCACAAGGCCGGCCAGATGCTAGGTGAGCGCATCCACGGTTCACGTCTGGCGCAGCTCGCAGAAGTGGGAACCGATGTGCGGGAATGTCTCCGCGAACTGGAGATGATCGTTCGCTCGACTTGGGAGCCAGGGTCATATCGCATCGAACTTTGTCTTGACCCTGAGATCCCCCCGGCATGCTGCGATCGGCAGGCCCTCCAAGATGCAATGCTGAACCTTGTGCTCAACGCCCGCGATGCGATGCCGGATGGTGGCACGATCATGGTGGAGGCATTTGCAGTTATCTGCGGGAACGAGCCGATGATCCGGCTGCGGGTCGTAGACCACGGTATCGGGATGACCGAGCAGACGCTGCAGAGCGCTTTCGAGCCATTCTTCACGACGAAGGCAATGGGTCTTGGCGGGGTCGGCCTGCCAATGGTGAGACACTTCGTGGAGGGCAGTGGCGGGACACTCCAACTGGAGAGCGCCGTGGCCAAGGGAACCATCGTCACTCTCCAGCTTCCGGGAGTTCGTCAGCCCACCGTCGCCGGTGACTGACATCCTCCTGGATGAGACTTACGGTCACCTGACAGCGGTAAGCGTGCCGCTCCTTGAAAGGACGGACGGAACAATCTCTTCGGCCGTCGAATCAAGGCCGATCGTAGTTCTCGCGTATAAGGGCCACGCACCCACACCGGATGGATTGCGCCCCGACCACCGCCTCGAACCAATCCAGTTCACCTTGGCGGAGGCGCACGCCTGCCGAGAGCGAAGCATGGCTTTGAGCGGGCGTTCACCTGACACGGTAGCCGCGCCGTTCAAGCTTCACCCCCAACTCCGGTTCAGCCGAACAATACCGACGTGCATATCGCCAAGCATCGGCTCTCGGGCGATGCTCCCGAAACGGAGATACATCAATGCATAGTCATCATACAGCCCCGACCCAGTTTATCGATGCGGGAGCAAATCGTTATGCGTACCGTCGCTTCGGCAACGGGGCGACAGCGCCTATGGTGCTCCTCCAGCACTTCACAGGCGGTCTCGACCACTGGGATCCTGCATTCACTGACGGTCTGGCGCAGGATCGCGAGATCATTCTCGTTGACAATGCCGGCGTAGGAGCTTCGACCGGTGAGAGCCCGACGACGATAGAGGGCATGGCAGACTGCATGCGCGATTTCGTGGATGCACTCGCGCTCGAAACGTTCGATCTGCTCGGCTTTTCTATGGGCGGGATGGTGGCCCAGGCACTCGCGAAGAGGAACGCGTCGCGCATCCGTCGTCTCGTTTTGGTCGGCACCAGCCCGCGGGGAGGCGATCCATCCCCCGACATCGCTGAAGTCTCGCAGCGCGCTCGAGGGAATCCGGGACTTGACGACATGGCTTGGTTGTTCTTTGGACAGTCGGAGGCGGGACGAAATGCGGCGGCCCGATATTGGGAGCGGCGCCACGCTCGTACGCAAGATGTGGATCCGCCGAGCGGGGCGGCGACGATCATGGCCCAGGTCACAGCAGGTCGCGATTGGCTCCATCCGCACGGTGAGCGTTTCGCGGATCTTGGCCTGATCACGATGCCAACGCTCGTCGCCAACGGCCACCGTGACGTGATGCTGAACACGGTTAACTCGTATCATCTCCAGCAGCACCTGCCCCACGCCCAATTGATCATCTACCCGGATTCCGGACACGCACCCCATTTCCAGTATCCGGAGCTCTTCCTCGCTCACGCCCGCCTCTTCCTCGAAGACTGACCTGCCGGACGCCGTCCGCGTGACGACCGCCTGCGCCTGCGACGGACGCCCATCGCGGAGCCGGCAGGCTTAAACCTAGTAGCAGGTGCTAACGTGCGCGCCGCCAACACTTAGAGATTGAAGGAGTTTCCATGCAGAAGAACTGGCTTGTGACAGGGAGTTCGAAAGGGCTCGGCCGGGAAGTCGTCAGGAAAGCCCTCGAGATGGGCGACAAGGTCCTCGCCACCGCTCGAAACCCCGATCTCCTCCGGGATATGGCCGCCGCGTTCCCGGCACGTCTCGAGTTGTTCAATCTCGACGTCACCGACGAGGATGGGGCGAAGGCCGCAGTGGAGGCCGGTATAGCCGCGTTCGGCCGGCTGGATGTGCTGGTCAATAACGCCGGCTATGCTCGGATCGGGCCATTCGAAGTGTTGGAGCCAAGAGACTTTCGGGATCAGGTCGAGACCAACCTCTTCGGCGTCGTCAACATGACCCGCGCCGTTTTGCCCTCCATGCGCCGCCAGCGCGACGGCCACATCATCAACATTTCCTCCGTCGGCGGGCGCGTCGGAGCGCCGGGACTGAGCGCATACCAGGCGGCAAAATGGGCCGTGAGCGGGTTTACGGAAAGTGTGTCTCGGGAAGTGAGGCCGTTCGGCGTGAAGATGATTTCCGTCGAGCCGGGCGGCATTAGGACCGACTGGGGGGCTACGGCGAAGGGCAGGGTCGACCAAGTTTTCCCTGCGTACGAGGCGAGCGTGGGTGCATTCCTCAAAATGATGACCCGCTTTGTGGGCAATGAAGTCGGAGACCCCGCCAAGATGGCCAAGGTGATCTTCGATCTGACCCGATTGGAAGACCTTCCGGATCACCTTCTTCTGGGAAGCGACGCTCTCCGGGTGTTTGCGGAAGCCGATGCAGCGCGCCAGAAGGCATCTCAGGAGTGGATCGAGGTAAGCCGGGCGACCGACTACGATCGCGCCACTCTGTCGTACCTGCAGGGCGCTAAGGGCATCATAGCAACCTAGTGGACCGTTGCGGCTCCCTCGACAGATCGCGTGTCCTGACGGCAACTCCCAAGCCGGCGAGCACTAGCAACGCCGAATTCCCAGCGTCTGAGAGGTTCGAGGGCGGCACTCCGATAGTGCCCGTCAGCAACAGCTATCCAGACCCGACGAGGGAGCCGATCGCAGCCGCACAACAACGGCTGTAACCGAAACCGCTATGATCGTCCGTTTGTCTCCAAGAATTGTGGCGCCGCGGGTGCAGGTCGGCGTGATCGATGATCCCGCGAACGTCGATATCACGCCGTCAAAGCGTAAGGCGATCAGCCTGACCTGAGAGTTCACGTTCACCCGGCCAATGATCCACATGCCCGATATAATTGAGCAGCACAGGCTGCTGAACGAAGCCACGCGCTTTGTGGGCGACGACATGATCGTGACAACCATAACTGAAAGCTTGTTGCCGATAGATACAGTTACGCTAATCCAGGAGCATAGGCTACTCGGAAGCGGCTTATGGGTTGGGACGACGGCTCTCGATGGTCGGGCAGGCGCCACCGCCTAACGTACGTAGAGAGACATACCATCGTAGAAATCCTGCGCAGCCCAATCACGCGTATCCTGCACCCCTCCCTCCAGACAGAAAGTCAGAGACTATGCATATGATCGATTGGAACGGCTATCGTGAACAGGTTCTCCAGGGGGTCGGCGCGCTCGGCCATATCAGTCCGGAGATCACTCGCGGCTATGCGGCCATCAGCGCCGCCGGCAAGAAAACTAACCATCTCGACGAGAAGACGCGCGAGCTGATCGCCGCCGCATGCGCCATCACGCTCCGGTGCGACGGGTGTATCTCGGTTCATACCAAGGCAGCGCTGGCGGCGGGTGCGACCAAGGAGGAACTCGCCGAGGCACTCGGCGTCGCGATCGGCCTTAATGCGGGGGCCGCTCTTGTCTATTCTACCCGTGCAATGGACGCATTCTCCGCGGCGGCTGAATAGCACGAGATCGCCCCCACTGCGCGGCACCACCCGCGCGGCACCGCCGGGTGGTGGCAGCATCGCGCAGGAGAGAGCCTCTCCCATTCGCGCAGGCCATGGTGCGGCTCACTCAGCCTCGGGCCCAGTTGTTTCGGCACCGCAACTTTCTGATGGTGTCAGGTCTGTGACGGCGGCAAGCAGCGGCTCAGCGTCTGGCCGCGACGAGCGTATTGGACCAAGCATGAACGACAAACTCTTTTGAAATCACGCAAAGGCAACTGGTCGGCGTGGTGGTCACGGCCACCGGGATGACGCTCAGGCCAAGCGGCGCAGTCATCTGTCGCTCCTCGGTACTCGCGCTGGCACCCGAGATGTTCGATGGCGTGTACAGCACCACCAAGACATTCCTGCTGAGCCTCAGCCAGTCGATGGCCACCCAGCTCCGCGGGAAAGATATACACGTCCAGACGGCGCTCCCGAGGGTCACCAGGACCACAATCTAGGAACACGCCGGCCAACACTTCAACTCCTCCCCCGAGGGCTTCTTGATGGAAGTGGCGACAACGTCGATCTGGCGCTGGTCGCCTTTGACCGCAGCGATACTGTCACCATACCGCCGCTCGCAGACGAAGGGCAGTTCGTCTCGACGCAGCAAGAGCGGCTCGCGACGACTCCACACCTGCCGAGTGTGGGAACGCCACGCTACCATACGAGGCCATCTGGGCGAGGCGGTTCATTCGGCTGTACCTCTCGCTCCCGCGCTCATTCCCTCAGTGGCGGAGTACTGCGACGGATGCGACCTCCGTAGCCGCACCCTGCTCTGGACCTTTCAGATCGCGTGACTGCTGGCAGGCAATACCTAGGTATCGTTAGACCCACTCCTTGTTTGAATGGTCCTGAGCGACCCATTCGGTCAATCTTCCGCCGACAAGCCGATCCGTTGCGCAAGGCGCCTGGTTCTCGTTCGGCGGTGCGAGGTTTGGGTGGATGCACCCCGCTCTCAACGAGGTGCATTGAATGGGAGATTCAAATGAGTAATCTACTTGATTTCGTGGTCGACGCCCATGGCGGGTTGGATCGATTCAATCGCTTTTCAAGCCTCGAGGCAGACCTCGTTCAGGGCGGCGTGCTCTGGTCGCTCAAAGGCAAGCCGACCGTGCTCGAGCATGCGCATGTCAGGATCGATCTAAGACGCGAACATGTCTCCCATTGGCCGTTTGCGCCGACGCAGAACCGCTCAAACTTCGCGCCGGATCGTGTGGCGATCGAGACTCCGGAGGGCGAGCTGGTCGAGGAACTGCTCGAGCCGCGCAAGTCGTTTGAAGGCTATGAAATGGAAACGCCATGGAGCGATCCACAGGTCGGCTACTTCGCCGGTTACACGATGTGGACCTATCTCACCTCACCCTTCCTGCTGTGCCGGCCCGGGGTAGTGACCGAGGAAGTGGAACCCTGGACCGAGAGTGGCGAGACTTGGCGGCGCCTGCGTGTGCAGTTTCCTGCGACGATCGCAACCCACAGCAGGGTCCAAAGTTATTATTTCGACGAGCAAGGCCTCCTCCGCCGCCATGACTATGAGGTGGACATCCAGGGCAGCAACTCGGCAGCGCGCTACTTGACTGAGCCGGTAAGCGTCGAAGGAGTCACACTCTATTCGAAGATGCGGATCTGGCCGCGCCAGTCCGACAACATGCCGGCGCGTGAACCGCTGATTGTGTCGATCGATCTTTCGAACTATCGCTTCTCCTGAAGGCGCAGGACGGGACCTCGGCTTGCCGCCGTCCCGTTCCATCTACGTCGGGAGCAACATGTAGCGACCGGATCATGACCGCCTCGATATTTTTCCGCTCACGCTCGCCTTCTCGATCATCGGCGGGCTGCGAACCGCATGGCGAGAAGAATGACAGGGCACCCCGATCGGGCTCACAGTTCCGTATCCGCAGAGCATCTGCGTATCCCACGAGATCAAGGTGTCATTGACTGCTCTTGGCCCGGTTGTGGCGCCCGATCTGACGAGTTCCGGCCGCTCGGAAGGATGGTCAGGTCTGCTGGCATCGGCATCAATAGTAGACTTCGTCATTGTCCTCGTCGGAGCACTGGGACTCAAACGCGCTCACGCCGGGGGCCAGAGGTCGGCACCTCCGCACTTCTGTTTGCCGCAGCCGCCAAGTCCTAGCTTATTGCGCGCGTCGTCATCGGAAGCGGCGGAACAAGCAAGGACATAGTCGGCGCGAGGTCGCGCAGCGTCATCGACGCTCTGTCGTGCAGCTTCGGAGAAGTCAAATGGCGGCCTACATGTGGTTGGAACCGTTTTCCGCGTGACGATACGCACGCCGCCTGCCGAGGCAATGGAGGATTTTCGCCTGTCCGCGCAGCTGCGTCGCCGGATCGAAGCCGCCGAGCTTGTTCCTGCCCATCCCCGAGACCTGCCGCGACTAACGGCGCTACCGCCACGCAAACGTATCAGTGTTCGCGATCTCCGGAAAGGATGATCTGATTGTGCCGCCCTCAAATGGAGAATGTCTCACGTGCCAGTTGCCGTCTTCCGTCCACGCTATTTTGGACAGGGGTCAATTCGTGTGGAAAGACGCAGCGGAGCGTTACGCTCAGCTCGTCCGAGATTTGATCTCAGGTGGGTACCGCGTCCTCTGATCCGCCAACCGGCGAAAGTCGCGCCTCAAACTCAGAATCTGGCACAGACGGGTGACAAGAAAGTCAGCTTTCACCATATCAGTTAACTGGAATTTGATCGGCTTCCCTCCTTGTCAACAAGAGCCGTGGCCTTCCAGGATCTCCTGCTCCTGTCGCAGCCACTTCAATTCGGTGGTCATCTCCTCCTAGCGCTCGTCGGGCGGATCGCCATTGTCATGATCCCGGCAACGATCCACCCAGTGGCGCGGGGTGGACAGGCCGACCCTGACAGCGGCGGCATTCGCGCCGTCTGCGGCCGCTGGTCAGGGCGAGCCTTACCGTCTCATCCCGGAACTCTTTCGGGAAGCGTGTGAGGCATAAAGATCCTCCTACTTCATGAGAGCTCCTCCAGTTTTGCGAAGCAATACCATTTCGGGCGTGGTTGGTGGGGCGGAGGCGCGACAGAGCACAAAATGCGCGGCGGGACACACCTGATCTGCTCGCGCCGGGGATCGGTACGCCATACCAGAGTATGCTGGTAGAAGGATCGAAGAACGGACGATAGTGCACCCGGATTGGCTGCTCGAATGGAGAGCGAATATGGGCACCGAAACCGAGTCCATCTCACATGGAAATGCGTTGGGCATCTTCAGTGAGAGAATCTTTACTGTACGCCGAGTGAGCGTGCACAGTTCAAGTCCATACGAGGAAGTCGTCGAGAAACTCGAGGCAGCAGTCCATTTCTTGGATCCTAACAACAAGGAAAGGCCCGTCGAAGCAAGTACCGGCAAAGAGCTCAGAAGCGCCATTGAGCAGCTCGCCCAGCCGAGCGGCTTCGTGCTGCTCGCAAAGATCGATCATTCGCTCCTCGAGCGCTTAGGACGGGAGGGGCGAAGCGTTCAGTATGCCATCGGCAATCCCCTCGTGGCGGCGGAGCTTACATCGCACGATGCGGCGATCGGACTATATGCACCGTTTCGGTTGGCTATTCTGGAAGACCGCGCACTGTCCGGCGCGGTCATGCTCTTTGACGATCCGGCTGATCTCATGGGCTCCTTCGGAAACGAACACGCCGCAGCCATCGGGGCGGAGCTTTCGATCAAGATCCGAGAGCTGATTGAATCCTTGATCTGATGTTGAAACGATTTCCGAGCCTCGCAGCGCCTCAGGTGGCCTCGAACTGTTCCGAATTGAAGCTGATCATGCGTCTCGTGGGATTCGTTGCTTGATCTACGTCTTCATTATTACCAGCCGTCTGTCCGCTTTGCGGGCTTGAGGGCGAAAGCAGCCATTCTTTCGAATCCGCTGTACGTCGGCCGGTGATTGGTGAGGGGAGGGTTGGATGACACCCCCTCCCGGTGTTTGCTTCGATCAGGCAGCATCCCCAAAGGCGGGCGCAGCTTTAGCTACCGATAAGGCCAAGCTGCTGCTGCATCACGGAAGCGGCGTTGTAGCAGTGGAACGCGGTGACCTTGCCGTTCTCCAAATGGAAGACATCGCAGCACGGCACGTCGATCGTCCGACCCGTCGGGGCCAAGGTTCCCGAAGGAAGGGGCAACTCTCCCTTGTGCGTCCCCCGAATGGCAAGCTCGACAACGACGGCATTTCCTGTGACGTAGACCTTGAACAACTCGCGGTGAATGTCCGGGAATGCGGTCGTAAGCGCGCCGATGTAGTCGCCCATGGCCTTGCCGCGGAGCGTCGCCCCGGCGGGAATGTCGGTCATGTATCCATCGTCGGAGAAGGCAGAAACGAACGTCTCCATGTTAAACCGGTCTCCTTCCGCGACGGCGTAGAGTTCACGGATGATCGTCTCGTTGTCATTCATTTCATGTCCTTTGGGCAGTTGATCATTGGTTCCTCGGCGACCCGCTTCGACGTTCGCCGACGTTCACGGCGCCCCGTCTAAATCTGTGCTTGTCCGCCATCGGCGAAGAGCTCGCTGCCGTTGACGAAGCTGCTGTCGTCGGAAGCGAGAAACAGCGCGGCGGCAGCCGTTTCGTCGGGCGCCCCCATCCGGCCAAGCGGGATCTGCGCCTCCATCGCCGCGACGAAGGCCCCCTTTGCTTCCTCGGTTGATGAGAGACCGTGCAACCCAGGTGTCGAGGTGGGACCCGGGACGAGCACGTTTACGCGGATCCGACGTGGTGCAAGGTCGAGGATCCAGTTGCGGGCGAAGCTGCGGATCGCCGCTTTGCTGGCAGCGTAGACACTGAAGGCCGGAGAGCCCGTGCTGGCCGCTGTGGACCCGGTTAAGATCACCGAGGCGCCGTTCACGAGAAGGGGCAACGCCTTCTGGACAGTGAACAGCGTTCCTTTCACGTTAGCGGCGAAGATGCGCTCGTAGTGCTCCTCCGTAATCTCGGACAAAGACGCGAACTCGCCGCCACCGGCGTTAGCGAACAGGACGTCGATCCGGCCTGCTTCCGCCCGGACGACGTCGTAGAGGCGGTCCAGGTCGGCAAGCCTTGCGACGTCGCCCGGCACACCGCGGGCGCCGTTACCGACCTCGACCACCGCAGCATCGAGCTCCCGCTGGCGACGGCCGGTCATGAACACGCGGGCGCCTTCTTGCGCGAAGCGTTTGGCGCTGGCGAGGCCGATGCCGCTGTTTGCCCCGGTGATGACCGCCACCTTGCCATCGAGCTTGTTCATTTCCGTGTCCTATCATTGTCAAACCATGATATGGACTGAAGCAAACAAATTGTTTAGTACCTACCGTAAGGTAAGTATGAGGTGACGTATGAGCATGGCTGATCCCGAGTGCGGGCTTGATGTTGCGCTTGCTGTGATGGGTGGGAAATGGAAGCCGCTGATCCTGTACCACCTTCAGCATGGTCCCCGCCGGTTCGGCGACCTCAAGCGATCGGTGGCAGGCATTAGCGAGAAGGTGCTGATTCAGCAGTTGCGGGATCTCCAAGCTGCTGGCGTCCTTGTTCGGCACGATTACAAGGAGGTGCCCCCGAGGGTCGACTACAATGTAACGCCGTTCGGAATGACGCTTGTGCAAGCGCTCATGCCGCTGTGCCACTGGGGTACGCAGAACCGCTCTGAGGTTACAGATTTTATAGGCATGAACTCGCCCAAGGCATCAGCGAACGCATGAGCTGACCTTCACGTATCGAGATACTATGCCGATCCACACTCGGTCCTTACGCGACTATGTCACGTCCGCCCTTGAGCTTATGGATTTGGTGGGAGGCTGAATGTCTCGGAAGGGTTGTGGTCGTGTCACGCTGCTCAAGGTCACGCCCAAGGCCCTCGACCTGATGCTGGCGCAGCTCGGCGGTGCGTTGCCAAGGGAGCTCACCGGCCGAACCCGCTACAGAGCATGGGGCATCGTCTGAAGCGATCCAACTGGCCGATTCGAATGCAGCCGACATCGGCTCTCCCTGTCAGGCCCCGGATCGGTCTCGACGTCACGATCAGACATGGCGCTTACCTGGCCAGCATGATGGGTGTAAGCCGGGCGCATGTTTACGCTGGACCAAACCACATCGCTCGAGCAGGTGATCAAGAAGAGCCGGTTCATCGCCGTGGCTGGCCCGCTTGCGAACGAGCAGGAGGCCAAGAGGTTCATTGCGGCCCATTCCGATCCAAATGCCAACCACAATTGCTGGGCCTGGCGATCTGATCAGACCTACCGGTTCAGTGATGACGGCGAACCCAGCGGTACCGCCGGCAAGCCGATCCTCCAAGCCATCGATCGGCTCGAACTCGACCATGTGGCCGTGGTCGTGACACGGTGGTTTGGCGGTGTGCTGCTCGGCAGCGGTGGTCTGGTTCGGGCCTATGGCTTTCTCCCGTCATGGGTGCGGTCCTCGACAAAGTCGTAGCTCCAGACGTGATTGGGCCTCTCGGCTCGCAGCCGGATGCAGGATCCGTCACCAAGCCAGAGCCTTCCTCTCTTCGGCTGCTTTTGCGGCATTTTCAGCCCCTCCCGTCGCCAGATCCCCTCATGGTGAGCTTGTCGAACCATCGACCCGCTTGTCGTTGACGACCCAGCCGGCTCTCGAGCGCAGGAGCTCTGCGATCTTGCGGTAGCCGTAGCGGCCGTACTGGCGGGCGAGATCGACGATGTCGGCGGTGAGCCGGGCCTCATCGTCTCGTCCTTGCGGGATGCGCCGCTGCGTCGAGCGATGCTGTCCGAGCACACGGCAGACCCGGCGCTCGGACAGCTTCAGTTGAGATCGGACATGCTCGATGCAGGCCCGGCGACGGGCGGGGCTTACCAGTTTCCCGAGGCGGCCTCCTTCAGGATCTGCTTGTCCAGGGTCAGATCGGCCACGGCGCGCCGGAGCCTTGCATTCTCCGCCTCCAGGTCCTTCAGGCGCTTGACTTGGTCCGACTTCAGCCCGCCGAACTCCTGACGCCATCGGTAATACGTGACCTCCGTCACGCCGATGGCACGAACGGCATCGGCAACAGACTGGCCTTGGGAGACCATCACATCGACCTGGCGTAACTTGGCAACGATCTCTTCCGGCTTGTGACGCTTCTTGGGCATTCGGGTCCTCCTGTGAGCCTCAAGACATACTTCAGGGTGGACCAGTTCAATGGGGGTGGATCAGCTTTCGCGAGACGGGTTGGCATGTCACCAAGCGAGTTTGTCCGCCGCCATGCCGCCGTACGGCGTGAGGCTGCTCCCGGTTCCGAACCGGCGTGCGATGCTGATGCAATTCAGGCAATTTGAGGTGCATCCGCAGCTTGGACCGGGAGCGGGAGAGGTGAGTTTGCACTGCCGGGAAACCCCCACCGTCGTAAAGACCAGTTCAGTGTCCCCGATGTTGTCCAAGTCGTGGACCTTGAACTCTCCCGACCCGTAGGCAAGGTGACACGTCTAGAGCATCGGACCCGAAAGCGGAATCCACTTTCGGGATCCGATCCGATGCTCCAAGCAAGAGAGAAAGCATCGGATTGCTCCAAAAAGTGCAAGTCCACTTTTGGGTCCGATGCTGTAGCCTACCAAATAAGTGGCCTCCACCACCGAGCCGTCCTGGTGATGAGAGCGGGCTTTGCTGGGGGAATAGAAATCCAGAAGTAGTCCAGGGCACGAGGATGGAAGCCGATGCGCTCCGATGGCTTCAGCCGGATTCCAAAGACCAGCGACGAGGACTGGGGCGGACCGAGTCCACTGGACGCAGCTCGCCTGCCTCACCCCAGTACAAGCTAATGACTTTCGGACGCAGTGGAGAAGTGCTGGCGGATGCTTTGAATGAAAGCCTCGGCCATCCACGTCACGGGGAAATGGCGCGGAGTGATGACCACGACCTTCTGCGGAGGAACCGTCTCCGAGATCTCCAGGCTAACGAGTGGACGCCCATCGTAACTGACTTGCGGAGAGGGCTTGGTGACCAGAACAGAGACGCCATGCCCATTGGCGACCATTCCCCTCACCATCTCCAGGGACTGCGTTTCCATCGCGATGTTCGGCGTTATGCCGGCCGACCGGAACAGGCTGAGGAAGTAGTCCCTGCTGTGGGGCAGGCCTATCAGGATCAATGGGTTCTTGGCGATCTCCTTCAACGAGACGGATCGGCGCGTGGCCAAGGGATGGTCGGACCCGACAAGGACATGGGGCCTCAGGTATCCAACGACCTCCATGTTCCCGCTTCGCCCGAGGCCGAGGTCGTAAGTGAGAGCGACCTCGATGGAGCCGTTGTCGATCAGATGATGCAACTGCTCGACATTCGCCTCCCGGAGCCTCACCTGAACGCCCGGATTGTGCTGGCGGAAGCACCTGATGATGGCCGGCAGGTGGCTTGGCCCCAGTGTTACGAAGCAGCCGACGTCAATCCAGGCATCGCGGCCGTTCATGCCCGCCGGCGAGGCAATCCAAGCCTTAGACTGCGAGAGCAGGCTTCGCGCCTCGGCCAGCTTGGCTCTACCGGCAGGCGTTAGAACCAAGCCTTGGGCGTGCTGCCGGACGAACAGGCTCTCGCCCAGCGCTTCCTCGAGCTGCTTGATTGCCATCGACACCGAGGGCTGCGAGACGTTCATCGCGGTCGCGGCTTGGGCGGTGCCGACATGTTCGGCGGCTGAGACGAAATACTGGAGCTGGCGCAGGGTAAACGGGATCAAGAAACCCTATCCCTAGAATATCTAAAAATTATTTGCGTTGATTCAACCGGTGTCAATAGCATCGCTCCAACGACAGGGGAGACGAGCGTGGAAACAGTGTCGAGCAATCTCCAAGGCCCCCTCGAGGGGTTGCGTGTCCTAGACTTTACACGGGTGCTTGCCGGCCCCTTCGCAACCGCGCTCCTGGCCGACATCGGGGCAGAGGTCATTAAGGTCGAACCGCCTCAGGGCGACGAGTATCGTCACATCGGCCCCTTCATCGATGGTGAGAGTGCGCTCTTTATGGCCGCCAACCGCGGCAAGCGCAGCATCGTCCTCGACCTGAAGTCGCCCGAGGGGCGCGATGCCGCGCTGAGGCTTGCACGCACGGTCGACGTGGTGGTCGAAAATTTCAGGCCCGGCGTCGCCGACAAACTCGGGATCGGCTATGCCGCACTCTCCGAAGTCAACCCGAAGCTGATCTATCTCAGCATCTCCGGTTTTGGGCAAACGGGTCCGATGAGGGATCGTCCCGCCTATGACATCATCGTCCAAGCCACGAGCGGTCTCATGTCGTTGACGGGACATCCGGACGGGCCTCCTACAATGGTGGGGGAAGCGATCGGCGACCTGGTCGCTGGCCTCTATGGATCTTGGGCCGTGACGTCCGCTCTCTGGCAACGGGAGCGAACAGGACGCGGGTGTCACATCGACCTCGCGATGTTCGATGCCCTTCTCTCCCTTCTCCCCACCGGGGCATGCCGCCACTTCGCCAGTGGCGAGGTTCCGGGGCGGGTTGGAAACCGCCACCCGCTGTCCGCTCCCTTCGGGGTGTATCAAACGGCCGATGGCCATGTGGCCATCGCCGTGCTCAACGAGCGGCTGTTCGAGCGTCTCGCACAGACCATCGAACGTCCGGAGCTGGTCCAGGATCCGCGCTTCCGGACCGATGCCGACCGCTCCGCAAACGAGCCCGCTCTGCGCGACCACATCGAGGCATGGTCGGGCCAGCGGACTTCCGCCGACGTCGAAGCCTCCCTTTCGGCGGCCGGAATCCCAGTCGCACCGATCCAGAACCTGGCGGAGGCCATCAATTCGAATCAAACGCGCGATCGTCAGTTGTTCCGCGAGGGCAGACTGGGTTTTCCCGTCCCAGAACAGCCCGCACATTTCTCCGGCACCATCCGGGGTCGGAGCGCCCCAGTCCCGGCGCTTGGTGAGCACACGGACGAGATCCTGGCCGATCTCGGCTGACCGCCAGGTTAGGATTGCCGAAGCAAAGCGAGTGGATGATGAACTTCCAGCCAGACCCCGATGCCGTTGCCGTTGCCGAGTCAGTCGCGAGGTTTGCTGAGGCTTCCCTGAAGCCTCGTGCACAGGCCATCGACGAGACAGGAATTTTCGTCGCCGAGCACATTCCGGCGTTGGGAGAGCTCGGGGTCATGGGGATGAACCTTCCTGAGCGGTGGGGCGGGGCAGGAGTGTCGCCGATCGCACTCTACCTTGCCGTCGAGGCCTTGGCGGGGGGATGCGGCTCGACGGTGTCGATGGTGACGGCTCACTATCTCGCAACGGACTCTATCCTTCTCGGCGGTGACGATGCCATCCGGGAGCGATATCTACCCAAGGCGGCTGCCGGGTGCTCCCTTGGAGCCTTCGCTTTGACGGAACCCCGGGCCGGATCCAACCCGGCCGACATGAGCACTCGGGCAGTTCGCGAGGGGGAGGGATACCGGATTACCGGCGTGAAGCATTTCATCTCGAATGCCGCATACGCCGATTTCATCGTCGTTTTCGCGAAGACCGATCCCGCCGCGGGGTACAAGGGCATCAGTGCCTTCATCGTCGAGCCCAGGCACGGCGGGGTCGCGACAAGCGCTCCCGAAAAAACCATGGGGTTGCGCGGCGGTCACGTCTTCGAGGTCGCATTCGACTGCTGGGTGCCCGAACGCAATCGATTGGGCCCCGAAGGCAGCGGTTTTAGAACCGCCATGCATGTGTTGGACAACGGCCGCATCGAAGTTTCCGCCATGTGCACCGGTATGGCGGGAGCGGCCCTGGACGCTGCCGTCAGTTGGTCCAAGACCCGCCAAGTGGATGGGCACCCGATCGCGGAATTCCAGGGCCTTCAGTGGATGCTGGCGGATATGGCAACCGAACTCGAAGCGGCCCGCCTTATGGGGCTGCGGGCTGCATCCCTGCGCGGATCGGGAAAGCGGTATTCACGGGAAGCGTCGATGGCCAAACTTCTGGCATCTGAGACCGCTAGTGCCGTCATCGACCGCGCCTTGCAGATCCATGGCGGCTACGGCTACTCGCGGGACATGCCGCTCGAACGGCTCGCTCGCGACGTCCGCATCATGCGCATCTACGAGGGGTCGTCCGAGATCCAGCGCAACATCATCGCCCGTACCCTGCTCGCCTGATCCGTCGGATGGACCGCCCCGAAGGAGGTCTCTGATTGGCACTCCTGAGACGGAAGCACTTGGTCCGCTTTGGAGCCGACGTTCATTGGGCAGCCGGAAGGTGAAAGGTTGACCCGCTGCGGACTCTCCAGGAGTGCTACATTCCATAACGTTTCGATCTGCGGATTGCGCATCATCTCCACTTGCTTCATGTCCACCCACAGATCTTGTCTCAAAAACTTCCGATGATTCAACAAGCCAGCGCTTCTGGTGTAGGCTCTACTTGGACCTCTATTGGAGAGTTAAGGGGCTTTGCTCTTTCGAGTCGGGCGCCCCAGCCTTGGGGGAGGGGAGGCAAGTTTCGCAGGAATTGGTTTGCTCATCCGTTCCTTTGATGGCCCAACCTCCAGCCAAGGAAGAACTAGTGATGTAAACTCCTCAGCCCGACGGACAGAACTCGGTGTGGAGTGTGCCACAGCAGCCACCAGTGCCTCAATGATGGTCAAGGCGCTGGCATTGGAAACGGAGGAGAGTTGCCGCTCGGAGAAGGCGTACAGGCTCGTATCAGCGATTGCTGCGAGAGGAGACTGATGACTATCAGTTATCGCCAGAATCGGAATACGTCGTAACTTCGCGAGGCGCGCGAGCTCGATAGTATCCTTGATGTACCGAGGGAAGGCGATTGCGATGACAAGATCGGATGCATCGAAGTGAGACAGATGACGTGCCCCACCGAAAGCGCCTTCCGTGTTCGACACGCTGCGCACATCGTCTCTAAACTGCCCAAGACCATTCGCCAGCACGGATCCTAAGCTTGCGGCATTGTCAAACCCAAGCACGTAGATGCGCCTAGCCGAGAGAACGAGGTCAACGGCCCGGGCACAGATATCCGCATTCAAGGCCTCCAGGGTCCTTTGGACGTTACGAACATCTTCATTCAGAGAGGCTTGGAAGACCTCTAGGGTGGTCGATGTTTTCGAGATCTGCCGCTCAAGCCGGTTGACTGGTTCCAGTGCTGTTTCGAAGCCTTTGATCAGCTCATCCCTGAACTCGGCGTAGCCGCCGAAGCCGATGGCGCGGGCAAACCGGTTTGCTGTCGCAACTGAGACCCCCACCGCCTGAACAGCTGTGTGAATACTCATACGTGCCGCTTGTACGGGTTCAGCCAATACAAAGTCTGCGAATGTCCTGAGCGCTCCCGTCATATCAGGATAGTGACGCCGAATTCGCTCCGACACCGGCAAGCTGGCCTGACTTTTAGCACTCATGAAGCGATCTTGCCCAAATTTTCACCGCTGGGTCAATTGTATCAATTGTAACATATGGTAGCATCAGTTTGTAACAATTTAATCCGACGCTTTAGCCCGAAGATTAGGAGGCTCGCCGTGAACCAGGATCGCCGGACCTTTTTGAAGATGATGGCGCTTTCCGGCGCTGTCCTACCCTACGCAAGCGGTCAAGCTTTGGCTCAGTCTCCTGCCAAGGTCCGGGTGCAAATCGGCTGGATTCCAAACGTCCAGTATGCGGGTGAATGGATTAGTCTCGAGCGCAACCTCTTCGCAAAGCACGGTGTCAGCGTCGAATGGTACCCGGGTGGCCCGAATGCACTCCCGGCCCCAGTGGTCCTGGCCGCCGGCAAGGCGGATCTCGGCTACAGCACGTGGTTCCCATTGCTTGACGCCGTAGCCAAGGGCAACGACCTCGTCATGATCGGGGCGGTCTTTCCCAAGAACCCACTCGGCATCATCTCGCTTGCCAAAAGGCCCATTCTCAAGCCTCAGGATCTGGTCGGTGCCAAAGTCCTTGCGCAAGGGCCGAACGAGAAGACGGCGATCGACGCAACCCTGTCGTTGGCTGGCCTCCCGGTCCAATGGACACAGGTGCCCGCCGGCTTCTCCCCGGAGCCGCTCCTGGCGGGAGAAGGGGACGGCTACACCGCCTTCGGCGTGAACCAGACGATCACTCTGGAGCAGATGGGGCTGAAGTGGGGGAAGGACTTCCATTTCGTCAGCTTCGACGACCTCGGGTTCCGCACCTATGGAGCGGTCCTGATGACGACACGCGCCTATCTCGAACGAAACCGGCCGGCAGTCGTCGGCTATCTGCGTGGCATCATTCAGGGCTGGCAGGATAACGAAAAGGATCCGACCGTCGCGGCCCGCTTGGCCGCCGAGAAGTACGGAGCCGATTTCGGATTAGATCTGAAACAGCAGATCCGTCAGAACGAGTTGCAGATCCCTCTCACACGCTATGACGAGCAAGGTAAGCTCCGGCTGGCTCTTGATCGCGAGATCATGAGCGGGCCCATGTACGCCGCTGCACGGGCGACAGGGCGGACGAACCTGCCAGATGTCGACAAACTGGCTGACTTCACGATCGTCTCTGAAGCACATCAAAGCCTCTGAGGTTCCCATAGTAATGACTATCTCGGCTGCAACTCACACAGACGTACCGGACGCTGTCGATATCCTCGTCAAAGGATGTGATGCCGTTACCATGGACAAGGGCGGGGCTGTCCTGGCCAATGCGGCCATTGCCATTGCAGGAGGGCGTATTGTCTGGATTGGGCCATCTGCTGAGGCAGGTATTCTGCCCAAAGCGGCTTCCGTGATCGACGGCTCTGGCAGGATTGCTCTTCCGGGCCTCATCGATGCGCATGTCCATACCGCCCAGCAACTCCTGCGCGGCAAACTTGCGGAACTCAGCCGGACGCGTCCGTTACGCAATCCGCCGTGGAAAAACTATTTTGTTCCGTTCGAGAGCCTCCTCGAGCCCGAAGACGTTCATCTGAGCGGACTTGTCGCTTACACAAATATGATTTCGGTTGGTACCACCTGCTTCGCCGAGGCGGGCGGTCCGCATCCTGATGAGATGGCGCGGGCGGCCGTTGATGTTGGAATTCGCGGCTTTGTTGCCTTGTCAACAGTAGACCAGAACACAGGCTTTGCGGGACGTGCCGTTCCTGGTTCGATGCTGATGACCACCGAGCAGGCCTATGATCGCAACGTCAGCCTGGTAAAGCGCTGGCGGAACGAAGAGCGGGTGAAGGCTTGGCTCTCGCTTCGACAAATTATCGTTTGCACGCCCGAGCTCATTACAGCCATGGCGAGCGCAGCCAAGGATCTCGACGTCAAGATCCATACGCATCTTGCAGAAGGCACCTATGAGGTGGATTACGCGCTCGAGAACTTCGGGAAGCGCCCAACGGAATACCTTGATGATCTTGGTGTCCTCAGCCGACATCTCCACTGTGCCCACTCCGTACTCCTGTCGCCTGACGAAGTTGATCTTTACGCCAAGCACCGCGTCTCAGCCTGCCATTGCGCCTTCGGCAACTATGGAATTGGCATTCCCCGTCTGCAGGAGATGTGGCGACGAGGAATCGATATCGGATTGGGGACCGATGGAGCAGCCTCGGCCGGAACGCTCGATATGTTTCAGGTCGCGCACGTGGCACGCGTCGGCCAGCAAGCCAGCATTGGTCATCAATTTCACACACGCATTCCGATGAGCGCCGAAGAGTTGCTTAAGGTTGCGACCCAGGGCGGCGCAAGGGCGCTGGGCATTGAAGACGAGATCGGCAGTCTGGAGGTCGGTAAGCGCGCTGATCTCATCCTCGTTGATGTCACTGACCCGGATCAGATGGGTGCCAAGGATCCGCTCTTTATCGCCTCGACCGTGAGTGTCGGTCGCGACGTCAGGACCGTGATCGTTGACGGGAAACTTGTTATGAAGGATCGGGAAATCCTGACTGTGGACATGGAGGAGATCCGGCACCGTCTGGCTCGGCGGCGCCCCGAAATCATGGCTCGTTTTGACGCAATGGTGGCCTGACTTCCATGCGGATCAGCACGTTGGCGCCCCACTCCTCGCACAGTTCAGATACTGCGACCGCACCCTTGATCCGGGTATCCGAAGTTACTAAGCAGTTCCAGCTTGACGATGGTCGCGAGATCCAAGCGCTCAGGGATATGTCGCTTGAACTCGGGCAGAGCGAGTTCGTGGCGCTTCTTGGCCCAAGTGGATGCGGTAAGAGCACAATTCTCAGGCTTGTGGCATCGCTCGAAAGTCCGACAAGCGGCTTGGTGGAGGTGAATGGCCGACCACCCGCTGAACTCGCTCGGCAGCATCGTCTCGGTGTCGCATTTCAGGACCATGCCCTTCTTCCCTGGCTGGATGTCGCGGCCAATGTGGCGCTTCCGTACAAGGTGGCGGGCTTACCTGTTGATGGAAAGCGGGTGTCGGAACTGATCCGCTTGGTTGGCCTCGCTGGTTTTGAGCGGGCACGGCCCAAGCAACTGTCCGGCGGAATGAGGCAGCGTGTGGCAATCGCACGGGCGCTCATTTTGGCTCCGGATGTCCTCCTCCTGGATGAGCCTTTCGGAGCCTTGGATGCGGTCACGCGACGGCAGATGAACATTGAGCTGCAACGGATTTGGTCCGAGCAGCGGATCACGACGCTTCTGGTCACCCACGCTGTCGATGAGGCGCTTTTCTTGGCTGACCGCATCATCGTTCTAAGTGGCCGGCCGGGTCGCGTCATCCGCACGCTTGAGGTGCCGTTTGCCCGCCCTCGCCATGCCGACATTATGCGCAGTGAGGCGTTTCACCGGCTCTGTGACGAGCTGACAGACGCACTTGAAACTCCTGTCGAGGACACTTTATGAGCGGCGTCCTCTCAGAACGCATTCGAACACTGTTGCTTGGCTCGCTTGGCGTTGGGATGTTTCTCGGCCTCTGGGAAGTGGTCGGCCAGCTTAGGTTGCTTGGGCTGAGTTGGCCACCGCTCACTGAGGTACTCGCGCTGTTGGGCACTCCGGCACGGTGGAGCCTATTTGGCCGCGCGCTCGGCGCGAGCCTCGAAGCTTTGACTGTTGGATACCTGATCGGACTGATCTGTGGCATCATTGCCGCTGCCCTGGCACATCTCACCCCTTCACTGAAGCCAGGCTTGGATCGCACAAGTGCGGTCATTCATGCCATCCCGTCCATCGCACTCGCTCCTCTCTTCATCCTGTTCCTAGGTCGAAACGCTACCCCGGCAGCACTGGCTGCCCTGAGCGTCTTCTTCGTAATCTATGTTGCGACCTCGTCCGGGTTAAGCTCCGTGCCGCGACCATTGCAGGACCTCGTTCATGTGCTTGGAGGCACGCGCCTAACCCAATTTGTGAGGCTTGATCTTCCGGCGGCATTGCCGGTTCTCGCCAGTGGGATGCGGCTGGCTGCCCCCGCAGCGCTCATCGGAGTCATTGTTGGCGAGTGGTTTGGAGCACCTCGTGGCTTGGGTGTGCTTGTGATCAATGCAATGCAAAATTTCCAGATTCCCTTGCTCTGGAGCGCTGTTCTCCTGGCGGTCCTGGTGTCTCTGACCCTGTTTGGCCTACTTGGTCTTTTTCAACACTATGTGGCGCGCTGCTTCCGATGAATGAACTCCAGGCAATGGCAACCAAGGGTATCCGCGGCAAAGCCGTCGGGAAGCTTTTGACATCCCTGCAAAGCCTGTGGGGTGTTCTGGCAATTGTCCTCCTGTGGGAACTCTGGGTTAACCTCTCCCAGCTGAACACAATCGTGATGCCACGCCCGCTGGATGTGGTCTCTGACATTGCCTCGGCGCCTGGCGTCTACTTCGCAAGCACGGCGCAAACCCTGTTACTTGCAGTGGCGGGTTTAACCTTTGGTATGATCATTGGAACTGCCCTCGCAATACTGACGTGGCTGTCCCGGATTCTGGCGGGACTTTTAACACCATTGGGACTGATTTTCGCCTCAGTCCCTGTTGTCGCCCTCATCCCGGTCCTTGCGCGCATCTTCGGTTATGATATCCGAACCGTGCTCGCGATTGTGGTGATCATCTCGTTTTTCCCAGCGTTCGTGTTCACGTCGGCAGGCCTACGGGCACTGCCACCGGGAAGTGATGATCTCTTTCGGGTTCTCGGGGCTCCTACCATTCGGCGTCTCTTGCTTCTGGCTATTCCCGCAGCTGTTCCAGAATGGGCGGTGGCGCTACGCCTTGCTGCCGCTAACAGCATCCTGGCTGCAATGGTTGCAGAGTTTCTGATGGGGACCAGTGGGTTGGGACATCTTTTCCACGCTGCTCGAGCAGACCTCGATATGAGCCGTGCGCTGGGCGCAAGTGCTATTGCAACCGTCATCTCGGTCGTGTCCTTCCTTGCTGCTTCGGGACTTGAGAAGAAAGTACGCCAGCACTGGAGCTGATATCGCGATGTACACGAGAGACGGGGAGGGCATTGCCACTTGGCGAGCTTTCTCTGACGCGGCCGCCATCGTTCGGCTCATCCTCACGATCAGTCACAGCGCATCGGCTGCGGCTTGTAACGTGATGAGGCATGACAACGATGATGACAAGCCGCCGATGGCTCTCACGGGAAACTCCAAGCGGGGATGTCACATTAACAGCTAATACTACGCTGTACTCGTCAACGAAAAATCCCACGGTGAGGAAAATCAATGACTTGGGCTGTGCAGAATGAGACCTTGTCGACCAGCTCAATGGCTATACT
>Ga0182747_1000369_pt1 | contig 44216 bp, 37 predicted proteins | sample eDN3rd30CBELigBY_FD_128526 | JGI IMG/M metagenome (GOLD analysis project Ga0182747, IMG submission 128526) | Enriched backyard soil microbial communities from Emeryville, California, USA - eDNA 3rd pass 30_C BE-Lig BY (version 2) (version 2) | ecosystem: Environmental > Terrestrial > Soil >... | reverse complement strand
TTGACGGTCTATGCTGAACGCCCCTCCCGCAAGCGGGAGGGGCAGCGAGACTTGGAAACTTGTTTCCTAGTCGCAGCGGGGTGGGCCCTTGCACCGTCGCTGCCCACCCCCGACCCCTCCCGCTTGCGGGAGGGGAGAAGAAGGACCGACTTCGGCCCAATCCGGTCGCCGCCTTCGCGCAAAAAAAAGCCCGGCGCGAACGCCGGGCTCCAGGGGTCTTCTCAGAGGAGAAATCTATTCCGCCGGGACCGGCGTGCGGCCTGTGATCATGCCCTCGGCCTTGGTACCGTCGGCGCGGATCGGATCGTGCGCGACGTCGCTTTCGTCGAACACCTTGGTCCAGGCCGCGAATTCGAGGCACACGCCGTCGGGGTCGAAGAAATAGACCGACCGCACGAAGACGTCGTCGTTCATTTCGGGCGACGACTGGGTCGGCGAGTTGTCGTGGTTGAGGATCGGCGTCACCTCGACGCCCTTGTCGACCAGCCGCTGGTAATATTCGTCGAATTTCTCGGCGCGGACGTTGATCGCGATATGATTCATCGAACCGTGCGCCGACACGAAGCTGCCTTTTGTCGGCAGCGCCGCAGGGGCCGACACCCCCGGCGCCGCTTCGGGCGCATTCGGGAACCAGAAGAAGGCGAGGCTGTCGCCATTGCCGATGTCGAAGAAGAAATGCTGGCCGCGCCCGCCAGGCAGGTCGATCGTCTTGGTCAGCGGCATGCCGAGGATGTCGCGATAGAATTCGACCGTCTTCGCCATGTCCTTGCACACGAGCGCCAAATGGTTGACGCCGCAAAACTCGAATTCGCTATTCGTCTCTGCCATCATCCGTCTCCTTTGTCTTAGCTGGGGTTGGCACTGGGCCGGGCCTTCATGCCCTCGTACCAGCGCAGGATATTGCCATTGGCGGGGTCGAGCGGCTGTCCCACCCCGGCCCCGAAATCGAGGAATGCGAAGAGCAGAATGTCCGCCAGGCTGATCCGGTCGCCGGCGACGAATTCGCGTTCGGCGATCAGCGGATCGAGCCATCGGAGCCCGTCCTGCGCAACGGCTTTCAGCCCCGCCGCCGCCTCGGGCAGGCAGCGCATCCGCGATTCGAAGAGGGGTAGTCCCTCGGCGAAGCGGAAGCCGTTGGCGAGCGGCTCGCAGATCTTGAGGTCGATGCGGCGCGTCCACATGCGCGTCGTCGCGCGCTCCTCGGGCGTCGTGCCGATCAGCGCGGGATCGGGAAAGCGCTCCTCGAGATATTCGCAGATCGCGGTGATTTCGGTGAGGATCGTGCCGTCGTCGAGTTCGAGCGCCGGGGTCTGACCCGCGGGATTGACGTCGACATTATAGGGCGCGCGCCGGTTCTCTCCGCCGCGAAGGTCGACCACGACCTCGGGAATGCTGATCCCCTTTTCCGCCATGAACAGCGCCACGACGCGGGGATTGGGGCCGACGCTGGTATAAAATTTCATGGCCATCCTCTCAGTTTCGTTTTCTCGCATATTTTGCTTCAACTGTCAAGTAAGTTGACGATTAATGCAACGGCAGCCCGGGTCGGGGCCAGCGCACGTGATAGAGCGTTCCCGTCGTCGACGCGGTGATATAGGCGTCGCGCCGATCGGGGCCGCCGAAGGCGATGTTGGTGGTGCCGATGTCGGGCAGCGGCAGGAAATCGGGCGGGCCGCCGTCGGGATCGAAGATGGTGATCCCGCCCTCGACCATCGTGCCGACGCAGATGCGCCCGCTTTCCTCGACCGCCAGGCTGTCGAGCAGGCGAAAGGCCGGCGGCGTGCCGACGAAGCGGCCGGGCGCCCACGGCGGCGGCGGCGCGAGTTCGCCCGGTGCGACGACATCCATCGCCCAGACGCGCGCGGTCATCGTCTCGCTGACATAGAGCGTCCGGCCGTCGGGTGAGAGGCCGATGCCGTTCGGGCCCATCACCTCGGCGCGCTGGCGGGTGATATGCGAGCCATCGGCCTTGGCGTAATAAATCGCGCCATGATCGCGGCCACTGGCGCGCACCTGGCCGTGATCGGTGAACCAGAAGCCGCCGTGGCCATCGAAGACGATGTCGTTCGGCCCTTTCAGCGCTTCACCCTCGAACCCGTCGTAGAGCGTCGTCACCGCGCCCGTGGCGAGATCGACGCGCTGGATCGACCCGCAAGCCGCCTCGTTGGCGGCATGCCCGGGGAAGAGCAGCGGGCCGGCCTCGACCCATTGGAAGCCGCCGTTGTTGCAGACATAAGCGGCGCCGTCCGGGCCGATCGCAAGCCCGTTCGGCCCGCCGCCAAGCTCGGCGACGACCGACAGGCTACCATCGGCCGAGACGCGGGTCAGCGTGCCGCGCGCGATCTCGACAAGCAGCACCGACCCGTCGGGCATCGGCACCGGCCCTTCGGGAAACCGAAGGCCCGTCGCGACGACCTCGGGCGCGCCGAAGCCGCTCATTCGGATTTCGGCCGCGGCGCGCTGAGGAAGTCGGCGGCGCTGAAGCCTTCGGGTGCCGCGATCTCGACGATCGGGTCCTCGCGCGCGTCATATTCCATGCGCAGCGCGCGGGTGATCACCGCGTGCATGTCGTAAAGGCAGGTGATGTAGGTGAACTCGAAGATCTGCTCGTCGTTCCAGAAGGTCTTGAGCTTGTCGAACACTTCGAGCGGCACGCGCCCTCCGGCCTGGCTGAGGCAGTCGGCATAGGCGAGCACCGTGCGTTCCTGCTCGTTATAGCAGTCGGCGACGGTCCAATAGGGGATGCCCGCGATCTTCTCCTCGCTGACGCCAAGGCCGCGGAGCGACTTGCAATGTTGCGAAAAGACGAACTGGCTGCCCTTGACCCAGCCGGCGCGCGTCTGGCCGAGTTCGCGAAGAACCGGGTCGATCGTGCGGGCGGGGTTGCGATAGACCGCGAAGCCCTTGACCGCATGTTCGAAGATGTCGGGCGACAGCGCGAAAACGGTCCACCAGTCGCCGGGCGTGCCCGTCGCGGTGCCGGGCTCGGCCACCGGATCGCGCTCCCCGAACAGGCGGTTGTAATAGGCGGTGACGGTCTCGTCGGTGACTTCCGAGCGGGGAACCTGGCGCAGGACGGGCATGGGATACTCCTCAGGCGTTCGCGAACTTGCGGAATTCGGCAACGTGCGCCGAATCGAAATATTCGTCGAGCCGCGTGATCTTGCCATTCTCGACCTTGCAGATGATCGCGCAGGGCAGGCGGACCTCGCCGTCGTCGTGGACGCGCTTGCCCTTCAGGACATGCTGCTGGACGAAGCCGCCGGGAAAGGCGGTGAGGCGACGGTCGGCATATTCGCGGTCCTTGATCCGCGCGACCATGCCGGTCAGCGTCTGCGCGGTCTGCGCGGGGGTGACGATCAACTCGTCGGTGTTGTGCCAGATCTCGGCGTCGGGGGTGAAGCTGTTCTGCATCGTTTCGATGTCGCCCGCTTCGATCGCGTCGAAGAAGCGCTTCGCCATGTCGCGGATCTCATTCTCTTCGGCCATGTCTCTCTCCTAGTGTTTCGCGCCGAACATGCGGCCGCCATTGGCCGCGATCAGCCCGTCGATATCGTCGCCCCTGTACGCCGGATCGGCCGACGGCCCGAACGCCGACAGCATATCCTGGGTCACCAGTTCGGCCATCGCCTTCCATTCGGGGTGGGTGAAGATCCAGTAATCGCCATTCTCGATCGCCTGTGCGACGCGCGCGCCGATCCTGTCGGGCGACATGCCGCCTGCGAGGACGCCCTGCATCGCCTGGCTCGTCGCGGCCGCTTTGCCGACCTCCTGGTCGACCGGCCGAAGATCGCGCGTCGTCTCGACGATCCGCGTCGCCGACATGCCGGGCATCAGCACCGAAATATCGACGCAGGTCTCGGCGAGTTCGTTGCGTAGCGCCATCGCGATGCCCAGCGTCGCATATTTGGAGCTGATATAGGCGACCGAAATCGGCGGCGGCACGATCGCGACCATCGACGAAGTGATGACGAGGTGGCTCGGCTCGCCGCTCGCCTTCATGTCGCCGAGGAAGGTGCGGCAGGCATAGAGGTGGGCGTGCGCGTTGACGGCATAGTTCCAGCGCCAGACGTCGGTGTCATACTGCTCGAACGGTCCCGACCCGCCGCCGACCCCGGCATTGCTGAACAGGATGCGCACCGGCCCGAAATCGCGCGCGGCAGTGCCGGCCTTCGCCCAACTCGCCTCGTCGGTGACATCGAGCTGGAGACCGAGCGCATCGGCGCCTTCGCCGCGGAGCGCTTCGGCGGCCGCGATGGCGCCGGCGCCGTCGATGTCGGCCAGAATGACGCGCGCGCCTTTCGCCGCCAAGGCGCGCGCGGTCGCAAGGCCGATGCCGCTTGCGCCGCCGGTGATGAAGGCGGTCTTTCCGGTCACCTCGGTCATTCGGCGAAATCCTTTTCGAGATGGCGCGTCATCGCGAACTGCGCGAGACCGGCGGCGACCGCGAAGGGGATGATCGTCATCAGCGCCCAGCGCAGGCTTTCGTCGCCGTGCCCCGGCTTGAGCGCGTCGCTGACGACGCCGATGAACAGCGGACCGAGCCCGAGGCCGACGATGTTGAACATCAGCATCAGCACCGCCGCCGCGGTCGCACGGCTGCGCGGCGGGGTCAGGTTCTGGACCAGCGCCAGCGCGGGGGCGACATAGGCGGTGCACGCGGCCATCGGGATCAGCATCAGCGCGAGCGAGAGCTGCCATGTATCGACGAGCAGCGCGGCAGCGAACGTCGGGATCAGCACGGCGGTCGCGAGCGCGGGGATCGATCCATAGGCGCGCGGCGAGCGCTTCGCGGCGTGGCTGACCAGCCAACCGCCGCCGAGGATGCCGATACCGAAGGTGATGCCCGCGGCGGGGGCGAACCAGGTGGCCATCGCGTCGAGCGGCATGCCCTGCGTCCGCATCAGGAAGGCGGGGATCCAGTTGAGCATGCCATAGCTGACGAAGGCGGCGAGGCCGCTGCCGATCATCACCATGCGCAGCGACGGGCGGCGGACGAACATGGCGAGGCTCTGCGCGAAGGGCAGGGCTTCGTCGGCGGGCTTGTGCGCGTCCATCGCGCCGCGCGCGGGCTCGCGCACCAGCCAGATCAGCAGCGGCGCGACGATGACGCCGACCACCCCGATGACCAGAAAGGCATTGCGCCAGCCGATGTTCGCCGCGGCCCACGCGCCGAAGGCGGCGCCGACGAAGACGCCGAACGGGCCGTTCAGCGTGAAGAGGCCGATCGCGAGCGGGCGCTGCGCCGATGGGTAGAGGTCGGCGATCACCGACAGCGACGGTGCGGTGCCGCCCGCCTCGCCAGCACCGACGCCGAAGCGCATCAATGCCAGTTGCCAGAAATTCGACACCATGCCGCACGCGGCGGTGAAGCCGCTCCACACGACGCACGCGATTCCGATCAGCTTCACCCGGTTCCAGCGATCGGCGATCATCGCGACAGGGACGCCCATCGCGGCATAGAAGAGCGCGAAGGCGAGGCCGGTGAGCAGCCCGAACTGGGTATCGCTGAACTGCATCTCGGCCCGGATCGGCTCGACGAGCACCGACAGCAGTTGGCGGTCGACGAAGTTGATCGTCCCGACGAGGAACAGCATTGCGAGCGCCAGATTGCGGCGCAGCGCGAGGCTGGAACCGGACGCGGCGGTGCCGCGATCGACGACGGTGGCCTCTGACATAACTCTCCTCAGCGCGACGAGTCTTCTCGTTGGAAAAATACTTAGGTATTTAAGTTTATCTGTCAATGTGCTTTACGGTAGCGACAGGATAGGCGGGAGAGAAGCCATGGATATCAACGCCAAGACGGCGATCGTGACCGGGTCCGCGGGCGGTATCGGCCGCGCGACGGCGGTGATGCTGGCCGCGCGTGGGGCGGCGGAGGTCGCGCTGGTCGATGTCAATGAAGCGGGGCTCGTGGAAACCGCGCGACTGGTCGAAGCCGCGGGCGCGCGGGCGAGCGTCCACCGGCTCGACCTGTCGGACGTCGCCGCGACCGAGACGTGGTTCCAAGCGCATGGCGACGTCGACATCTTGCACAATAATGCGGGGGTCGTGTCGGGCTTGCCCCAGTTTCCCGACGTCGATGCGGCGCGGATCGCGTGGATCGTCAACGTCAACGTGACGTCGCTAATCGTGGCAACGCAGATCGCCGCGCAGGCCATGAAGGCGCGCGGCGGCGGGGTGATCGTCAACACGGTTTCGACCGTCGCGCTCGGGACCGGCTTCTATGACGCGATGTATGCGACCACCAAGGCGGCGGTGATGATGTTCACCCGCTGCTGCGCGTCCCTGAAGGAGGAATGCAACGTTCGCGTCGCGGGCATGCTGCCGGGGCTGGTCGACACGCCGATCCTCGATACGACCGGCGCAGGCGGTAAGTCCGAGTGGATGAAAACGGTGCTCGCGAACAACGAGGCCTGCAGGCCCGAAGACATCGCCGAGGGGGTCATGGCGCTGATCGAGGACGACAGCCTGGCGGGCGGCGACTGGGTTGCGGTGCGGCGGCTGAACGGGAAGGTCGAATATCAATGGGGGCATGCCGACACGGTTTGATGAAGGGAATTAGCGCGTCGGCGCTTCCAGCATATTCTTCCCGAACAGGTTCGACCATTGTTCGTCGGTCAGCACCGGGCGCGCGCTCGACAGGTTGGCGGCATTCTTGACGTCCGTGCCGGCGATCACCGCGGGGCGCTCGCCGATGCGTGCGAACCAGTCGACGACCGCGGGATAGTCGTCAAGGGCCAGCCCGATGGCGCGGATCGCGCGCGTCCACGGCCAGCATGCGATGTCGGCGACCGAATATTCCTCGGCCAGATAGTCGGCCTCGCGCAGCCGCCCGTCGAGGACGTGGAGCAGACGCAGCGTTTCGTTGCGATAGCGTTCGACCGGATAGCTTTGTCCCTCGGGCGCGTAGCGAATGAAGTGGTGGGCCTGGCCCTGCATCGGGCCGAAGCTCGCCATCTGCCACATCAGCCATTGCTGCGCCTGGCTGCGCCGGCGCGGGTCGGCGGGGAGCAGTTGCCCGCTCTTTTCGGCGAGATAGAGCAGGATCGCGCCGCTCTCGAATATGGGCAGCGGCGCGCCGCCGCCTAAGGGCTCATGATCGACGATCGCGGGTAGGCGGCCATTGGGGTTGATGCGCCGATATTCGGGGGTCAGATGATCGCCCGCCAGCATGTCCATCTTGAGCAGCCGGTGCGGCAACCCGGTCTCTTCGAGCATGATCGAGACCTTGTGGCCGTTGGGAGTGGGCGTGAAATAGACGTCGATCATCGGGCGTGTCTTTCGGCAAAAATGGCGCGCGCGGCGTCGAAGGCCGCGTCGAAGGCGGCTTTTCCGGCGGGATAGCCAACGACGGTCAAGGTGACGCCGGCAATTTTCCAGCCGTTCTCGCGAACGAGGCGGTGGGCATAATGGCCGATGAGATCGCCCATCAATTCTCGGTCATCGAGGGCGATGAAATGGGCGGCATCGACGATGCTGGTGACCAGCGCCGCGTCGCCGTCGATTGCCGCGACGATATTGTGGAGCCGGTGCGCGGTCGCGTCGAAGCCTTCGAGCGCGCGGCAGCGGTTTGTCCATTCGTCGGCGGGGATGATGGCGACGAGCGAACCGATCGCGCCGTAATCGATCGCGATCTCGTCGGTGAAGAGGGCGCGATAGGCACCCCAGTCGCGCGCGTCGAGGGCGCCCGCGTAAGAGGTCACGGCCGCGACCGCCGCTTCCCTGTCGAGGAAAGCGTCGATCGCGGCCGATCGCTGGGACATCAGAATTTGAACCCGGCCTCGACCGAAATATTGCGGGTGGGTTCGAGGTAGAGGATCGCGCGCGACACGCCGGTGATCGGCGCGGGTAGGCGGAAGGCGCTACCGGTCGTGAGCTGGTTGGTCAGATTCTTGCCGACCAGCGCGAGATGCCAGCCTGCGTCCTGATCCGACAGCTGGACGCGCAGGTCGAGCTTCACATAGCCTTTCTGGACGCCGAAGATCGGGCTCTGGTCGTCGGAGTCGAAATATTTCGACCGGCCCGCGGCGACCCCCGTGATATCGAGCTTCAGGTCGCTCGGCAGGTCGAAGCGCGCATGCGCCGTCATGCTGCCCGTCCATTTCGACGTATAGGCGGGGCTGTAGCCGGCGAGGTTGTTGGTCGCGGGCGTACAGGTGGCGGGCTGCGAGGCGAGGCAGGCCGCGCCCGGATAATCGTCGTATTTGATATCCTGATAGGCGCCCGACGCGGTGACGTCGAAGTTGGGGAAGGGGAAGATGCTGAGCGACCCCTCGATTCCCTTCGACGTCGCGCTCGCGGCGTTCCCGGTCAGGTAGCTCGACGATTCGGGCTGATAGACCGAGACCTGCAGATCCTTGAACTCGGTGTGATAGGCCGACACGTTGGCGACCACCGCGCCATCGAACAACGTCGACTTGATGCCCGCCTCATAGTTGGTCGAGCGTTCGGGCTCGAAGGTGAAGGTCGAATCGACCGTTCCGAGCGTGTTCGACACGAAGCCGCCCGATTTCGACCCGCGGCCATAGGTCGCATAGACCATGACGCGCGGCGCGATGTCATATTGCAGCGTGATCGACGGATCGACATTGCCCTCGCTGATAGAACCCTCGGCGCTCGAGATCGGGCGGATCGCGAAGGGGCCGTAAACGAGGCGGGCGGCGAAATCGCCATCCTTGCTCGTGTGGCTGTAGCGCAGGCTGCCGATGATGCGGAAGGCGTCGCTGAGGTTCAGCGTGCCCTGGCCGAAGACCGACCAGCTTTCGGCCTTTTGGTTGAAGCGGCTGTCGATGCGGCCGAAATAGGGGCTGCCGAACAGATCCTCGATGTTGAAGCCTTGGAGCTGGTCGAGCCGGTAGTTCGAGCGGTCGTAATAGGCGCCCGCGATGAACTCGAAGGTGCGGCCCGTCGGCGACAGGATGCGCAGTTCCTGCGAGAATTGGTCGAAGCGTTCGGGGAAGCTGTTGTAGACCGAATTGTTGGTCACCGCGCCGCCGCCGCCGGGGATCGTCTGGTCGAAGCCGTTGACGATGTTGGCGTTGAACCACGAATAGCCGGTGACCGAGGTCAGCGTGTAATCGCCGAGCGCGATATTGCCGGTGCCCGACACCATCACCGATTCGGTCCGCGTGCCTTCGTCGCCGAGCGCCGAGCGTTCGAGATAGCGCGTCGTGTGCGGATCCTGCGGGCCGTCGAGCGGGCTCGACACGGTGATGCCGCCGATGACGTCGCGGTTCGCATATTCGGCCTTCACCGTATAGTCGAAGTCGCTCGACGGCTCCCATTTCAGCGTCAGGCGCGCGAGCTGCTGGCGCACTTCGGGATCGTCGTGGTTGGTCGCCAGATTGCGGATATAGCCATCCTGGTTGACGATCTTGTAGGCGAGGCGCGCGCTCAGCGTGTCGCTGATCGGGCCCGAGATATAGCCCGAGACGTCGATGCCCTTGTGGTCGAAATTATAGAGCGCGGTGAAGGCGCCTTCGGGCGTGCTCGTCGGGCCCGCCGAAACGACGCTGACCGCGCCCGCCGCGGTGTTCTTGCCGAACAGCGCGCCCTGCGGGCCGCGTAGCACCTCGACGCGCGCGAGGTCGAAGAAGGGCGCCTGCGCCTGTCGCGAGCGGCCGGCATAGACGCCGTCGACATAGAGCGACACCGACTGGTCGAAGGCGAAGTTGGCCGGCGGCGAGCCGAAGCCGCGGATATAGATGACGTCGTTGCCCGCGGTCGACTGGACGAAGACGTTCGGCGTGTAGTTCATCACCGCCTTGATGTCGTTCGAGTTGAATTCGGCGAGCTTCTGGCCGCTGACGACCTCCATCGAGATGGGCACGTCCTGCAGGCTCTGCTCGCGCTTCTGCGCGGTGACGATGATTTCGTTGCCGCCGCCGCTGTCGCTCGCCGCCGCCGCATCGCCTGCGTCGCTCGCTTGCGCGAACGCCGGCACGGCATAGGACGTCATCGCGGCGATCGCCGCGCCCGACAGCAGAAGATGATTCAGAGCCTTCATATGCACCCTCCCATTGAGTGATCCCGTCGACGGTCGCGGGAGACGCCGAAGCGGCTCCATCCGTCAATCTGATTGACCCTTAGTATACTAATGGTTTTATACTTGTCCATAGTCTTGGAAGGAGGATTCAGCATGACCCAGCAAGTTTCGGCGCCGGTTCCGCCCGCGCTCGAAAGCCGCCACCTCTGCACCGTCGAATTCGACGTAAGTGGCGGAATTATCGCGATTGGCGCGTCGCCCTTCGGCGAACAGCGCGTCGGCTATGTCACCGGCGGACGCATATCGGGGCCGCGGATCAGCGGAGAAGTCCTGCCTGGCGGCGGCAACTGGCCGCGCTCGGGGCGACTCGGCGACGCCGCTGTGGGGACCTTCGATGCGCGGGCGGTGTGGAAGACCGACGAGGGCGACCTCATCTATCTGACCTATACCGGGCGCAGCCTGATCCCCGACGACGTCCGCGCGCTGTTCGCCGACCCCGCCAAGCCCCCTGTCGATCCGTCGCGCTATTATCTGCGCATCGCGGCGGTGTTCGAGACCGCGAGCGAAACATACCGCTGGCTCAACGGCACGCTGGCGGTCGGCGTCGGCGAGGTCACGAGCTTCGGGGTCCGGCACGTCTTCCATGAGGTCGGCTGATGATCGACCTTCATTATTCGGCGACGCCGAACGGCCAGAAGATCGCGATCATGCTCGAAGAGATCGCCGAGCCCTATCGCGTGATCGCCTACGACATATTCGAGGGCGATCAGCTTACCGCCGAATTCGGACGCATCAATCCGAACCACAAGCTGCCGGCGATCGTCGACCGGGAACCGGCGGGCGGCGGCGACCCGGTCACCGCGTTCGAGTCGGGCGCGATCCTGCAATATCTGGCCGAAAAGAGCGGGCGCTTCCTGCCCACGTCGGGCGCGGCGCGCGCGGCGGCGCTGTCGTGGCTGACTTGGCAGGTCGCGGGGCTCGGCCCGATGGGCGGGCAGGCGAGCCATTTCCTGCGCTATGCGCCCGCGGGGCAGGATTATGCGATCGAACGCTATACCAAGGAGCTCAATCGGCTGCTCACCGTGCTCGAACGGCGGCTGGAAAAGAGCGCCTATGTCGCCGGCGACGATTATACGATCGCCGACATGGCGATCTGGCCGGGCCGCGCCTCGGCCTTCGTCATGGGGATGGGGCTCGACGAATGGCCGGCGATGCACCGCTGGTTCGAACGCATCCGCGAGCGGCCCGCCGTCGCGCGCGCGATGAACCGCGAGGATCTGAAGGCGCCGGCGAAATATGTCGGGCGGCATCAGGCGCTGGACGAAAAGGAATGGTCGAACATGTTCGGCGATGCGAACCATGCGGCGGTGAAGGGGGATTGAGGCCGGGGGTCTGGTTGCGGGCGAAGGCGGACCTCCGCACCATCGTCACCCCGGGCTTGACCCGGGGTCTGCCTGTCTTGAAGGAAAAGGCGGATCCCGGGTCAAGCCCGGGATGACAAAGAGGGGTGGACGTCCGCTCACCACCCCCAACTCGCTATCCGTAAGCTTCCCGCGGTCGCCTCAACGCTTCACATGCTGCCGGTCGCCCCACAGGATCGCGCGATGTTCGTCGGTAAAGCCGGTCAGCCCGCCCTCGATCGTCTCGGCGCGCGCGATGCCGACCTGCATGGCCTCGGCGACCGCGGGGCGTTCGAGCATCGCGGCGCCCCAGCGCTCGACGTTCGGGAAGCGCCCCGCCTTGTCGATGAACTGGCGGCGCAGATAGGGGAGCGTCGCCATGTCGGCGACCGTATACGCGTCGCCGGCGAGCCATTCGGCCTCGCCCAGCCTTTTGTCGAGCACCATCATCAGCCGGTCGACCTCGCGCGAATAGCGCTCGATCGCATAGTCGTGCCGGTCTTTCGCATAATGGGTGAAGTGCGCTTCCTGTCCGAACATCGGGCCGACGCCCGAGACCTGAAACATCAGCCACTGCCAGCAGATGGCGCGCTCCACCGGGTCTGCGGGCAGGAAGCGCCCGGTCTTTTCGGCGAGATAGAGCAGGATCGCGCCGGTTTCCCACAGCACGAAGCCGGGGCCGTGCGGTCCCTCGTCGTCGACGATCACCGGGGTCTTGTTGTTCGGGTTGAGCGCGAGAAATTCGGGAGTCAGCTGGTCCCCCGCGAGGATATCGACCGGCTCCAGCCGCCATTCGAGTTCCATTTCGAGGAGCGCGATCGCGATCTTGCGCGCATTGGGGGTCGGGCCGCCGTAGAGAGTGATCATCGCGTTATCCTTCGCGGCCGAGCCAGCGTTTCAGCACCTCGGCACCGTCCTGCCCGACGCGGAGCGGGGCGGGGCGGCGGATACTGCCGGGGGTTCCGGACAGCTTGGGGAAGATGCCCTGCATCCGAATCTCGCCCAGCTCTTCGTCGGGGACGGTGACCAGCGCCTCGCGCGCGGCGAAATGCGGGTCGGCGAGCATGTCCTCGGCATCATAGACGCGGCCCGCGGGAACGCCGGCCTCGACCATCTTCGCTTCCAGCTCGTCGATCGTCATCGCCTTCGTCCATTCGCCGATCAGCGCGTCGAGCTCCTCCTGCCGCGCGCCGCGGGCGCGATGCGTCGCATAGCGCTCGTCGGTCGCGAGCTCGGGGCGTCCCATCGCCGCGGCGAGGCGCGCGAAGACGCCGTCCTGATTGGCGCCGATCAGATATTCGCCGTCGCGGCACGGATAGACGTTCGAAGGCGCGATGCCGGGCAGGGTCGATCCGGTGCGCCGGCGCTTGGTCCCGCTCGCCGAATAATCCGACACCGTCGATTCCATCACTTGCAGCACCGCTTCGTAGAGCGCGGAGTCGACGATCTGGCCTTCCCCCGTTTTGCCGCGATGATGGAGGGCGGCGAGCGCGCCCATGCAGCCGTAGGTCGCGGCGAGCGTGTCGCCGATCGACACCCCCATGCGCGCGGGCGGCCGGTCGGGATAGCCGACGATGCCGCGCCAGCCGCCCATCGCCTCACCGATGCCGCCGAAGCCGGCACGCGCCGAATAGGGGCCGGTCTGGCCATAGCCAGACACGCGCACGACGATCAGACCCGGGTTGGTCTTGCGCAGTTCGGCGGGGTCGAGATTCCATTTCTCGAGCGTGCCGGGGCGGAAATTCTCGATGAGGATATCGGCCTTCGCGATCAGGTCGCGCGCCAGCTGTTGACCTTCTTCGCTGCGCAGGTCGGCCGCGACCGAATATTTGTTGCGCGCGATGACGCGCCACCAGCTCGGCTTGTCGCCCTGGCCCCAGTGGCGCATCTGATCGCCGGTGCCCGGCGGTTCGAGCTTGACGATCTCGGCGCCCATGTCGCCGAGCAGCTGGCCGCAGAAGGGGCCCGCGATGAGTTGCCCCATCTCGACCACCTTGATGCCGTCCAGCGCTCCCCCATGTATCGTCATTGCGTTCCTTTCGGTGCCCGAGCCGGTCTATGAAGCCTGTTGCGGCGGCTGGCATCAACTCTTGTGGTCATGATATACTTAGAATGCTATGTAATTTTCAACCAGCAAAATGACTCGAGCGAAAACGGAAGCGCGAAATGGCGGAAAATCGAACGGTGGAAATGGTCGAAGTCGGCCCGCGCGACGGGCTGCAGAACGAATCGGCGATCGTTGCGACCGCCGAAAAGGCCGCGCTCGTTCGCCGAGCGATCGATTATGGCGCGCGGCGGATCGAGGTGACGAGCTTCGTCAATCCGAAGAAGGTGCCGCAACTCGCCGATGCCGACGAATTGGTGGTGTTGCTGCCCGACCGCGACGACGTCACCTATATCGGGCTGGTGCTCAACCGCCGCGGCGCCGAGCGCGCGCTCGCGACCGGGCGGATCGACGAACTCGGCGCGGTGTGCGTGACGAGCGACAGCTTCGGCATCCGCAACCAGGGGCAGTCGTCGGACGAATCGCTAGCGGCGGCGATCGAGATCGTGGGAATGGCGAGGGCGGCGGGGCGGAGCGGGCAGATCACCATCGCCACCGCCTTCGGCTGTCCGTTCGAGGGCGAGGTCGCTCTCGCCCGCGTCGTCGAGATGGCGAAGCGCGCCGCCGATGCGGCCCCGCGCGAAGTCGCGCTCGCCGATACGATCGGCGTCGGCGTGCCCGCGCAGGTCGCGGAGATGGTGGGGCGGGTCGCCGAGGCGATCGCGCCGCTGCCGGTGCGCGTGCATTTCCACAATACGCGCGGCACCGGCCTCGCCAATGTCTGGGCCGCGGTGGGAGAGGGGGCGGCGACCGTCGACGCGTCGCTCGGCGGGCTCGGCGGCTGTCCGTTCGCGCCCGGCGCGGCGGGCAATGTCGCGACCGAGGATGTCGCCTATATGCTCGAACGCGGCGGCGTCGCGACCGGCCTCATGCTGCCCGCGGCGGTCGATGCCGCGCACTGGCTGGCGGGCGTGATGGACCGCCCCTTGCCTGCGATGGTCAGCCGGGCACCCGCTTTTCCGGGCTGATTTCCGGTCTTCCGGCGCGATCTTTTGCCGTGCTCCGTGGTGCGGCATTTTTGCACCATCCGCATCGCAATCGTATGCGCTCCGCATTGACAAAGAGAACGTTATCAATTAGTGAACGTTCACATAAGACGAATGCCGCCGATATGAGCGGCTGACATTGGGGAGGATAGGGGTGCAGGCATCTCATAAGCGTTGGTTCGCCAGCTTGCTCGTCGGTACGTCGGCGTGCTCGCTGATGGGTTTCGCGCCGAGCGCGATGGCGCAGGAAGCGCCGGGCGACAGCGTGGCCGACGGCGACGCGATCGTCGTCACCGGCATCCGCGCGAGCCTTGCCGCATCGGCCGATATCAAGCGCGATGCACAGGGCGTCGTCGACGCGATCTCCGCCGAGGATATCGGCAAATTCCCCGACACCAACCTCGCCGAGTCGCTGCAGCGCATCACCGGCGTCTCGATCGACCGCCAGAATGGCGAGGGTTCGCTGGTCACGGTTCGCGGCTTCGGCCCCGAGTTCAACCTGGTCACGGTCAACGGCCGTCAGGTCCCGACCGCGCTGATCGGCGACGGCGGCAGCGCGCCCTCGTCGCGCTCGTTCGACTTCGCCAACCTCGCCTCCGAAGGCATCGCCGCGGTCGAGGTCTACAAGAGCGGCCGCGCGACCGTGGAATCGGGCGGCATCGGCTCGACCATCAACATCCGCACCCCGCGTCCGCTCGACAATCCGGGGCTGCGCGGCAGCCTGTCGGTCAAGGGCGTCTACGACACCTCGCGCAACGAGGGGCACCCGATCACTCCCGAGGTGTCGGGTATCATCAGCACGACCTTCGCCGACGACACGATCGGCGTCATGATCGCCGGGTCGTATCAGAAGCGCAAGTCGAGCACGAACACGGCCAATGTCGGCTGGCGCGACGGCTATCTGGGCAGCGAGAACAATTGGGGCTCGCTCGCGCAGCCCGGCGATCCGCGGTACGACAACATCACCAATCGCCCCGAAGGCAACGACGTCTACCAGGTTCCGCAGAATGCGTCCTACGACCTCAACGACATCGACCGCGAGCGCATCAACGGCCAGGCGGTGCTGCAGTTCCGCCCGACCGATGGGCTGACCGCGACGGTCGACTATATCTATTCGCGCAACACCGTCGAAACGCGCAACAGCAACGTCGGCGTGTGGTTCAATCATGAGGACACGTCGAGCGCGTGGACCGACGGCCCCATCGCCGGCCCGATCTTCTACTCGGAGCATTTCGGCGCCCCCGCGGGCGTGCCGAGCCCCAACGCCCTCTATGGCGGCAAGGATCTGTCGTACAGCGGCGCGCTGACCAAGAACCGCGCCGAGAACAAGTCGCTGGGCTTCAACCTCGAATGGGAAGCACCGGGCGGCGTCACGATGGAGCTCGACGCCCATCATTCGACAGCGCAGGTGAATCCGGTCAACCGCTTCGGGTCGAGCATGTCGCTCGGCAATGCGGTGTTCGGGGTCGAGAACCAGACGATCAACTTCGAGAACGACCTGCCCGTCATCTCTTACGGCATGTATCCCGGGATCGACCCGCTCGACCCGGCGATGATCACCCCGACCGGCAACGCCTTCCGCAACGCCTATTTCCGCAACCGCATCAATCAGGTGCAGGTGCGGGGGCATTACGACCATGACGAAGGCTTCCTCGACAGCATCGATTTCGGCGTGTCCTATGTCGACAGCAAGGTGCGCTCGGCCTTCGGCACGATCCAGAACGACGATACCTGGGGCGGCGCCGGCCCGGCGTCGGACATCCCCGACGACATCTTCAGCCTCGTGACGCTGCCCGACAAATTCCCCGGGCTCGCGCAGCCGGGGATGATCGACAGCTTCTACACCTTCGATTTCGAGCGGCTCGCCGATCTCGTCGAGCAGAATTACCAGGCGTGCAGCAATCCGGTGACCGGGTCGGCGCAGCCGGGAACCTGCCTCGCCAACTTCAACACCGACCGCCGGATCAGCGAAAAGACGCTGGCACCCTATCTGCAGGTCGCGACGCGGTTCGACCTGATGGGCAATCCCGGGCATTTCGTCGCCGGCGTGCGTTATGAAACGACGACCATCTCGTCGGCGGCGCTCGTGCCGGCGCCCGAGACCACCGACTGGGTAGGCGAGAATGAGTTCAACATCGTCCTGTCCGGCGACAGCGAATTCACGCGCTTCAAGGGATCATACCAGAACTGGCTCCCCGCGTTCGATCTCGATGTTTCGCCGATGGAAAACGTCAAGCTGCGCGCATCGTACAGCCACACGATCACCCGCCCCGACTATGCGAGCATGCAGGGCGGGCGCACGCTCGACACGCTGTTTCGCGTCGGCGGCGGCACGGGCGCGCAGGGGAACCCCGGCCTGATCCCGTTCAAGTCGAAGAATATCGATCTGTCGGCGGAATGGTACTACGGGCGCGACAGCTATGTGTCGGTGGGATGGTTCCACAAGGATGTGAGCAATTTCATCTCCTCGACCCGGGTCGACTCGACGGCGTTCGGGCTGACGACACCGGTCGAAGGACCACGCTGGCAGGCGGCGGTCGCGGCACTGGGTGCGAACGCGACGGTGGGCGACATCCGGCAATATATCTTCGAACATTTCCCCGACACGGTGACGATCACCGGCGGTACGGCTGGCAGCTATACCGGCATCATCCATGCCGCGGCGGGCGACCCGTTGGTCAATTTCGAGATCAACCAGCCGATCAACAGCGACCAGACCGCCTCGCTCAACGGGTGGGAGTTCGCGATCCAGCACAGCTTCTGGGATACCGGCTTCGGCGTGATCCTGAACTATACGATCGTCAACGGCGACGCGACCTACGACAACACGCAGCCTTCGTCGGTGGCGCAGTTCGCGCTCGTCGGGCTCAGCGACAGCGCCAACGCGGTCGCCTATTACGACAAGGGGCCGATCCAGGCGCGCGTCGCGTGGAACTGGCGCGACGAATTCCTGGCAGGGTCGGGACCCAACCCCTTCTATGTCGAGGATTATTGGCAGATCGACGCCAGCGCGAGCTATGAGTTCATCCCCGGCTTCACCGGCTTCGTCGAGGCGATCAACCTGACCGGCGAAGGACGCCGCGGGCACCTGCGTCACAAGAACAACGTGACCTTCGCGTCGCCGGGGTTCGCCCGCTACGCGGCGGGGATACGGTTCAACTTCTGACGGGGCGGCGCCCGGCCATGGCTCTGGCGAGGGAGCCGCACCTCCTCCCAGGTGCGGCTCTTTTGCGTGACGCGGCGGGCCGGCTCGCCTAGGATATCGGCGATGAACGGAATGGTCGGGAGAGTGGTCATCGTGGGCGGCGGCACCGCCGGCTGGCTCTCGGCCTGCTCGCTCGCGGCGGCGCGTCCGGACCTTTCGGTCACGCTGATCGAGGCGCCCGATATCCCGACGATCGGCGTCGGCGAGGGGACGTGGCCGACGATGCGCGCGACGCTTGCCGCGATCGGCATCGGCGAGGCCGAATTCCTCGCCGCCTGTGACGCTTCCTTCAAGCAGGGGTCGCGTTTCGACGGCTGGGTCAATGGCGCCCCGAACGACCGCTATTTCCACCCCTTCACCTCGCCGCCAGGGATGCCTGCCCGCGCGTTGCTTGCGGCATGGCGCGACGGTCCGAGCGAACTGCCCTTCGCGGCAGCGATGACCCCGCAGGTCCATGTCTGCGAGCGCGATCTCGCGCCGCGCCAGCGGGCGATGCCCGACTATCAGGGCGCGGCCAACTATGCCTATCATCTCGACGCGGGGAAGTTCGCGGCGCTGCTCGCGCGCCACGCGGTCCAGCGGCTCGGCGTGAACCATCTCGCCGACCATGTCGTCGATGTGCGGGCGGACGGGCAAGGAGGAATCGCCGCCGTCGTCACGCGTGAAAATGGCGAGATCGCCGCCGATCTGTTCCTCGACTGCACCGGCCATGCGGCGCTGCTGATCGGGCGGCATCTGGATGTCCAATGGATCGACCGCGGCGATGCGCTGATCAACGACCGCGCGCTCGCGGCGCAGGTGCCGGTGTCGCCGGGCAGCCCCATCGCGTCGCAGACGGTTGCGACCGCGCATGCCGCAGGCTGGATCTGGGACATCGGCCTCCCTGCTCGCCGCGGCATCGGCTGCGTCTATGCGAGCCGCTTCATGGACGACGAGGCGGCCGAAACGGTGCTGCGATCCTATATCGCCACTGCGCTGCCCGATGCCCCCGACGTTCCGATACGCAAGCTCAGCTTCCCCACCGGGCACCGCGCGCGCTTCTGGCAGGGCAATTGCGTCGCGGTCGGCCTGTCGGCGGGCTTCATCGAACCGCTCGAATCCTCGGCGATCGTGCTGATCGAACTGTCGCTGCGCGCGCTGACCGAGAATTTTCCCGCGAGCCGCGCCGCGATGCCGATCCACGCCGGGCGCTTCAACGCGCTGTTCCGCTACCGCTGGGACCGGGTCGTCGAATTTCTGAAGCTTCATTATGTGTTGAGCCGCCGCGACGAACCCTATTGGCGCGCGCAGCGCGACCCGGCGCATGTGCCGCAGGGCCTCGCCGACATGCTCGCGCTGTGGCGCGACCAGCCGCCATCGACGTGGGATTTCCCGCAGGCCGAGGAGATTTTCTCGGCCGAAAGCCACCAATACATCCTCTACGGCATGGGGCACCCGGCGCCCGATGGGCACGCGACCGAGCGCGCGCGGGCGGCGCTCGCCGCGAATGGGCAGCGCGCCCGCACGCTCGCGGCGGCGCTGCCGACCAACCGGGCCTATCTCGACGCGCTGCTCGCCGAGGACGGCGCCGGGCCGGCACATATGGAAGGGCACTGATGACGAGCCACGCGCCCCTCGACAAGAATGTTCATCGCGACCTGCGCGTGCGCACCGACGTCGGCGCGGCGCTCGGCGACGCGGTGATGGCGACGCTGACGGTGCCGAGCGAATTCCGCAGCGTGCAGGGCCATTTCCCGATCCTCTTCCGCCGCGAGCCGGGGCAGGGCGATTTCATGGCGCTCGCGCTCTTCGGATTCGAGAATGGCGAGAATCTGATGCTCGACGGCGACCGCTGGGACGCGCGCTATCGCCCCTGGTCGCTCGCGATCCAGCCCTTTCTGGTCGGGCGCCCGGTGGGCGGCGAGGGGCCGGGGCAGGTCCATATAGACCTCGACCATCCGCGCATCGCCCAAGGGGGCGAGGGCGTGCGACTGTTCGATGAGGACGGCATGGCGACCCCCTATCTGGACGCGATCGCCGAACGGCTCGGTGCGCTCGACGAGGGCTATCGCGCGAGCGGCGAATTTTTCGCGGCGCTACGCGATCATGACCTGCTCGAACCCTTCACGCTCGAGGTGCCGCTCACGGACGGGTCGAAGCATTCGCTCGTCGGCTTTCACATCATCGACGAGGCGAAGCTCGCGGCGCTCGGCGCCGATACGCTCGGCAAGCTGCACGCGGCGGGCCATCTGATGCCGATCTTCATGGCGCTCGCCTCGCTGTCGCAGATTTCGGCGCTGGTCGAGCGCAAGAACCGGCGGACGCGCGGTGGCTGAACGCGACGGCCCGATCTACGACCGACTCGCGCGCGTTCCCGAGCGCGAATGGGATAAGGGGGCGGGGCTCGACGCGTTGCTGAAAGGCGCGCGCGAGCCCTTTGTCCTGCGCGGGCTGGTCGCCGACTGGCCGCTGGTCCGGGCGGGACGGCAATCGGCACGCGCGGCGCGGCGGCATCTGCTGGACCACGCGCGCGACCGCCCCTTCACCGTCGCGATCGGGCCGCCGGGACACGACGGGCGGCTGTTCTACGACGCCGGCATGGCGATGAACTTCCGCACCGGGACCGGCAAGCTGCCCGACATCTTCGCGGGGCTCGACACGGCGGAGGAGCAGGGTGAGGCGCGCACCGTCTATCTCGCCTCGATCGACATCCCCTCGCATTTCGACGGGCTCGACGAAGCGAACCCGATCGACCTCGGCGCACGCGAGCCGTTCAAGAGCATCTGGATCGGCACCCGCACGCGCATCGCCGCGCACAACGATTTTCCTGACAATCTCGCCTGCTGCGCGGCCGGCCGGCGCCGCTTCACGCTGTTTCCCCCCGATCAGTTCCGCAACCTCTATCTGGGGCCGATCGACAATACGCCCGCCGGACGCGCGGTGAGCCTCGTCGATTTCGACGCGCCCGACCTCGCCGCGCATCCGCTTTTCGTCGACGCCATGGCCCATGCCAAGACAGTCGAGCTGGAGCCCGGGGACGCGATCTTCATCCCGTCGATGTGGTGGCACCATGTCGAGGGGCTCGAGCCCTTCAACATCCTCGTCAACTATTGGTGGCGCGATACGCCGGCTTGGCTCGGCCAGCCGCAGGGCGCGCTCAACCACGCGATCCTCGCGATCCGCGACCTTCCGGAGGAGGACAAGGCGATGTGGCGCGCGCTCTTCGACCATTATGTGTTCGCGAACGACGGAACCGTCACCGATCATATTCCCGAAGCCGGGCGCGGCGTGCTGGCGCCGCTGACCGCCGAAACCGCGGGGCAGCTCCGCGCCTATCTGTTGAGGACCCTGAGCCGATGAAGGAAAAGCAAGCAATGCGACGGATCGTGATCGCGGGCGGCGGCACCGCGGGCTGGATGGCGGCGGCGGCGATCGCGCGGACGCTGGGGCCGGTCGTCGAGCTGACGCTGATCGAGTCCGAGGCGATCGGGACGATCGGCGTCGGCGAAAGCACGATCCCGCCACTGGTCAACTATAACCGGCTGCTGGGGATCAACGAGGCCGATTTCATGCGCGCGACGCAGGCGACCTTCAAGCTCGGCATCTTGTTCGACGACTGGAAGGACCTCGGCACCCGTTATTTCCACAGCTTCGGATTGACCGGCAAGGATCATTGGTCGGCGGGTTTCCAGCATTTCTGGCTGCATGGACGCGCGAAGGGGCACGATGCGCCCTATGAGGATTATTGCCTCGAACTGGCCGCGGCGGTTCAGGGCAAATTCGCGCATCTTCCCGACGACCGGCTCAACTATGCCTATCAACTCGACTCGGGGCTCTATGCGCACTTCCTGCGCCAGATGGCGGAAGGCGACGGCGCGAAACGGATCGAGGGCCGGATCGCGCGCGTCGAACTCGACGGCGAAAGCGGCGACATCGCCGCGCTCGTCCTCGATGGCGACCGGCGGATCGAGGGCGACATCTTCATCGATTGCACCGGCTTTCGCGCGCTGCTGATCGAGGGCGCGCTTCACGCGGGGTTCGAGGATTGGAGCCACTGGCTGCCCTGCGATTCGGCGATCGCGATCCAGACCCCGAACGTCGGCCCGCCGATGCCCTATACCCGCGTGATGGCGCACGATGCCGGCTGGCAATGGCGCATCCCGCTGCAGCACCGCACCGGCAACGGGCTCGTCTATTGCAGCCGCTACCTCGACCGCGAGCCCGCGCTCGAACGGCTGCTCGGCAATATCGAGGGCGACCCGCTGACCGAACCCAATTTCCTGCGCTTCACCGCGGGAACGCGGCGGCGGCAATGGCATCGCAACTGCGTCGCGATCGGGTTGTCGGGGGGCTTCATGGAGCCGCTCGAATCGACCGCGATCCACCTGATCCAGCGGTCGGTGCTGCGCTTCGTGCGGATGTTGCCCGCGGGCCGGGTCAGCGAACGCGACATCGCCGAATATAACGACCAGCAGATGCAGGACATGGTGCAGATCCGCGACTTCCTCGTCTGCCACTATAAGGTGACCAACCGCCGCGACAGCCCCTTCTGGCGGCATTGCGCGGCGATGCCGATCCCCGACACGCTCGAGCAGAAGATCGAGCTGTTCCGCGAGACCGGGCGCGTCTTCCGCCGCAACGAGGAATTGTTCGCCGAGAACAGCTGGGTGCAGGTGATGATGGGGCAGGGGGTCGAACCCGAAAGCTATCACCCGATCGCGGCCAAGCTGCGCGACGACGAACTCGACCGGCTGTTGAAGATGCTTCGCGGCCAGGTCGCCGACACCGTCGCCTCGCTGCCCGATCATCAATCTTATGTCGCGCGCTATTGCGGCGCCGAGGTGCCGCAGGCGGCATGATCGGCGCGCTCGGCCTGATGCTCGCCGCGGCGACGGCGGCGCCCGCGGCTGCGCCGAAGGAGGGCTGGCATCTCGTCTGGTCGGACGAGTTCGACGGGCCGCGGATCGACGCCGCGAAATGGGATTTCGACGTCGATTGCTGGGGCGGCGGCAATGACGAGCGGCAATGCTACACCGCCGATCCGCGCAACGCTGCGATCGAGGACGGCAAGCTGGTGATCACGGCGCGTCGCGAACGCAGCACCGGCCCCGCCTTTCCCCTATCGCAGCGCAGCGATCCCGCGAAGGCCGATGCGATCGCGACCAGGGATTTCACCTCGGCGCGCCTGGTTACCCGCGGCAAGGCGGCGTGGACCTATGGCCGGATCGAGGTGCGCGCAAAGCTGCCGCAGGGGCAGGGAACATGGCCCGCGATCTGGATGCTGCCCGAGACCCCGCACTACGGCCCCTGGGCCGCGTCGGGCGAGATCGACATATTGGAGGCGGTCAACCTCGGCGTGCGCTGCGCAGGCTGCGCGGGCGGGGGCGAGAACCGCATCCTCGGCACGCTGCATTTCGGCGGTGCGTGGCCGGGCAACAGGCACAAGGGATCGGAAACCGCGCTTGCCGCGCCGCTCGACGGCTGGCACGTCTTCGGCCTCGTCTGGCGCAAGGGTCGGATTGACTGGACGGTCGACGGCCGGGTCTATGCGACGCAGGTCGCGGGCGACTGGAGCACGAGCGCATCGAGCGATCCAGCGGCGCCCTTCGACCGGCCTTTCCACCTGATCCTGAACCTCGCGATCGGCGGCGGGCTGGCCGAGAGCCGCGGGGTCGGCGGCGTTGACGCGGAAGGCTATCCGAAAAGGATGGAGATAGATTGGGTTCGCGTCTGGCAAAGCGGCGAAGAGGGCGCTAGCAGCACGGGTAAAGGCGTGACGGAGGGGCGGAAGGACTGATGGGGCGTCGGCGGCAGTCGGTGACGATCAAGCATGTTGCGGCCGACGCGGGCGTGTCGCTGCAGACGGTGAGCCGCGTCATCAACAACGAGCCCAACGTCCGCCCCGAGATGAAGGAGCGGGTGCAGGCGTCGATCGACAAGCTCGGCTATGTCCCCTCGATCGCGGCGCAGCGGATGAGCGGCTCGCGTTCCTATCTGATCCTCGCGATCAACGACCGCGAGCGCACCATCGCCGACTGGCGGGGGCGGCAGGGGATCGACTGGGTCGACCAGATGCTGCTCGGCGGGATGCTGAAATGCGCCGAGCTCGGCTACCGGATGATCTTCGAACTGGTCGACACTCACAACGACCATGTCGAGCGTGAACTGCGCGCCACGATCGCCGCGCTGCAGCCCGACGGAGTGGTGCTGACCCCGCCGCATTCGGACAATCCGCTGATCGTGAGCCTGCTCGACAAGGCGAAGATTCCTTTTGCGCGCATCGGGTCGCTGGGCGGCGCGGCGGGCATCGCGCTGACGATGGACGACGAAGGGTCGGCGCAGCTCGCGACGCGGCACCTGCTCGACCTCGGCCATCGGCGGATCGGTTTCATCGCCGGATCGCCCGAATATAGTCTGAGCGGTTGGCGCGTGGAGGGCTGGCGCGAGGAAATGGAAGCGGCTGGGCTCGGCACGGACGATCTGCTGGTCGAAGGCGACTTCAGCTACGCATCGGGCGAGCAGGCGGCGCGAACCCTGCTCGACGGCGCCGATGCGCCGACCGCGATCATCGTCAGCAACGACCAGATGGCACTCGCGACGCTCGAGGTCGCACGGTCGCGCGGGCTCGAAATTCCGCGCGACCTGTCGATCATCAGCTTCGACAATACGCCGATCGTCCGCTTCACCCAGCCGCCGCTGACCGCGGTCGATCAGCCGATCGCCGAGACGGTGTCGCGCGCGGTCGAATTGATCATCGCCCAGCAACGCGGCAAGCCGAAGGCCGACGCGCCGACCGTGGTGCGCGGCAGCCTGGTCGAGCGCGCGTCGACCGCGCCGCCGCCGCCCGGACGGGCATGAGGGACGGCGATTTTCCGCGCCGCCAATCGCTCGGCTTTCTGCTGCTCTATGCGCTCGCCGCCGCGGGCGGCGCGATGGCCTATGTGCCTTTCCTGACGATCTTGCTGCCCGCGCGGATGACCGCACTCGCGGGTCAGGCCGACGTCCAGTATCTCGGTTATATCACCTTCTGCGGCGCCGTCGCCGCGAGCCTTGGCGGCATCCTCTTCGGCTGGCTCAGCGACATCACCGGCAACCGCCGCGGCTGGGTCTCTGGCGGGTTGGTGCTGACAATCGCGTTGCTGCTCTCGGTGCCGCTCGCGAAGGACGTATGGACGCTGATCGGCATTATCGTCGTCTGGCAACTGGCGCTCAACATGATGCTCGGCCCGCTCGCCGCCTGGGCGGGCGATTGCGTGCCCGACGAGCAGAAAGGGCTGCTCGGCGGCCTGCTCGCGCTGTCGCCCGCGCTCGGCGCCTGGTCGGGCGCGATCGCGACGATGCCCGGGTTCGTGTCGGTCGACGGCCGGCTCGGCGTCGTTGCGCTGCTCGTCGCAGCGGCGGTGCTGCCGGTGCTGCTGCTCGGCCGGCCGCGGCCTTTCCCCGCGCTGACGGCGCCCCCGCCGATCGAGGCCGACGGCGATGTCGCGGCGCGGCCGAAGGGACCGGCGGTTCGCATGTGGCTCGCGCGGCTGCTCGTCCAGATCGCCGAGGCGGCGTTGTTTGCTTATCTTTATTTCTGGTTTCGTGCGATCGACCCTTCCATGCAGGACAATGAAAAGGCGCGGCTGTTCAGCGTCGCGCTGACCGTCGCGGTGCCGATCGCGCTCCTCGCCGGCCGCTGGGCCGATCGCAACGACCGGCCGTTCCGGCCGCTGGTGATCGGTGCGAGCGTGTCGGCCATCGGGCTCGTCGGCATGGCGCTCGCCGGCAACGTCGATCTGGCGAAGGCGAGCTATCTGGTGTTCGGCGTAGCAACGACCGTATTTCTGTCGCTCCATTCGGCACAGACGCTGCGCATCCTGCCGCGATCCGACCGCCGCGGGCGCGACCTGGGCGTGTTCAACCTCACCAATACCGTGCCGTCGCTGATCATGCCGTGGCTGACGATTTCGCTCGTCCCCGGCTTCGGCTTCGAGGCGCTGTTCCTGTTGCTCGCGGCGCTTGCGGGGGGCGCCGTGTTGCTGCTCGCGACCATGCCGCGCATGCGCTGAGCCCCGCCTGCCGAAACTAGTCCTTGATTTCGCAAAGGCGCTATGCGAGACGAGTATTGATAACGTTCACAAAAGAATTGGGAGAGACATGCAGCGATCGGCACTTGCGATGGCGACGGCGTTTCTGCTGGCGGGAACCGGTTTGGCGGCGGCGCCCGAAGGCGACACCGGCGCCGCGACCGTCCATCCCGAACTCTGGCCGGCAGCGAAGAGCCCGGCGGCGATTACCGACGCGGCGACCGAGAAGCGGATCGACGAGCTGATGGCGCGGATGACGATCGAGCAGAAGGTCGGCCAGCTGATCCAGGCCGACATCAGCACCGTCACCCCCAAGGACCTCGAAACCTATCCGCTCGGATCGATCCTCGCCGGCGGCAACAGCGGGCCCAACGGCAACGAACGGTCGAGTGCCGCCGACTGGGCCAAGCTGGTCGGCGAGTTCCGCGCTGTCTCGCTGCGCCCTCGGGACAATGGCGTCGCGATCCCGATCATCTTCGGCGTCGACGCGGTGCACGGACACAATAATATCCCCGGCGCGACGCTCTTCCCGCACAATATCGGGCTCGGTGCCGCGCACGATCCCGAACTGATCCAGCGCATCGGCGCGGTGACCGCCGCGGAAATCTCCGGCAGCGGCATCGAATGGACTTTCGCCCCGACGCTCGCGGTGCCGCAGGATCTGCGCTGGGGGCGCAGCTACGAAGGCTATTCGTCCGACCCCAAGCTCGTCGCCGATTATGCGCGCGCGATGGTGCTCGGATTGCAAGGCAAGCTCGCGACGGGGCGGCCGGTCGACGCCACGCATGTCGCGGCGACCGCCAAACATTATCTCGCCGACGGCGGCACCTTCGAGGGCAAGGATCAGGGCGATGCCAAGATCGGCGAGGCGGAGCTGATCGCCAAGCATGCGCAAGGCTATCCCGCCGCGATCGACGCCGGCGCGCTGACCGTGATGGCCAGCTTCTCGAGCTGGAACGGGGTCAAGAACCACGGCAACAAGGGGCTGCTCACCGACGCGCTCAAGGGCAAGATGGGCTTCGAGGGTTTCGTCGTCGGGGACTGGAACGGCCACGGCCAGGTCGCGGGGTGCAGCGTCACCGACTGCGCGCCGGCGGTCAACGCCGGGCTCGACATGTATATGGCGCCCGATAGCTGGAAGGGGCTTTACGAAAGCACGCTCAAGGAGGCGAAGGACGGCACGATCGGCGCGGCGCGGCTCGACGATGCGGTGCGCCGCATCCTGCGCGTCAAATACAAGCTCGGCCTGTTCGACACCGACCATGTCGATCGGGGCGATTTCGCGGCGGTCGGCGCGCCCGATCATCTCGCCGTCGCGCGCGAAGCGGTCGCCAAGTCGCTGGTGCTGCTCAAGAATAATGGGAGCCTGTTGCCGATCAAACCGGGCGCCAAACTGCTCGTCGCGGGGCCCGGCGCCGACAATATGGCGATGCAGGCGGGCGGCTGGACGATCGGCTGGCAGGGCACCGACGTCACCCACGACGATTTTCCGAACGGCCAGACGATCTGGGAAGGGCTGAAACAGGCGGCCGAGGCCGCGGGCGGCAGCGCGACCTTGTCGGCCGACGGCAGCTTCAGCGAAAAACCCGACGTCGCGATCGTCGTATTCGGCGAGGAGCCCTATGCCGAGTTTCAGGGGGACGTGCCGACGCTCGACTATCAGCCCGCCGAAGCGACCGACCTTGCGACGCTGAAGAAGCTCAAGGCCGCGGGCGTGCCGGTCGTCGCGCTTTTCCTGTCGGGCCGGCCGATGTTCACCAACCCGGAGATCAACGCCGCCGACGCCTTCGTCGCGGCGTGGCTGCCGGGATCACAAGGCGCCGGGGTCGCCGATGTGCTCGTGGCGGGCGCGGACGGAAAGGCACCAAAGGATTTCACCGGCACGCTGCCCTTCGCGTGGCCCGCCGATGCGCGCTCGCCGGTCGAAAATCCGCAGTTCGCGGTCGGCTATGGCCTGACCTACGCCGACAAGAAGACGGTGCCTGCGCTTCCGGAGGAGCTGGGGGTCGATGTCGCGGCGATGATGAATGTCGAGAATTTCTTCGCCGGCGGCCGCGCGCGGGCGCCGTGGACGCTGTCGATCGCCGACGCGGGCGGCTCGCGCCAGGTCGGGTCGGCACCGCAGGACAGCAGCTATGGCCTGCTCCAGACGCGCTCGGTCGATGTGAAGGCGCAGGAGGACGGCAAGGCTTTCGTGTGGACCGGCCCCGCGACCTTCAACCTGTCGGGTCCGGTGGCGGACATGACGCGCCAGCTCAACAACAGCTTCGCGCTGCGGCTCGACTGGCGGATCGACGCCGCGGGCAGCGCCCCGGTCAGGCTGGCGCTCGGCGGGGTGCGGCTCGATGTCGGCGCGATGGTCAAGGCGGCGCCGGCGGGCGAGATTTCGACGCTGAAGGTCCCGCTCCGCTGCTTCGCCGACGCGGGCGCCAATCTGGCGCGGGTCGATCATGCGGTGTCGGTAACCGCCGACAAGGGCTTCGCGGCGACGCTGCTCGCCGCGAAGGTCGAGGCGGTGGGCGAGAATCTGCCCTGTCCGGCGAAGGCGGAATAGCGGGAGCTACGCCCCGCACGATTCCCGCACGATCAGATTGGTCGGCAGATATTCGGGCGGCTGTTCCGAATCCGAATCCATGACCTGCGACACCAGCCGCCGCCCGGCCTCGGCCGTGTCCTGCTGGATCGTGGTGAGCGCCGGGGTGCTGAGCCGTGCGAGCAGCATGTCGTCGTAGCCGACCACCGACACATCCTTTGGGACCGCCCGGCCGCCCTTGCGCAACGCCCGGATCGCGCCCAGCGCGATGAGGTCGCTCGTCGCCACGATGCCGTCGATTTCCTGTCCGCGTGCCAAGAGCTTGGCGGCCGCACTTTCTGCCGATTCGAAGCCGAAATCGACCCGGACGTCGAGTGCGGGATCGAAAGCCACGCCGCTCGATTCGAGCGCTTCGAGATAGCCCTGGCGGCGCTGCATCGCTTCGGGGTCGCTGCTGCCGAGGAAGGCGATCCGCCGGCGCCCGAGGCGGAGAAGATGGAGCGTCGCGCGGCGGCCGCCGAGCAGATTGTCCGAACCGACCGAGCGATATTTCTGTCCCGGCAGATGCGCGCCCCAGACGACGAAATTGCCGTTCGAATCGGCGAGCCGGTTGAATTCGTCGTGGAGCATGGACTGGCCGAGAAAGATGACGCCCTTGGCCCGGCTGGTCGTCGTGACCGCGACGAGGTCGTCGAAATCGCGCGGCGCGGTGTGGCTGACGGTGAAGTCGCAGTCGCGCGCGCGCGCCGCCTCTCCGATGCTGGCGAGCAGTTCGAGGAAGAAGGGGTGCGAGAGCGGCAGTGGCCGGCCCTGCATATGCGGGGTGACGACGACGATCGAGCCTTCGGATCCGAGCGGCGCCGCGGGCATCGAGCTGCGGAAGGGATAATGATTCTCGCGCGCCAGCGCCCAGATCTTCTTCTTGGTCTTGAGGCTGATGAGCGGATGATCGTTGAGCGCGCGCGACACGGTCGAGGTCGAAACGCCCGCCATCTTCGCGAGGTCTTCCAATCTGGTATTGCTCTGGGTCATAAACAGATCATCCGTGTCTGGCGCCGCGAGCGTTAGCCGCGCAGGGGAGGGCAATGCAAGATTTGCATAGCGACGAGGGGGTGGCGCTTCGGGGCGAGGCTTCGCGCGCGCGCAGCGCGGACGGCTTTCGCCTGTGGAGCATGTGCTTCGCGCTGTTCGGCATCCAGATCGTCTGGGGGCTGCAGAACGCCAACACGAGCCGCATCTTCCAGGCGCTCGGCGCCGACGTCGCCGAACTGCCGCTGCTGTGGATCGCGGGGCCGATCACCGGGCTGATCGTCCAGCCGATCATCGGGCATCTGAGCGACCATTCGCGCTCGCGCCACGGCAAGCGCCGTCCGTTTCTGGTTGCCGGCGGGCTGCTGTCGGCGCTCGCGCTGATCCTGATGCCAAATGCCGCCACGTTGTGGGCGGCGATCGCGGCGCTGTGGCTGCTCACCGCGTCGAACAATATCGCGATGGACCCGTCGCGCGCCCTGGTCGCCGACAATCTGCCGCAGGCGCAGCGGGCGCGCGGCTATGCGGTGCAGGTCTTCTTCATCGGCACCGGCGCGGTCTTCGCTTCGTCGCTGCCGTGGGTGCTCGTCAACTGGTTCGGCGTGTCGGGGGTCGGCGAGGCGGGCGGTCTGCCGCCGTCGGTGCGCTATGCCTTCTACATCGGCGCCGCCTGCCTGCTCGCCTCGATGCTGTGGACCGTGCTGACGACGCCCGAGCGGCCCGCCGACAGCCCCGTCCGCCGCCCGGACGACGCGCGCGAGGCGGAGCCGCCGGTGCTGCGCCGCGCCTGGGGACTCGCCGCCGGAGGGGGCGGGCTGATGGTCCTGTCGCTCGCGCTCGACTGGCAATGGGAGGTCGCACTGCTCGCGGGCGCGGCGCTGCTCATCGGGGCGGCCGAGATCGCGGTGGCGCGGCGCCGCGCGCGCGGCGACGGCGCGCTCGGGATGCTGCAGATCGTCGAGGATTTCCGGCGCATGCCGCACGCGCTGCGTCAGCTCGCGCTCGTCCAATTTTTCACCTGGTTCGGCCTGTTCGCGATGTGGATCTATGCCGCGCCGGCGGTGGCGCGGGCGCATTACGGCACCGCGGATGCCGCCTCGGCGCCGTTCAACGCCGCCGCCGACTGGGTCGGGATTCTCTTTGCCGGCTACAATGCCGTTGCCGCGCTCGCCGCGCTGGCCCTGCCCGCCGTCGCCGCGCGGATCGGCGAGCGGCGCACCTATGCGCTGTGCCTGCTGTGCGGCGCGGCGGGGATGGCGGGCTTCGTAACCTTGCCCGATCCGCGTCTGCTTTGGCTCGCCTCGCTCGGCATCGGGCTCGCCTGGGCGGCGGTGCTGTCGCTGCCCTATGCGATCATCGTGAGCGCGGTCGCGCCCGAGAAGGTCGGGGTTTACCTGGGCATCCACAATATCTTCCTCGTCGTGCCGCAGCTCGTCGCGGCGGTGTGCCTCGGTCCCGCGATCCGCCATCTGTTCGGCGGCGAGCCCGGCCCGGCGCTGGGGCTCGCGGGCGTGCTGCTCGCGCTCGCGGCCGGCGCGGCGCTGTCCATCCGGTCGCGCCCTGAAGTTGGCGAAAGGGCCGCGGAGCGCGGTTGATCGGCATTTCATATGCAAATATTTGCATAAAATATGCCTCTATGCAATCGTATTCGGCAAGGGGATTCGGTTGTTTTATCGGGGTTCGTCTCTGGAAATCCTAGGATTTGATCTAACTATATAGCTATAATCAAATAGATAGATATGCGCGGAAAACGGGCTTGCCATTCCTGCAACAATACGCAAAATAGTGCAAACGGACGCAGCGGCGATCGGCCGCCTGTCCGTGCGAACGAAAGGCCCGGAAAAATGGGTCAGCAGGGAAGGGGAGAGCCGTGATGCTCATGGGATTCGGACGAGGCGTGGATTTGCGCGGTGGCGCGTCGCTGTCGGTGCTGGCGGCGGCGGGGTTGCTGATGGCCGTGCCGGCCGCGGCGCAGGAAGCGGCGGCGCCCGCCGACGACACGACGGCGGACAGCACGGGCAACGAGATCGTCGTCGTCGGCGTCCGCGCCGCGCTGCAAAGCGCGCAGGACCGCAAGAAGAACGCCGACACCGTCGTCGACTCGATCGACGCGACCGACATCGGCGCCTTCCCCGACAATTCGGTAGCGAGCGCGCTGCAGCGCGTTCCCGGCATCACCGTGTCGCGGCTGCAGTCGACCGACGACAGCACCCACCCGTCGGGCGAGCCCGCGGGCGTGCTGATCCGCGGCCTGACCTTCGTGCGCACCGAGATCAACGGCCGCGACAGCTTTTCGGCCGACAGCTATCGCGGGCTCAACTTCAACGACATCTCGCCCGAACTGATGGCGCGGGTCGATGCCTACAAGAACCAGACCGCCGACATGATCGAGGGCGGGATCGCTGGGACGGTCGACCTGCGCACGCGGCTGCCGTTCGACGAACCGGGATTGGTGATCACCGCCAACGCCAAGGCGACCTATGGTGACCGGTCGGACAAGTGGAACGGCGAGTTTTCGGTGCTCGCGAGCAAGACGTTCGACACGCCGATCGGCCGCTTCGGGCTGATGGCCGACTATGCGCGCAGCCATGTCGTCACGCGCACCGAGAGCGTGATCATGGACAAAATCCGCAGCTATTGCTCGTCGGGCGCGACGAACGCCGACGGCAGCGGCATCGTCAATGCCGACGGCAGCGTCGCGTGCGACAGCAATCCGTTCGGCGGCACGGGCTGGGCCTTCGCCCCCGACGGCGTGCGCTATTCGCTGGTCGATTACGACCGCACGCGCGAGGGCATCGCGCTCGCGGGCCAATATGAAAGCCCGACCGGCAATGTGCGCGCGACGGTGCAGTTCATCAAATCCTCCTATCACAATGCCTGGCTCGAAAACGCCTCGCATGCGATCCTCGAAGGGACCTATTACGGGACGCCGGCGTTCAACCCGGTCGCCTCGACGATCCTGCGCCCGCAGATGGGCAGCGGCGCCTTCACCTTCGGCCCCGACGGCATGCTGCAATCGGGGATATTGACCCAGGCCTATGGCAGCTGGCGCGGCAGTTTCGGTAGCGCGGCCGAGATGACCGACACCGGATCGGCGGTCCCCGGCCAGCCTTTCGTCGATTATTGCCCCGACCCCGCGGCGTGCACCAACGGCATGTATTTCCAGAACGAGGCGCGCAATTTCGACCATCGCGAAAAGACCCGCGACCTGTCGGCGAACCTCCAGTGGGACGCGACCGACCGGCTGCATTTCAACTTCGACGCGCAGTGGATCAAGGCGAGCACGACCAACGACGATATCCTGGTCGCGACGGGGTCGATGGCCGACTACGACTATCGCGTGAACGCCGACGGCACGCCCGAGATCACGCTGCTGCCCGGATCGCACGTCAACTATGCCGACGGCGGGCTCGCCAATCCGCACAACTACTGGATCCCGTTCATCCAGGCGCATCTCGAGGACAATGATGCCGAGGAACTCGCGCTGAAGGCCGACGCCGAATATGAGTTCGAGGGCAATGACTGGATCGACTCGCTGAAGGTCGGGGTGCGCTATTCGGACCGCAACCAGAATGTCCGCTATTCGACCTTCAACTGGACGCCGATCGCGGCGAGCTGGAACTGCAACGGGCCGGGCTTCAACGTCGACAACAGCACCCCGGCCGCCTATCCGGCGGGTTGCGGCGCGCGCCCCGATTTCCAGGGCTATGGCGCCGGCCTGTTCGAACCCTATAGCCTCGGCGGCGGCTTCTACAACGGCACCGCCTACGACAATGGCGACCTCGTCTTCCTGGGCCGCGACGCGATCCGCGATCGCAGCCGGCTGGTCGACGGGCTGCGTGGGTCGAACGTCAATCCGCCGATCCTGCCCGGCTGGACCCCGATCTGCGACCGCGCCGAGGCGACGGTCGGATGCTTCACCCCGTCCGAGGTGATGGAGGTCACCGAAAAGACCAAGGCCGCCTATGCGGTGCTGCGCTTCGGCGGCGACAATGCGATGATGGGCAGCGTCAACGTGCGCGGCAACATCGGCGTGCGGATCGTCCAGACCAATATCGACAGCGTCGGCAATGTCGGCTTTCCGCAGCCGAACGTCTTCGCGCAGCTGCTGGCGACGCCGTGCGGCACACCGCTCGGCCCCGACGCGGTGGTCAACCCGGCCTGTTACTTGACGCCCGAGCTGATCGCCTTCGCCGACGGCAGCGGGACGCCGAACAACCTCAAATCCTCCTACACTAACGTCCTGCCCAGCTTTAACGTGCGCTTCGGGCTCGATGACCACAACTTCATCCGCTTCGGCTATTCGCGCGCGATGGCGCGGCCCGATTTCGGGCTGCTGCGGAACTTCGTCTCGATCCAGGCGCCGCTGATCGACGCGACCGCCGACAGCCCGTTCATCGTGCGCGATGGCGCGGGCAACATCACCGGCTATAATTTCCTCTTCCGCGCCGAATCGGGTTTCGCGGGGCTGAAGCCGATCCTCGCCGACCAGTTCGACCTGACCTTCGAACATTATCGGGGCAGCACCTCGTTCCACGCCGATATCTTCTACAAGAAGCTGCGCAACACCGTGTCCTACGGCGAGTTCATCCGCACCTTCGACAATGGCGGGTCCGAGCAGACGGTGGTGATGCGCGGACCGCGCAACGTGAAGGACGGCGGCGAGCTCTATGGCTTCGAAACCGGCTTCCAGACCTTCTTCGACTTCCTGCCGGGGGCGCTTTCGGGCCTTGGCATGCAGGCGAACTACACGCTGGTCGAACAGAGCGGCATCAACAATTCGAACCTGGTGACGCAGGGCGCGCTCGATGGCGGCGGCACCGGCGGCTTCGGCGCCGGGCTCGACGTATCGGGCGGCCGCGGCGCGGTGATCGACTCGCACCGGCTCGCGGGGATATCGAAGCACACGTTCAACCTCGTCGGCCTTTATGAAAAGGGACCGATCGCGCTGCGCCTCGCCTATAATTGGCGCTCGCGCTTCCTGACCAACAATCTCGACTGCTGCATCGGCTTGCCGGTGTTCCAGAAGCCGGTCGGCTTCCTCGACGGGTCGATCCGCTTCTCACCGACGCCGTGGCTCGAGCTGTCGATCGAGGGCCAGAATCTGCTCAACACGACGACCGTCTATCAGCAGCAGATATTCGGCGACACGGTGCTGACCCCGGGCGCGAAGCCGGTCTATCGCGACGCCAACTGGGGCCGGGTCGACCGCCGCTTCCAGTTCGGCGCGCGCGTGAAGTTCTGACCAAAGGGGAAGGGGCGGCCGGGCGCCGCCCCTTTTTATGGGAGCATATCCTTTGCAGACGGCTTCCCTTCCGATGGCGCCGATCCTTCAGCTTCGTCACCCTGAACTTGTTTCAGGGTCCATGGCCAGCCCTCGAATAGGGCGCGGCGCGGAAGGAGAGACCTGGCCATGGATGCTGAAACAAGTTCAGCATGACGATGCCGGGATGGCGGTGCGGTGCCCCCAGCGAATGGGCATGCGAACGGAGCGGTCATGACGGGCAGCCCCTATCGGATCGTCATATTGGGCGGCGGGACCGCGGGGTGGATGTGTGCCGCGGGGCTGTCGCGCCTGCTGCCCGCCGCCGATTACGACATCACGCTGATCGAATCCGACGAGATCGGGACGGTGGGGGTGGGCGAGGCGACGCTGCCGCACATCAAGACGTTCAACGACATGCTCGGGCTCGACGAGGCCGAATTCATGCGCGCGGCGATGGCGAGCTTCAAGGTCGGCATCGAATTCGTCGGCTGGGGGCGTGAAGGCGAGCGCTATATCCACCCCTTCGGCACCTTCGGCGAGCGCTGGGCCGGCGCCGATTTCCAGCACCACTGGGCGCGCGCGCGGCTGGCGGGATCGGACCGGCGCTCGCTGCAGGATTACAGCTTCGCGGTCGCGGTGTGCCGTGCCGCGGGGTTCGAACATCCGGGCGAGGATCCGGGCTCGATCCGCTCGACCTATGCCTATGCCTATCATTTCGATGCGGGCCTTTATGCGCGCTATCTGCGCGAATGGACGACGGCGCGCGGGGTGCGGCGGCTGGAAGGGAAGGTCGCCAGCGTCCGGCGCGACGGGGAGAGCGGCGACGTCGCGGCGCTGGCACTCGAGTCCGGGGCCGAGATCGCGGGCGACCTGTTCGTCGACTGCTCGGGTTTCCGTTCGCTGCTGCTGGGACAGACGATGGGGGTACCGTGGCACGACTGGAGCGAATGGCTGCCGTGCGACCGCGCGCTCGCGCTGCCGTGCGCGGGAACGGCGCCGATGCTGCCCTTCACGCGCTGCACCGCGCAGCGCGGCGGCTGGACGTGGCGCATCCCGCTCCAGCACCGCATCGGCAACGGCCATGTCTTCGCGAGCGAATTTTGCAGCGAGGAGGACGCCGAGCGGACCTTGCGCGGCGCGATCGACGGCGAGGTGCAGGGCGAGCCGCGGCTGCTGCGCTTTCAGGCGGGACGACGCGGCGCCGGCTGGGCGGGCAATGCGGTCGCGATCGGCCTGTCGAGCGGCTTCCTCGAACCGCTCGAATCGACGAGCATCTTTTTGATCCAGGCGGCGGTGACCGACCTTGCGGCGCTGATGCCGCGGCGCGGGCAGCGCGTCGATCCGCGGCTGCGCGCCGAGTTCAACCGGTTGTTCGAGGTGCATTACGATCGCACGCGCGATTTCATCGTGCTTCATTATGCGGCGAACGCGCGCGAGGGCGAGCCGCTGTGGGATCATGTCCGCCACATGGCGCTGCCCGACAGCCTGACGCACAAGATCGAGCTGTTCCGCGAAAGCGCGATCGCCCCCGACTATGCGCTCGGCCTGTTCTCGCGCGACAGCTGGCTGTCGGTGTTCGAGGGGCAGGGGGTCGTGCCGCGCGCGCACAGCCCGCTCGCCGAACGCCTGCCGCTGCCCGAACTGCAGCGCCGGCTCGACGATCTGGCCGAGCGCATCGCGCTCAACGCCGCCGAGATGACGCCGCTCGCCGAATTCCTCGCCGATTACTGCGCGGCGGAAGGAGTCGCTTTGCCCGGCGTCGCGGTGAGCGCGGCATGAGCGGGGTCGCGATCCTTGGGCGCGGCGCGCCGCTGTGGCTCGCGGCGGCGGCGCTACGGCGCGCGCTGGGGCCGGCGGGGGTCGAGGTCGACGCCGTCGCATTGCCCGACGAGACCGCGCCGGGCGATCTCTATCCGACCTTGCCGGCTATCGAGGCGCTGCACGATCAGATCGGAATCGACGAGGCGGTGTTGCTGCGCGGCGCGCGCGGGGCGTTTACGCTGGGCCGGAATATCGTCGACCGGAGCGGGGCGGAACAGCCACCCTTGCTGCTCGCGCACGGCGGATATGGGACGGGCATCGACGGTGAGGATTTCTTTCCCCACTGGCTCAAGGCGCGGCACCACGGGCTCGGCGTCGGGCTCGACGATTTCTCGCTGACCGCGAGCGCGGCGCATCAGGGCCGGCTGTTCCTGCCCGACGAGGTTAGCGCGCGCTATGGCCGTGCCGATTATGGCTATCATCTGCCCGCCGCGGGCTATGCGAAGAACCTGAAGGCAATCGCGCGGCATCTGGGGGTGCGGATTGCCGAGACGCGGACGGTCGACGTCGAGCACGGCGAGGCGGGGGTGACGGCGCTGCGGATCGACGACGGGACGCGTATCGCGGCGGCGCTGTTCGTCGATGCGACGCGCGAGGGCGTGGTGCTACGCGAAGGGCTGGGCGAGGCGTTCGTGCCGTGGGCGGCGCCGGGCGACCGGATGTTCACCGCGCGGGCGCCGCGGCTCGCCTCGGTGCCGGTCTATGCCGAGGTCCGCGCGGGCGCCGAGGGCTGGACCGCGCTCTATCCGGGGCTGACGCATCTGCATGTCGCGCATGTCTGGTCGAGCGCGGCGGCGAGCGACGAGGAGGCGCTGGCGGCGGCCGGGGCGGCGAGCGGGTTCGCGCTCGAAGCGCCGGCGGTCCGGGCGGTCGCGCCGGGCTTCGTCCATGAGCCGTGGACCGCGAATGTCGTCGGGGTCGGCGAGGCGGCGGCGGGGTTCGATCCGCTGCACGGCTTCGCGCTGCACGCCCTGCAACTCGGGCTCGTCCATCTGATCGCCTGCTTCCCGACGGGCGGCGCGATGGAGGCGCGACGCGCCGAATATAACCGGCAGATGGCGATCCACATCGCGCGGGTGCGCGATTTCGAGGTCGCGCATTTCGCCTTGCAGCGGCATGCGGGGCCATTCTGGGACGCCGCGCGGCGCGTGCCGCTGTCGGCCGAGCTCGACCATCTGATCGCGCTGTTTCGCGCGCGCGGCGAGATCGCGCCGCAGGAGGGCGAAAGCCTGCCGCCCGACGCATGGCGCGCGCTGTTCACCGGGCTCGGGGTCGTGTCCGAGGGCTGGCGCCCCGCCGCCGACCGCCTGCCGCCCGATGCGGCGAAGGCGCATTTCCGCAAGATGCTGGGCTTCGTGCGCGAGCAGGTGCTGCGCCAGCCGACCCATGACGCCTATCTGGCGCGCATCGCGCAAGCCTCGCGTGGCTGAACCCGCGCGCCTCGACGCGCCCGGCGATGCGCCGTCGCCGCTCGACGCGTTGCCGCGCATCGCAGCGCGCCGCGCGCCGGCGCCCGCCGATTTCGCCGCGATCGTCGCGGCGGAAACCCCCGTCGTGCTGAAGGGGCTCTTCGACGACTGGGTCGCGCTGGCGGCCGGGCGCGCGTCGTCCGGCCGCCTGATCGCCTATCTGGCGGGGATGGACCGCGGGGTGCCCGTCCCGGTGATGGAGGCGCCGGCGCGCGCCGGGGGGCGTTTCGCCTACCGCGCCGACATGCGCGAATTCACCTTCACCAAGCGGCACGCGCCGCTGCGCGAGGCGCTGGCGCGGATCGAGGCGCTGACCGGGCGCGAGGGAGCGCCGACCGCCGCGATCCAGATGCTGCCGCTCGCCGAGGCGATGCCCGATTTCGCGGTTCAGAACCCGATGCCGCTGCTGCCCGCCGGCACCGGGCCGAAGCTGTGGCTCGGCGGCGCGGTGAAGACGCAGACGCACAACGACCGCGACCATAATCTCGCCTGCGTGATCGCGGGCCGCCGCCGCTTCCTGCTGTTCCCGCCCGAACAGGTCGCGAACCTCTATGTCGGGCCGCTGGACAATCCGCCGTCGCTGTCGCTCGTCGACCCCGAGGCGCCCGATTACGAGCGCTTCCCGCGCTTTCGCGAGGCGATGGCGGCGGCGCGGGTCGCGCTGCTCGAACCCGGCGATGCGCTGTTCCTGCCGCGTTACTGGTGGCACCATGTGACCTCGCGGAATCCGTTCAACGCCATGGTCAATTACTGGTGGGGCGGCGACGATGCGCCGTACGACGCCTTCCTCGCCGCATTGCTCGCGCTCAAGGACCTGCCGCCGGGCGCGCGGACCTATTGGCGCGCGATGGTCGAGACGCATGTGTTCGGCGACCCCGGGACTTCGGCGGGCCATATCCCCGAAGGACTGCGCGGCGCGCTCGGGGCGATGCGGCCCGACGAGCGCGCGGCGCTGCGCCGCCGGCTCGCCGCCGCCTTCCAGACATGACCCTCCCCCGAAAGAGAGATAGGATGACGCTGAAAACCCCGTTGCTGTTCGGTCTGTCGATGCTGGCGCTCGCGAGCCCCGCCGCGGCGCGCGAATGCGTCCGGTCGCCGGGCAAGATACTCGAGCTCTGCGTGTCGGTGGCCGACGGCAAGGCGCTTTACGAGGTGACGCGCGGCGAGGTGACGGTGATCGCGCCGTCGCGGCTGGGGCTCGCCTTCGCGGGCGAGGCCGACCCGCGCTATGCGGCGATCACCGATGTGACGCGCGGCGCGTCGGACACGACATGGGAACAGCCCTGGGGCGAGCAAAGGCTGATCCGCGACGATCATGGCGAACTCCGGGTGACGCTGGCGGGCGACACGCCGCTCAGCCGGGCGGTCGGCGTGACCTTCCGCCTCTTCGACGACGGTTTCGGCTTTCGCTACGACTATGCCGGCATTCCGGCGGGGCAGGCGGTCGCGGTGACCGCCGATCACAGCCAGTTCCGCACCGTCGGCGCCTATCAGGCGTGGTGGTATGAGGCGCTCGGCGTCGACCGCGACGAATATCTGTACAAACAGAACGATGCGCGCCGGATCACCCTCGCCGAGACGCCGCTGACGCTGAAGGGTGACAATGGGCTGTATCTGAGCTTCCATGAGGCGGCGCTGGTCGATTTTCCGTCGATGCTGCTTCGCGGCAACGGCGCGGGAACCTATGACGCATGGCTGATGCCGTGGCCCGACGGGACGCTGGCGAAGAAGACGGGGCCCTTCGCGACGCCGTGGCGAACCGTGCTGGTCGGCGACAGCCCGGCGGCGCTCGCCGACAGCCGGATCACCCTCAACCTCAACGAGCCGAGCAAGCTTCCCGACGTCGGGACTTGGTTCAAGCCCGGCAAATATGTCGGCGTGTGGTGGGAGATGCACCTCGAAAAATCGACCTGGGGCAGCGGGCCGAAGCATGGCGCGACCACCGCGAACGTGAAGCGCTATATCGACTTCGCGGCGAAATACGGCTTCGACGGCGTGCTTGTCGAAGGGTGGAACCGGGGCTGGGACGGCGACTGGATCGCCAACGGCGACAAGTTCAGCTTCACCGAGGCCTATCCCGATTTCGACATGGACGCGATCGCGCGATACGGAAAGGCGAAGGGGGTCAAGCTGATCGGGCATAACGAGACCGGCGGCGCTATCGAGAATTACGCGCGCCAGCTCGACGCCGCGCTGAAGCTTTATGCCGATCACGGCGTGTCGGTGATCAAGACCGGCTATGTCCGCCCGAGCGGGACGATGGTCGATGACGAGGGCGGGCAGCAGTGGTTCGCGGGGCAATATGCGGTGCGCCACCACCTCGACGTCGTGCAGCGCGCGGCGAAGCATCATATCGCGATCGATACCCACGAACCGGTCAAGGATACCGGGCTGCGGCGGACCTGGCCCAATTGGGTGAGCCGCGAGGGCGCGCGCGGGCAGGAGTTCAATGCGTGGGGCGACCCGAGCAATCCGCCCGAGCATATGACGATCCTGCCCTTCACGCGGTTGCTCGGCGGGCCGATGGATTTCACCCCCGGCATCTTCGACATCGTGCGCGGCGGCAAGGCGCTGACGCGGCGGGTGCAGTCGACGCTCGCGACCCAGCTCGCCGAATATGTCGTCGTCTATTCGCCGATCCAGATGGCCGCCGACCTTCCCGAGAATTACGAGGCACGGCCCGATGCCTTTCAGTTCATTCGCGACGTGCCGACGGACTGGGAGACGTCGCGGACGCTGCAGGGCGCGATCGGCGACTATGTCGTCGTCGCGCGGCAGGCGCGCGGCGGCGGCGACTGGTATCTGGGCGCGATCGGCGACGAGGAAGCGCGCGGCCTCGATCAGCCGCTCACCTTCCTCGCGCCGGGGAAGCGCTATGAGGCGCAGATCTACGCCGACGCGCCGGGCGCGGACTACCGCACCAACCCCGAAGCGCTGGCGATCTCCAGGCGGGTCGTGACGCGCGCCGACACGCTGGCGCTGGCGCTGGCGCCGGGCGGCGGCGCGGCGATTCGGTTCCGGTTGCTCGATTAGTCTAAGCCGCGACGGCGCGCTGGGCGCCCGCGATCACCGCCTCCGCCATCTCGTCGGCGACCGCGGCGGGGGAGCGCTTTTCCTCCCGGGCAATGCGGAGAATGTCGGCGACGCGCGGCGCGATTCCGGCGACGCGTGCGGCGACGCTCGCTTCGTCCTCGCCCAGATATTCGGCGGACACGTTGATGATCCCGCCCGCGTTGACGACATAATCGGGGGCATAGGCGATGCCGCGATCGACGAGTAACGCGGCGATGTCGGGCGTCGCGAGCTGGTTGTTCGCGGCGCCGCAGACGATCCGCGCCTTCATGCGCTTCACGGCGTCGCGGTCGAGCGCGCCGCCGAGCGCGCAGGGCGCGAAGATGTCCGCATCGGCGACGGCAATCTCGTCGACCCCGACGACACGCGCGTCATGAACATGGGCGAGCCGGTCGCGGCGCGCCGGGTTCGGGTCGGCGATCACCAGCTTCGCGCCCGCGCCTGCGAGGCGGCGGCAAAGGTCGGCGCCGACATTGCCGGTGCCCTGCACCGCGACGGTCAGGCCTTCGAGCTCGCTGTCCAGCGCGAAGCGCGCCGCGGCCCTCATCGCTTCGAACACGCCGAGCGCGGTCCACGGCGAGGGGTCGCCGCCGGCACGGCCGTCCTTCGCGTGCAGGCCCGCGACGTGGCGCGAGACGCGCGCGACCTCGTGCATGTCGTCGACGCCGGTGCCGACATCCTCGGCGGTGACGTAGAGGCCGCCGAGCCTTTCTACCGCCTCGCCGAAGGCGCGGAACAGCGCGGCGCGATCGAAATCGCCCGCGGGCCGGCGCAGCACCGCCTTGGCGCCCCCGAAGGGCAGCCCGGCGAGGGCGTTCTTGTAGCTCATCCCCTCGGCGAGCCGCAGTGCGTCGGCGAGCGCCGCGTCCATGTCGTCATAGCTCCACAGGCGGCAACCGCCCGCGCCCGGCCCGAGCGCGGTCGAGTGGATGGCGATGACGCCGTCGAGCCCGCTGGCGGCATCGAAAAGCCGCACGCATTCGACGGGCGGGGTCAGGCGGGCAGGGCGGGAAACCATCGTCATTGCTCCTTCGAGTGGAGCCGGGATCATTGCACCGCCGACGAGGATAATCTTTCGCGCATTGCCGCGGATTTGCGCGAATATGGGGATGTTATGACCGGATAATCGGTGATATGGGAATATTATGACCGACCTTGATCCGTTCGAGAAAAAGATCCTCCGCGAACTGCAGCGTGACGCGAATCAGACGACGGCCGAGATCGCCGAGCGCGTCGGGCTCTCCTCCTCGCCGTGCTGGCGGCGGATCGACCGGCTCGAGCGCGAGGGGTTCATCCGCAAGCGCGTCGCGGTGGTCGACCGCCGCAAGGTCGGATTGAACGCGCATGTGTTCGCGCAGGTGAAGCTCAACGCGCACGGCCGCGCCAACCTCGACGAGTTCAGCGAGGCGATCCGCGCCTTTCCCGAGGTGCTCGACGCCTATGTGCTGATGGGGTCGATGGACTTCATGCTGCGCGTCGTCGCGAAGGACATCGACGCCTATGAGCGCTTCTTCTTCGACCAGTTGAGCAAGCTGCCGGGGGTGCAGGAAATCAATTCGACCGTCGCGCTCTCCGAGATCAAGTCGACGACCGAACTGCCGCTGGGCTGATGCTGTTCGCCCGTCCGAAAATCGCCTAATGATGGACGCGATGGAACGAAAAAGCCGCGGCAAGCTGAGGATCAACGACCCCGAGGGGATGCGCGCGCGCATCCTCGACGCCGCGGCCGACCTGTTCCAGGCGCGCGGCTATCACGATACGTCGGTGCAGGATGTGAAGCGCGTCGCGGAGGTGTCGAGCGGCGCTTTCCACCATCATTTCGAATCGAAGAAGGCGCTGGGCCTCGCGGTGGTGAACGACCGCGTGTCGGGCGCGCTGCGCGAGGCGTGGCTCGACCCGCTGCTCGCGGCGCCGACGGTCGCCCAGGGGGTGCGGGACGCGATCGGCGCGACGAGCGGCGACTTGCGCGCGCAGGGCTTCGTGCGCGGCTGCCCGGTCAACAATCTGGCGGTCGAGCTCGCCTTTTCGGATTCGGATTTCCGCGAGGCCTTGCAGGCGATCTTCGCCGACTGGCAGCGGACGATCGCATCGCGGCTGGCGGCGGAACCCGAGCCGCCCGCCTTCGCCGGCGTCAGCGCGCACGATCTCGCGGGCTTCATCGTCGCCGCCTATTCGGGCGCGATGACGATGGCGAAGGCCGAGCAGTCACCCGAGCGGCTCGACGCGACGGTCGCGATCCTGATGCGATTGCTGAGGACATAGAGCCTGATGAGGCTAAGCATTTATCCCTTTCGCATCTGTGTTTCCCATTGCGTCATTGCGAGCGAAGCGAAGCAATCCAGGGCGGCCTTGCCCTGCTCTGGATTGCTTCGTCGCTTCGCTCCTCGCAATGACGCAGTGGGCCAATCCAGGTAATATGGACGCTAGGCCGCCGGACATGCCGGACCCGCTGAGCCAATTGCTCGACGATATCCGCGCGTGCCGGCACTGCGCCGACGATCTGCCCTGCGGTCCGCGCCCGGTCGTGCAGGCGGCGGAAACCGCGCGGCTGTGCATCGTCGGGCAGGCGCCCGGCCGCAAGGTGCACGAAACCGGCATTCCGTGGGACGATGCCTCGGGCCGGCGGCTTCGCGACTGGCTCGGCCTGACGCCGGCCGCCTTCTACGATCCGGCGAAGGTCGCGATCGTCCCGATGGGCTTCTGCTATCCCGGAAAGGCTGTGTCGGGCGACAATCCGCCGCGATCCGAATGCGCGCCGCTGTGGCATGGCAGGCTGATGGCGCTGTTGCCCGATATCGGACTGACCGTGCTGGTCGGGCACTATGCGCAGGCCTGGTATCTGAGCCGCAGCCGCAAGGCGACGCTGGCCGAGACCGTGCGCGCGTGGCGCGACTATCTGCCTTCGGGCTTCCTTCCTCTGCCGCATCCTTCGCCGCGCAATCAGCCCTGGCTGGCGAGGAATCCGTGGTTCGAGGCCGAACTGGTGCCGCACGTCCGGGCGGCTGTGCGCTCGCTGGGCCTGTAGGCGTCAGTCCGCAATCCTGCGCAGGGCCGATCCCTTGTGCATCGCGACATGGTCGGTCTTGTCGCTCTTGATCTCATACTGCGGCTCGGACGGGCTCGCGTGATGCGTATAGCCCTTGTAATCGACGTTGCTGGTATGGACCTTGATGATGTGGCCGCTGACGTGCCCGGCTTCGGAGTTCCATCCGACATGGTCGCCCACCTTGAAGCGATCGCTCATTGTTCGTCTCCCGCGATGGACCAGAAACGAGTTCTGGGGCCGGATCGTTGC